>WBZY01000347.1_pt1 | contig 31685 bp, 36 predicted proteins | sample 5204191 | NCBI WGS metagenome assembly WBZY01 (sample SAMN12344363, study PRJNA552823) | activated sludge metagenome | biome: Activated sludge suspended growth; feature: Anammox Sidestream; material: Wastewater; isolation source: activated sludge from anammox sidestream of wastewater treatment...
CCGGATGAGCATTCCGTAGAAATGCATCTTCGGGCCGGGGCAGAGATCGGTGCGATACCTGCGGGTCTCGGATCCGAACTGATATACCCAAGCCGATCGCACGATTCGATCGCGGAGTGGCTGGCTGAACGCGGTGTGTCCTCTCACGATACGGTTGTCGGGATACACGCGGGTTGGGGCGGGCGAAAACAGCACCCCGAGAACACACGCCTTCGAAGTTGGCCAGCAAGCCGGTTCGCGCAATTGATCAGCAGAACGAGTGAACAGAAAAACCTGAAATTCGTCCTTACAGGATCGCCGCACGATCACCAACTGAATGAAACGATCATTGCTGCATCCGGTATGCCCGCCTTAAATGCTGCCGGTCGGTTTTCCTTGCTGGAATCGGCTGCACTCGTCGGCAGAATGAACCTTTACGTGACCATTGACAGCGGCCCCGCCCATATAGCTGCGGCTGTCGGAACACCTCTGATAACGCTCTGGGGCCCGGGCATATTTTCGGCCACGCGGCCGCTTGCCGGAAAAGCGCCGGTCACGATCCTTCGTTCGCCGCCGCCATGCGCTCCTTGTTACGGTACTGATCGCATGAAGTCGTGTAGGGACAACATTTGTATGAAGAACATCGACGTCGAAACGGTGGCGGCGGCCGTGAGGCAAGCGCTCAACTAGGAAGGGCTTGCGGCCTCGCGTTTGAGCTCGTAGATTTGCCTGTCTAGTTCACGGATGCCAAGATGAAGTTTCGACCATGCGCGATCTCGCGAGATTCCGGAGCATTAACATTAGGGGGAAAGAAAATGAGTCAGTACAACATCGCCGTTATCGTCGGCAGCCTTCGCAAGGATTCACTCAATCGGAAATTGGCAACGGGTATCGTGCAGCTGGCACCGCCCGAGTTCTCGTTCAAGCAGCTTGAGATCGGCGACCTGCCGCTCTATAACCAGGACGACGACGCAGACCAGGCAGCTCCTGTCAAACGCCTGAAGGCCGAGGTTGCGGCCGCAGACGGCCTGATGTTCGTAACGCCCGAGTACAATCGCTCGATGCCAGGCGTGCTCAAGAATGCGATCGACCACGCGTCCCGGCCCTACGGGCAAAATGTTTGGGCGGGCAAGCCCGCGGGCGTACTCGGCGTTTCGATCGGCGCGATCGGGACGGCACTCGCCCAACAGCACCTTCGGAACAGCCTCGCGTACCTCGATGTCCCGACGCTCGGCCAGCCCGAACTCTTCCTACACCACCGCGAAGGTATGTTCAACGACGACGGCTCCATCGGCGACGCCAGCCGTGAGTTCCTCCAAACCTGGATGGACCGCTACGTCGCCTGGGTCAAAACCCACACGAACGGCAAATGATCGCTGCCTGAGTTTGAAACACCGAACGCCGAAATGACAAACGTAGCCGAGCGCCCGGAGGATGTACCACGACTATTCGTCGAGAACTGGAACGACCGACAGGCAGACCTTCTTGCCGAGCTGTTTGAGGAAGATGCTGATTTCATCAATGTTGTTGGTCTTTGGTGGGAGAACAGAGAGGCGATCTTCAAGGCACACGATTACGGGCTGAAGGTCATCTTTAAGGATTCGACGCTTCGCGCCGGCCGTGTGAAGGTCAGATCTTTGGCGGAGGATGTAGCCGTTCTGCACGTAAGAATGACTCTGTCCGGCCAAACGCCGCAAGAGAATGTCGCAGGTGTCCGGCAAACTATCTTCACCTTCGTTGTCCGCAAGCGAGATGATCGTTGGCTTTGCGTGTCCGCACAGAACACCGATATCGTCGCCGGCGCAGAAACTCTTATTCGTACAGAAACCGGCGAGTTAAAACCCGCCGACTATCGCAAAAGATAACACCCACACCGAGCATTCATAATTCTATTGACATCAATTCTGAGTTGTACAATACTACTGTACAACTACGAGGTCTTTTATGTCAGTTGAAATAAGTTATAGCGAAGCGAGGAATAATCTGGCGTCTGTTCTCGATCGCGTCACGGATGACCGTGAGGTGATCGTCGTGAATCGGCGCGGGCACGAAAAGGTTGCTTTGATCAGTGCGGACGAGCTTAACAGCGTTCTCGAAAGCCTTTACTTGCTGCGTTCGCCAAAGAATGCGCAACGCCTGATGAAAGCGATCAAAAGAGCCGAGGCCGGCACCACCAAACCATCATCCATCGACGAGCTCCGAAAGGAGTTCGGCATCGAAAAAGATGAGCGGAGATGATCGCCGCGATTCGGTATTCGAAAAGGAGTTTCGAGAGGATCTGAGATTCTGGCTGCAGGCCGACCGAAAGATTCTCGTTCGCATATTCGAGCTGGTCGAAGCCGTTATTCGCGATCCATTCACGGGAATCGGAAAGCCCGAACCTATGCGTCACGTAGGCCCAAACATTTGGTCACGACGAATAACAAAAGAACACAGGTTGCTCTACCTGGTGAGCGATCAGAAGATCAATTTCCTACAGGCGAGATTTCATTACTGAACTCACAAGGCGCGTCCCGAAAGTCGGCACTTCATCAGCCCACCGTAACCCCTCTTTCGCCTTGACGGACACCGCCGATTCGGACACAGCCATCAATTCCATTTTCGAGGGTTTCGGTATCATCTGGCGAGCAGATGATGACCATCCCGATCCCCATGTTGAAGGTGCGGAACATTTCCTGATCAGGGACGTTACCTAGCCGCTGCATCACGCCGAAGACGGGCGGTTCGGGCCATGAGCCGCGATTGATCTCGACCGAGACGCCTTCGGGCAGGATGCGTGGAATATTCTCCAAAAAACCGCCGCCCGTGATGTGCGCAAGGCCCTTGATCAGCGGAACGCGGACGCCCTCGTCCGCATCAACTTCTTTATTCAACAGCGGGCCGATCTCCGGTAGGAATGATGCGTGAGTTGCGAGCAGAGCTTCGCCGACGGTCGAGCCAAGTTCGTCGATGTAAGAATCGGGTGTGTAGCCGCCAACCTCGAAGAAAAGCTTGCGTGCGAGCGAATAGCCGTTCGTCTGCAGCCCCGTCGATGGCAGGCCGAGAACGACATCGCCGGGAGCGATCGATTTGCCGTCGATGACCATTTGCTTATCGACAACTCCGACTATAAAACCCGCGAGGTCGTATTCGCCCGGCGGATAGAAATCCGGCATTTCGGCTGTTTCGCCTCCCAGGAGAACGCAGCCGTTTTCTTTACAAGCTCGCGCCATTCCCTCGACGACCGAGGCGGTCACATCGGGTTCGAGTTTTCCCGTCGCAAAATAATCAAGGAAAAAGAGCGGACGAGCTCCCTGAACGAGAATGTCGTTGACGCAATGATTCACCAGGTCGGCACCGACGGTGTTGTGTATTCCGGTCTCGAACGCGAGCTTCAGCTTCGTGCCGACGCCGTCTGCCGAAGCAACGAGTATCGGCTCGGCCATATTTGGAAAAGCTCCGGCGAACATCCCGCCAAAGCTGCCGATCTCGGTCAGCGTTCTTTCGTTGAACGTCGAACGCGCGTATTCGCGTATCTTCGCGACCGCCTGATTCGCTTTGTCTATTGAAACGCCCGCATCAGCGTATGAAATTGAATCAGTCATTCCGGCTCGGATGCGGCTGACCCGCATTTTTTTAGTATCGATCGATCGAAGGTCATCAATCGGTTGCCACTCAGCCTCGCCTCAGCTACCGAATAACAATCTGCGAATGACAACGTAGGTAATGAACCATAAAGGTCAAGTGCTTCGGTAATGAGCGCCTCATTGTACTCGAGCGTCTTCAACTCAAAAAGGGACGATAGGCTGGCCGTGATGAAATCCCGATCAAGCTTGTACGCCTTTTCGAGCACGAAAACACACTCGACAATAACCACGTCGGTCAAGTAACACGGTGAGCGATCCAGTAATTTTGCGGCCCTATCCGCGTGATCGGGTACGTCATTAAGGAGCACGCGCAAGACGATGTTAGCATCAAGGCTCGATCGACTCATCGCTTTGCGGTTTCCCTGGCAGCTATCTCCAGAAGCTCCCGCGCTGTTAGGCCCTTCAAGTGTTCAGGGATCTTTACCTTCTTGAGTCTTTCCTGACGCCTTTTTACAAACTCTTCGATCGAGATACCTGTGTCGATCTCTACATTCATATTCTTATTGATAAAGACGTCGACTTTCTGGCCAGGCTTCAGGCCGAGGGCTTTTCTCACTGGAGCCGCGATAGTTATCGTGCCTTTGCTCGTGATGACGGTTCCATACTTCACGTAATACAGAATATGAAACGTATTACCTTGTGTCAATTTCTTTCAGACGCTGTTCGAAAGAAACGCGGGGCAGGGCAAAAACACACCTTGCCGCAATAGGCATTACGCCTATGCTCTTTTTGGCGGCGTGATCCCAAATTCTGTGAGCAAGACGGCGTAGAATTCGTCATCGCTTGTAATGTCCCGTTCGCGGCGGTCGCTGCCGTCCGTGACGATAAATTTCGTGTCGGTCAGGGTCTTTCGACCGGTCGGCGTCAATATTGAAATGAGTTTACCTTTGGTGAAGTGCGATTCGGGAGAATATTGCTGGAAATCGCACATCTCCGCGAATTCCTTCAGTTCGCGTGGTATGTCCTTGAAAATATATTCGCTTTTCCAGGCGTTTTCGGTGTGCTTTGCGACCTCAAGGCAGTCGTCGCCGAAACGTCGAATAACAAACTTGCCTGAAGGATCAGTTTGTTCAGCTCCGAGGCTAAAGCGGAGCGGTTCCGCCGTAAAATCGCCAAAACCGACGTCAGCCAGGTATTCGTCATCGCCGATCGTCACAATGACCGCAGCGTGGTCGTATTCGGCTCCGTGCTCGGTGCCGTTGAAGACACGTGCCGAGATCAAGCGTGTCGCAAAACCGAGCGAAGTTAGCAATCCGTTGAAGAGTCCGTTCAGCTCATAACAGAATCCGCCTCGACCCTCGACGACCACTTTGTGGTAAAAGCTTTCGACATCGAGGACGATAGGCCGCTTCCAATGAATATCCAGGTTCTCGAACGGCACCGTCAGCAAATGCTTGCGTTGAAGGAACCGCAGCACTTCGTCGTTTGGTTCCAGATGATCACGCTCGACTCCAAGGCGGGCAAGATATTTACTGACGTTCATTGCCGGCGACCCTCCATTCCAGGCCTTTCACGCTCGCGCAAATCGGACCGCCATCGCGGCCCGTTCCGTTTAGCGTCGTTTCCAACCTCAACTCTGATGATGCCAGAATCTCTTCGACGGCCTCGCGCGAAATGGCCATCAGCGAAAGTTTGGCTCGTCGCGACCAGCACGTGTCGGCCTGCCCGGCGCACGTTCCCGAATTTAAATAAATGAATCTCGCGCTCTTCGGGCCCTGAGCAAAAGGGCCGAGAAAGTTCGGCAACGGCTGACCAAGGTCAACCCTGACCAGGAGGTCGTAGACCTTCGCATCCTTCGACGACCGCGTGGGTTCGATCAGGTCGTCACGGCCCTTTTGGACCTTCATCTCGACACCGTCAAGCGGACTGTCCACTATAATTCTAAAGGGAACTTCGTACTTCATAGAATGAATCAGAATTATAACTCTCGACGAAGCATCCTGAAACTCCAATGGCTTTGTTGACTTGAGCCGCTGGCGCCGTTTAGCATTTTTCCGGCAAGCCAAAACGCGGGATAAAATGGGAATGGTCAATTTTGGCAATGACGAGAGTATTTTATGAGCTTTACACTGCATGACATGGGTGCGGAGAACTTCGAGTTCAGTGCGAACGTATGGAACTGGAAGGCCGCACTTGAGGTGATCAAGGATCTCGATATCCTTAGCGAGGGCAAGGTTCGCCAGATGGCCTATAACGCAATGGGCGTTACCATAGATATTGAGGACGCACACAGTATCGGCAAGCAGATCCGAGAAAAGGTGCTGCCCCGGCTGGAACCAAACAAAAGGATCTTTGCCGACGGCACGATCACCGATCAACCGGATGATATGACGCTTTTCCGAGACGATGACGAACAGTGGAAAAACTACAGTGTCAGTTACGAATGGCTGAAGGATTTTTCTGACTTTTGCGAGCGTTCAAAAGGGTTTCGGATCTTCTGATCTGCTTCTTGTCAGCCTTGTCCCGTCCTTGCTCGTGTTTTTGTTGTCCAAGACTGCTGCGCACCGAACGGGCGGAAACAACGGATCTAAAAAGAGATCTGATGGAAGTGTTCAACGATATCGCCAACGCTCTCTCACCATATCTTAAGAATCTTTGGGTCCAGATCGCCTTTCTGATCGTTTTTGCGACCGTACATGGATACTTCGGAGCGTGGCTTGCGGTCCGAATGCTCTTTCGACCTCGTTACGCCTTTAAATTTCTTGGAATTACATTGTTTCCACAGGGAATGATCCCGCGGCATCGTGACCGGCTAGCAAATGCTATCGGCAAGGCCGTCGGTGAAGAACTGGTCTCCCAGGAGACAATTATGGAGGAGCTGCTTGGCAAAGATTTCCTCCGCCGAAAGATACACAGTGTCGTCCAATCTTATGCCGACGAACTCGCGCGTCGCGAATATCCGTCGTTGATCGACGCCCTTCCGGGCACCTTGCGGGCACCGATCCTGGACGCCATCTCCGCACTACAATTCAAGGTTGCGTCGCACATCGAAGAGGTACTGAAAAGCGAGGAATCACTTGAGACGATCCGCAGTTTTGTTACCCGCCGCGTTGACGAGTTTCTCTCAAAGCGCGTGTCCGAGGTGATAGACGACTCTGCTTTTGAAAAGATCGTTGAGTTCCTGGGCGAACGTATCGGATCTGCAGTGAATTCACCGGCGCTTGAGGAAAAGGTCCGTGATTTTATCAGCCGCCGTGTCGATGACCTCGCAAATTCTGAAACGCCGCTCGTGTCGCTCTTCACCGAAGATGCAGTGGATCTCCTTAAGGAAAAGGCGAAAGAGCAGATCGCTCCGATGGCCCATCACCTGACGCAGATCGCTGCGGCCGAACGTACCCGCAACCAGATCGGTGCTTTGATCAAGAAAGAGGTCCACGCGTATTACGAAGCCCTGCCTTTCTTCAAGAAGATCTTTGTTTCACGCGAGAACCTGATCGACGAGGTTGACGACCTGGTCAATGAAAGCCTGCCAAAACGTATCGAGGAAACACTGAAAGGCGATTTCTTTGCCGAGGAAGCCGGGAATTTTATTACTACGAGCATCGACGACGCCCTGTCACGTCCACTGCCGGAGTTGATCGGCCGGATCGCGCCGGAACAACTCGAACGGGTAAAGAGACAGATCGTCGGTGCGGTGCTTTCCGTTCTCAGGGGCGAACCAATGCTTACGTCAATCTCTGGATACCTCAATGAATCGCTGTCGCGACTTCGGCCGCACAGCATTGACGCGATAATGCAAACGCTTCATCCGGAATCGGAGGAGAAGCTGAAGAATATGCTCTCCAAAGGACTCTTGAGCATCCTCTCCAGAAGCGAGACAACGCAGATGATCAATTCGGTCCTTAACGATCAGATCGAGAAACTACTTTCAACTCCGATCGGACGGCTCTCTGACAATATCGCCGAAGAAAAGCTTCGCGCCGGGAGCGAGTCTCTCGCGGATACGGTTATCGAAGCTATAAGGGAAAAGCTGCCCGAAGCGATCAAGGAGTTCGATGTAGGTGGTGTTGTCCGTGACAAGATCAATAATTATCCGGTTGAAAAGCTTGAGGCTTTGGTCCTGTCGGTCGCAAAAGAGCATTTGCGCAAGATCGAATTGTTCGGCGCTTTGCTCGGCCTGATCCTTGGCATCGGCCAGGCGATATGGACCTATTTTGCTTTCTCACGGCACTGACCGTTCGCACAAACTCTCCATTCCCCGCGATCAATTCCCAAGATAAGCTCACGGCCGTCTATACACCTCTAAAAAAAGAAACAAAAATAACTTGCAAGTTCCCGTTTGCCGCGCGTTCTATCGGGCGCAGCGTTGCTCGTTTTGAACCGGCCGAAACGGCTAACTCAGTTCTATTGGGTACCGTACGGATCGGACGGAAAGCGAGCATTCCGGCTGTGTTCTGACCAAAACAGCGGGGCCGGATCTGGTTGCAGTTCGGCCGGAAAGACCGTGATGCGACCGAGGAAAAAGAGTAAAAACAATGAGAAGATCAATATTGACAGTTTTGTTTGCCGCCGCTGCAGGAGCTCTCGCGGCCTGCCAACCGACTGAACCCGCCAAACCGCCCGTTGCCCCAAACACGGCGCAGAGTCCGGCGCCGCCAGCGTCTCCCGCGGCGACAGGAAGCCCAGCGGCAGTTCCATCTGTTGACCCGAAGGCACCGGCCGCTCCATCAACCAAGATCAGCGCGCTTGAAGGCACCTGGCCAGGCGTCGAAGGCACCTCGCTCAAGATCACGAAGCAAGGGGAGAAATATAAGGTCGAGATCACCGGCCTCGATAAGAGGACCGAATCGTTCGACGGAACCGCAAAAGGCGACGCGATCGAATTTACCCGTAAGGGCAAGGTCGAGACGATCAAGGCCGCCACGGCGGAGGAAACTGGGATGAAGTGGCTGCAGGGCGAAAAGAACTGCGTCGTCATCACAAAGGGAAGCGAGGGCTATTGCAGAAAATAGCAGTTTGACCTCGATGATCCTTGATGGGCCGCCTGAAAATGGCGGCCCTATCTTTATTCAGCAACCTTTGCGAAACTTTCTTTGAACTTTCTCCGTTCAGTAAGCGTTTCCTTCAAAGCTCGGAGGAAATCATGAAAAAGATCGGTATCTTAATTTTTGCGGCGGCAGTTATCGTTGGTGTTTGTGTTGCAAGTTCGCTCTCGTTCGGCCGTGTCAACAGCAAATTCTTTGGTCTCTCATCATTCAACAAGAAAACAAAAGGATCGGGCCATGTTTCGACTGAGGCCCGGGACATTACCGGATTTTCGGGCGTTGATGTAAGCGGTGTTTTCCAGGTTGATATAACATCACAGAAGGATTTCGCTGTTGAGGTCGAGGCAGACGACAACTTGCTTCCGTTGATCAAAACGGAGGTTCGCGACGGAATGCTCCATATCGAGACAGAACGCCGCATTTCCACCAACAACGGCCTCAAAATAAGAATATCCGCGCCGGATATCAGTAAGATAAATGCTTCGGGGGTCGCCCGGGTCAACCTTGTGAATGTCAACAATAACGAGCTTCGGTCCTACACGAGCGGGGCTGCAAAGACCACTGTCAGCGGCGTCACCGCTAAACTTTTGGCCGAAGTTAATGGGGCCAGTTCGCTCGATGCCGAGAGCCTTCGGGCAGAGGCGGCAGAAGTTGATGCGAGCGGAGCAAGCAGCGCGTCGATCTTCGCAACCGACGAACTCAGTTCGGATGCCAGCGGTGCAAGCAAGATCGTTTATTCTGGCAGTCCGGCAAATATCAAGAAGAATTCGTCCGGAGCGAGTACGATCAAGGAAAAATAGCCACGCGATCGCGCCATCGATCCTAAGAGAGCCTTGTTTTCTTGCTCGGCTCTCTATTTCTGCTACGTCTCAACGGCCCTTGTGCGAATGCCCGCGATATTCCCATCCGCGTCATGGCCAAGAATAAAGATATCGATCCGAATCCTTCCGCTGCGGTACATCCTCAATTCATCCAGGTTATCGGTAAGTACTCGTTTTAGATCCGAAAACCTTTCGGCTATCTTCTGCTCGCGCTCGCCGTGCCACTCCCGTTCCATCGTCAGTCGTTCAAGGAAGTCTGAGGCCGGGAATTCCTTTAAAGGGTCGGTGGCCTCCATCGCCCCTCTGATAAATTCATCGAGCGAATGCCACCGATCTTTCTCCGCAAAAATAGGGACGATCGGCTTGTCGGTCTCGCTCACATATACCAGACCGCTGCAAGTTCGATCGAGCAATTCCTTAAGATCGCTCCCTACGAAAGTTTTTTTCTTCCTCCGCACAAAAAATTCTCCAATTTTGACCGGTTTGCGACCAGTTATTTAACCGAAATTTAAGTCTAACAGACCGCGTTTCGGCCTCAAATTGTTGTTATTTAAGCCTCTTAAGACGTTCAGTTTCTACTGGCTTCTTTCTGTGGAATTCTCCTTGCGCTCCCTAGATCTATGTGTTAGTCTGATACCCGTTTCGATACTATAGATTTCCTGTAAACTGTTGTAAATAAAGGAATTAATATTTTACTTTAAGTTTTCAAGAACATTTCCACAAACCTGTGGAAATCTCTGTGGAAAACTTTGGTTAGGGTTGTGTCATCCTTAGCGGAGCCCCGATATTTCCTGAAGCGGATCACGCTCTTCGGTCCAGGCAACAACAAGACTACCTGTAACACAGTGGAAACATCCGTAAAGAAAATCGACCTGTGGAACGACGTTATTCGCTCGGTCGAAGAATCCCTGAATAAACATATTGTTGATTCGTGGTTCCGGCCAGTCCAGTTCGAAGATCATGACCTCGAAAGGAAGGTCATTCACCTGAGAGCCGGCCAGGTCACCAAGGACTGGGTCGAGATGTATTACACCGACCTTCTTGTTCGAACTTTGGACGAACTTGGCTACGCGGGCCACAAAATAGAATGGAGCGTGGATGAAACGGAAACCGAGGAAGATCGGTTCATGGATGATCCAGAAGACTTTGGTCACCGTGGGTCGCAGGGTTCGATCGTACAACCCGAAATTTCACACCATTCTGCAAGTGTTTCCAGTTCGTTCGAACAAACCTTTGAAAGTTCGCTTAATCCAAAGTACACATTCGATAAGTTCGTTGTCGGCACGTCAAATCAATTCGCTCATGCGGCGTCGCTAAGCGTCGCGGATACACCAGGCAAGACCTATAATCCGCTGTTCATCTACGGCGGTGTTGGTTTGGGAAAAACGCATTTGATGCATGCGGTCGGACATGCGATAAAGCAGCGCGACCGCCACATGCGTGTTGCGTATGTGACGAGTGAGAAGTTCATGAATGAACTGATCAATGCTATCCGTTACGATTCTACACACAACTTTCGCGAAAAGTATCGCAGTATCGATGTGCTGCTGATGGATGACGTTCAGTTCCTCGCGGGCAAAGAGCGAACACAAGAGGAGTTCTTTCATACGTTCAACACGCTTCATAACGAACAAAAGCAGATTGTTATTTCAAGCGACTGTCCTCCGCGCGAGATACCGACGCTGCAGGAACGCCTCCATTCACGATTCGAATGGGGCCTTATCGCTGATATCGAACCGCCGGATCTGGAAACAAAAATAGCTATCCTTAAGCGTAAAGCGGATATGGACGGGATAGAACTACCCGACGACATCGCGATTTTTATCGCGAACCGGATCCGAAGCAATGTACGCGAACTTGAAGGTTCCCTGGTCCGGCTTGTCGCGATCGCGAGCCTTCGCGGCGTTCCTATCTCGAAGATGCTCGCTCAAGACGCGATGAAGAACGTTATTGATAGTGAGAGGCCTGAAGGGTTAACGATGGAACGGATCGCCCGCACTGTGGCATCTCACTATAAATTGACGGTCGATGAACTGAAATCGAAAAACAACTCACGGGCGATCGCTGTGCCGCGGCAGGTGGCGATGTACTTGTGCAAACGGCTCACAAAACACAGCTATCCGGAGATTGGCCGCGAGTTCGGCGGCAAGCATCATACTACCGTGATGCACAGCTTTGAGAAGATCGAAGGCCTTGTTACCGAGAGTCGCGATTTCCACAAGACGGTCAGTGAGCTAATAGATAGTCTTTGCAGCTAGTTAAAGGAAATCATAAGACGTGCAAGAGGTTTTGATTTCCACATAGCAATAATGCTTATCAAGTAGTTAAGTGCTTTAATTACAGTTATTTGGAAAATTGTTTACACATTTCCACAGCGGGTCGTCGCGAACGCTCTGTGGAATATGGCACCAGATCTGGAATTTCAATATTTTCCGCAAGAAAAGTTGATTTTCCACAAGTTTTCCACAAGCGATGTGGATGACGAACGGACGATTTCATAAGGGTTTTCGGCGTTTTTCACATATCCACAGGCCCTCTTACTACTACTAGATATATTACTATTTGATCTTATTAGTGTGAGAAGATAGCGGCCCGTCAATCATGTCAGTTCTAGTAAACAGATTCAGGAGTTTGTAGGCAATGGAATTTGTAATAAAACAATCAGTGTTAAGAGAGGTTCTCGGTTTTGTTCAGGGCGTGGTCGAGAGGAAAAGTACTATCCCTGTACTTTCGAACATTCTTATCGAAAGCCTCGGAGAAAATTCGATCCGTGTAGTTGGTACCGACCTTGATGTAACGGTCCGCTGTGATGCGGAAGTTGAGATCAAGAAGTCTGGTTCAATGTGCGTTCAGGCCCGAAAGCTTTTCGATCTTGCCCGGCTGCTTAACGGTGAGAATGTCGCCTTCAAGAAGCTTGAAAATGAATGGGTAAGTGTTACAGCCGGCCGCGGCAAGTTTCGCCTCGCTGGCGTTAATCGCGACCAGTTCCCTGAAATACCTATTTTCAAATCGGCTCCGCTCAAATTGCCGGCCGAAGTATTTAATTACTTTATACGCCACACCGCTTTCGCGATAACAAATGAGCAATCGCGCTTCACGCTTTCCGGGGCCAAGTTCATCCTCGCCGATGGAAAGGCCCGGATGGTGACGACCGATGGCCACCGACTCGCTTACGTTGAGCGAGCCGTTAATACTCCGGATGATGCAAAGATGGACGCACTTATCCCGAAAAAGGCATTGCTCGAATTGGTAAAGATCTCAGGTGATTCGGGTGAGGATGTTTCGTTTGGCGAAGACCAAAATCATATCTATTTCGAACTTGAAGGCCGCCTTTTGATAACTCGAAAATTGGCCGGCTCTTTTCCGAACTACGAAATGGTGATGCCAAAGGACGCAGACCGGAAGGTGGAGTTTGACCTTGACGAAATGAAGGGAGCGGTCCGCCGCGTATCGCTTATGGCTGACGAGCGGAATCGCTCGATACGTTTGACCGTGCGCGAAGGCGAGGTAGAACTTTCAGCCCAATCGAGCGAGGAAGGTGAAGGAAACGAGGTTGTTCCAGCCGAATACACTGGCGAGGAAACAACACTTGGGTTTAACTGGCAGTATCTTCAGGATTTTCTCAATGTTGTATCCGCCGTCCAGTCAGGCAATTCGGAGGACGCTGCCGGAACGGCAGGCGGAAACGAAGCGTCCGTTAAAGAAACAGAGGGCGACAAGGTACGTGTCAGGGAAACCGCGGGCCCAACGCGGATAGTCTTCGAATTCAAAGACTCGAACGCCGGGACGCAACTTCGCCTAGCAGGCGAGTCGCCATACGATTACCGTTATGTTGTGATGCCGCTGCGAATATGACGGGGACCGCTTTTGAAACTGTCCATTAACTTCGCGTGGCTTCAATATCGACCGCGATAGACTTCCATTTTCCCTGTAGGAAGCGGCCGACGCTGAGAAGGCATCGTGCTATGTGTCCGGCGAGTATGGCGAGCCAAATGTCGATCGGTTCGAGCGTACCTAACCTTGAGATAGCGAAGCAAATCCCGAGCGGAATAATGACCTGTGAGATGATCGAGATGTAGAGCGGGCTTTTTGTGTCTCCGGTTCCTTGCAGGCCTCCTGTAAAAACAAGGGCCGTCGCAATGAAGAAGCCGGATATGCTAAGTACTCGCAGCAGTTGGACACCGATCGAAACTACCGCCGGGTCGGTCATACCAAAAATAGCAAGAAGCTGCTGCGGCAGGAAAAAGAAGAACAGTCCGACAAAAAGGGCTCCGCTGATCCCGAACAACGATGCTATGCGAACCGCGGAAACAGCCCTCTCCGGATGGCCGGCACCTACATTCTGGCCCGCAACGGCACCGGACGCACCCATCAATGCGTTTGACGACCAGGTGACAAGCAAAAATAACTGGCCATAGCAGACGGCATAAACCGCCTGTGTCGCCTCGCCTTGGGCAAGCGATCCCATGAACCAATACATAAGAACACCGCCGATATTCATAGCAACGCCCTGAATGCCCGCCGGTAGGCCAAACTTGAAGAGTTTTCTGATAACCTGCCAATCCGGAGCATAGCCGGTCCTTGGGAAGGCTATGACCCACGTGCCGCTGTACAGCTTGTAAAGCGAATAAAGGCCGATCACTCCTGACGCGATACACGTGCCCATCGCTGAACCCGCCGTTCCGAACGATGGAATTGGCCCAAGCCCGCGAATCAAAACAACGTTGAGGATGAGATTCAACACCGTCATTACTATCCCAAGGACCATCGGCGTTTTTGCGTCGCCGGCCGAACGCAGCGAACCGCTCACCATGAAGTAAATGAGCAGGCCGACACTGCACGTGAACATGATCCTAAGGAATGGAAGGGCTTCTACAGTTACATCGGGTGCGGCGTTGACCAGAGAAAGGAGATAAGGAGATGCAAGGTACCCTGCCGGGGCCAGGACGCCGAGTGAAATAAAAATGGCTGTCAGGAAACCCTGATAAACGGTGCGGTTGACCTTCTCGTGATCGTTCGCCCCGGTGAACCGGGCGACGAGAACGCTCATTCCGATAAAGATCGATCCAATGAACGTAATGACCAGCAGAAATATCTGAAACGCTGCGCCGATGGCAGCGTTTGCTTGAAAGCCGATAAGGTTGCCGACCAAGATCTGGTCCACCCAGCCCTGAAGGCCGCTCACCAGGTTCGTCAAAACCGCCGGCCACGCGATCTTCCAAACGGCGCGACCGAGCGGCCCCTCGATTATCGAGCGGTCAAATTTTACTTTCCTCGGCTGGGCAACCGAAACGTCATCATCAACGTCCGCAGCCTGCCCTACGGCCTGAGATTCATTTGCCATTCAAAAATCTCAAGAAGATCCAAACAACTATAGTCCCACCGGCCGTATGAATACGTTACCGGCTGAAGTTATGTTTTGCTTGATTGCGGCGCCGCGGTCGATCGAAGCCGGTGTAGTGAAGTATGCTCAGGATCCGGGCTTTTCTCGGTCCTGCTCAAAGATTTTCGACATATCGACATATCGCTGAAGCCTGCCAAGGCATTGGGTCCACCCGGCCTGGTGTTCACTGCAGAACGCTCTCGTCTCAAACAAGGCTTGGTTCAGCGTGAAAAGGGTCTTTCCATCGTGTTCCTCGAACGTGGCACGGACAACCGAGCTGCTCGACCAGATCCGGCCTTGAGAGTCTTCGCGGTTCCATGTGAATACTATCCGCTCTGGCTGGACGATCTCCCGGTAAACACCAAAAACCCAATGATCCTCGCCTTCGGGCGAACGCATACAGAATCGATAGTTGCCGCCAACGCGAAAATCAACCTCGCAGAAAGGCATAGTAAAGCCATTCGGGCCCCACCATTTTTTCAAGTGCTCAGGTTTTGTCCACGCTTCGAAGACGACCTCAGGGCGGGCGTCGAATATGCGTTCAATGATAAGGGTTCGATCGGAAACCGAAGCAGCAGATTGGTTCAGGACTATTTACCTCCGCGATAACTGGCTCGATCACAACAGCAACTGAGAATTTATCCTATATCTCCGGTTTCGACCATCTCCCAAAGAGACTTTCCGGTCACATTCGCTTTCGGACGAGCGGAAGCAATTCACGCAGGCGCGGATCTCGCAGGTATAGGCCGAGCCAAAGCATTATCCCTAGATAGACCCCGAACAGCGTGTGGGTAAATAATGGGTTCCCGATTCGAACGTGTGTTGCGACGGTGCCGCCAAGATAGCCGGTCAGCAGGATGGCTCCGAGCACAGCTGTACGCGGGACCGTGTAGATCACGGTGCACACGAGGAGCAGTACACCGAGCGGAACGATGACAGATTCCTGATAGCCAAGCTCGACCGTCCCTCTGACCACCGCTTCTGGCTTGAACAACTTTCCTATCGCGTCGAGTAAAAGGAAGAGAACGGGTAACCCTGAGATAAGATAGGCCGCCCAGCGGCTTCCTTTTCCTGTGTCTTTAGTATCTGTTGTCATTTTCAACCTCCGCTAGCGTAGTGAAGCATCCACTGGGCACCGAACTTGTCTGTGAGCGACCCAAAATAGCCGCCCCAGGGCATATCAGTCATTGGCATTTCGATCCTGCCTCCATCGGCAAGGGATCCAAATATCCGGTCAGCCTCTTCGCGCGTATCCGGGCTGATACAAATGTACATATTGTTGCCGAAACTAAGTTTTTGGCCCATCGATTCGATAGAGTCAGTACCCATCAGGACGTTACCCTCACCTACGGGAAGTGCGATATGAGCGATCTTGCTCTTGTCCGATTCGGACATTTCGCCGCATCCGCCTGGCATATCGCCAAAGCGCATTATCGCCGAAAACTCGCCGCCAAAGACCGATTTGTAAAAGGTAAACGCATCCTCGGTATTGCCGGGGAAATTCAGATACGGATTGAATTGCGACATATAAATTGCTCCTCTTCACGATCTATACCAAGCCAAATTTGGGACATCACCTCTCCCATTGAAAGGTGGCCTATTCTACGCGACAGCGTTCTTCAGTGCCTGAATGTCTATCTTTTGCATCTGCAGCATTGCCTGGACCGCACGGCCCGCCTTTTCGCGATCCGGGTTTGCAAGTAGTTCTCCCAGGATCGACGGTATGACCTGCCAAGAAACACCGAACTTATCTTTGAGCCATCCGCACGGCTGTTTCTCCCCACCTTCGGACAATTTCTCGTAGTAGTGGTCTATCTCGTCCTGAGTCTCGCAGCTTATCAACTGCGAATTTCCCTCCGAGAACTTAAAGTGAGGCCCGCCGTTGTAGGCGCTAAAGATCTGGCCCTCGAGCTCGAAGGTGCCACCCATCGGTTTTCCGTCAGGGCCTGGCATCTTGCTCACCAACCTGGAATTCCTGAAGATCGAGACATAAAACTCCATCGCCTCGATGGCTTTATCGTCGAACATAAAGAATGTAGTTATCTTTTGCATAAAGCGGTCCTTGGCTATTTGTGCTTCTTTGTCTTTTTCCGAACCTTTCCGGACACCGGTGTCGCTTCCTTTGTCATGGTCAATAGCAATGCATCAAGCCGTCCAAAACTCTCGTCCCAAAACTTTTGGTACTGTTTCATCCAATCGGCCGCCTCTTTTAATGGCGCTGTTTCCAAATAGCATGGACGCCATTGGGCACTTTTGCTGCGGCGAATAAGCCGCGCCCGCTCCAACACCTTGAGGTGCTTGGACACCGCCGGGAGTGTCATCTTGAACGGCTTCGCCAGATCCTGGACCGAAGCTCCACCGGTCGAAAGGCGGGCGAGGATCGCACGCCGAGTTGGATCTGCCAAGGCTGCGAAGGTAGAACTCAAATGATCTTTCGATGTTTGCATTTTACCGTCCAGTTAATTAACTAATTGATAAAATAACAAAGCGAGTATTTTTTGTCAAATACAAAGATTGGCGTTCGGCGATGAACCTTATGGCCCAAGCATATCCGGAACTCGCGAACTTAGCCTGAATAATGTTCTAATCTGATAGATGGCGATCGCCAAACAGAAACCAACCCGATCATCAGGTCCGGTCAACGACCTTCTACCTTATGCCGCATGGACGATCGCTCTCTTGTCCACGGCGGGAAGTCTATTTTTCAGCGAGGTGATGGAGTTGACTCCCTGTGTGCTTTGCTGGTACCAGCGGATCGCGATGTATCCGCTCGTGGTGATAATTGGCGTTGGGATCGCGATGAAAGACGCGAAATGGAAACTGTATGCTCTTCCGCTGGTGGTGATCGGCCTTGCTGTCTCGGTGTATCATAATCTTATCTATTACGGCGTCATACCCGAAGCTTTGACGCCATGCACGCAGGGTGTGTCGTGCTCTGAGCGGCAGATCGAATGGTTTGGGTTTGTTACTATACCGCTGATGGGGCTGATGTCGTTCATTTTTATCTCGGCCCTTATATTTGTTTATAAGCCAAAACAGAACTAATGAAGAAAGAGATACTTATATTGCTTGGGGTTGTCGCTGTCGTTGCATTAGCCGGCGTGATCGGTGCGTCGTATTATCGCGATTCTGTTGAAAAGCCGCCGCCACCGTCAAAGGCTCCGCGCCAGGAGCTTATTCGATCTGACAGCGCCTCGATCGGGCCGGCCGATGCGAAGGTCACGATCGTCGAATTCTATGATCCAGAGTGTGAAGCCTGTGCGTCCTTTCATCCCGCGGTGAAAGCGTTCCTCAAGGAATTTGAAGGTAAGGTAAGGTATGTGGCTCGATACGCCCCGTTCCATAAGAACGCCAAGATCGCGGCGATCTATACTGAAGCCGCCGGAGAGCAAGGCAAGTATTGGGAGATGCAGCAGAAGTTGTTCGAGAAGCAGGGCGAATGGGGAGAAAAACACGGCACCGCGGCCCCGGCGGCTCCGGTTGGCCCGCCAACTGCACTTTTTGAGAAATATGCTCAGGAATTGGGTATGAATGTTGAGCAGTTGAAGGCATCGGTTGCCGACCCGAAACACGCTGCGAAAGTGGACCGTGACCTGAGTGACACAAATGCTCTGGACGTTAACAGGACACCGACGTTTTTTGTGAATGGACGAAAACTTGCGCGGCTGACCCAGCTTGATCTTCGTGCGTTGATCGTACAAGAACTCGCAAAACAATAGATCAGGATCGAGGCGCCGCCAGATCAAGAATGAAGCAGTGTCCTTCGTGCAGCACGACCTATACCGACGACAGCCTGGTCTTTTGCCTGTCGGATGGAGCTCGTCTGCGCGAAACTGAAGAACAGCCGACGGTAGTTAGAAGTTCGGGGAAAGGAAACCTCAGGGTTGACATACAGGACAGATCGGATCCAACCATCGTTTCGACAATCGAACCAGTGGCCAAGAGCCCGGCGGGAATTTGGCTGAAGGCGGCGGCGATCATCGGTGTTCTTGCGGTCATGGCCGTTGCGATCATTGGTGTCGGCGGAGCATTGGTCTATTACAAGATGGGTCCGGCGGCGCCAATTCCGACACCGGCGCAAACACCGACAGCCGCGCCAACAACGGACCGCGAGAAAGAACGCTTGCAGAATGAGATCGCTAACATCCGAAAGCGGCTTGATGAACGCGATAAGAACTCGAACAACTGGGTCAGCGAACCGGACAAGGAACGCGGTTCGCCGATCACGGCTACGGTTGCGTCGCCGAAGGACGGCTTTCTCGCTCTCAGAAGCGAGCCCAACGCGGAACACGGCGAGCGCATTGCAAAGATACCGGATGGAGAGGAGATCGAGGTTTTGCGATGCAGCGGCTCGCAGGTAACGATCGCCGGTCGGAGCGGCCGATGGTGTTATGTCAGCTATAACGGACAACATGGTTGGGTGTTCGATGCATGGCTAGAATACTAGAGCATTGTAAAAGCTGGCGAGGATTCCAAAATGTGCGGAAGGGCTTCTCAGGCCGAGATAAAGGCATATAGGCAAAAGATCCACGAATGGCTTGCACCTAAAGATTTTGTGCCGAGGCGAAACTTGCGGCCCACCGAACCGGCATGGATCGTGGCCCGCCGGGCCGATGGAGTGATAAAGACGCTTGAGGCACGCTGGTGGTGCCAGTGGGAAGGAGCGCACCGTTTCGAAACCAAATACCCGACCTTCAATGCCCGCGTTGAGACGATGCATTCAAAAAAATTGTGGCCTGACCTGCTAAAAAAAGGTCAAAGGTGCATTTTCGCGATCGACAGCTTTTATGAATGGCCGATAAAGGGCAAAGGCCTCCCGCCCGTCGAGATCTTTGTGAAGGGGCGCGAGCCCTACGCTCTAGCCGGGCTATGGAGCCGATATTTCGATCAGGGACAAACGCATTACTCGTTCACAACTTTCACCACCGAACCGAACGAGTTTATGAAACCGATCCATGAAAAGGCGATGCCTGTGATCCTCGCCGATACTGACGAACAAAAGCTTTGGCTTCAGGAAGGCGACGAAGAACTACTTAGGCCATTTGCGGGCGAAATGGAATCCGTCCAATTGCTTGACACCCTTGAACACCTTTACCCTGAGGAAAACCGAAAATACTAGCTCGGGCCAGAAACTCAAACGGTTGAGCGGCCCCGTTTTCTCAATTGGCCCACGATCGCAGCTATTTTCGAGATCGCAAATTTATGCTTTTCGGCTTTTCGAATCCCCGGCGGGTTGTGATCACAGGTTTCGGATGTGTGACGCCGATAGGGATCGGCCGTGAACAGTTTTGGCAAGGCCTGAGATCAGGAAAAAGCGGTGTCAGGCGGATCGAAAGTTTCGACGCCTCCGGCTTCAACGTCCAGATCGCAGGCGAGATACCGGAATTTGATTGGAAGGCCCAATTAGATCCGAAAGACCGACAACATGTTCCGCGCACCGTACCGCTGGCATTGGCCGCCGCCCGAGAGGCGGTCGCCGATTCGGGCATTGCTACCGACGGGCTGTCGCCGGAAGAAAAACGCCGCTTTGGAGTGATCCTGGGCACCGGCGGCGGCGGGCTTTCGTTCACTGAAAAGCAATTCGGCTTCTGGTTCTCGGGTAACGCCGGTAAAGGAAGCATTTACACGATTCCGGCGTCCACGCACGGCGGCCTTTCATCCGAACTGTCGATGGCGTTTGGCCTTCACGGCCTTTCGCACATTGTCTCGACCGGATGTACTTCATCGACCGATGCGATCTTCTACGCGGCACAGCACATAGCCCTCGGCCGTCAGGATATGATGCTTGCCGGCGGTGTCGATTCACCGATCTCGCCCGGAATTCTGAAAGGGTTTGAGGTAATGAAGGTCTGCACCGATAAATGGAACGCTCAACCGGGGCGTGCATCACGCCCGTTCTCAAAGGACCGTTCAGGAATGGTCATCGGCGAAGGCTCGTGGATCTACGTTCTAGAAAGCGTTGCGAGCGCAAAGTCTCGGAAAGCTCATACCTATGCTGAGATCGCCGGCTACGGTTCGACGTGTGACGCTTATCATCGTGTCCGGCTCGAAGAAAATGGCGTCGAGCCAGCCCGGGCGATGACCCTCGCGATCGAAGACGCAGGCCTTTCGCATGAGGATATCGAGTATGTGAACCTACACGGGACTTCGACCGAGCTCAACGACCGGATCGAAACCCAAGCGGTGAAGCTCGCGTTCGGCGACCACGCGTACAAGATGCCGATGTCGGCCGTGAAATCGCAGATCGGACATCCCCAAGGGGCAACCGGTGCGGCAGGTATCGGAGCAACGCTGCTTGCCTTGAACGAAGGTGTCGTGCCGCCGACAATAAATCTCGACAAACCGGACCCGTCATGCGACCTGGATTACACGTCGAACACCGCACGGCCGGTTAAAGTTCTGGCGGCCCTGTGTAACTGCATTGGCTTTGGCTCAAAGAACTCGGCGCTGGTCTTAAGAAAATTTTGAACGCGGGTTCGCAAAAGCGTCCCACTTGGCGGCGATATCGAAATGAATAAGAGCCGCCCTTGTGGAAAGGCAGCTCTCGGTAGGTTAGTTTTTGGAAGGTTAGTAAGACAGGATTATATGAATCCGTTCAGTTGCGGTCGAACGACACCGAAGGAGGGTAATAAAATGCCCTCGATACTTTAAAATTCTTTGCGTCAACCTTTTTCCGTGCTCCGCATTCAACGCAGGCCATATAGGTGTCCTTGTTACTTGTAAAAGGCCGAGTTAAACGCTTGTGCCAGCATCCGAAGAGCGATGCGAACAGGCCTATCTTGCGTCCAAAAGGATCTGAGTCGCTCCTTACGACGTTTTCTGCCAGCAAATTCTGTTCTAATATCAACTGCATACCTTTTACCTCGTGGCCCCGGCCAAAATGTGAAGTATCACATTAAGTAGAACGAAATAGGGGGAAAGATTTGCGTAACTTATGATGAACTATCGGCGAGAAAGGTTTGCCGGTTTCACGATATAAATTACGACCGTTTCCTTCTATAACGCGTATTCGGTAGAATCTTCCACAAAGATCCTGGAGAAAAAAATGCATCATTTGGTAAAAAAGTACGTTTTTGCAGCTATTTGCGGACTTCTATTGGTTTGCCCGGGTTTTGGCTGGGATGATGTCGGGCACAAGATAACCGGTTACATTGCATGGCAGCGAATGTCGCCCCAGGCGCGCGACAACGTGATCCGCATACTGCGCTCCGCACCGGAGGATTCCACGCTAGGCATCTATTTTCAGCCATACGGAGCTGAATCGGAAGAGATGCGAAGGCTCGAATACTTCACTCTGGTTGCGACATGGGCTGATATCGTGCGCGATTTCGGTGCCGATCCCGCTTTTAGAAACTCGGTTCGCAACCGAAAGTATCATCGAGGAACGTGGCACTACGACGATATATTTTGGAAACAGGTTGACGGCCGGGCAGAACTCCTTGATGGATTTCCAAAGGGCGGACTTGGTGTGGCCAAACTGAAAGAGTTTGATGCATTGATCCGTGACCCCGCCGCCGGCGACCCAGACAAGGCGATCGCAATAGCCTGGCTCGTGCACATCGGCGGAGACCTCCATCAACCGCTGCACACATCAGGCCGTGTTACCGAAACCGAACCGAAAGGCGATCAGGGCGGCAACTTGTTTCAGCTAATGCCAGTAGGCACGCCACGGGACAAGCAGCTAAATCTTCATTGGTATTGGGATTCGATCGTCGCCCGTAATATTCCGATAAAGCCAGGAATGTGTGAAAGCGATTACATTAGAATGCTCGGGAACCGGATGATGAAGCGTCTCCCATTCGCTCGCGTGCAAGGCCAACTTGAGCTTGGCAAATTCGATGAATGGCAAAAAGAGAGTTTTGCCTATGACAATACTGTCGTATTCTCGCAAGATCTTAAGCGCAATCAGATGCCTTCGGAGCGGTACAAGAAGAACGCATTCAAACTGGCCGAGCGGCAGCTTGCGATGGCCGGCTACAGAATAGGCGAAACGCTCAATGCGGTGTTCAGCGTACCGCCTGCTACAAAATGAGCCGGCATTCACAAGAGGTCGTAGGTTTTTTTAAACGGGTCGAACCTGAGTTGATCGATCTGATCCGCGAACTCGTCGAACTCGAATCGCCATCGGGCGACATTGAGCGCGGTCGGGAGGTTGTTGACTGGGTAGAGAAGCAGGCACAAGGGCTTGGCCTCGACCTGAAGTTCGAGCGGCACAAAGCAGAAGATCTTGGCGAACACCTGATCATAAAGGCATTTCCGGGAAGCGCGGATCCGATCCTTCTTCTCGGCCACCTCGACACCGTTCATCCAGTCGGCGCAAAAGCGAAGAATCCGACCCGCATCGAGGGCGACAAGTTCTACGGCGGCGGTATCTTTGATATGAAGGCGAATGTCGTGCTGATGCTCGCGGCATTTCGGTATTTTGCTGAAACCGGAACGAAGCCGGCCCATCCGATCACGATTGTTTTGTCGTGTGATGAAGAGATCGGAAGCCCGACCGGCCGGGCGATCATTGAGCGTGGGGCTGCGGATGCGGCTTTCTGCCTTGTTTTTGAGCCGTCCGCGGCGGGACGAGTAAAAACAGGCCGAAAGGGGACGGGAATGTACACCGTTTCTGCCCACGGCATCCCGGCGCACGCGGGCCTCGAACCCGAAAAAGGCGCGAACGCCATCCTTGAACTATCACGCCAGATCGAAGCGATCCAACGACTTAATGCACCTGGTATTGGCACGACCGTGAACGTTTGCACGATCAGCGGCGGTACTACGATGAACGTAATACCCGAATACGCGACATGCAGCGTCGATGTGCGATTCACGACGATCGCGGAAGCCGAGCGTATCGACAAAGCACTCAATACATTGGCGGCGGCCGACGATCGCGTAACGCTTGAGATCTCAGGCGGCATCAACCGCCCGCCATTGGAACGCACGGAACAGGTCGTCGCCCTATTCGAAAAAGCCAGAGATATTGCAGCCTCGTTCGGTTATGAACTGGGCGAAACCCAGGTCGGCGGCGCATCTGACGGAAATTTCGTTGCCGCTTTGGACGTCACCGTTCTTGACGGCCTCGGTGTAACCGGGGACGGCGCGCATACTCTTCAAGAGCATATCTTGGTAAGCGACATCGCGAACCGTGCGGCCCTGATCACGCTGTTGCTCGCGGCACAATAGCCTTTGGCGTGTTTTCTCTTAAGGCTGGTTGTGTAATCTGAAGTTCGACTGACGTTCAACTATGTCGGGAGGCGCATCCTGTCCGGTGATGGGCGCGGTCTTCAAAACCGTCTGCGGGTGCGCGAGAGTGTACCTGGGTGGGTTCGACTCCCACACGCCTCCGCCATGTCGATATAGATGCATTTCGCAAGATCCGGGCGATGCGGTCAAGCAATTGATCCGATCTGAGATCCGAGGTCTAAGATCCGAAATATGAAAGAGTGGATCGCATTGAATATGACGCCGGGCGTAGGGCCGCGAGCCGCGACAAAGCTGCTCGAGCGCTTTGGTTCTGCGGATGCGGTCTTTCACGCTCGACGGTCAGAGCTTGAATCGCTCCGGATGGGCCCGGAGACGATAGAGAGCATTATCAAGCGCGAGTTCGAAGAAAAGGCCGGGCAGGAGCTGGAACGCGTTAAGGCTCTCGGCGGCGACATTCTGATCCTTGATGACGGCAGCTATCCGGTGCTGCTTCGTGAGATCGCCGACCCGCCGCTTACACTTTATGTAAGAGGCGATTGGCAGGCTTGTTTCGAACAGCCCGGTGTTGCGATCATCGGTTCACGGATGTGCTCGACCTATGGTGAGAACGCGGCCGAGATGCTTAGCCGCGAACTGGCTTCGCGCGGGATCTGCGTGACCTCAGGTTTGGCGAGGGGAATCGATTCCGCGGCGCATAAGGGAGCAATTCGCGGCGGCGGTCGAACGATCGCGGTAATGGGGACCGGGATCGACGCCGTCTATCCGAAAGAGAACACAAGGCTGGTGCGTGAGATCTTGGATTCTGGCGGGGCTGTCGTTTCACAATTCCCCTTGGGCACGCCTCCGCTCAAGGACAACTTTCCATACCGAAACAGGATCATAAGCGGGCTCAGTTTGGGTGTTTTGATCGTGGAGGCCACGGAAAGGAGCGGTTCTTTGATAACAGCACGCCTTGCGACAGAACAGAACCGTGAAGTGATGGCAGTGCCGGGGAATATCACTTCGCGCAACTCCATCGGGACCAACTACCTTATTAAGGCAGGAGCAAAACTGGTCCAGCAATGGCAGGACGTCGTTGCAGAACTGCCGTCCGAGATCGCTGCCGGCATTCTTCCGCCGAAGATAGAAGAGTCGAACGGCGCCGCGGAAACGGCCGATCAGGCTGCCTTACCAGTTGACCTGACCGGCAACGAGCGCAAAGTTTGGCGGCAGCTTTCAACGGATCAACCGATGCATATCGATGTTCTACTCGAATCGAGCGGGCTTTCGTTCGGCGACCTGAATGCCGCGCTGGTCGGCCTCGATATCCGTGACCTCATCCGCGTTCTGCCCGGAAAGAACTACGCACGCAGAACCTGAACGAAGCTCCATTTGGCCCTGCCCACAAAATAGCGTATGTTCTAATCCCGCATTGACAGATTTATAGCGTAGGTGCTAGAAGTCAGAATGGTCAGGCGCCAAGATGCGGCTGGCATATTTTTTTCCGGCAGTCCCGGAACCGCCTGGAGCGGAGCCATGGAAAAACCGGTTCAGATAACGCGGCTTTCTAAAGCCGAGTTCTATCAGACGATCTTTGAGATAGACGAGCGCCAACATCGGATTCCCTCGCAAATACCGTTGTCGAGGCTGTCCAAATTGGTTTCGGGCAGGGTCGTAACCGATCCGGCAACGCCGATACCGGATTGCATACCGTGTGGCGCGTGTTGCGTGTACGGGCTTGTGATACCGATCAACCGCCGTGAGCCCGAACCGCTGCAGCGCTACATCGAAGTAACGCTCGACGATGCACCCGATGTCGTGATCGAGCGGGCCTTCGAGCGCGACCCTGCAGATGGACGATGCGTGAACATGGCGGGGGAAGTTGGCGTCGAGATCGGATGCACGGTTTACACCGACAGGCCTCAGATCTGCCGTGACTTTGACGCCGGCAGCGACCGATGTTTCGGCTATAGGCGGATGTACGGGATCGATCCTCCGCTGACCGACGAAGAGCTTTCCGTCGCGCTTGAAAAGCTCGATGCGGTCGAGCAACCGGTCAAGATACGCGGGATCGAAATAAGACTTGCATCCAAACGTCTTGAATATGATCGGACCGCGACCGATCCTTCGAAAATGATGGTGGAGCGGTTGAGATTGAAGATAGTCGCGCATATGAGCGACGGGGAAATAAAGGAGATACATGAATTCGACCCGGCAGAGGAAAGCTGGTACGAACACGAGCTTGAGGGGCTAACGCTCGATGCTGCGCTAGAACGGATCGAAGCCAGGAATTAACAATGATGTCCAAGCCAAATTTTGGCCCGGTATGTCCTCCAGGATGACTTTAATTCCATAGCCAATAACGAAGAACTGTTGATCCTTTTACGTGCAATCCGCACTGTTTTGTTAAGCAAATGTCGAAGAATCTTGTAATAGTAGAATCGCCCGCAAAGGCGAAAACCATTAATAAATATCTGGGCAGCGACTACACGGTCATGGCCTCGATCGGGCATATCAAGGACCTGCCGGCAAAAGATCTTGGTGTTGATGTTGAGAACGATTTCGAGCCGACCTACGAGGTCATCCCGGACACAAAGAAACGCAACAACAAAAAGATAGTTTCCGAGCTGAAGAAGGCAGCAAAAGCGAGCGAGTCGATCTTCCTTGCCGCCGATCCGGACCGTGAGGGCGAAGCGATCTGCCAGCACCTGGCCGAGGAGATAGTACCGAAAAGGCCTGCAAAACCGGTCTTTCGCGTGATGTTCAATGAGATCACGAAAACCGCTATCAAGGACGCGTTCAAAGATCCGAAACCGGTGAATAAGAATCTGGTCGATGCCCAGCAAACGCGGCGGATCCTTGATCGGCTGGTCGGCTACAAGGTCTCTCCGATCCTTTGGAAAACGATCGGCGGCAAGCTTTCGGCCGGCCGCGTCCAAACCGTTGCGGTCCGCCTGGTCGTCGAGCGCGAACGCGAGATCGAAGCCTTTGTAAAAACGGAATACTGGTCGATTATCGCCAACCTTTCCGCGGCCTTGCCTCCAAAATTTGATTCAAAGCTGTATAAGATCGAGGACAAAACGGTCAAGTACAGCAAGTTCGATGAAGACCTGAAACCGAACGAGATACACGTTAAGACCGCGGACGAGGCGAACACCATTGTCAGCGAGGCGGAGGAACAGACCTTTCTTGTTGATTCGGTCGTTACCAAAGAACGCAAACGAAATGCGACCCCGCCGTTCATCACGTCAAAACTGCAGCAGGAAGCCTCGCGAAAGCTTGGATTTGCGGTGAAGAAGACGATGATGATCGCACAAAAACTATACGAGGGCATCGAACTCGGTTCCGAAGGTGCGGTCGGTTTGATCACCTATATGCGAACGGACTCTACGCGGATTTCCGATGCGGCATTGGAAGACGTGCGCGGCTTCATCGGTGGAAATTACGGGCCAACCTATCTGCCGGACAAGCCAAACCTATACCGTTCGAAAAAGGATGCGCAGGACGCGCACGAAGCTATTCGGCCGACCGATGTTACCCGAACACCGGAAAGCCTTGCTTCAAAACTTGGCCCTGATGAATTAAAGCTCTACCGCCTGATCTGGCAGCGTTTCGTTGCTTCGCAGATGACGCCGGCAGTTTTCGACCAAACAACGATCGATATCAAGGCAGGCCGTTTCACATTCCGGACGACCGGCTCGGTACAGAAGTTTGACGGATTTCTCAAGGTATATCAGGAAGGCCGCGACGAAAGATCGGTAGAGGATGAGGACGATGAAGAACGAACCCTGCCGCGCGTCCAGCCAGGCGAAACGCTGAAACTTAATTCGATCTCGCCCGAACAGCATTTTACCGAACCACCGCCGCGATATTCCGAAGCGACGCTTGTCAAAGCCCTGGAAGAAAAAGGCATCGGCCGGCCCTCCACTTATGCGGCGATCATGACGACCATCCTGGACCGTGAATATGTTGAGCGGATCGAAGGCCGCTTTCATCCGACACCTCTCGGCACGACAGTCAACGACCTGTTGATCGAGAGCTTTGATGACATTTTCAATACGGCATATACGGCCCGGATGGAAGAGGAATTGGATGACATTGAGGACGGCAAACTCGATTGGCGTGCCGCATTGCACGAGTTCTACGGAAAATTCTCAAAAGATCTTGCCGAAGCGACTGAAACCATCAAGAACAAAAAGAAGATGGAGATCCCGACCGACGAGGTTTGCGAAAAGTGCGGTTCGGGAATGGTGATAAAGTTCGGCCGCTTTGGCCAGTTTTTGGCCTGTGCCAATTACCCCGAGTGCAAGAACACGAGGGAGGTCCAAAGTTCCAGGTCCAAGGCCAATGGATCGAATGGCGACCAAAACTCGGAGGACGCGGGCACCGCGGTGGAAGTTCCGGTTTGTGAGCTTTGCGGCCGTGAGATGGCGTTGAAGAAGGGCCGCTTTGGTTCGTTCTACGGCTGCACCGGTTATCCGGAGTGCAAGAACATACGCAAGATCGCAAAGGGCGACCAGAAGCCCGCCCCGCCGCCCGTTCTGCTTGATGAGATCTGTCCGAAGGACGGGGCCAATCTTGTTCGCCGACAAGGTAGATTTGGTGAGTTCGTTTCTTGTTCGAATTATCCCAAGTGCGATTACATCAAGCGCGAGACCCTCGGCTTGGCCTGTGAAAAATGCGGAGGGGAGATCGCCGTAAAGAAATCCCGCCGCGGAAAAGTATTTTACGGATGTGTGAACTATCCGAAATGCGATGTCGTATATTGGGACAAGCCGATCGAGGAGGCATGCCCGCAGTGTAAGGCGCCCTTCCTGCTTGAAAAGACCACAAAGCGTGACGGTACCGTAAGGTATTGCAAAAATGAGGATTGTGGTTATAGAATTGCCGTTGGCAATAATGAGGTAAGATCAACTTCTCCAGCCGAGCTCGAGGACACGGCAGGCTAATCGTACGGGATGAATGAAAACATTGAGTTCCTGCAGGCCTTCCTGAAGAACCCAGCAAAGGTCGGTGCGATAAGGCCGAGTTCACCTGACCTCGCACAGAGGATGATAGAGGGCATTTTGCCGAACGGACACAATGCCGTTCTTGAACTTGGCGTCGGCACCGGCGCTATCACAAGATTCCTGCAGACGATCGTGCCTGATAAAACTTCCTACTTGGGCATCGAACTGGATCGAGACCTTGCCAACCTGCTGAAAAGAAAGTTTGCCGATATGACGATCGTTCACGGGAATGCCGTCGATGCATGGACCATCCATCAGCGATCGGGAGTTGGAAGGATCGGCAGCATAGTTTGTTGCCTTCCCTTCGTATCGCTCCCGAATGAGGTAGGCGAAAGGATCCTGCAACAGGTGGACAAATTTATGCAGGAAGGCAATTGCACTTTCCGGACCTTCCAATATGCCCATGGCTACTATTTTCCTTCGGCGATAAAGCTTCGCGAGTTCATGCGGACACGCTTCGGCAAGGCGAGAAAAAGCCAATTAGTTGTCAAGAATGTCCCGCCCGCCTATACGCTCACATGGAACTCATAGCTTCCCGCCCTGAATAATTTCTGTTTCTGTGATATAAGGGAATTCAATCTTTTACAGATTCATTCTTATTTCTTCGGGAGAAAATTCAATGTTACGACGCAAGATCCTAGGCGCGCTACTTATCTACGCGTTCATTTTGCCGGTTGCAACCTTCGGCCAGGCCGCTGGAACGGCCGGATCAGCCATTTATGCAGCCCCGAAATCTGACATCGACAAGATCAAGGATGAAGGGCTGAAACGGTCACAGGTGATGGACACAATTACCTACCTGACCGATGTTATCGGCCCGCGTTTGACAGGTTCGCCTGGGCTGAAGCGGGCAAATGAGTGGACCCGTGACACACTTGCGAAGTGGGGCCTCCAGAACTCGCGCCTTGAGGCTTGGGGCCCATTCGGCCGCGGATGGACCCTTAAGCGATTTTCGGCGATGGTCGATGGGCCGACGGCGTTCCCGCTGATCGCGTACCCAAAAGCATGGTCACCAGGCACTGACACCCTACTGCCGCCGCCGCCGGTTTCGGTTAAACCAAAGAAGGGCCAGGCCCCGGCAGCACCTGCACCACCTGCCACCACTGCATATTCGGCCGAAGTGGTCCACTTCAACGCCACGAACGAGGCTGAGCTTGAGCAATATAAAGGCAAGCTCAAAGGAAAGATCGTCCTGGTTGGGCCGCTGCGCCCCACACCAGCGCATTTTACGCCCCAGGCCTCGCGTGCTACCGACGAAGAACTGCTAGACCTGGCAAACGCGCCTGATCCGGCAACCGTTCAACGGCCCCAGTTCAATGCACCGCCAAATTTCCAACAGCAAATGCGGTTCAATTCAATGCGCACCCGCTTTCTCGTGGACGAAGGTGCCGCCATTCTGATCGATGCCGGCCGTGGTGACGGCGGTACGATCTTTGTTCAGGGAGCCCAAGCTGTTCCACCGGCACCAAATGCGGACGGAACTCCTGCAAGGGCGATGCGCGTTTATGAAAAAGGTGCGAATGTGCCGGTCCAGATCAGCGCTGCCGCGGAGCACTTCAACCGAATTGCTCGTATGCTCGACGCAGGTGAAAGAGTTACGATGACCGTCGATCTTGCGGTCGAGTTTCAGGATGCCGACCTCAATAATTACAACACCGTTGCCGAAATTCCCGGCACTGACCTGAAAGACGAGGTGGTAATGCTCGGCGGCCACCTTGACTCGTGGCAAGGTGGCACCGGAGCGACCGACAATGCTGCCGGTTGCGCCGTAATGATGGAAGCCGTCCGCATTCTTAAAGCTGCAGGACTTGCTCCTCGCCGCACCATCCGCATCGCCCTATGGACGGGTGAAGAACAGGGGTTGATCGGTTCGCGTGCTTACGTCAGACAACATTTTGGATATTTTGGCGACGGCACGACACCTGCTTTTGGCGGTGGCGGCCAGAATAACGGCCAACGTCCGCCTCTGACCAAATTGCCGGACTATGATAAGTTCTCGTCGTATTTCAACATCGATAACGGTACGGGCAAGATCCGAGGAGTTTATTTGCAGGGGAACGAGAACGTTCGGCCGATCTTCCGAAAATGGCTCGACGAATTCAAGGATCCAAAGTGGTTTGGCAACGACAAGGACATGAGCGCAAGTACCCTGACGCTGTCGAATACCGGTGGAACTGACCACCTGAGTTTTGATGCTATCGGCTTGCCCGGGTTCCAGTTCATTCAGGACGAGGTAGAGTATTCGACACGGACCCATCACTCGAATATGGATGTTCTTGACCGTATTCAACCCGACGATCTGAAGCAAATGTCGATAATTGTCGCGGCATTCGTTTATCAAGCGGCAATGATGGATGGCAAATTGCCGAAGAAATAGGCGCCTTAATGGCTGTCATAATGGCAGTTCCATAAACACCACGTCGTTGTGCGGATTATCGTAGTACGGCGCGATCTGGCGAAAGCCGTGAGATTCGTATAAGCTCACGGCTTTTCCCATTTTTTCCGGGTGAGTGTCGAGCCGAAGTTTCTTGTATCCTATCAAGCGTGCAGCCTCAATGACCTTTTCGATAAGATGGTTGCCGAGGCCTCTTCCGCGAGCCGCCGGCCGAACATAAAGCCGCTTCATTTCACAGATGTCATCGTCGAGTTTGCGCAAGGCCACGCAGCCGAGGGACTGGCCCTCCTCCGACGCGAGGAACAGCCTTCCC
>WBZY01000225.1_pt1 | contig 31660 bp, 33 predicted proteins | sample 5204191 | NCBI WGS metagenome assembly WBZY01 (sample SAMN12344363, study PRJNA552823) | activated sludge metagenome | biome: Activated sludge suspended growth; feature: Anammox Sidestream; material: Wastewater; isolation source: activated sludge from anammox sidestream of wastewater treatment...
CATCTGCATGATTTGTAACGGCGTGTGGGAATAGTTGAAGACTTGCACAACGCCGATGGGTTTACCGCGCAAAAGCAGGGGAGTGGAGATGACGTTGCGAAGCCCCTCTGAACTGCGCGACACTTTTTGCCAGCGCGGATCGCGCGCGAGGTCTTCAATCACGAGCGGATCGAGTTGTGCCATCGTCGCGCCTGCGATGCCCGCGTTCGTTTTGATCCGTTTGCCGATTAAACTGTGGTCGCTGTTGGGTCCCCGAATAACTTTGAAAATGAGTTCGTCTTGTTCCGAGTCGAGCAAGTAAAGCGTGCCTGCGTTCCCGCCACAGACCTCGATGATGAGGTCGAGCATCTGGTTGAGAAGATCGTCCAGCTCGGTATTGCTGGCGATCTGGTTCGCGCGGGTGAGAATGTTGTAGAGTTGTGATGTTTCGTCGTCGGCTGGCGGTTTGGGCTTGCTTGCTTTTGCCATGTGGGCGATTATACGACTGGTTGTGGCGTGTTGCCGAATTACATTTCTTTTAAAATTCGTTCCAATAGATCAGCTGCTTTCAATTTGCCTGCCCGTTTTATCGAGAACCCCCATTACTTTGAGCGTGACTTCAATTGGCTCATTTTGCATGGTTCATATCGCCATACACTTTATGGGCTAGCTCTTCCCCCAATAACAAATCTGCTAATTTTCGGCGTAACTCTTCCATGCTGGCTTTTGGATGTCGTGAGCGTAAGCCTGCCAATGCGACCATTCGTACTGACGCATTAAGTTGCGCAAGCATTTCCATTTTGCGCGTGGGGCTTGCCTGCCTCCACAATTGGATTTGCAAGGCTTCCATTTTCGGGTGAGTATCTGAATACAATGATGCCATTTATTTCAATTATAAACCCAACCGATAACTGCTCACTGATTACTGAACTGCCCCGCCAACAATGAATCCACCGCCTCTGCCAACTCCCTCAAATTGCTGACCTTCAATACATTGTTGCACATCGGCGCGTACTTGGGCATGTCGCTGTCACCGTGCCACAAATAGGGAGGTTCGGGATTCAACCAAATGGTGCGCGCGGCGCGGCGGCTCATCGTGGAGAAAATGTCGAGGCGTGGGTCATAATAATTATTACGCCCATCCCCGACGATGATGAGAGTCGTCTGCCCGTTGAGCGTGTCCATGTATTCGCTTTGAAAATCGTTGAGCGACCAGCCGAGATCGGTGTTGTAACTTCCGCTGGGCATGCGCCACAAAACGGACGCGATCGCCTCGTCCGCGTTGGAGCCGCTGAAATCCTCCGAGATCGATTCGAGATGATCAATGAACGCGAAGGCGTGCGTCTTGCGGACTTGTCCCTGCAACGCGAAAAGAAAACTCAACATCAACTCGGAGCAAAATCGCATCGAAGTGCTGATGTCGCAGATGACCACGATCTTCGGTTTGCGCACGCGGTCTTTGTGTTTGATCTCCATCGGCACGCCGTGATATTTCAAATTCGCGCGGATGGTCGCCTTCGGGTCGAGTTGTCCGCTTTTGGCGCGCTTTTGCCGCAACGCGATCCGCGTTCTCAGCATGGCGGCGAGTCGCTTCACTTCATTTTGCAAAACTTTTTTATCGGCATCGCTCAGCGCGTGGAACGGACGGTTGATCAGATTGTCCACGCCTTCGCCGCGCGGTCGTTCGCTCATGTTCTCGGCAATGCGTTCGCCCGCAAACTGTTCGATCTGCTCGCGCATGCCCTGCAAATTTTGCTGGATCATCTCGCGCATCTGCTCGACGCGGTCGCGGCTCATGCCCATCTGCTGGAGTTGTTCCATCAACTCTTTCAACGCCTCGCGGACTTCGGGGAACGCCAGCGCGCGCATCATCCGTTGCGCCATCCAATTTTGATAACGGAGGTCGTCCATCTGATTCAGTCCGACCATCTGACCCAACGCTTCCAGCTCCGCACGGGACAGCTGGTCGCCGCTCATCAGCCTTTGCATCCGCTGACGGAGACTCTCCGTGTACTGCCGCAACGCGTCCGCCAGCATCTGCGCCTCTTCAGGCGTCATATCGTCAGAAGGATTTCCTCCCATCATCGGCGGCATACCCGTCCCAAAGAACAGCGGGAATAATTTATCAAAGACGGGAATATCTTTCAGATCTTTGACGAGCGTTGCGCGAAGAGACAAGCGAAACTCTTCGCGGTCTTGAATCCCCATAATGTCCACCGCCGAGAACGCCTCGGCAGATTCTGCCAACGACACGCGCACCCCGCTTGCGCGGAGGGCTGAAATGAGTTGGAGGATGCGGGATTCCATATCAAACCTGTATATGGACTTACTTTTACTTGCTGTACGGCTGTATTGTTTTTAGTCCCCTCAAGACACGATAATGTTTGATATTGAACGTTGCTAGTTCTGCGTCAACGCCAATTGCTGTTTCAGCAATCAAGGCGTCCAATAAGCCGATGTTGTCGCTCAAGTGGTGAGAAGAATAACTTGTTAATGCCCTGTTGCAGTCATCGTCATTGGGCCAGTAAAGTTGATAATCTGATAAGGCTTTTTCCAATAGCCGTTGTTCTTTTGCATTTTGACACCCTTGTAATAATTCCATCGCAACAAGCCCTGGCACCGCAATCTCTTGTGTAGATTTCAACCATTCCTTGGCGGGCTCATACCCTCGCAAAATATCCACCATCACATCGGTGTCGAGCAAAATCATGAGGCGCGTCTCCTCGTTTGGGCTTGTGCTCGAAGCTTCTGTGCATATGTCAGACTATTTCCAATGTCTTTTCTCTTTGCCCACAGTCCCACCACGCCAGAGTTGAGCAGGTCTTTACCAGACATGGGTCTGTTAACTTTTCTCACTTTTTCAATTAGGCGTGTGGCAAGTAATAGTTGTTCGCTGGGAGTCAGGCGGTCTGCTTGTTTTAGTAACTTTTCAAATGTGTCCAAAGCCATTTTTGCTCGCTTTCTTGTTCTATTTGTTTCCAATATGGGTGACGTGTCGCTAACCGCTGGCATAGGCTATGTCATCCTGTAGATCCTGCTCATCGTATTGGCGCGGGATGTTGCGTTTGCCAAGCAATAGCCCAAACTCAACTTTGGTCACCTCTGCCAGTTCACAGGCTTTGCCAAACGACAGAAGACCTTGAGCATACAGGCTGAGCGCCAACTCTGTTTTGAGTTGTCTCTGCTGTTCATTTTTTGGCAGGCGTATTGCGCGCGCCACCGAATCGGGGATTTCAAGCAGGATGGTCATACTTCACCTCGTGACAATTATAAACCTTTGCATGACTCAGTTTCGTGAGAGTCTTCCAAATTCATCAGGCTTTGGCTTAGGCGGCGGAGGCGGATTGATAAATTGCCGCTTTGCCTTCTGCAGATCCGCTTCGTGTTTCAGCAAAACTGAGATCGTATCTTCCAGCGTGTCCTTATCCAAATTGGATGCGTTCAACGCGACGAGAGCATTCGCCCAATCCAACGTCTCGCTGATGGACGGGGACTTGCGCATGTCTCCTTTGCGGAGGCGTTGCACAAATTCCACAGCCTGTTGCGCGAGTTTGAGATTCAGATCTGGAACTTTCAACCGCACGACTGCGAGTTCTTCTTGTAAGGTTGGGTAATCAATGAAGAGATACAAACATCGCCGCTTCAACGCTTCGGAAAGTTCGCGCGTGTTGTTCGATGTGAGAATCACGAACGGACGATGCTTCGCGGTCAGCGTTCCCAACTCTGGAACAGATACTTGAAAGTCGCTCAACACTTCGAGCAAGAAGGCTTCGAACTCCGCGTCGGCGCGGTCAATTTCGTCAATTAACAACACAGACGGCTGTTCGCTCAAGATCGCCTTCAACAACGGACGCTGCAAAAGGAATCGTTCCGAGAAGAAAACGTCCTCCTCGTTGGCAAGTTTGTCTGCCGCTTCGCTGAGGGAGTCCGCTTTGCCGAGGGTGTCGTTCAACTTGTCGCGCAGGAGTTGCGTGTAAAGCAGTTGCTTTGAGTATTCCCATTCGTACAGCGACTTTGATTCATCCAATCCTTCATAACACTGCAGGCGGATCAATTCCCGTCCCGTCGCGCCTGCAATGGCTTTGGCGAGTTCCGTCTTGCCGACGCCCGCAGGTCCCTCGGTGAGGAGTGGCTTGCCCAATTTCTGCGCGAGGTACACGATTGTTGAAATCTCGCCAGAAGCGATATATTTTTGCTTGTTCAACTCAGACTTGACGGAGTTTGTCGATTCAAAAAGTTTAGTCATTCTTCTCCTAAAGCATCTTCGATTGTCTGCCGCGGAGACGCTGAGTCACAGAGACTTTATAAAGATTTTTTCTCAATGAACTCTCTGTCTCTGTGGCAAAATCTTCACACCTTCAACCCAAGATTCCGATAAACTTCCAAATTCGCCGTCAATTCTTTTTCTGGTTTGAAATTGTTCACAACGAATTCTCTCGCATTTTTGCCGAGCGACGCGCGTTTCTCATTATCGTCTAACAACGCAAAAATTTTTTCTGCCAGCGCGTCTGCATCATTGACGTTGACAAGCATACCATTCTTTCCATCATCTACAATATCTTTTGTCCCACCGACGGGTGTTGCGATCACGGCTCGTTCACACGCCATCGCTTCGAGAATTGCGTTCGGCATCCCATCATGCAGAGATGGATGAAGGAACACGTCAATCAACGAATAATACGCGGGTAAGTCGTTGGGTGAGACGTATCCCGTGACAACGATATTTGATTCGGGGATGGACGCCCGCATCTGTTCGAAGGTTTGGCTGTCTTCACCGTGGCGAATTTCTCCCACCGTCAGCAGGGTGCATGGGCGTCTCGCGTTGACCTGCGCGTAGGCAGAGAGGAAAGTCTTCATCCCTTTTTTCTCGCGCAATTCACCGACGAAGCCAATCACTGCGCCGCCACTTTCCACTCTTTCCTCTTTCATCTTTCTTTCAAGTCCCAGCGACTCAACCAGCCCGCGATTCTTTTCCATCGGCTTGAAATGATTCGCATCCACGCCGTTTGGAATCAAAATGATTTCTCTATCGAAAAATGCTTTGGCTTTGCGAATCGACTCTTGCGCGTTGGCAGTGACAACGTTTGCATTCTGCAACGCGAACATCGTGTGTGAGAATCTCGCAGGATCGAATGCGGCGCGGTCTACGTCGTTGCCGCGAATCGAGACGACGCTGGGGATGTTCAAGTATCGTCCAGCAAGTGTGGCGATGAATCCTGCTTGCGTGACGAAGTAGGCGTGAAGGACATCGAATGGATCGCGGTTGTGTTCTTCGACGATGAGGTCGAACCAGTCAACGAGCGTATCGTCTGCGCGTTTGTGTGAGCCGAAGCGCGTGACGACGACTCCGCTTGAAGGGAGAGTCCGCTGATCGGAGGGGAACAGGTTGCCCGTCGGAGAAAAGACGCGGACTTCACATCCAGTAGAAGTTAACAGGCGCGCGAGTCGCTCGGACGAGATTGCCAGTCCGCCGATGTCGGGTGTATACTTTTCAGTGAGTAAAGCAATTTTCATGTTCTATTGTGTAGCGCGCGTTCTCTAACGCGCATCGGCGTTAGAGAACGCCGACTATATGAATTCAGGAGAGCAATTTTCATGGCAGACACATCCGCAGTGCAATGTGAAATGGTGATCGGTTATCTGGTGCCGCATCGTTGCGACAACCCGTCGTTGGGGAAGTGTATCAAATGCGGGCGCGGATTTTGCGATGAGCATACGAACAATACGCGCGAGGGACGGGTGTGTCTGGCGTGCCAGCAGGGACTCGATATGCCCGTTGCGTTGCCGATTGCCGCCGCGACGTTTACCGCCGCCGACTTGCATACCTTCAATCAAGCGAGCGCGTGGGACGATGATGACCGCGCGGATATGTTTTCCGATTTGAGTTAACTTTTTTTACCACGAAGGACACGAAGCGCACAAAGGTTTTAAGCCTTAAGGGTTTAATTCCTTCGTGACCTTGGTGTCCTTTGTGTTTAATGAATTAATACGGACCGATCGTATCCCAAATCTTTTTATTCTCCACAACAAAATCATCGCAGCGTTGACAGGGCTTGAGCGCGGGCGGGTGCATGTTCAAGCGGATCTGTCGATACGCCGCGCCTTCCCATATTTCGGTGAAGGATTGTTTTCGCACATCGCCCAGCGGTTTGATTTGTTCGCGCGTCATGCAACACACATAGACGAGACCGTTGAAATCAATGAGACTGTGCGTCCACGGCGCGTAGCAGGGAAATTTATTGTAGTAGCCGAATGCGTATCGCCCAGCGCGTCCCAAGCGGACCTCGGAGTCGTCTCGCCCGAATGGGAACGCATCCTCGTCTGCGATGTTCACGCCCAATTCCTGCGCGCGTTGTTCGATAATCGGCGCGATATCGGAGTTGTACAGCGCGATATCTTTCTTTCGCATGGACAAATGTTCGCCGCAGTGATCGTCCACGGGAATCAAGTTGATTCCGTCCGCGCCGAGTTCGTGTGCGAGATCGGGGAGCGTGGCAAGCGTCTGATAATTGGATCGCCCGACGACCGTGTTGATGCGGACGGTCAATTTCCCTTTGTGTGAATATTTGTTGAATAATGTGACCGCCTTCGTCGTCTGCTTGAACGAACCTTCGACGCCGCGAATCTTTTCGTGCATCTTGCGAAGCGGCGAGTCAATCGAAACGTTCACGCCGCGCAAACCCGCTTCGACGAGTTGCTTGGCTTTGACTTTATCAATCAGTGTGCCGTTTGTCGTGAGCGTGACGCGCATCCCAAGTTGTGTCGCATGTTCCACCAAGTCGGGCAGTTGCGGGCGGAGCATCGGTTCGCCGCCTGAGAAATGGATCTTCTTGCAACCAAGATCCGCAAGTTCGGAAATAATTTCGCGGAAGCGATTCATCGAGATGGGCGGTTCGCGCGTCTCGCGCCAATGCTTGCACATTTCGCATTTGAGGTTGCATCCGTAGTTGATTTTGATCTTGACGTAAATGGGTTTGTACGCGCGCGCATGAAGGACGGCTTCGCGCACGTCATCTTTTTCTTCGGCAATTTGGGGGAGGTTGTACATTTAGAGCCCCGACCCCCACCCTGCCTCCCCCATTTCAAAGAACGGAAATGGGGGAGGGGTAAGCACATGTTCGGAGGTTTTTATTGTTTGCATTAGCAATATCTGTTCCCCTTCCCCCAAATCCGATTTTGATTTGGGGGAAGGACGGGAAGGGGGTCAATTCCTCGATCAATTGTAACACTCGCACGTCACCGTCCAAACAACGGATGCGTCTCATTGACCTGCAACAAGTCCCACAGATTTCCATACAGATCCTCGAACACAGCGACCATCCCATACGGTTGTTCTTTCGGCTCGCGGACGAACTTGATTCCCTTCGAGACCATCTCGTTATAGTCGCGCCAGAAATCGTCGGTGTTGAGGAAGAGAAATACCCTGCCGCCTGCTTGATTCCCGATAAAGGATTCCTGCTCTGGCGTGGACGCTTTCGCAAGGAGCAGTGTCGTCCCTGTTGAGTTGGGCGGTGCGACCACCACCCAGCGTTTATCCTGTTCGGGCTGGTAGGTATCTTCGACAAGCGTGAAGTGAAGTTTCTCGGTGTAAAACGCGATGGCTTCATCGTAATCACGGACGACGAGGGCGATGTGGAGAATGGATTGGTTCAATTGTATTTCTTTGATAAAGTTTAACGGCAAGCGTTACTGGCAAGTGCGGGAATTGGCAGATAAAAGCCAAAAATAGAAAATACCGAAGGCGCTGAATCTCTTCAAGTGAGGGCAAAGCCCGCACTTGCCCGGTGCGCGCAATGTTGGGGGCGGGTTTGCTGAAAACTGTATTATGGCAACTCATCATCCGTAAATGCTGGCACATTTTTAATTTTAATACCGCTTAGTTCTGATACATACTCCATGAAACTGTTTATTTGTTCAGGGTCTCTATCATTTGTTTCCCAACTTGTTGACAATCTATATCCATTCGTAAATTTGACAATGTATACCAAGCGATTACTTCCTTCCTTTTTCTGCTTTGAACTAAGAATAGAAGCAACGTCAGTGTAAGAATATTGTTTTTCTCCTATATTCCAGAGTTCATTGATAACCAATTTGTCTGGATATGCCACTGTGTAGTAATCAAGCATTAAAGTTGATGCAATGATGCAGAGTAATGTGAATGCGCCAAAGAAAATATAAAAGGTTTTATTTGTGTTTCCTGATGATTTCATCGTGTTAAATTTTTGATATTCTGAATACTTATCTCCCAACAAAAGACGAATGATTAAGTACATAAGTATGGTTGAACCGATAATACCAACAAATATAGCGATGATTCCCCATGATATAGGCAATGGCAAGAACATGTAATTTGATTGAGGTAGTAAAGAATATCGAAAATCGCTAATTTTTACCAATGCCAACCAAGATAAATAACCTACTACTGGGACAGAGATAAAGAACAACGGCAAAGCATAAATATCCCACTTGCCATATTTTGTTGACAACTCTACCATCTCTTGATTTCTTTTCTCGTCATTTTTTGCTATGGTTTCTAATTCAGATGGTAAAACATCAAAACTTTCTTGGCAGTAACGGCAAATATCATCTTTCTCAGGAACTACTCGTTTGCAATGAACGCATACTTTTTTATTGGGTGTCAATAAGACTATGAGCAAAAAAATTGGACCGCCCCAAATAGGAAGCAAAAATGCCATCAAGACTGTTACGATAGTTGTAACAGCCAAATCATCAAAAAGGAATTTTGATTGATTTCTTCCAAGAATAAACCAACCAATTACCCCAAAACCTGCCCAAATCACGAAAGGATAATTTATGTTTTCCATACCGATTACTATTCAAATGGCAAGCACCCAACTTTGTCTTAACCAGCCTGCAGGCTGTATAATTGCCTATGTACAGCATTATAAATCTCTCCCCACATTCCAACAACAAATCATAAGACCTTCTCCCTCATGCGCCTCAAAGCAGACATACTTCTCTTCATCGTAGCCATCATCTGGGGGACGGGATTCGTGGCGCAGGGAGTGGCGGCGCGGAAGAATAAGCCCCCGATATTATCGGGGGCTTATTCTTAATGCTTTTTGATTTTCTTCCTCGCCAGTCGATTGAGTAGCTCCAACAGTTCCTGCATTTTCTCATCCTCGGGCGCGTCACCGGTGATGACCGTGTGATGCCATTTCCCCGCTTCCACCGTGATGACGTAGGTGAATGCGTCGGGCACGGATTCGCCGCTTGTAAGTTTCGCGGGAAGTTCGGGGAAATCGAGGGCGTCGAGCAACTCCCTCAAGGTCTGCGAGAGATCGTCGGGCAGGTCGCTCACGTCGAAGTCTGCCGCGAGGCGGATGCCTGCAAACCCTCCGGTGCGTTCGAATTTGATTCGTTCCACGTCCATTTGAAACTCCTTGCTATTTCATCCTGAGGGATGCCTCGCGTTCCGAAAGGTCTCCCGCGCGACAGCGTCCGAAGAATGGCATGCGCTTACTTACGCCGCGCCGAGGAAGCGTAGTGTCGCTTCGAGACAGCCTTTTGGCTCGGGCGTTTCGCCGCCGATGGCGATGCCGACTCCCGCCCAGCCGTTTTTGACGGCTTGTTGCTCAAGGCTCCCACTGCCGAACAACTCTCCCGCCGCCTGATGCGTGAGGTCCGCGCATTGCTGAAAGTTAGAATTTTCGCCAAGTTTGTCGCGCAGGGTCACATACCAGATCATCCCCGTTTTTTCCCACGCATATCCGCCGATCTCCATCGCGGCGCGGTAGAAGGCGTGGTTCGGGATACCGGAATTGATGTGCACGCCGCCGTTATCGCTCGCCGTGTTCACGTACTCCTTCATGTGCGCGGGTTGCGGGTCTTTGCCGAGCACGGGATCGTCGTACGCCGTGCCGGGCGCTTTCATCGTGCGGATGCCGAAGCCGTTCACATTGGAGGTGAACAAACCCGCGCCGATGATCCAATCCGCTTCGGCGGCGGTCTGGCGCGATTGATACTGTTTCACCAGTGAGCCGAACACATCCGACATGTGCTCGTTCAACGCGCCCGGCTGTTGCGAGTAGACGAGCTTGGCTTCGAACTGCGTGACGCCGTGCGTAAGCTCGTGTCCGATGATATCGATGGCGATGGTGAAACGGTTGAACAGACGATCCTCCGCGGGCAGGTTTTCATCGCCGTCGCCGTACACCATTTGTTTGCCGTCCCAGAAGGCGTTATCGTAGCCGGTGCGGTAATGCACGCTCGAGTCGAGCCGCATGGCGTTGTTGTTGATCGAGTTGCGCCCGTACACATCTTTGTACAGATCGTAGGTGACGCCGCTCCCATCGTACGCTTCATTTACCGCCGCGTCCGCGCTGGCAGGGTCGCCTTCACGGCGCACAGCTGTGCCGGGCAGGGATGTGCCGCGCTTCACATCGTAGACGATGCGTTCCTTGCCGCCCTCCGCGGCGCGTGGCATGGTCGGGGCGAACAAATCAGCCAGGCTGGCGCGCATGGCGCGTTCTGCCCGCAATTGATAGACAACGCTGATGTTGTCCATTGCCATTTGTTTCTGCGCGTCGGAGCCTTTGGTGGCGATCTGCTCCAGCATGTGTTCCGGGAGGATACATTCAAGCGAATGACGGTGGTTATGCATGAGGTTTGTCCTTTCAGAGTTTGCCTGGTTTCAGTATACGGCGTTTCAGGGCATATTACAAATTACGGAAGTGGCGAAACAAGTGTGTAAAAATCCTCTTCGCCACAGAGAAAAAATCTCAAGGTTCTCTGCGTGCTCTGTGGCTAAAAACGTTTTGGTAGACACTGCCATTCACTCTCTATCAAATCAAACCACGCTCAACAGCGCCTGTTTTTGCTCCACGCTTTCGCCAGGCTTGACCCTGATGCGGCTGACCTTCCCATCGCGCGGTGATTTCAACTCGTTTTGCATCTTCATCGATTCGAGGATGAGAAGCACCTGTCCTTTTTTGATTTCCTGCCCGTCTTCCACCGGCACTGCCACCACCAACCCGGGCATCGGCGCTTTGAGGTTGAACTCGCCGCTTTCGGCGACGCCCCCGCCTGCCGCGGCGCGCAAACGCTTCTCGCGTTCGTCTTCCACAACCACGGGATATAACCGCCCGCGCAGGAGCACTTGCCAATTCTCATCGCCGCGCGCGATGTACGACTCGTGCGACATACCGTCTGCGATCAGCGAGTAGACCGGCTGTCCGCTCACGGTGACGAAGTCGATCTCGTACGTCTTGCCGTTCACGCTGACGTGTTTTTCGTCGATGATATCGACAAGAAAGTCCTTGCCTTCCACTGTGGCAACGTATTTCATGGCTTACCTGTGCATCCTTTCCCAGCGACTGACCCACCTCCAGTTGCTGGCATCTCGTTTGTTGCGTTGCACGAATTGCGATGACACTTCGGTTTCGTGGTGTTCAACCAGCGTGGCGAGGATCGCCGCGACTTCGGAAAAATCCTGGCGATTTTCCTCCGCATCTTCCATCGAGAAGCGTTCCTCCACAAAGCGCGTGTCGTATTGCCCGCCCATGAAGCGATGCGAATCCATCATCGTCTGGTGGAAGGGGATGTTCGTCCGCACGCCGACGATGCGATACTCTTCGAGCGCGCGGCGCATGCGCAAGATGGCTTGCGCGCGCGTCTCGCCCCATACGATCAACTTGGCGATCATCGGGTCGTAGAATGGCGTAATTTCGAAGCCAGGATACACCCCCGTATCCACGCGCACGCCGGGACCGGTGGGGAGCAGGCTGTGCGTGATGCGCCCGGTGGACGGCATGAAGTTGTTGTAGGGGTCCTCGGCGTTGACGCGGCACTCAATAGCGTGACCGTTGAATTGCACCTCGTCTTGTGCGTAGCTCAAAGGGCGACCGCGCGCGATGCGAAGTTGTTCCTTGACGATGTCGATGCCGGTCACCATTTCGGTGACAGGATGCTCCACTTGCAAGCGCGTGTTCATTTCGAGGAAGTAGAAGTTTTTGTTCTTGTCGAGCAGGAATTCGATCGTCCCCGCGTTGACGTAGTCCACCGATTTGGCGGCTTTCACAGCCAGCGCGCCCATCTTCGCGCGGAGATCGTCGTCCAACGCGGAGGAGAGCGCTTCTTCCAGCAATTTCTGGTGACGCCGCTGTAGGGAGCATTCGCGTTCCCCGAGGTGGATCACGTTGCCATGCTTATCTGCGAGGATTTGAATTTCGATATGCCGCGCATCGATGATCAATTTTTCGAGGTAGACGTTGCCGTCCCCAAATGCCGATTCAGCCTCCCGTCGGGCAGAGGCGAGCAGGGTCGGCATTTCTTCCAGGTTGGTCACTTCGCGCATCCCTTTGCCTCCGCCGCCGGCTGTGGCTTTGATCAATAAGGGGAAGCCGATCTCTGTCGCTTTAGCAAGCAATTCGTCGTCGGTCATGTTGCCCACATCTTCGGTGCCCGGCACCACCGGCACGCCGGCTTTGATGACGGTGGCGCGGGCTTCGGCTTTATCTCCCATCGCCGCAATGGAGGAGGGTTTCGGTCCGATAAATGCGATGCCCGCTTCTTCGCACATGGCTGAGAACGATTCGCGCTCGGCAAGGAAGCCGTAGCCCGGATGGATCGCGTCCACATTGGCTTTGCGGGCGATGTCCATGATCTTGTCCGCGCGTAAATAGGATTCGCGCGAAGGCGCGGGACCGAGCAGGTATGCCTCATCCGCAAAGCGGACGTGTAGCCCGCGTCGGTCGGCTTCAGAGTAGACCGCCACGGTGTCGATGCCCAGCTCCCTGCATGCGCGGATGATGCGCACCGCGATCTCGCCTCGATTTGCTACTAATACTTTATTGAACATGGATGCTCCGCATGGTTCAAGTTTCACATTCCAACTGCTTGAAACCTGAAACCTGAAACCTAGAGTGGGATATTCCCGTGTTTCTTCGCCGGGTTGGTATCGCGCTTGTTGCTCAACATTTCCAGCGCGTTGATCAAGCGCGGGCGAGTTTCCTTCGGCTCGATCACGTCGTCGATGTAGCCGCGTTCCGCCGCCACGTAGGGGCTGGCGAATTTCTCGCGGTAATCCGCCACCAATTCCGCTTTCCTTGCTACGGGGTCCTTTGCTTTTTCTAATTCTTTGCGGAAGATGATGTTGACCGCGCCATCGGGTCCCATCACGGCGATCTCGGCAGAGGGCCACGCAAGGTTTATATCACTGCGGATGTGTTTGGACGACATCACGCAATACGCGCCGCCGTACGCCTTGCGGGTGACCACCGTTAACTTCGGCACGGTGGCTTCGCAATAGGCGTATAACAACTTGGCGCCAGAGCGGATGATGCCATGGTGTTCCTGGTTGGTGCCCGGTAAAAAGCCTGGCACATCTTCGAAGGTGATGATGGGAATGTTGAACGAGTCGCAGAAGCGAACGAAGCGCGCGCCTTTTTCACTGGCGTCGATATCAAGCACGCCAGCCAGCACGGCGGGTTGATTTGCCACGATCCCCACCGAATGACCGCCCAGACGCGCAAACCCAACCACGATGTTTTGCGCGTAATTTTCATGGATCTCGAAAAACTGCCCGCCATCCATGATCGGGCGGATCACGTCTTTGATATCGTACGGCTTGTTCGCATCATCGGGAATGATGCTGTCGAGGGTCTCGTCCATACGCAATGGATCGTCGGTGACGAGGAACGGCGGATCTTCCATGTTGTTCTGCGGCAGGTAGCCGAGCATTTTGCGGATCAGGAACAACGTATCGGCTTCGCTGTCTGCCGCCACATGGCACACGCCGGACTTTTCCGAATGCACGCTCGCGCCGCCCAGTTCCTCCTGCGTCACTTCCTCGTGGGTAACGGCTTTGACCACATCGGGTCCTGTCACGAACATGTACGAGGTGTTGCGCGTCATGAAGATGAAATCGGTGAGAGCGGGAGAATACACCGCGCCGCCGGCGCACGGCCCCATGATGGCGGAAATTTGCGGGACGACCCCCGATGCCATGGTGTTCCGTAAAAAAATATCGGCATAGCCCGCCAGCGCAACCACGCCTTCTTGAATACGCGCGCCGCCCGAATCGTTCAACCCGATCACAGGCGCGCCAGACTTCATCGCCATATCCATGATCTTGCAAATTTTTTCCGCGTGCACTTCTCCGAGGCTTCCCCCGAACACGGTGAAATCCTGCGAAAAAACATACACCAGCCTGCCTTCGATGGTGCCCCAACCGGTGATCACCGAATCGCTAATGAACTTTTGTTTGTCTAACCCGAAATCGTGGGTGCGGTGTTGGACGAACGAGTCCATTTCGCGGAACGAGCCTTTGTCCACCAAAAGTTCGATGCGTTCGCGCGCGGTGAGCCGCCCTTTTGAGTGTTGCGCCTTGATGCGCTCATCGCCGCCGCCCAAACGGGATTTTGCCTTGAGGTCATACAGTTTTTGAAGATTGGTCTGCTTGTTCATGTTCCTCGCTTTTTGAAAAATATCGGATCGTGCTTGTGTGAAACAGGATGACAGCCACGATCAACAGGATGACCGCCGATGTAAGAAGCGCGACCGGCAAGTTCGCCCGCGCCGACTGAAAAAAAACACGTTCGACCCACAAGTGCGCCTGCCACACGCCAGCGGCGGACGCCACCCTCATCCGCGCCGACGCGTCCCGGCGAATGATACTCCAACATAGCGCGATTCCTACGATCGCCCAGATGACGCCGGTCAAGGCGAGATAGGCGGGGCTGAGGCTTGCGTCGAACTCCACCAACACATCCCACCAGCGCAGGGCGGCGGCAACTCTCACCGCGCCCCACGCTGAAAGCATTAACACCGTCAATAGGAGCAGGGTTACACCGAAGGGTCTAGATTGAGACATATATCCTTTCGTTGGCGTTCAAGAATTGTTGATATGTAATGACGACTTTTGCCAATCAGCCAATAATTCTAGCAATAAACCCGATATGGATTTTTGCCAAAGAGCCAATCCCGAAGGGATGGCAGGATTCTAAAAACGGCAAAGCGGGTCTTCAAATCCCGAAGGCGTCGCGTGGCGCCGTGGCGACAGATGACATAAATTTGCCGCTTCTGACACCCCTTCGGGGTTGAATGGGATACATCCTTCATTACTATAATCATTTGACCCGTTTCGACAGGCTCAACGCGCCGCCTTCGGGGTCTCCGGTAATTTTCGATTGTTCGGTTAAATTGCTCACCTGCAATAGTCGTCGTATGGCGGCTAAAAAAGCGACTGAAGTTGCTACTACGAATCTCAGCCGTGAAGAGCCGAGAGAAGAACCTTTCATTTGTCGTTTCCATAAATAAGAAGTTGTTTGCCGCCATAGAAAATGTTGGTAGGAGTGAGATATTCATTGAATTGACCGTCATATGGCTGACGGTCGAGGATGCCGGGGTTTGCCAGCACATAATCCAAGCCGAGGCTGGCGAGATATTCGCCCGCTGTGCCGTTTTGCAAATGCTCGAAGTATTCGGGGCTGTTGATCAACCCGTCCATGTTGAGGATGGCGCGGTCTTGAATGAAGTAGCCGACATTTCCGCCGCCCGTGAAGCCGATGAGACTGCCCGGTTCGGTGTTCGCTTCGAGGAGCGTTGCGATTTCCATCATTGGCACATCCGCAGACCAGCGGTTGTATTGCATGGTGAGTTTGATTCCCGCCCAGTAGGTTTGTGCCATTGAGAAGCCGAAGAATAATGCGATGACCCATGCCGTGCGTTGAATATGCTTGATCCTTCTTACGAGCGAGAGCAAGATGCCCAGAGCAAGACCGATGACAAGAACCGCGCCGATGCGCTGTGTGATCCAATACCATTCTTTGAACGCGGAGTATCCGCTGGAGTGATAGTAGAGAGTCTGCAGAACCGAGCCGCAGACGATTGGGATAAAACTCAAGCGGATCAACGCGGATCTGCTGACCTCTTTGTTGATCGGCAGGAAAAGAATGAAGATGACGACTGCGGCGACCAGCGCATACCAATAATAGGTTTCGATCTCGGCGGTGCGATTCGAGAATCGCTGGACGAAATTTCCGAGGGTGTTGGCGAGCGGAGTCCACGCGAGTCCGTCGCCCTGAAAGTTGATGCCGAAGAAATCGAAGGGACTGCGCTCGCTGCCGCCGTAGACGCGCGCGGGGAACGATCCCCACCAGCGTTTGATCTGTCCGCTGACGGGGGAGAATGATCCGATGGCGAGTTTGTTCCAGAGCATGTAGATGCCGAGCAAGCCGAAGACGACGCCGAAATATGCAAAGCCGTCTTTCATCCATGCTTGCCAGTTTTGTTTGAGTTCAGAAAGCGGATTCACTGTATCGTTGCTTGTTTCATTTTTCGCGCGGAGAAGTGTGTACGCGAGTCGCGGGATGCCGAAGAAGAGGAGTGTGAATCCAAAGTCGAGCAGGATGACGGAGCGGGGGAATCCGTTGGCGGAGGGAACCGCAAGCATGAGAATGCCGACGAGGGCGGACCCAGCCGCAGTCGAGAGAAAGAGGCGAGGCGTCCACTTGCGAACATCTGCCAGAGTGTGTTTGTCGCACAAGCCGAAGAAAAACGTCAGCGGAATTTTGATCATCAACGCAAGCGCCGCCATGACGACTGCGGCGTTCGAGTAGTTGTAATATTCGGGCAGACTCAAGCGGAGGAGGAAGGCGAGGAACACGGACGCGGCGGCGGCTGTGATGTCGAGTGGAAGAAAATAACGGAGCGGGTAATTGCGAAAGACGACCCAAAGCCCGGCGAGCGCGACGAAGAAAACCAGATCGAGCCTGCTGAAAATTGTCAGCGCGCCGATCAACCCAAGTGTGACAAGTTGTTTTGTTGTTCTTTGTTTATCGCGATGATCAGTTTCAAAATCATAAAGTTTGTATAGCAAAAGGGCGACGAAGAATGCGGCGATGCCTGACTCGAGTCCTTGTTGGTAGATGTTGACGAGGACGTCGAAACTGAACACCCAAAATAACGCGGCGATCGCGCCGACGGCTGGCGCGAAGACTTTGCCTAGCAAGCGATTTAAAAGGATCGCTGTTGAAACTTGCAACGCGCTCATCACGAGTAAAAGAAGGCGGAGGGGGAGGACAAGATCGAACCTTGCCAATGAAAAAATTGGAATGCAAATTACCATCCAAAGCGGATGATAGCCGTTCGTTTTGTTGATTCCGTCAAACGTGGAGCCATGCCCCTCGCTGATGTTTTGCGCCACTTTGAAGTAGTAATAGGCGTCGTCGCGCGTGAACCAACGCAGTGAAAAATTCTGCGCGTCGGAGAGCGCGGCGTAGACGCTGATTGACATGACGACGATGACTAAAACAATTTCAAACCAAGGGACTCGCTTAGTCATTCGTGTGTCCTTTGAAATTCTTTTTAAACACGAAGGACACAAAGGTCACAAAGGGATTCTGGTAAAACAAGGTCATTGAATATCCAAAGTAATTTTGCCAAAGTTTTCGTTCTTCCACAAGCGTTCCTGCGCGAGGGCGGCATCTTTGAGCGGAAATGTTTTATCCATCACGGGCTTGAGTTTTCCCGCGACGATCAGATCCATCACTTCGTTGAATTCGGCAATCGTGCTCATTGTCGAGCCGAGGATGCTGAGATGTTTGGCGAACAGGTAGCGGTTGTCAATTTCAAATTTCGGCGAGCCGCTGTTGCCGACGGTGAGCAATCGTCCGCCTTTGCGAAGCGCGCGCAGGCTCATCATAAACGTTGTGCCGACGTTATCCACAACGGCATCCACGCCGCGTTTATTTGTGGCGAGGTAAACCGCTTTCGACCAATCTTCTTCTTTTGAGCGGTCAATCAAAACATCCGCGCCGATGGATTCTGCCATCTCCAACTTTTTTGAATTGGAACCAACGACGATGACCTTCGCGCCGAGATATTTTGCAATCTGGATGCTCGCCGTATTCACCCCGCCTCCCGCGCCGACGACGAGGACTGTTTCGCCGTTTTGAATCTTTCCGCGAGTTACCAATGAATGCCACGCGGTTTGATACACCAACGCGGATGCGGCGGCTTGATGAAAATCAAAATCCTTTGGGAGTTTGTACAACTGTTTGATGGGAATGGAGATAAATTCCGCGTACGTGCCGCGCACGGTCTCGCCGAGCAAATGCCAGCGCAAGCACATGTTGTCTTTGCCCGCCAAACAAAATTCGCATTGACCACAGCCGAGGTTCGCGTTGATGACGACCGAATCCCCAACCTCCAGTTCTCTATTCTCTATTCCTCTATTCTCTACTTCTCTAATCTCTTGCACTTCCCCCGCACCATCCGCGCCGTTGATGTGAGGCAACTCCAATTTCAAACCAGCCCAGCCATTGCGCACCATCACATCCATGCGGTTGAGCGACGCGGCGCGCAGGCGGATCAACGCTTCGCCGGGCTTCGGTTCGGGCGTGGGAAAATCGGCATATTCCAAAACTTCCGGTCCCCCATGCTGACGAAAAAGCACTGCTTTCATCAGGCTACCTTACGCTCTTAAAATTAGGACGCTGATACACGCTGATCGCGCAGATTTTTCTTTTTGAATCAGCGGAGTCAGCGTTTATCTGCGTCCATATTATTTTGGTCCTAACGATCAAATCTTTCATCGCGCTCTACTTCAATCCCAACTCACTGCGCGAGATGACGAGCCGCTGGATCTCGCTCGTGCCTTCGTAAATTTCGGTGATCTTCGCATCGCGGAAATATCGCTCCACGGGCAACTCTTTGCTGTAACCCATGCCGCCATGAATTTGCACGGCTTGATGCGTCACATACATCGCGGTTTCGGATGCGAACAATTTCGCCATCGAGGCTTCCAGCGAATATCGACCGCCGTCTTTTTTAGATTTTTCTTTTGCCATCGCCGCATTGTAAATGAGCAGGCGAGACGCTTCGATGCGCGTCTTCATGTCCGCAATTTTGAATCCCGTCCCTTGGAATTGACCGATCGGCTGACCGAACGCTTCGCGCGTGACGGCGTACTGTCTCGCCGCTTCGTAAGCCGCTTCGGCGATCCCAAGCGCTTGCGTCGCGATCCCAATGCGACCGGCGTCCAGCACGGTCATGGCGATCTTGAAGCCCTCGCCTTCTTTGCCCAACAAATTCTCGGCAGGGACGCGGCAGTCTTCAAAAATTAATTCACTCGTCGCGGAGGCGCGGATGCCGAGTTTCGGTTCTTTCTTTCCGCGTATCAGGCCGGGCGTATTGCCTTCCACTAGAAATGCGCTCACGCCTTTTTGTTTCTTCGTAGGGTCGGTCATCATAAAGACGACAAAATAATCTGCCACCGGTCCGCTTGTGACCCACGACTTGCGGCCGTTCAAGATGTAGTGGTCGCCGTCGCGGACCGCGCGCGATTTCATCGTCCCCGCGTCCGATCCGCTTTGAGGCTCGGTGAGCGAATACCCGCCGATGGATTTTCCCGAAGCGATGGGAGTCACAAATTTTTTCTTCTGTTCCTCCGTGCCGAACTTCATGATGCCGTGACAATACAATGAGTTGTTGACCGACATGATCACGCCGTGCGACGCGTCTGCTTTGCAGATCTCTTCGAGGGCAAGCACATAGGCAAGCGTGTCCATGCCTGCGCCGCCGTAGGCTTCTGGAATTTCCAAGCCCATGAATCCCAGCCCGCCCATTTTTTTGATGGTCTCGCGCGGGAATTCGCCGCTCTCGTCGAACTCCGCCGCAACGGGGAGTATCTCTTTTTGGGCGAAATCGCGCGCCGCGTTTTGAATCATCTTATGCTCGTCGCTGAGCGAGAACATGGCAAGGTCGGTCATGGAGCCTCCAGTAGAGATTATTGCCTTGATTATACCCGCTGGACTTGCATTGCTTATTGCTCTGAATGGTGAAGGGCGGCGGCGTTCGCGTATCTTTGCCAGAATCGAATCTGCGCGCCAGCGTTACTTCGGGCTGTACAAGAATCGATAGGCGTTGTAGATCTCGTAAATCAAACGGATGTAATTTCTCGTCTCTTCAAAGCGCGTCACCTCGAGGAAAAGATCTGGATCGTCGCCGGCAAGTTGCTTCCAGGCGAGGGCGTTGCCGGGTCCGCCGTTGTAAGCGGCGAGCGCGGCGTAATAATTGCCGCCTAGCAACCCTTTATTTTTTTCGAGATAATACACCCCATAGCGGACGCTGACATTCGGGCGGTATAAATCCTGTTCGTCATAGTTGGGGGGCCACGCAAGTTCGCCGGCGATCTGAGCGCCGGTTGGGGCGACGATCTGCATTAGCCCGTGCGCGCCCGCATTGGACTTGACGAACCCTTCAAACAGACTTTCCTGCCGAATCACGCTGTAGATGAACACAGGGTCGAACCCGAAGTTTTGCGATTCTGTCATCACCAGGTCGCGGTAATAGAACCCATAGCGGATGCGGTTGAAATACGGCGGCGCGGCTAATGAGGCGGATTGGCTCTCCAGCCCAGCCAGCGACAGCACCTGGCGCGCCGCAAAGATAGCGGAACGATATAACCCGATCTCAAGGAGATGATTGGCGAGGCGGAAGCTATCCACCGCGTTATTGCTGACCGATTCGCGCAATGCCTCAAATTCCAGCCGCGCTTCGTCGTACATGCCGAGTTCCCATAATTCTGTGCCGCGCACGAAGCGCGGATCGTTGGCGAGGGCGTCGGGACCGGCGAAATCCGTTTCGGCAGGCAGGTTGAAGGTGATGCGCATCCAGGCTTCGGCATTCTTTCGCTCCACTGCAAGATCAGGTTCAACGATCGTGACCGATTTGCTAAATGGAGAGTCTCCCAAGATTAGGTCGCTCGCGCGGATGCTGTAATAACCGGTCGAATCGATCGCTTGCGCCTGTTGCCACGCCTCTCGCGCCGCCGTGTCGTCGCCAAGTTGTTGTTGCGTTTTGCCAACCCAGAGAAGCACGCGGGCGCGGTCTTCTGGCAGGGTGGCGAGCAACAGTCCGCGTTGAAACACGATCAGCGCGCCGGGCAAGTCTCCGAGGCGATAACGGGTGATGCCGGCAAAATGCAACGCGTCTGACACGTGCTCGCTGGCGGAATATTCGTTTGCAACCCGTTCCCAGATTTGCGCCGCTTCATCCAGCCGGTTATCGCGTTCGGTCACGCGCGCCGCGGTCATGAGGAAGGAGGGCGATTGACTGGAATTGGGAACTGCGGCGACAAAGTCGAGCAGGGTTTTTGCGCCAGCCTGATAGTCTCCTTGCGCCGCCCATTCCAAAAAGGATTTATCTTCCCAGGCTTCGGTCCAGCGAGGGTGCGATGGGTAGGATTTGATGAACGCGTCCAGCGCGTCGATGGCTTCCTGGTTCCGTTGCAGGTCTCGCAAGGTGAGGGCGCGGTAATAGGAGGCGGTGCCGTCGTGAGTTGGGTTGGCTTTGATATACCGGTCGAAGGCGACCAGCGCCACATCGTATGCTCCGGCGAAATAGTCCACCAAGCCGCGATCGAGATCGTTCACGGGGACGTTTGCGTCTACAAGTTTGACCAGCGACAGGTATGAGTAGATCGAGAGGGGGTAATTTTCAACCGTGTGGAGATAGCGAGTGTATGCCGCGTCGGTTTGACCGAGGGCGAGGTGGGCGTTGCCAGCCAGATGATCGATTTGGGCTTTGACAAAATCGTTTGTGGTCGAATTGGCGATCTGGTCGTATAAGGCGAGGGCGCCGGCGTAATCGCCGAAGTCTGCGCGGGCTTGCGCAATTTTGAGTTGGAGAGTCAAGCCTCCATCGAGGCGCGAAGCGTTTAGCGCGGAGGTGTACGCGTTGATGGCGCCGGTGTAATCCTTGATTTCGATGAGCGCGTCGCCGCGGTATTCCTGCGCGTACGCATCCAGCACGCCGGGGACGCGCGTCGAATACATGTTGTAGGCGTTGGCAGATTCCTGAAATCGTCCAAGTCCGGAGTAGGCTTGTCCCATCAGAAAATACGCCCGGGCGGAATAGGTCGATTCGGGGTATTCGGTGGTCAGCGTTGTGAGTTTTTCGATGGCGGGTTCAAAGCGTCCGTCGGTGAGTTCGACGCGACCCAGCCCCCACAGCGCGGCGGCTTTGATATCTTTGTCGGATGTATCGTTATACGCGCTGAGGTAATGTTGTCGCGCCGCGTCAAAATCTCCGTAAAAAAGGGCTTTGTCGCCGGCGTCGATCCGCACAACGGGGACGGGCGTGGGGTAGGGCGTTGATGTGATCGTTGGGCTGGGCGTGAGCGTTGGACCACCGGGCGTGATGGTGGGTGTCTCTGTGGCTACGATGATAGGGGTGGTCGATATTTGACATGCCAGCGTGAAGACGATGGCGCAGAGAAAAACGATTCTCAATCTGGATTTCATGAATGTTTATTGGTTGGTAGAGGTGGCGACGATCTCCACGCTCATTCCCAATTCGAGCCTGCCTTCGTTGAGGGGAATGACGTTCTGCCCAAAGATCGCGCCGAGCGCGTGCTTGCGATACTTTCCAAGAGTCTTGAGCGGCTCTTTCTTCCGTTCGAGCGTTTCTTTGTCTATTGTCGTCACTTCACACCGCGCGCACGGCTTGACGATGGCAAACTTAACGTCGCCGATCTGGATTTGGTTCCACGTATCTTCGGCGAATGGTTCGCATCCCCTGACGACAATGTTTGGGCGAAAGCGATTCATGGGGAGCGGAGGGTCGAGCCTTGTGTTTAGGTCTTGCAGTGATTCTTCGGAGATGATCAGAATCGGGTAGCCATCCGCAAAGCCGGTGTGGTCGTCTTCGTTCACCGCGTATTCCTGATTGACCAATCTTTTGAAGCCATCGGCGATGTGAACCAGCCGCACGGAGATACCAAGAAAATCAGATAACCATTCCACCGCTTCTTCGCCTTGGTCAATGGCTTGGACTCCTTGGCTCTTCCAAATATTGACGGGCCATGAATGTCCCGATGTGCGGATTCCGATTTGGATCGAATCCATGTTTGGCGCGGAGAGGGTGAGGACGCCGTCTTTCCGCACCGGTGTGATCAATGCCAGTTTGGCGATCTGTCGTTGGGTGAGAAATTCACCTTCGGGTGTGACGACCATCAAGCGGCGGTCTAAGGCAAGCCCCATGCGTTCGACGTTCCATGCTTCCACTTCATGTCCGCGGCAGGCTTTGACGGGATAGTAGATGAGGGAGGAGAGTGTGATCATAGTGTTTGGCGATTAAGCCACAGAGAACACTGAGCCCATTGAGAAAAACTCAAAATCTCTCTGTGGCAAAATTAAATTGCTCCTGTTATTTGTTCATATACCAGTTTAGAAATGTTCGCCATGCAATCGTGCGCTTTGTCCCCGTTGTCTTCCGGGAAACCGCGCGTCATGATCGAGATCGCATACGGCTTTCGATTCGCAGGGAAGACGATGCCTGTGTCGTGATAAAAATCGTCGCTCCAGCCTGTTTTGTGGGCAACACGTGTTCCTGTTGGAAGCAGGTGCGGGATGCTTTCATTGAATTCCTGTCCGAGCAGGATTTCGATCATTTCATCCGACACTTCTTTAGAAATAATTTTGCCCTCCGCGATCAACCGCATCGTCTGCGTGAGTCCACGCGCGGTGCCGCTGTTGTTCATCCCTTTTTTGAGCGCGGGCAGATCATACATCCCGCGGATGAAAGATACGCCTTGAATCCCAAGTTCCGCAATAAACTCATTGATCCGATTCGCGCCGATCCTTTGAAACAGGATATTCGTGGCGAGATTACTGCTCCGCACGATCATCAGCCGCGTCAGTTCTCGGATGGATTCGGTCTCACCGATCCGCTCGTATAACGAAGTGTCCGAATCGTCCGTTGCGTTCAACGAATACAGACTTCCGTCCGCGATGCTGGGGAAGGAGTTGAAAATGGTCAGCGGATCGTCCAGCGAGAATTCTCCCGCGCGCGCCTGCCTGAACATTTCCATCATCAGATGCGTCTTGACCGTGCTCGCGGGGTGATACGACTCGTCGGCGCGGAGGTTGATCTCTTTGCCCGTTTCCAGATCGTGAACGGAGAGTGAAATATCCTTACCGCTGAATTGCGCAATGTACTTTTCAACAGGAAACATAAGCCGCAATTGTACTTCATTGCGTCTGTCAGAATTTAATTTCCCCAATCTTTTTTACCACGAAGGACACAAAGTGCACTAAGGTTTTAAAACTTTGTGTCCTTCGTGTCACTTCGACAAGCTCAGCGCAAGCCTTTGTGGTGAGAGATATTTTCTATCCGCCTTCGTACTTGAACGAAACCTTGACCTTGGCGCGATACGCGGTGATCTTGCCGTCCTCCAGCACCATATCCAACTGGCTGACTTCGGCGATGCGCAGATCGCGCAGGGATTTCGCCGCGCGCTCCACGGCGACCGATGCTGCCTTTTCCCACGACTCCGAACTCGTGCCGACCAACTCGATGATCTTGTATACGCTGTCTGACATGGGATGCTCCTTTTGTGAAGTTTGACCAATCGTAAATCGTCAATCCAAAATCGTCAATTGAATTACCACTTCTCCCAATGGACAATTTCCTCCAACGACCTCCGCCCGCCCTTCTTCGGCGCGGACGTGAGTTTCGCCTCCTCCAACGGATACCCAAACGACAGCGCGATGCGCAAATGCCACTCAGGCGGAAAACCCAAAATTTGGCGAGCCAGCTCGAAGTCATAGATCGAAGCAGGGACAGAGCCGACTCCCAACTCCCATGCGGCGAGTTGCATATACGCGGCGGCTTGACCGGCGTCGAACATCGTCTGAAATTTCGCGGTCGGTTCGGCGGTGAGGATCGCCACGCCCATCGCCGCGCCCGCGAGGTGCTTCGCCCACTCACCGCACTCGGATAACGCTTTCAATGTCGCTTTATCGTGAATCACGATGAACCTCCATCCCTGCTCGTTCTTCGACGATTGCGACCTGCGTCCCGCGTTGAGAATCGCGTCGATCACATCTACCGGTAAGGGAGTCTCTTGGAATTTTCGTACCGCTCGCTTCAAACGGATTGCGTCTAACACATTCATAGGAACCTCCATGCGCTTTCGGATTATACCTTCCCGATGCCCTGATATAATTTGCCGACAACAGGAGAACTCATGCAGGTATCGTCACAGCGCATGCTCGGGCTAATGATTGGATTGATCCTTGGTCTGGGGTATGCGGTCACATCAAACTACGTCAATGAATGGGTGATGCCGGGCATCCCCTTGTTCACGCCCTGGCCCGGTCGTTTGGGCGTGATCGTCCTGACAACAGCCGTATTCGGCTTTTTGGGTTTGCTCGCCGCATGGCCAGACGAATCGATCCCCGGCATCTTGCTCACCGGTGTGGCGGGCTCATTCCTGACATCCATCTGGATTTTTATGACCGCCACCTCGAACCTGGGCGGCGTGTTCGCCCTGCTTGCGCTGGTTTTTCTGCCGCGCATGTTCTTTTACATCCCGTATGGCTGGCTGGTGCGCTGGTTGATGGATCGTCTCAGCCCGCATCCCCATCGAGCCGCCGCCCCGGTTTGGCGCTGGGCTTCGGTCTTGATGGGCTTCGCGGTCGTTTCCGGACTTGGTTTATTTGCGCTCCATGGCGAAGAGACGCGCCTTTCCCTAACGCGCATGGAGAAACTCATGCGCGAGAGCGCGCAAGCAACCTCGCGCGATGAATTGCCAGCGCCCCTGCAAAAAGTGGAAGGATTTCTCCAAAACGCGAAAGGCGATTACGCGTACGAGATCGGCTCGAACCCCGACGTTCTCCCCGTGCAACGCCCCATGGTAGAGTATGGCGCGCAAGAACCGTTCCTCATTGTCAAATTCAAAAACGGGTTTCGGTTTGGTTGTGTATTCTCGCCTCCATACATCGTTCCTGCCTGCGTCAGATTTTAACGAACGTGTAGGAAATACAGATTCGTGTCTTCACAGAATTTTCGCTCGCACGCAATTTCTGCGCTCATCCTCATGCTGGTTGGGTGGGGCGGCTTGTTCGCGCTGGTGCACTATTCCTTACCGCTCGTAGGGTTTCGCTTTTTATTCTTCGCGCTCATCATCGTTGCGCTCACCGGCACGCTCCTGCCCATCGTCTATTTTTTTCATCGGCGCTTTCCCGCCAACCCTCCTGCCGAATCGAATGTGATCGTTCGTCAAGCGGCATGGTTTGGCGTGTACGGCGCAACCCTGGCGTGGTTGCAACTTGGGCGCCTTGTCACGGTATATGTGATCCTCGGTCTCGCCGGCGGATTGTATGCCATTGAATATTTCCTCCGCCTGCGCGAACGCGCCCGCTGGAGTCCGCCCGTCATCGACGATGACCAGCCTTCGTAACCTCCCCTCGGTCGACCAACTTCTTCATCATGCGGATGACCTCCTCATCAGGTTTGGTCGCCCCTTGACTCTGGACGCGCTTCGTTTGACTCTCGACGAAACCCGCGCGCGCCTCAAACTCGACGGGGAATCTGCCTCGCCCTCCTTCGACTCGATTCTCGCCTCAGCCGCCTCCCACCTCGCCGCATGGACAACTCCCTCGCTCGCGCCAGTCATCAACGCGACAGGTGTCATACTCCACACCAATCTCGGGCGCGCACCGTTATCAACTTCCACTATTCAAGCGATGAACGCCGTCGCCGCGAATTACTCCAACCTCGAATTTGACATGGATACCGGCAAGCGCGGCTCGCGGCTTATTCACGCCGAATCGGTTCTGCAAAAATTACTTGGCGTCGAGTCTGCATTGGTGGTCAATAACAATGCTTCGGCTGTTTTGCTTGTGCTGTCTGCATTGGCGAACAAGAAGCGCGTGGTTATTCCACGCTCGCAACTCGTGGAAATCGGCGGAGGCTTCCGCGTGCCAGATGTGATGAAACAATCAGGCGCGAAATTGGTCGAGATCGGCACAACAAACAAAGTCCGCATCTCTGATTACAAAGACGCGCTCGAAGAGCCGACCGCGCTGGTCATGCGCGCGCATCGCAGTAACTTCAAGATCGTCGGCTTCACCGAAGAACCCGAACTCGCCAAGATCGTTGATATTGCTCACAAAGCAGGCGTGCCAGTGATTGACGACCTCGGCTCAGGCGCATTAATTGACACCGCGAAATACGGTCTCGCCCACGAACCGACCGTGCAAGAGTCCCTCGCGGCTGGAGTTGATATTATTTGTTTCTCAGGTGACAAATTGCTCGGCGGTCCGCAAGCGGGAATTATCGTCGGCAAGAAAGAGTTGATTGACCGGATCAAAAAACATCCGCTGGCGCGCGCGGTGCGGGCAGACAAAATTTCGTTGGCTGGCATCACCGCGACTCTGTTGCATTACCTCAAAGACGAAGCGGAGCGCGAAATCCCCGTCGTGCGGATGATGTCGCTTACGGCGGAGCAGGTCGAGGTCCGCGCAGAAGCGTGGCGCAAGGTGTTGGGAGTGGGGGAGGTGACTCGATCCGAATCCACGGTGGGCGGCGGGAGTCTGCCAGAGGAATCCATGCCGACGTTTGTTTTGTCGTTGAAAGTCAAAAGCCCCGATAAATTTTTAGCGAAGTTGCGCGAGGGGAATCCGCCCGTCATCGCGCGGACGGAAAACGACAACGTGTTGCTCGATCCGCGCGCGGTGTTGGACGATGAATCGTTGTTGCGGGTGTTGAAGGAGGCGTTGCGTGCATACCGTTGAAATTCCGATCAAAGACGCGAAGAATCCGCCGAAGATAAATTTTCCCGATCGTTGTGTCAATTGCGGGAAACCGAAGCATACGGTGATGCCGTTGCAGTTGAACATGGGAGTTGAAAAACGCGGGCAAGGCGTGCTGATGGATTTTCCTGTGCCGCTTTGCGCCGAGTGCGAGAAAAAAGAGCAACGCATAACGTATGTCACGCTCGTGCCGTTTTTAATTGCGGGTCTCATCGTGGGCGTGATCGCATTCATCCCCGCGATGTTGATCGCCCCCGAAGGGACGTCGCAGCAAACTCTTGGTTTCCCGTTTGTCTTCGGCGGACTCGTCGGCATGGTGGTCGGCGCCATCGGCGGAACGGTTGTTGAATTCGTTTTGAAATTATTACTTGCTCCAGTGTATGGGCAACTGTTCCTGAAACGCCCGCTGACCATCCTCAGTTTCTTCAACGACTCGGAAAATGTGATCGGTCTCTCGGCAAGATTCACAGACAAGAAAAAATCATTGAAGTTAACTTTTGAGAATGATGATATTGGAAAAGAATTCAAACAGCTCAATCTCTAATCTCCAATCTCCCAATTCTCCAATTCTCTAATAATCATTTACCAATTACCAATTACACCCCAGGAGCCCCATGAAATCAGACATAGACACCCTCATGCAAGCCCGCAACCTCGATGCGTTGATCGTTTTCGGCAACGCCGAGCATAACCCGCCAATGTATTACTTCACCGGCGGCGGACACGTCAGCCACGCGACGATCATCAAGAAGCGCGGCGAAGAACCGATCTACTTCCACGCGGATATGGAACGCGACGAAGCCGCCAAGAGCGGACTAAAGCGCATCCCGTATACAACATACGATTACGACGAATTGTACAAAAAAGCGAATAAAAATTCCCTGCTGACAAGCGCCATGCGCTACGAGTTGATGTTCAGAGATGCAGGCGTTACATCGGGTCGCGTCGGCGTGTACGGGACGTATGATCTGAGTTCGGTTTTTGGAATGCTGAACCAGTTGCAAAAAATAATGTCCGATCTTGAATTCATTGGCGAACCGCGCGAAGACTCGCTCTTCATGCGCGCGATGGAAACGAAAGATACAGCCGAAGTAGATCGTATCCGCCGTATGGGAAAAATTACAACGGGCGTAGTGGAAAAAGTTCGGGAATACCTGACCTCCTGCGATGTCCGCGATGATGAAGTGTTACTAAAAGAAGATGGCACACCGTTGACTGTTGGCGATGTCCATTCCAAAATTCGTTTGTGGGTGTCTGAACAGGGCGCGGAATTGCCGTCGGGTTTTATCTTCGCCATCGGACGCGACGCAGGCGTCCCGCACTCCGCAGGCACCCCGTCGGACCTGATGCGGCTGGGTCAAACCATCGTGTTCGACATTTATCCCGCCGAAGCAGGCGGCGGATATTATTACGACTTCACGCGCACGTGGAGTCTCGGCTATGCCACGCCCGAAGCGCAAGAGTTATACGATCAAGTGTTTGAGATCTTCAACAAATTGGCAGATAATTTTGACTTGAATGCGCCGTTCAAAGAATACCATCGTATGACATGTGAATATTACGAATCGAAGGGACATAAAACTCCGCTCAACACAAAATCTCCGATCGAAGGATATGTTCACAGCCTTGGGCATGGCGTGGGTCTCAATATCCACGAACGACCTTTCAGCGGTTTGACCTCCGGCGATGACGAACGGCTTGCGCCCGGAGTGGTCATTACTTCCGAGCCCGGGCTGTATTATCCCGAAAAGGGCATGGGCGTCCGTATTGAGGATACGTTGTGGGTCCGCCCGGACGGGCAGATCGAGAAATTGGCCGAGTATCCGTATGATTTTGTTTTGCCGATGAAGAAGTGGAAGAGGAAGTAGTTCGTATTGCGTACTGCGTATTGTGTGTATGCTTCATCTGAAATCAATTTCCGTACGAGAGGTCAGTTCTCAAGACAAAAATTTATTTCCGTTCACGCTGGAAATCGTAAAATCACTGCGCGAGATTCAGTTCGATTCGCCCGTCACTTTCTTTGTCGGCGAGAACGGATCGGGGAAGTCAACCATCCTTGAAACAATCGCTTGCGCGGCAGAGTCGATCACAGTCGGGAGCGAGAGCGTGCGGACCGATAAATCCCTCGCGCCGCTTCGCAAACTTGCCCAATACTTCCGCCTCGCGTGGACGAAGCGCACGCGCAAAGGATTCTTCCTGCGCGCGGAGGATTTCTTCGGGTACGCCAAGTCCATGCGGCAGACGAAGGAAGAATTTCAGCAGGAATTGCAAAACGTCAAAGAGGAATACAAGGGGCGATCAAAATACGCCGAAGCGTTGGCGAGCATGCCCTATCAAGGTCAACTGGCAGAGATGCAGCGCAGATACGGCGATGGACTCGATTCACGCTCGCATGGCGAATCGTTCCTGACCCTCTTCCAATCCCGCTTCGTCGCTGGCGGGTTGTACCTGCTCGACGAACCCGAAGCCGCGCTCTCGCCCATGCGTCAGTTGACGTTCATCGCCGCGCTCAAACAGATGGTACAGGAAAATTCGCAATTCATCATCGCCACCCATTCGCCGATCCTGCTTGCGTTCCCCGATGCGCAGATCTTCCAATTTTCCAACGGCGCGATTCGCAGAGTACAATACAACGAACTCGAACACGTGCAACTCACAAAAGATTTCTTGAACAACCCTAATTCATTTTTACGTCACCTATAAATTACCAATTACCAATTACCACCCACTGATAACTGATAACTCCTCACTGATCACTGATGACTACCCTCTCTTCCACCCTAATCCTCGCCATCGAATCTTCCTGCGATGAAACCGCCTGCGCCGTCATCGAAAACGGACGCGCGCTTCTCGCCTCCACTGTCGCCTCGCAAATGGACATCCACGCGCGATATGGCGGCGTGTTCCCCGAGGTCGCCTCGCGCCAGCATGTGTTGAGCATCATCCCCGTCGTTCAACAGACGCTCGCCAAATCGAATCTCTCGCTCAACGACATGGACGCGATCGCGGTCACACGCGGTCCCGGTCTCGCGGGCTCGCTTGTCGTCGGCATGAACATGGCGAAAGGGCTCGCCCTCGCGCTCGGACTTCCGCTCGTCGGCGTCAATCATCTTGAAGGACACGTGTACTCTGCATGGATTCATCCCGCTGGCGAATCGATTCCGCCCGAACCGCAATTCCCATTGATGGCGCTTCTCGTCTCGGGCGGACACACCGAACTGAATCTGATGACCGATCATTTGACGTACAAACGCCTCGGTTCAACCCTCGACGATGCGGCTGGCGAGGCTTTCGATAAAGTGGGTCGCCTCTTGAGCCTCCCGTTCCCCGGCGGACCCGCCATTCAGAAAGCCGCAGAGAACGGCGACCCAACTCGCTTCAAATTCACACACCCGAAATTAGACAATCCCTACGCCTTCTCGTTCAGCGGACTCAAGACCGCCGTCTTGTACGAAGTCAACACATTGAAGAAACAAAGTGATGAACTTCCAGTCGCTGATCTAGCCGCGTCGTTCCAAGTGACGGCGGTTGACATCCTCTTCAATAAAACCATGCAAGCCGCGCGTGATTTCAAAGCGAAGGAAATTTTAGTGGCGGGCGGAGTCTCTGCCAACAAAGCATTGCGAACCGCGTTTCAATCTCAAACTGAATTCAAAGTGAATATCCCCGCGTTTTCTTTATGCACCGACAACGCCGCCATGATCGCCGCGGCGGGATATTATCGTTTTGCGTCTGGTCAGGTTTCGGAGATGGACATGGACGTCCAGCCGACGTGGACGCTGTCGTAAATAATTCCTCCCCCAAATTCATGCTCTTTGAATTTGGGGGAGGGTAGGGTGGGGGTTAAACCCAAACCGCCCTTGGCTTGCCCGAGCCGCGGACGGTTTGTTAAGGAGAATGCAATCATCATTATAGTCCGCGAGTTTAACGTAACCTGAACATGAATTAAATGGGGGATGAGAGTTTTAATTTGATCTCTTCGAGAGAAATCGGTCCCTCGCGTAAAATTTTAATTTCATCGCTTGTGCAATCTACAACTGTGGACGGAACTCCGCCTGGAGTTTTCCCTCCATCAATGATCAATGGGATTCGTCCATTGAGTTGCGCGAACACTTCCT
>WBZY01000438.1_pt1 | contig 31399 bp, 26 predicted proteins | sample 5204191 | NCBI WGS metagenome assembly WBZY01 (sample SAMN12344363, study PRJNA552823) | activated sludge metagenome | biome: Activated sludge suspended growth; feature: Anammox Sidestream; material: Wastewater; isolation source: activated sludge from anammox sidestream of wastewater treatment...
CAAACTCCAACACCTGATTCGACCCGCGCCAACCATTGAGTTCCAGATCCATTTTGCGGCGTTCGGTCACGGGCTTTTCGATCTTGTCCATCTTGTCGAGCCGCTTCTGCATGGATCGCGCTTTGATTGCCATCTTTTCGTTGTCGTAGACTTTTGCCCACATCGCAAAGCGTTTGATGGCAATTTCCAACCGCCCGATCTCGCGTTGCTGAACTCGAAACAACTCCTCCTGCCGCGCAAGCCGTTCTTCTTTGTCTATGATGTATTCGGTGTAGTTTCCTGCAAAGGTTGTGATCTTGCCGTCTTCGATCTCGGCGATGTGACTCGCCACCGCGTCGAGGATATAGCGGTCATGTGAAATGATGACTACCGCGCCGTCATAGGCATTGATTAGTTTTTCGAGAAACGTTTTGCCCGGCATGTCGAGGTGATTGTCAGGCTCATCGAGGAACAATACAGACGGTTTCGCCAGCAACAGCCGCGCCAGCCCGATCAACTTTTTCTGTCCACCGCTCAACACATGGACGGGCTTCTCGAAATCCGATTCGGGCAAACCAAGTCCGCGCAACATTTCGCGGACGCGCGATTCGTAATTCGCGCCGCCAAGCGATTCGAACTCTTCCAGCAGTTTGTGTTGTTCATCCAACACACGCGCCAATTTTTTCGAGTCGCCATACACTTCTGGCTCGCCCAATTTCGATTCGACTCGCTGCAACTCCGCTTCCACCTCCGCCACGCGCGGATTTCCCTCCAGCGCGAGCGAGATCGCCGTTCGATTCGGTTCGAATTCGGGATGCTGAGGCAGGTAGCCAACGGTCACGCCTTTCGCGCGAATGACCGTCCCGCCTTTTTCGGGCGCGTGCTCGCCGACGATCATTTTCAACAGTGATGACTTCCCCGCGCCGTTCGGTCCGATCAACCCGATCTTCTGGTCGTGTTGAATCTCCCAACTCAAGTCGCGGAAGATGGCGTGAGAGCCGAGGATGAGGGTGGTATTTGAAATTGTGATCGAGATCATGTGTGCTCCAATAATACTTGTTTACTTCGGTGGTCGAGTGGGCGAAGCCCGTATCGAGACCACCACGCCGTAAAATATTTCTTATTACAAAAGTTTGTATACGAACCTGTGGTTTCGGTACGCCCTCCGCTTTCGCTTCGGGCTACTCAACCACCGGGCTTGGATTAAACAAAAACGCCGTGACGCTTGGCGCCACGGCGTAATCAAACGAAGGAAATCCGTTCAGGCAACAGGCGCGATTCGAGGAGGCGGGGTCGTCTCAAATCCGCGCATACCGATGCAGAGGAAAGTATTGCCCAACTTTTCGTATCGCATGGCGCGGATTATAACATTCCCTGCTCAAATTACGAACATTCTGATACAATACCGCCCGCACGTCCTGAAATTCGGAAGGCTCGCGAAAGCCCCCGCTCGTCACAGGCTGGGGCTTTTTTGTCGCAAAGTGCGCAAGTAAACACGGAAACAGGTAAACACGAAATACGCAATACGTAGTACGAAGCAGATCCCCGTTGCTCGACTAACCAACTACCAAACTACCAAACAAAGAAACTAACCAATGCTAACAACCCGCACCGACCTCCGCAACATCGCCATCATCGCTCACGTTGACCACGGCAAGACCACCCTCGTGGATGGTTTACTCCGTCAATCGCACACCTTCCGCGACAACCAGCATGTGGAAGAACGCGTCATGGATTCCAACGATCTCGAACGTGAGCGCGGTATCACCATCCTTGCCAAGAACACCGCCATCACGCTCAACGATCCCAAGACCGGCAAGCCCATCAAGATCAACATCGTGGATACGCCCGGTCACGCCGATTTCGGCGGCGAGGTCGAGCGCGTGATGAACATGGTGGACGGCGTCCTGCTCCTTGTGGACGCGGCGGAGGGTCCCATGCCGCAAACGCGCTTCGTGCTCAAGAAAGCGCTTCAAATGGGACACAAAGCGGTCGTCGTCATCAACAAGGTGGATCGCAAAGACGCCGAACCGGAACGCGTCCTCAATGAGACCTTCGACCTGTTCATCGAACTTGGCGCCTCCGACGAGCAGGCGGAATTCCCCGTCGTCTACGCCATCGGGATCGACCAACGCGCCGGGCTGACCACTGAACTTGGTCCCGACCTTCAACCTTTATTCGACGTGATATTGAATCACATCCCCGCTCCCAACGTGGACGCGGACGCGCCCCTGCAAATGCTCGTCACCACCCTGGGCTACGACGACTATCGCGGCGTGACCGCGGTGGGTAGAATTTTCTCCGGCACGATCAAAGCCGGTCAGCGGCTTGCGCGATTAACCATGGATGGAAGAAATTTACCCGAATCGGCAAAGTATCTTTACACATTCCAGGGTTTGAATAAGATCGAGATCGAAGCCGCCAATGCCGGGGATATTGTTTCGCTGGCAGGCTTGGAGGAGATCGCCATCGGCGAAACACTCGCCGACCCGGCGAACCCCGTTGCTTTACCCACAATTAAAGTAGAAGAGCCCACCGTCCGCATGACGTTTGGCGTGAACACATCGCCCTTTACCGGCAAAGAGGGGAAGTGGAGCACCTCCCGCAAACTGCGCGAGCGTTTGTTCGAGGAACTTCGCACGAACGTTTCACTGCGAGTCGAAGAGACCGATTCGGCTGAAAATTTTTTGGTCTCAGGCCGCGGCGAGTTGCATCTTGGCATCCTCATCGAAACCATGCGGCGCGAAGGCTATGAATTCCAAGTCTCGCGCCCGGAAGTGATCTTCCACAAAGCGGACGATGGGATGTTGCTCGAACCGTTCGAGGAAGTGCACATCGAGACCAGCAACGAGACGGTTGGGGCGGTGGTCGAAATGCTGGGGAGTCGTCGCGCCAAAATGATGGAGATGCACGACGCGGGTCAGGGCATGACGCGCATGGTCTACATTGCGCCCACGCGGGGCTTGCTCGGTTTCCGTTATCAGTTCCTGACCTCTACGCGCGGCGCGGGGGTGATGCACAGCATCTTTCATGGGTACGATGAAATGGCGGGAGCGATGTCCACGCGGCAAACAGGCTCACTCGTGGCGTGGGAGGCGGGCGATTCCACGGCGTACGCGCTGAAGAACGCGGAAGAGCGCGGCACGTTGTTCATCGGTCCCGGTGTGGCTGTCTACGAAGGCATGGTGATCGGCGAGAACACGCGCGGGCAGGATATGCCCATCAACGTGTGCAAGAAAAAGCATCTCACCAATATTCGCTCGGCGGGAGCCGATATGGAAATCCGCCTCACGCCGCCGCGCCGCATGTCGTTGGATGAGGCGGTCGAATATTTGTCTGACGACGAATTGCTTGAGGTCACGCCCGAGTCGTATCGCATCCGTAAACGGATTCTCAACACCGACGATCGCGGCAAACAAACCAAGAAAATGAAGGAAGCGTTGGGAGAGGAATAACTTTCATTCACGCTCATAGAGTCGGACAGGTCTCGCGCGCCATACGCGAGACCTGTTTCTTTTTGCGTTTATACCGCGACGGCGGTTTAACAACCAAATGAATTGGTGGAATCGGTTTCGATGCCAGCCGCGTTATACGCCTCGAGGCGATAACTCACGGTCTGCCCGGAGTCTACAGCGGATTTGTCCACGAACGAGGTGGTGTTCGCCGGGAGATCGGCGATCAACTCTCCGTTGCGATAGAGGCGGAAGCCGGTTTCGTTTTCCGATTTGTCGGACCAGGTCAGCGTTACAGTGAGTTCGGTGTTGACTCCGTTGAATTCACACGAATAATCCCAACTTTGAAACGATGGCGCTTTTGGGGGAGGTTTCGTGGCGGTCGGCGGCGGCGTGACGCTCGGCACAACCCAGTAACTGCCGCTTACTTCGACGAACTCGCCCCATAACCAGCATTGACCCGTTGGGCTATCGGGCGATTTGACCAGCCAATAATTTGCGATCCCGTAGTTGCCGACGATCTCCAGTTTGGCGTTTGGCAAATAAGTGAACACCACTGCGTACTCTTGACCCGGTCCCGCGCGGCAGTTCGTTTGCTCGCGGACGATGAGCATCGGCACGGAATAGGTCGGTGTGATGGTTGCCGTCGCCGCGTTTGGATTCGTTGTGCTTGTTAGACTTGGTATCGGCGAAAACGTCGCGGTGATGGGAACGTCCGCGCCGTTTTGGAGACCCTCCATGAGCGCGGTTTCGAGTTCAGGCGGCATTTGGTTATCATCCGTAGGCGGTTGCGCGTCGGGCAAATTGCAAGCGAGCATCGCCGCGATCAACGCGAAAGACGCGATTGCAATTTTGGTTTTGTATCTCATTTAATTTTCAAATGCGCGCGCCCGCCCACGCGGAAATATTTCACGCGTCCCTTTTCGTCGCGGAGGATGTCGGCGAGCGCGCCATTGTAGGGTTCGTCCAAACCGATGAGGTTATCTTTGTCGTAAAACGCGAATCGCATCGGCGCAAGCGCGGGACCCGGCGGCACATCGGGCGTGGGGAATCCGCCAAGCGGGATGTGATGATAAACAAGATATTTACCTTTTGTCTTGATATCGAAACATTCGGTGCCGATCTTATATCGCCCAACGAATTCTTTTCCATCTTGCGGATCCTTCATCGGCTTCGGCGATTTAAGTTTGATCCCAAAATACAAGTCGAGCGCCCAGCCGAAGGTCTGCGCGGTAATGACGCCGCCCTCGTCGCTGTTGGTGAGGATGGCGAGCGCGAAATCTTTTTCAGGGATGTAGAAGAAATACGCTTGCTGTCCGTTCGTTGCTCCGCCGTGCGCGTACGCGGTGAGAGCGTCGGCATAGCGGATGAACCACGTGATGCCCATGTCGCCGCGCCCGCCCGCGCTGACCTGTTTGACGCGCATCGCCTTGAGACTCTTGCGCGTGATGATCTTGTTCCCATTCCCCATGTGGAAGCGCGCATACTTCAGCAAGTCTTTGACCGTGCTGACGACTCCTCCCACGCCGTTGCCTGCTCTGCCAATCGCCCACGGACGCGCCACGCGAGTTTTTTTGTCTTTGCGAGAATGCCCAACGACGAAGCGATGCGTGAAGAGAATGTCACTTGGATACAAAAACGACATGTTCAGCCCAAGCGGATCGAGTAGCATCTCTTGCAACGCCTGCTCGTATGATTTTTTCGTGACCACTTCGATGACCCGCGAAGCGACGTTGAACCCCGTATTGTTGTACGACCAGATTTTCCCCAACGGTTGAATCTGCGGGAGATGGGAAATATCTTTCACCATTTTATCGAGCGCGTCGGCGCCGTCGCCGAAACTGTTGAAATAATCGCCGACCCATCCGCCCGTGTGCGTGAGCAAGTGACGGATGGTGACTTTCTTCGCCACACCGTCATCTTTGAGTTTGAAATCTTTGATGTACTTTCGCACAGGCGCGTCGAGATTCACTTTCCCTTGCTCAGCGAGCATCATCAACAACGTGGCAGTGAATGTTTTACTGATCGAACCGACTTGCATCAACGTATCGGCATTGACGGGCAAAGGGTTTTCGAGACTCGTGACGCCGAATCCTGCCGTCCATTCTTTGCCTTTGTGATAAATTCCGATGGCGACGCCGGGGACGTGGAGTCGCTTCATTTCTTTTTGGATACGCGTGGAAATGGTTTTGAAGTTTGCGTTGGGGGAGGTTGTCGTTTTCATAGACTGATTGAAGAGACCTCAGAGGTTTTGAAAACCTCCGAGGTCTTTGATGTTATTCTCCAGTTCCTTCCATCCACGTGGACTGATACTCGGGCTTCTCGAATTCGAGCGCGTCTTTGGTGAGATGAAGCGGATAGAACGTATCCACCATCACGGCTAACTCTTTCGTTTCTTTCGCGCCGATGGAGGCTTCGGTCATGCCGGGTTGCGGACCGTGCGCCAAGCCGTATGGGTGCATGGAAATGTCACTGCGGTCAATGCCTTTGCGCGACATGAAGTTGCCCTCGGCATAATAGATCACTTCGTCTGAGTTGACGTTCGAATGATTGTACGGCGCGGGGATGGCGAGCGGATGATAGTCGAATAGTCGCGGGACGAACGAGCAGACGACGAAGTTATGCGCGTCGAAGGTCTGATGAACGGGCGGCGGCTGGTGGACTCGTCCCGTGATCGGCTCGAAATCTTCGATGTTGAAGATCCACGGGTAGAGATAGCCGTCCCAGCCGACAACGTCGAAGGGGTGAAAATCCAAAATGTGTTTCGATAGGCGGTCGCGCACTTTCACGCGCACTTCAAAGTCGCCGCGTTCGGTGTGCGTTTCAAGTTCTTCGGGCGTGCGGATGTCGCGTTCGCAGTACGGCGCGTGTTCAAGCATCTGACCGAAATTGTTTCGATAGCGTTTCGGCGGCTCGATCTGCGACGGGTTCTCGATGGTGAAGAAACGCGCTTCGTCTCCGTCAATGTGCATTTGCCACGTCGTGCCGAACGGGATGACAATGTAATCGCCTTTGCGGAATTTGAGATTGCCGAATTGCGATTTCAACACGCCGCTTCCTTCATGCACCCACCACGTTTCGTATGCCTGCGCGTTGCGATAGAAATAATCCATGCTCTTCGACGCGCGCGCCACGCCGAGGATCACATCCTTGTTGGCGAGAAGCGGAATCCGCGCCGAGACCGCGTCGCCGCCGAGAGGGGCATCCGCTGTTTTGAAGGCGCGATGACGGATGGGACCGAACTCCACTGTCTCGGGCAACCGCGAGCCGAGGTCTTCGGTGTGTTTGACGCGCGCCGGGATGAAGTTGTGATAGAGGATGGATTGCAACGAAGAGAATCCCTCCAGTCCCATCAGTTCTTCGCGGTACAGTTCGCCGTTTGGTTTTCTAAATTGGACATGGCGCTTGTGAGGGATTTGTCCGAGTTTTTGATAGAAGGGCATTTTGGACTCCGTGTTTCGTGTGTTCTCCCGCCGTTCAACTGCGGGAGAAACGGATTGTAGTATTTCGTATTGCGTAAATTCTCCCGCGTTCCTTCGGCAGTTCAACTGCCGAAGGAACGGCGGTAAGCAACTCTCCTAAGGCGAAATCGTTATAGATTGGATCAAGGCGTCTAAGGAAGCAAGAACCGGCGTAAATGAGGAGGGATCCGCCGCGGTGAGTTTATCCGCGACCGCCAGATAGTACGCGTCCATTTCGCCCGGGGCGGCGGAAGCGTAATCGGGGAAGTTGATTCCGTCCGCCGATGGGTTCTCCGCTGTGGATTGAAGCGGCGACACGACCGGCAAGATCGCGATCACATAATATTTTCCGTCGCTGGTGAGACCTTGATAGTGATAGATCTGTCCGGTGCGGATGATCGGACCGGGAAATTGCGAAAAGTGCGAGATCATGCGAATGCCTGAGCCGTTTTGAAAATTTAGCCTCTCACCTTTTGCAACCAGGTCTTGACCCGCGTTATAGAACGGAATACCCGGAGCCGAATCGAGATCGATCGGCGCGGAAGGGCTGGCGAGCAACGCCTGCAACTCCGGAATGCTCAGGCTTGCGCCCGGACTGACCTCTGCAAATGCTTGCGTTGGGTATACGTAAATGGTCGGCTGGATGGGATGGTTTGGGTCTGTTCCGGTATACCCGGTCAGCGTAAACACAATATGTTCGGGAGCCATTTCCCATGGGGCGGTGTCGCCACCGACGGCCGGCTCAAGGATCGGCGTCGCGCCGCTTGCGAGTCCGTTGGGGATGACAAACGAAACATGATTGAAAGAGACTTCAACTCCAGCAGGGGTTGCTGTTGCCGCCGCGACTGTTTCAGCAGGCGACTCGGCGGTGTAGGCTTGAAGCGTTGCCGCTACGACTGTTTCGAGTTGTCCCGGGTTTTCAGCGGATGGAGTTGCATTGCCGCACGCCGTTAACCCAATTGCCAACATCATTGACGCGCATGTAAATTGTTTGAGCGAGTTCAATGGATTATCCTTTCGCGCCGACCGTGTTTCGTAACAAACCAATGCGCTCAACTTCTAATTCGACCACATCGCCCTCGTTCAGCCACGGACCTTGGTTCTTGGTCAACTCATACAAACAGCCCGTGCCCACGGTGCCAGAACCGATCACATCGCCTGGTTGGAGCATAACCGATTCGGACGCGCGGGCGATGATATCTCCGAATGACCAGTAAATATCGTTGAAGTTGCCGCGTGAGACTTCTGTGCCGTTGATCTTGGCGGTCATCAATAGATCGTACACGCCCGGTCGTGTTGTTGCTTTATCGGCAAGCGATTCGTGAGTGACGATGACCGGTCCGTAGGAGGAGGCGAAATCTTTCGATTTGACCGGACCGAAGTTGACCCTCATCTCTTGCACTTGCAGGTCGCGCGCCGACCAGTCGTTGAAAATGGTATAGCCGAAGATGTGCTTTGGGGCATCCTCCGCTTTGATGTTCATGCCCGCCTTGCCGATGATCACCGCGATCTCCAATTCAAAGTCAATGGCGCTGGTGTAGGCTGGATGGGGAATCACGTCATCATGCCCGAAATCGTTGGTAGGGTTCGAGAAATAAAAGACGGGGAACTTGTACCAGTTCTCTGGCACATCTTGTCCGCGATTACGGTTCGCGGTTTTGACGTGGGTTTCAAAGGCATACGCATCGCGCAAGGTTTTGGGATGGATCGGCGAGAGAAATTTCACCTCCTCCAGCGCGAGCGATTCCTTTGCGGCTTTTTTCGATGCGGCTTCCGCGCCGGCGGCGATCACCGCGTACATGTCGGGGTAGGGCAGGGTGTGGACGCGGTCGTCCACGACGATGGCAGGCTGGGTCGTGGCGCGAAGCGTGCTGACGGTGGCAAATTTCATAGTGTGAGTCCTATGTCAAAGGTCGCAAGTCGCAGGTCGTTGACTTTCGACCTTTGACCTTCAACTTTCAACTATAGATTGCCTCGTCGTTCCTGTTCCACTTCAATCGACTCGAACAACGCTTTGAAGTTGCCCTTGCCGAATCCTTTCGCACCGTGGCGTTGGATCACTTCAATGAACATCGTCGGGCGGTCTTGGATGGGCTTGGTGAAGATCTGCAAGAGGTAACCTTCGTCGTCGCGGTCAACGAGGATGCCAAGATCGTGGATGGCTTTCATGTCCTCTTTGATCGAGCCGACGCGGTCGGGCAACGCTTCGTAATAGGTGTCTGGCACGCGCAAAAATTCCACGCCGCGACCGCGGAGGGCGTCAACGGTCTTGAGGATATCGCCCGTGATGATGGCGACGTGTTGCACGCCGGGCGTCAAATAATAATCGAGATATTCTTCGATCTGGCTTTTGCGTTTGCCCTCGGCGGGTTCGTTGATTGGGAACTTGACGCGCCCGTTTCCGTTTTGCATTACCTTCGACATGAGCGCGGAATATTCGGTGGAAATATCTTTGTCGTCGAAATGCAGCAATTGGCGGAAGCCCATCACCTGATGATAAAAATTCACCCATTGATTCATCTTGCCGAGTTGCACATTGCCGACCATGTGATCGATTGCGGCGAGTCCCGTTGACTCGGCTTCGTATTTGATCGGCTTATACGTCGGCGCGAACACGCCTTTGTAATCGCCGCGGTCAACGAACACATGCAGAGTTTCGCCGTAGGTGTAGATCGCGGAGGTGCGATAGATGCCGTGATCGTCTTTCTCTTCGCGCGGAGTCCATCCCGATTTTCCGCCGCGCGCGGTGGTTTCCTTCCATGCTTTTTCCACATCGTCCACTTCGAGCGCGATCATCTTCACGCCATCACCATGCAGCATGTGATGCGATGCGAGCGGGCTGGACGGCGAATAGGGCGCGGAAACAACAAACCGCGCCTGCCCCGATTCCAACACATACGAAGCAAAGTCGCGGTTGCCTGTTTCAAGTCCCGAATACGCAATGGGCTTGAAGCCGAACGCCTTCCACCAATAATACATGGCGTGTTTGGCGTTGCCCACATAAAAATGCACATGGTCAACGGATTTGATTTGCAAAAAGTCCGCCTCTTCTGTCATGGGGCGTGCCGCTTGCGCGGGTTGTACAGTCGTAGCCATCGAGCCTCCTTGGGTTAGATAATCGGATTGTACGCCAAAGGATGTTTCAATGCAAACAAAAAATTAGTTGCGGATGAAACCCCGCTTCATACGACGGGACGGTTGTTTCGCAGTAGGGAGTTTTTTTCTACGCTGATGTTTTCCCTCGTTGATTTACGCTGATCCAAAGAAAGAAAATCTGCGGTTTCTGCGCGGTCAGCGTCCAAATGGTTCTGTGTGGTTTGTCATGGCTTGACGCGGCTGACTTTTCCTTCCGTCATCTTTTGCAGGTCGTCCGTTCTCAATTCGAAGATCGCGTTGGGAGTCCCCGCCGCCGCCCAAACTTTATCGTATTGAAGAAAATCTTCATCGAGATAGGTTTCAATTTTTTGAGCATGACCGATGGGAGGCACGCCGCCGATGGCAAAGCCCGTGACGGTTCGCGCGAAATCGGCATCCGCTTTGCCGATGGGTTCGCCCGCGTATTCGCTGATGCGATTTTCATCCACGCGGTTCGCGCCGCTGGTGAGGACGAGGATCGGCTTGTGCGATTCTTTGCCCTTGAAGATCAGCGACTTCACGATCTGACCGAGTTCGCATCCCGCGCGGTCTGCGGCTTCTTGCGCCGTGCGCGTCGACTCGGCATGTTCGATCACGGTGTAGTGATAGCCAAGCGAGTTGAGCAGGTCTTGAATTTTTTGAGCGGAGGGGGAGAGTGTTGACATGTCCCCGATTATAATTTGGAAATCATGCCCATTATAAAAGTCGCTCTCGCGTTCCTGATCAGTCTCCTGCCGTTGAACGTCTTGCGCGTTCTCGGCTATCGTTTGCTGTTCGGCTACCGAATTGACAAATCCCGAATTGGATTCGGCACGATCATCGCCGTTGACGAATTTGCCATTTCGAAATCCAAGATCGGATTCTTCAATCAGTTTATTGGACCGATGAAAGTCAAGATCGCGCAAGGCGCGTCTATTGGAAACCGAAATGTTTTTTCATGCGGATACTGGGTCTTGAGAGAGGACAATAAAACGATGAACTACGCGCGGACATTGGAGATCGGCGCGGACACTTTAATCACATCAAGTCATCACTTCGATGTGGCTGGCGGGTTCAAACTCGGCGACCGTTCGTGGGTGGCGGGCATCGGCTCGCAGTTCTGGACGCACGGAGTCGGCGCGCGAGATCGGGATATTGAGATTGGAAGCGATTGCTATCTCGGGAGCGCCGTCCGCTTTGCGCCAGGTTCCTCGATTGGGAACAATGTGCTTGTTGCGATGGGAAGCGTGGTCAGCGGAAAAATGGACGTGAGCAACGCGCTGGTGGGTGGAGTCCCTGCGAAAGTGTTGAAAGAAAATTACGATTGGAAAACTCAGCGAGAGTGATTTCGATGTTCGTGACGCAGTTGCACTGCGTCACGCCTGTCGGCAGTTCAACTGCCGACAGATCAAATGTCAAGAAAATGTGACACGATTGGAAAACTCAGAATGAGTGACGAACAACAAAGAAAAATCTACCAAACAGATGGGGATCGTTACGAAGCCTTAATTGCGCGGGAGGATTATCAAAGCAATATCTTGAAAGCAATCGAAGAAATTATCAACCCAAACGGACTGGACATTCTCGATCTCGGCGCAGGGACGGGACGATTGACTCTCTTGCTCGCTTCTCGCGCAAAGTCGATCCGCGCGTTCGATATTTCAAGCGAAATGTTGCGTGTCTGCCGCCAGCGACTCGCAGCAAGCGAATTGTCCAACTGGCAGGTAGATATCGCCGACCACAGAAAATTGCCAATTACTAATCACTCTGCTGATCTCGCCGTCTCTGGCTGGAGCGTGAGTTATCTTGCGGTGTGGAATCAGGAATCAGGCTCTAGAGAATTGGAGAATTGGTTGGAGGAGATGAGGCGCGTATTGCGCAAAGATGGGACGATCATCCTGTTCGAGTCGCTTGGCACAGGCAACGAGAGTCCGATTCGGCTGGAGCATGTCGAGTCCGCGTATCAATGGCTGGATGCGAATGGATTCCAAAGCAAATGGATTCGCACCGATTACAAATTTGAATCGCTGGAGGAAGCCGAAGAGTTGTCGCGCTTCTTCTTCGGCGATGAGTTGGGAGAAAAAGTCAGGCAGAACGAATGGATCGTCCTGCCTGAGTGCACCGGGGTGTGGTGGTTGTAAGACCGACTTAAGTCGGTCTCGTTGATTATTTGACGAACGCCTCAGCCCGGTTCATCAACGCGTCTTCCACGCGCAACTTGTGATTTCCAAGCATCGTCAGTGCGTCCATCTCAGTTACCGAGAAAAACCCCGCGTCGGTCGTCTCGTTGCTCAAACCCAATTCGCCGCCGACGATCGCCACTTCGAACGATAACGCGACGACGAAAACTTTATTCGCATCGGGATAGATGACGAGTTGATTCGGATCGCTGTACACGCCGACCAAACGCTTCACGCCGACGTGGAGGCTTGTCTCCTCCCACACCTCGCGGATACAAGCCTCAGCCGCGCTCTCGCCTGAATCCATTGCGCCGCCGGGCAGGCACCACTGACCGTTGTCCGTGCGGCGCGTGAGCAGGACGCGCTGGTTTTCATCGAAGAGGATGGCTGAAGTGCCGAGTCGGAGTTGCCCCTGTTTGCCGAGGCGGTCGCCGTAGAGGACTTGAGTCATATTAAATTATAAGACCTCACAGGTCTCTGAGGACTGTGAGGTCTATCTCCTTTTATTTTATGAAGGTCCCGTTGCGCAGTTCTTTCAGCGTTTCTTGAATCTCTTCCAATGTATTCATCACGAACGGACCGTATGGCACGATGGGTTCCTTGAACGGCGCGCCTGCCATGAGCATGAAGCGGACGGAGTCGTTTTCTGTTTTGACCGCGATGTGATCGCCCTCGTCTGAAAACTTGAGCATGTGGGTTGCGTTAACTGTATCTTCACCGAACACGCCTTCACCGTGGAAAACGTATGCGACGAGGGTGTGTCCGCTGGGGATGGGGAAATGCCAGACGGAGGCCGGAGCCAACTCCACGTCGAGATAAAGAGGCGAGGCGGAGATATCTTCGACGGGCCCGTTGACCCCGTCTACCGTCCCAGCGACGACGCGGATTTTGACTCCGTCCTTTTCAAAAGTGGGAATCGTGGAGGCGTTCACCTCCTGATAGCGCGGCTCAGACATTTTGAGATGCGAGGGCAGGTTGACCCAGAGTTGGAAGCCGTAGATGTTGCCGCTTTCGCCGCGGCGGGGCATTTCTTCGTGGAGGATGCCGCGACCGGAACTCATCCATTGCACGTCGCCGGGACCGATGGTGCCTTCGTTGCCGAGGCTGTCGCGGTGCGCGGTGGAGCCTTCGAGCATGTAGGTGACGGTTTCGATGCCGCGATGCGGATGATACGGGAAGCCGCGCAGGGGTCCTTCGAGCGGATCGTTGAAGGCGAAGTGATCGAAGAGCAGGAACGGGTCGAATAGGTTGCTGACCTTCGGACCGAACGAGCGGAGCAAACGCACGCCCGCGCCTTCGATGGTTGTTTGCGGTTCGATGATCTGTGAAATTTTTCGTGGGTTGTTCATGTCGTGTAGATGAGGCGGATGGGGGATATATTACTAATGGATAAATTTCATAACTGTAATTCGGAATCTCGCGTCGGGCATTTGTGGAACGCGGCAAGCCCTCTACAATTTTGTGTATGAGCGGTCAACGCGCGTATCGGCGCATTTTATTATTGGCAATGGTTGTCGTGCTCCTTGTCCTTCCGTCGCCTGCGCGGGCGTGGGAGGGAAGTGAAATCCCGCCGCTGGATGAATTTATCGCGCAAGTGGCAAACGGCCAAGCGGACGAACTGCGCGGCGTCTACGTCCCCGATCTATTTGCTTACCCTGTCGTTCCTCAGCCTGAGGATAGCCCTGCTTTCGTTTCAACTCAACCCGAAACGCTCACGCAATTTAACGCGGCGGCGCGATACGGCACGACCGGTCTGTTGGCGCATAATTATCTCGCGGGAGAAAGTTTTTCATTGTTGGAGGAGGGGCAATTGATCCATCTGATCTACGGCGACGGCAGGACCGAACTATACATCGTCCGTGAATTCATGCGTGTTCAGGCATTGAGTCCGAACAGCGTCACCAGCGAATTTGTAGACCTCGACACGGGCGAACGGCTATCGTCAACCCGTCTCTTTTTCAAAGTGTTCAATCGCCCGGGCAATTTAACACTGCAAACCTGCATCAACGCCGCGGGAAATCTATCGTGGGGCAGGGTGTTCATCCTTGCCGAGCCTATCGTCAATGAATTCATTTCCATGCCGCATCGGTTGAAGTTTTACTAAACGGTAGTAACGACTTCAGTCGTTACTGTTGCCGCTACGACGCTAAGAAATTCGCTCGAGCAACTGTCTCGCCGCGCCGGAGTAGTTTTCATCTTCATTGGATGCGTCAATGCGCAGGATTTTTTCCGGGGAAATTGACCCCAGCCATTCGCGGATGAATCCCTCCATCGATTCCGCATCTTGCGCCGACGCGATGTTGATCCGCCTGCGGGAGGCGAGTCGCCCTTCGATCGTTTTCTGCGGCGCGCTCAGCACGACGATGAGATCGGGCGGCGGAATCAACTCGCGGCAGAGCGAATAAAGCCGAAGGCACAGATCAAATTCAGGGTTAGCGAGCAAGCCGCGGCGGTGAAAGAGGCGGGTGAATCCGTGGAAGTCGAGATCGAGTCCGCCATCCATCAATCCGGTTTTATCGCCCGCGCGTAGTTGCTTTTCCTGTTCGGCGCGTAAGAGCAAATAATCCATTTGGTTGGCGAGCGCGTATTTGTTATCCTGCTTGAACAGCGACTGAAACGGACGCTCGGCATGTTGTTCGAATGCCGTCGCGAACAATCCCGTTTTTGCCAGCGCGTTGACGAAGGTCGTCTTGCCCACGCCGCTCGCGCCGACGACTGAGATGAGTTTCCGCATTATGGGAAGCGTCCGTAATACAGCGTGGGGCTTTCGTACGGGGTCATGAAGAAAACGAACTCGATGATGTCCGCGCGGTTGAATCCAACGACCGACCATTTGACCGAAGGGCTGGCGTCAAAGGAGAAACTGCCCGGGGGCGAGGCAAATAGTACCGGGTTGTTCCAGTTCGCGCCATTTTTCCGAATGGTGCAAATATCGTCCATGGAGGTGCAGGTCGCATTCAGTGGATGCCCATGACCAATGATGTAAATCTGCCCACTGCTGTTAATGGCGACGGCTGGATCATGCGTGAACGCCGCGAGAGGCTGATCCACCCAACCTGAGCCGTTATTGCTCACGTAGTGGATACGACCATAATCGCCGACGGACGAGTCGAACTCCTGGATGTATGCCATGTGCTTCGCGCCGGATGAGTCGATGATCAGACTGGGACCCTGGTCGATGTTGAGTCCGTTCGAGGAACTCGTCCACACCGGGGATGTGCTGGCGGTTTCGATGGAGCCCCACGTTCCATTTGATTGGCGCGCGCGTGTGAGGATTTGTGGCGGGCTGACTGCTTGCGATATCCATGCCACCGTAAGCGAGTTGTTCGCTGGCGAGATGGCAAGGGATGGATGATTCGCGCTCCCTGCCGTATCCACTTGCGTGAAGCCGCCTGCGGGTGTGAGGGTGTTTGATCCGCTATTGTAGGTGTAGGAACGGTGGAGGATGTGGTTGCTGTTCGTCCAATAGCCGACGTGCAGAGTTCCGCCCGGCTCCATCATCCCGCTGATGCCGCTGGTTCCCACGTATGGTGAGCCGCTCACTGAGCCGCTGTCTGTGGCAAGGGTGATGGCGGTTTTGAAGGTATTGGTGGAGGTGTCAAATGGATAATCTTTGATCTCGCCGTTGCGCAAATTGATCAACACGTGGATGATCGTGCCGCCGTTGTAGACCGCATCCACAGAAAGAATACTGCTGGACTCGTTGATTGTGATCGGGGCGGCGAAATCGCTCGCAGAGTTGGGGAACCCGGCGTTGTTAGTTCGATACACGCGCAGGAGCGAGGAGGAATCCTGGCTGGAAAACAGGTAGAGGAAATTACTGGAGGCGCGCACAATCTGATGCGGGATCACATCCGCACCGCCTGGTCCCACAGCGAAAACGGCGGGTCCAACAGGCGGGCTGTTTGTGTTCGTGGGGGTTGGCGTGTGCGATGCTGTTGAGGTGGCGGTTGGCGCGTCTGAGGTCAGTGTGGGCGAACTGGTAATAGAGGGCGTTAAAGTTGGTCCGCCTGGCGTGATCGTGTCGGTCGATGTCGGACCGCCCGGGGTGTTCGTCAGAGTCGCGGTTGAGGCGCCCGGCGTATTTGACGATGAAGCATTTGATGTCAGCGTGGGGGTTTTCGTTAGTGTCGGTGTCGAAGTTGGTCCGCCTGGCGATTTTGTGCGGGTGAATACCGGCGCGGCGGTGAAAGTGCGCGTCGGCTTTTTGATCGTGCCGGGAGGCAGAACGACGATGGTAAATGTTGGGAAGGGTGTGGAAGTGGGGACAAAAGTTGGTCGGGCTGTTTGCGTCTCTGTAAACACCGGCGCGAAGGTCGAAGTGGAGGCGAGAGTATCGGTGGCGGCGGGAGGGCTGGCATTGCGACTCCGGAACAAGATGCCGAGCAGGATCGTCACGCCACACACGAACAGCAAAAGGATCAACACGATGGTGGCAACCTGTGTGGAGCGTTTGTTGAAATTGACGTTCATCGGAGTTAAGCCTTTCTCGCGCTATCGCAGTTCGGCAAGGTTTACCTTGCGGGCGGAAATCGTCGCCAGATCGGCGCAAAGTGAACTTTGCGCTACGGCTGAATTGTTTCGATCTTAATTGCAAAACGCCGGCGCGTCAAAAAAAATCACCGAGGTGATGAACCAGCCCGCATTCAGTTTTTGAATCGTGATCGTCTGCGGCAACAACCTGGGACCGTCGCTCGAAACCGCTTGCCCATCCGCGCTTTGATAGACCGTGATCGTCCACACTTCGCAGGTGTCCACTTCGAGGCGCGTGTCGCTGACTACGCGGATGTCGTGAATGAAACTGTTGTAGTAATCGACCTCGGAGATCGAAACCAATCCTTGCTGGTTGAGCGCATCGATTTCGGCAAATAGATTTTCGAGAATATCGCCCGCCATGATCGAGGAGGCGATCGCCGCGTCGCTGTTGCGATACGCCAGAATCTGCAACTCGATGGCTTCGGTTAAGAATTCGCTGACTTCCTCTTCAAGTTCCGGCGACACATCCGCCTGCTCGGGGAAGAATGGATTCGTGCCGGCGGCAACCTCCTGCCCGTCGTTCACGCCGTCACGATCCATGTCTGCGTCCAGCGGGTTCATGCGGTTGACGACTTCCACGCCGTCGTTTAAGCCGTCGTTGTCGCTGTCCGCAGTGTTGGGATCGGTGCCGGTGACGAGAACTTCGTCGCGGTCGGAGATTCCATCCTGGTCCGAATCGTCCTCCGCGCTGGGAGGCGGCGCATCTTCCGCAGGGACATCTGGCGCAGGCGGTGGAGCGCTTGCCACCCCGTACAGGCTTTGCGCGCCGGCGATATCGTCGTTCCCGAGGAAGCGATGCGGTCCGCTGTAACTGGGATACATCAACGCGTTGGGATCGTCGCTGTGACCCAGCCCCAAGGTGTGACCGATCTCGTGCGCGGCAACGGTGAGCAAGTCCACGTTGCGCGAGTCGCTGTTTACCCAGCGTTCCGCATCGTCGAAATGCAGGAACACCTGGCGGTCTTCGTAAGGATTGGGGAAGGAGGCGTGCGCCAACACATCGCCCGACCCGTCAAACGGGTCGCCGTCTCCGTGTTCGCCTTCTGCCCAGCCGATGACAATATCTGCTTGCGAACTGCCGGCAACTTCGGTAAATGTGAGCGGCGTAGATCGCGCCCACATCGCGAAAGCCTGCCGCACCACATCTTGTTCCTCGTTGCCGGATAACGCGCTTGTCCCGTTGACGAAGACATAGGCGATCTCGAATTTGTTCCATTGTGCGATGGCGCGATACTCAGAGAATGCCGCGCTTTCATTTCCGGGGGCGGGCAGATCGTCGTAGCGATATTCAGGTTCGGAAGCGGAAGTTGAGAAGTTTCCGCAGGCAAGCGAAACAAGGGCGAGTGCGATCATTCCCTTGAAAAAATTCAAGCGTTTGGGCAGGCGCATGACGAGACCTCCGTGAAAGATTGTCCTTTTATAGCACATGCCCATCGGCGCATCAAGATAACGTTTTTACTTATGTAACTTTCTCAAAATCTCTTGAATACCCGATCTCCACTGGTTGTGCCGCAAAGTTTACTTTGCGATTGCGGCGTTATTTCAAGTACCGATCAAAGAACTCGATGGTCCGTTGCATTGCCGTGCTAAAGTAGTTCGAGATGTTGTGGTTATCGCCCTCGTACTTGTACAGTTCCACATATTGTTGGGCGTCCAGCATTTGAAAGAAAAGGTTTTCCGAAAATAACAGCGGCACGTCCGTGTCGTTTGTGCCATGGTGCAATTGGATCGGACCGGAGATGTCGGCGAGATATGAGTTTGCCGAGATGGAATTCCAAAACTCCGGGTTTTGTTCCGGCGAGCCAAACTGATCTACGTAGGTAGATCGCCACGAACCCGGGCGCGGCGCCGAGTCGGGGGAGGCGCCTGTTCCGCGACGCCAGTTGTATAGAAGGTCGGGATATGAACCGACCACGCCAGCCCAGATCACGCCGGCTTTGATATCCTTCGTGATAACCATGGAGCGCAAGGTGATGTAGCCACCCATGGAATGTCCCCACATGCCGATGCGATTCGGGTCGGCGCCGGGATATTTTTTCATGGATGTGACGGCGTTCAAAATATCTACGGTGTAATCGGGGTTGCTGTACGCGCCGCGCGCTTCGCCTTCTGAGTTGCCGTGACCGCGATAATCGGAGCGGAAGACGATGTATCCGTTGCGCGCGATCAGGTCAACGTATGCGACGTACCGTTCGGTGGTGACGTACACGTCCGGGGGAATGTATCCATGGTTGAAGATTACAACGGGCCAGCCATCGGCGGGTTTTTCGCCGGTGGGCACGGTCATCAGCGCGTAGATTTTGAGTCCCTCGGAGAGGTAGGAGACGATGAAGCGGCTGTAGTTTACGCCGGGGTCCAGCGTGGTTTCGATCACAACGTCACTACCGGGGTAGTCGCGCGCGCGCATGGCATCGATCGATAGCGGATGCGGGATGGGTGTGGCGGTTGGGGAGGCGGTGAATGTGGAGGTTGGCGGGGGTGTTTGTGTGGGTGGCGGAGGGGTCGAGGTGGCTGAAGCAACTTCACTTGTCGGAAAGGAAGCGTTGCTTGTCCTCCCGCAGGAGTTCAAGAGGAGGAAGCCCGTCAGGAGAATGAAATTCATGGCGCGTAATTTTTTCATGCCGTTACGACGCTTTTTTTTGTTTGATTATTACTCCCTGGCGGTTTCCCATTGTGGGTTGAATCAAAAAGCCCTCGTTGCGGCGAGGGCTTTTGTGAGTTGATTGGTTTATTGTCCTTTGAGTTTCCAGAGTTCGACGCCGGCGTTGTCGTTGCCGTTTGCCTGGAAGAGCAACTCGTTGTTGAAGACGACCAAATACGCAGGACCGTCGTTGCCCGCCGGGTTCACGTCGCCGACGAGTTTCGGGGAGGCGCCGTCGAATTTCCACAACTCGATCCCTTTCCCGTCGTTGCTGATGGCGCTGAAATATAACGAGCCGCTGAAAACGGTGAGGAAGGATGGGGCGGCGTCGCCAGCCTCGGGGTTGATATCGGTTACGCGGACGGGGTTGTTTGTCCCATCATATTTCCACAACTCGATGCCCTTGGCGTCGTTGCTGATGGCGCTGAAATACAGGGCGTTGTTGAATAAGGTGAGATAGGCGGGGTTGGCGTTGCCCGCGTCGGGGTTGATGTCGCTCACGCGAACGGGTGCGGTTGTTCCGTCGAACTTATACAACTCCACGCCTTTGCCGTCCGCGCTGACGGCGCTGAAGTACAAGGCGTTGTTGAATACCGCCAAATGTGAGGGGTTCGAATCGCCCGAGCCGTTGATGTCTGCGATCAACTGGGTGGAAGTGCCATCCGTTCGCCATAATTCATTCCCCTTGCCATCCGAACCTGTCGCGCTGAAGTATAGGAAGTTGTTGAACACGGTCAGGTAAGCCGGGTTGGCGTCCGCCGCGCCGGCATTGATCTCAGCCACTCTGCCGGAATCGGAGCCGTTCCAGCGCCAGAGTTCTGCGCCGTTGCCGTCTCCTCCGTTTGCCCTGAAATACAACGCGCCATTATATGAGGTGCGGTACGCGGGGTCGGAGCCGGTGGGTCCTGGGTTAATGTCGTCTGCGATGGTGGGGAGTTTCGTGGTGGGGTCGTATCTCCATAGTTCGGCGCCGGCATTGTTGTTGCCTGTGGCGCGGAAGAATAACTGCCCATTGAAGTTTGCGAGGAACGCCGGGTCGGAATTTGGGGGTCCGGGGTTGATGTCTGCCACGCGTTCGAAGGAGGTGGTTGCCGGAGTGACTGCCGATACTTCAAGCGAGAATTGTTTGGTGGAAGCGTCGGCGCCGGTAACAGTAATAATGGTATCGCCTGACGTGGGGACAGTTCCCGTGAATGTGGCGTTGGCGTCTTGCGCCTTGAGCACAGTTCCGCCGGCGGCGGTAATGCCCATGGTGAGGGTGTTCGCGGGACCCGTTAGTTTTACTGTGAGCGTTTGCCCTTGTGAGACCGCCAACAGATAGCGGACGGTCGCTGTGCCGGTGACTGAACCAACAACGGTTGTGCCTGTGCTTCCGGATGGGAAGGTGATGCGAATGTCTGCTCCGGGTTGGGGCGTGACCGGCGAGGTGGATGGGCAGGCTGTGATTGCGGTTTGAGCCGGCGTGGCTCCCCCGGCGGAATTCAATGGGATCTTGAGGCAGTTCCCCAGGGATGGAGAAACGATGGTTCTGTTTGCCGCTTTCAAAACGACTACATCCGCATTAAATCGCGTTGCGATATTTTCCCAAGTGTCGCCAATTTGCGCCACGTAGTATCCCGCGCAGGGAGGTCCGAAGATCGTCCCTTTCGAGCCGATATTGGGGACGTTCACGGTCATTGCGGGCAGGATGTAATGCAGGTTAGGGATCTGCGGGTTGGCGGCAAGCGTCGCATTGATGTCCGCGCCATAACAACGGGCGATCTGATACAACCATTCGCCGCTCACCACGGTGTGGGAAATGTTCGAGCCTTTGGTGTAATTGCCGCCGGTGATTACGCCTTTTGTGACCACGCCATTCACCGCCGGCGAGGTAACGCCTCCGCCTGAAGCGGTGACTGTATTGGTGATGTTTGCCGCATCCAGGTCGGCTTGGGTGACGATATATTGCGCCGAGCACGAGATCGATTCTCCGGGACCCAGCGTTCGGTTGGCAACGTCGCAGTTAACCTGCGCGGTTTGCTTACTGTCGGTCACTTTGAATTGATCGGGACCGATCGAAGCCGCGCCTGTATTTTTTACGCCATACGAGTAGGTGATGATCTGCCCCACAGCGTTGTAGGCGGTTGTGTTCGGCGTAACCGTCACAGTGAGCGCCTTGTTTACCGCCGCCATGGGCACGGTGGTTGTGGCAGTGTTCGAGTTGATTCCGCCGACTTGCGCTGTGGCGGTACTCACCACCGAACCGGCGTTGAGATCGTTTTGGGTGATGGTATAAGCCGATGTGCAGGTGACGGTCTCGTCTTTGTCGAGGTTGTTATCGAGATTTCCTACGGTGTTGACCGCTATACAGACAGGCGGAGTCGTCCTATTGTCCGCAACGGTTACAGGGCCGGTGAGGGTTGGGTTGCCCGTGTTTTTCACCGAATACGAGTAGTTGATCGTTTGCCCGACCGTGTTGAACACGGTTGTGCCATTGACCGCCACAACCGCCAAGCCAACCGATGGAATATCGCCTGAAAAGTTTGCAGGCTCTGTAATCTCCTCTGGCGTTGCCGTTGGGCGCGTGATACAGCCATAAAGAATTAATGAAGTAGCGACCCCCAATACGATAAATCTCTTGAATGTGCTCATCCTCAGTACCCTTTCCCTTTCTGCCAGTGAGGCGGGAAGTACCCGTTCGTTGGTTTAGTATAGTCATTTTGACGGGATTTTACAACCAACGGTTCCCAGTTCACCATGGCTTTCTTAAAGTCAAACCATGCCTTTTTTTCGTACACGGATTGGACGGATTTTCTTCCGTTTGTTACGGAGAAATCCGTGACTTCCGTGCAATCCGTGTCCAAAGAGATCGTTAACCGCGACTTATAAGAAAGCCCTGCCCAGTTTTTGGCTTGTTCATTAAATTGGCATGGCTGTCTTGAATCAAAAAACTCACCTAATTTTAGGTGAGTTTTTTGAAATCCGTTTTTTATTTCTATGGAATGTTATAGGAAGTCAATTCGATGACGCTGTTCCCGCCGTCGCCTGTTTTGGCTGTTTTGACCACGCCGACATTTTCCGCGTACCAACTCGTTGTGGTAAATTTGAGCGCAGTTGTCACCGGGGTGTTCGCCACGGTGATCGTGATGTTCATATCCGTCTGGCAGTCCACGCGCATGGCGTCGAACGTCCCGGCAGGGACGGTCACCGATTCAACCCCGACTGCTTTGCACGAATTGGTGAATTCATTTTTTGCGGGGATCTGATTGCCGCCGATATCTTCCGTCCCTTCGAGGGTTATGGCTTGCTCCCACGTGTCGCCAGGTTTGATCGTTGCAGGCAAAGTAACTCCGCTCGATGAAGTGGTTTTGAAATCGGCGGTGGCTTTTTCTGTGCTGACAGTCCCAGACGTGTCGGCGCCCGGATCAAGCATGATCAACGCGCCGTCCTCGCAATTCCAATACCCTTGGCGGGTGATTCCCGTGCCAAAGACATCCTGTTCACTGAAACTGCTCGCCTCGACGGATACGATGCTGTGCACATAGGTGTCGGCAACGCCGCCTGTCATGTTGTAATTCCATGTCGCGCCTTGAACAATGGGCAGATAAGGATTATCACATGCGCCGCGAGAAGTGTTGGAAGAAGATTGGTCCTCCTGCGGCGCGCTTTCTGTGGGATTTCCTCCTTGGGGCTGGGTCTCATCAGTTGGCGCTTGGCTCCCTACATTACATGCCAATGTGGAAAGTATCAGAACACTGGCGGCGAACACGATGGAAAATGTTCTTTGTTTCATGATGTATCACACCTTCTTGTTAGGGTAAACATTCGAATCGAGTATAGTCCTCTTAGTTTAGGAAAGTCTGAATTTAGGAAGAATGGAGGATAAGCCCCTCCCCAAAATCTGCCATGCCTCGTATAATCTCGCTCAATGAAAACCAATTTCACATCCTCTGCCGCCGCTACATTGCGCGTCCTGTGAACCTGTCACGGCTTGAGGCTGAATGATAACGACCAGTCCCGAACCCAACAGGTTCGGGATTTTTGTTTCACCTGCTTGGTATAATTCGCCCGTCATTTTCAAAATTGTGGAGTTCTCATGAGCAAAAAACGTACCGGTAACGAAATCCGCCAGACTTTCATAGACTTTTTCGTCGAGCATGGACATACCGCCGTGCCTTCGATGTCGCTTGTCCCGGGCGGCGACAGCACGCTTCTCTTCACCAATTCGGGCATGGTTCAGTTTAAGGATGTCTTTATCGGCACCGACAAAAAACCCTACACCCGTGCCGTCGATTCGCAGAAATGTATGCGCGTGGCAGGCAAGCACAACGACCTCGAAGACGTGGGACGCGACGACACACATCACACTTTCTTTGAGATGCTTGGCAACTGGTCGTTTGGCGATTACTACAAAAAAGAAGCCATCGCCTGGTCGTGGCAGTTGCTCACCGAAGTGTGGGGTTTGCCCAAAGATAAAATTTACGCCACCTGTTTTGAAGACGACAAAGGCAACGTCCCGCGCGATGATGAAGCGGCTGACGCATGGAAAGCGCAGCCCGGCTTCGACCCCGAACACGTTTTGTTTTTCGGCCGCAAAGATAACTTCTGGCAAATGGCAGAGACCGGTCCGTGCGGTCCATGCTCCGAGATCCATTTGGATCGCGGCGAAGAGTACGACAACCTGCGCGGCAAGCCGCACCGCTGCGGCGTGAACGGCGAATGCACGCGCTACCTCGAACTTTGGAACAACGTCTTTATCCAATACAACCTCTTCGACGACGGACGCCTCGAACCGCTCCCGCAAAAACACGTGGATACCGGTATGGGCTTCGAGCGCATCGTGTCCGTATTGCAGGGCGTGGACTCGAATTACAAGACCGACCTCTTCGCCGACTCGCTTGACGTGTTGCGAAGCCTCACCGGTCAAAGCGAAAAAGAAATGCTCGATAATTTCACGCCGTATCGCGTCATCTGCGATCACGTCCGTTCTGCCGCGTTCCTCATCGCGGACGGGGTCGTGCCCGGCAACGCGGGTCGCAACTACGTGGCGCGCATGATCATCCGCCGCGCCGCGCGCTTCGGTTCGAAGATCGGGTTGAACGATCCCTTCCTCGCCAAAGTCGCGCAAGCGGTGATCAATTACTACGGAGATTTTTATCCCGAACTCAAAAAGGCACAGCCCGCCATTTTGGATAATCTGACTCGTGAAGAGATCCGCTTCGCGCGGACGGTGGAGGCTGGCACGGCTCACCTTGAAAATCTGCTCGCCGACCTCAAATCCTCCAATTCTCTAATTCTCGATGGGCATCGCGCCTTCGACCTCTACGCCACTTATGGACTTCCCTTCGAAATCTCCCGCGACATCGCCCGCGAGCAAGGACTCGATGTGGACGAAAAAGGATTCACCGAAGCAAAGGAGAAACACGCGCTTGCCTCCGGCGGCGGAAAAGCCATGGGCAAACTCGGCGGCGAAGATGCTGAATTCTTTGCCGAGATTTTGAAAGACTTACAATCGAAGAAGAAGCTTGGCGCGAACGGCGTTGAGTATGATCCGTATACAAGTAGACAGGTAGACACGTATACAGGGCTGGAGGTTTTGGCTCTCGTGGTGAACGGCGAGTCTGTTAAGTCGGCTTCGCTGGACGATCAAGTTCAAGTGATTCTGCCAAAGACCGGCTTCTACATTGAGTCGGGCGGGCAGGTGGATGATACGGGTTATATCCGTGCATTTCCCTCTCCCAGCGGGAGAGGGCAGGGTGAGGGAGAGTCTTGGGAAATTGAAATCTCCTCCATGCGACGCGCTTCGGCGGGCGTGATCGTTCATGTTGGCACCGTCATTTCAGGTCAACCCAAAGTAGGCGACAACGCCATCGCCGAAGTGGACTTGACCCGCCGCCACGACATCATGCGGAATCACACCGCCACTCATCTCTTGCACAAAGCATTGCACACCGTGCTGAGCGACCAAGCCACGCAGGCGGGTTCATTGGTCGCGCCGGATCGCCTGCGCTTTGACTTCAATCATCCCGAAGCGTTGACCTCTGAACAGCTCGAACGGATCGAGCGCATGGTCAACGATGCCATCGCGGCGGATATGCCTGTGCATAAAGAAAGTAAATCACTGGATGAAGCCAAAAAAGAAGGCGCGATGGCGCTGTTCGGCGAGAAGTATGGGGAAACCGTGCGGACGATTTCGATCCTTGAAGGATCGTCCAGCAGTTCAACTGCTGAACAAACTGGCGCAAAATATTCCTACGAACTCTGCGGCGGCACACACCTCGAACGGACATCGGACATCGGCGCGTTCCTCATTGTGAGCGAAGGTTCGGTCGCGGCGAATGTGCGGCGCATCGAAGCGGTGACGGGTCGCGGCGCGTATGAGTTGATTGCGAAGCGATTCAAAACGTTGAAACAATCCGCGGCGTTGTTGAAGACTTCGGTGGATGAAGTCCCTCAGAAAGTGGAAAGTGGACAAAGCGAGATCGCCGAGTTGAAAAAGGAACTTGCGAGTCTTCGCGCCCAAGCCGCGCTTTCATCCTTTGAGTCTCTAGTCTCTAATCTCCAAGTTGTAAAAGATACGCACATCCTCGCGGCGGAGATACCCGATTCCAATGCAGACACGCTCCGTATGCTTGCCGACAAGTTCCGCGAGAAATATCCGAAGGGTGGAGTCGCTCTACTGATAACTGGGTCAGCCGTCATCGCGGTAGTGACCGAGGATCTCGTCAAGCGCGGACTCAAGGCGGGCGATCTCATCACGGGTATCGGCGGCAAGGGCGGCGGGCGTCCCAACATGGCGCAGGGGAGTCTCGCTGGCGATGCCAAAGAGGCGTTGAGTAAAGTTGCGAAAGTCGTCGAAGAAAAATTGAAGTGAAACTGTAGGGCAGACTAATGGGTCTGCCCTTTGTTGTGTAGTACATTCTTCCCTCTACTTGGAAAAATAGATGGGATTATGATTATCTCAAAAGGAGTTCGAATGTCACGACTATTTAAAGTTTCAATGTTTACGCTGGTCCTCGTTTTCCTGCTCGCCTGTTCGCTGATCTCCAACCCGGTCAACGACGTGAAAAATGCGGCGAACACCGCGCAGGCTGTTGCTTCTGATGTGAGTTCTTTTGCGAGCGCCATGCCCATGGAAACGCTGGAGGCTTTGGCGACTACCATGCCGCTCGGAACGTTGGAAGCCCTGCCCAGCGAGATCGCGCAGATCGGAAATTACTTCGACCCGCAAGGGACGCCGGTGGCTGAATGGAACGGCATCCCGATCATGCCGCAGGCGACGGTTGGACAAGAGTTCGACGCGAACAATTACAGTTTCAAGTTCACGGGCACAGCCAAAGAAGCGGCAGATTTTTATACCAGCAACTTGGGCGCTGCCGGCTGGTCGCCGATGGTGACCACGTCGGACGAGCAGGGCGCTTTGCTGGTCTACTCGAAAGACGATAAGTTTCTGACAGTTACAGTCACCGGCGCGGACGATGGAATTGTGGTGTGGATGTCGTTTACGCAATAGTTCGAACGTAATATCGAAAAGAGACAGGCGTACCGCCTGTCTCTTTTTTTTGTCTGTTTGCTATTTTCCACGCCGCGCCATAAACCAACCCCAGCCTTGTTCCCCTCTGCGGTTGCGGACGAGTTTTTCCTGCCACGATTTCCTGATCTCAGGGAGCGAGCCGTCGTTGGGCAGTTTCGCCAGTTCGAGTTCGAGGTAATCGCCAAAGAGCGGAGTCTTATCCATTGCCCGCACTTCGACGAAGCCCGCCTGCTCGATGAGTCTGCCGTACTCGCCGACGGTATACAGGTCGTAGCCGCGCTGCGCAACGTAGGCGAGAAATTCGTCGCTGTGTTCGCCCGCGCCCCAGCAATAGTCGGTACAGAATAATAAGCCGCCCGGTTTGAGCGCGCGGTGGAGCGTTTGGAATAACTTCGCTTTTTCAGGGATGTGCAGGAACGCGTCGCGGCTGTATGCCACATCGTACTTCGAGTCGAAGCGGCTCTCGAGGATGTCGCCAAACTCAAAGGTCACGCGCGAATCGAGATTCAATTCCTGCAAACGTTCGTTGGCAAGCGACAGCATGTTGTGCGATAGGTCCAGCCCGTGAACATGCGCGCCGTACTCCTGAGCCATGTGGAACGCCGAGCCGCCGAGACCGGAGCCGATATCCAGCACTTCCATCCCCGGTTTCAAATTCAACATTTTGATGATCTCGCGCGTGCTGTCCAGTCCGCCGGTGCTGACGAAAGCATGACCGTAGATCTTCTCATATTTCAAAATGCCTTCGCGCGTATATTGGCTGGCGTCCAATTGCGCGCTGTGTTCCTCTACGGAAGAGGCGATATGGGTTTCGTCCAGAATGTCCATGGATTGTTTCCTTTGAAAATAAAAATTAGACCCTCGAGATTTCTACAATCGTGAGGGTCTTTGTGGAAGTGTCAAAAAGCAAAATCGGGGTTCAAGCCGTTTTGCGGATCGATGCTTTCGTTCCCCGCCAGCGACTCTACATACGCATGCAGGTCATCCACCGAATCGATGATCACATCGGCAAACGGGATCAAATCCTTTGCGGCGGAGACTCCCGAAAGGACGCCGACCACCAAACCCGCGCCTGCCGCGCGTCCCATCTTTAAGTCTGATGTTGTATCGCCGATCACCATCACCTTCGATGGTTCAATGTTCATGCGCTGGCAGATCGTTGTCACCATTTCGGGCGCGGGCTTGGAGGGAATCCCATCGTCCGAGCAGACCATCGTCGTGATGAAGTCTTCGATGTCGAACGCTTCGATCATCGCTTGAGTGGGCGCGCGGTCATCGGAGGTGGCGATGCCGATCTTGATATTCTGCTGATGCAGTTTGCTGAATAACGCCCACGTGTCGGTAAATTGCTTTGCCGAAATTACAGGGTCGGGGATGCACCAACCCACCTCCACGATCCGTTCCGCTTGTTCAGCGGATAGCCCCTGCGCCTGCATGACTTCGACGGTCAATTGGCGCAACTTACGCATTGGCGAAGCCGCCATCATGCCATGCGCCAGGACTTTTTTCGACGCTTGATCGTAACCGAACGCGTCGCATAACGCGTCGCGCACTTGGATGCCGCTTGCCCGATGTAATTGTTCCGCCAGATAGAGCGCCCATCCACCCCACATTGCGTCAAAGTCAATCAGCGTGCCGTCCTTGTCGAAAATGATCGCTTGCGCTCGAAAGTGTTTCAGATCGTTCAACAAAAGAGTTCTCCCAAAATATGACCCGCATTGGATGCGGGTCAATTTCACTGATTTGGATTTTGAAGCGGCGCATATTGTACTTGTTTTTTCCTCTTCCCGCGCTTGTCATACGCCCAGTGCGGGATAGGTCGTCGCTGTGGATGCGGCTCAAGTTATAATTATTCACAATGAAGACCAAGATCATCACCCTCGAATCGCACGATGACCTCATCTCCGTCCGCGACAGGATGTCGTGGGCGAAGACGCCGCGCATTTTGTTGGTGGCTCCCAAGTTCGAGAAGATCGCGCTTCGTCAAGCGGACTTGAAAGTTTTGCAGAGACACGCGTCGTCGCTTGGCGCGCAGTTGGGGTTGGTGACTCGCACAAGGCGCGTGCGCGCAGATGCCGAAGAGTTGGGGATTCCAGTTTTTGAATCGACTGCCGAGGCGCAGAAAGAGGCGTGGGCGCAGAATCCGCCGAGGAGGTTGACGCGAAAGCCTCCAGCGAAGAATCTGCGTGAGAAGCGGGAGCAAGTTCAAGTCCGAGAAGAAGCGTGGCGCGCGCATCCTGCAACTCGGCTTGGCGCGTTCATCGTCGGCGTGATGTCTGTCTTTGCTATCGTCGCGTTGTTCATCCCGCGCGCGCAAATCCAATTGCAACCGATCACTGAAACGCAAAGCATTGTGATCCCTGTGATCGCGAGTGAATCGACCGAGTCTGTTTTTGTGACGGGCAACATCCCCGCGCGTGAAAAACGAATCATTCTCGACGGCGCGCAAACGGTTGTGGTGACGGGCGAGGGCGTTGTGCCGCAATCGAAAGCGACTGGCGTTGTGGTGTTTCGCAATCTCACGTCGAACGCGGTGACGATACCCGCTGGCACAATTGTGGAGGCGGCGCGTGACGCGCTCGTGCAATTTGTGACTCTTGAAGACGGCATCATCGCGGCGGGCGTCGGCAAAGAACTTGAGATTCCCGTCGAGGCGGTGGAGAGCGGCGCGATCGGCAACCTGCCCGAAGAGTCGTTGATCGTCATTCGCGGCGCGTTGGGTCTTTCGCTTTCGGTCACGAACCCCGAGCCGACGGAGGGCGGGCGCGAACAATCGTCTGTGCAGGCGAGCGATGCGGACCGCGCGCGCGCAAAAGAGTTGTTGATGAAATCTCTCGACGAAGACGCGCGTATACAATTTTTGAATGATGTTGAATCTGGTGATATTCTTTTCGATAAAACAATTTCCATCTCGCAAATTTTGTTGGAAGAATTTGATCCGCCCGCGGGCGCGGCTGGAACCACGTTGACGTTGACCATGCAAGTGGAATATTCCGCGCGTTACGCCTCCGCTTCAGACTTGAGTGAGCTTGCCTCGCTTGCCCTCAACGCTTCTCTCCCTTCGGGTTTTCGCGTTGCATCATCCAACGTGAAAACTGAATCCGTTGGCTTGCCTGTGTTAGGCGAAGACAATTCTACGCGTTGGCAGTTGCGCGCCGAGAGACAGATCGTTCAGTCGGTTGACGCCGCGCAGATCGCAATATTGATTCGCGGCACGAACGTTGACGAAGCCCGCTCACGTTTGGACGAGTCGTTTGATTGGGAAAGCGAGCCAGTGATCTCGATGTTCCCCTCGTGGTGGAAGTGGATTCCGTTGTTGCCGTTTCGGATCGAGGTTGTGACGGAGTAAATTATGAAGGATGAAGGATGAAGGCTTGTGTTGAGTGATGAGGCTCGTTCTATCAAAACGATGAAAGAGGAAAGAAGAAAGAATCTTGGCGATCACTTCGACGAGCTCAGTGCAAGCTTCGCGTGCTTCGCGGTGAAAAGGTTTTGAAAAGGTTTTATGCGTATCCTAGCAGTTGACCATGGCGAAAAGCGAATCGGTCTCGCGCTCAGCGACCCGACCGCCACGATTGCCAGCCCGTTCAAAGTGATCGAGCATGTTTCCCGTCTGCTCGACGCGGCGCAGGTGGCGAACCTTGCCGCCGAAAATGAAGTCGGCTTGATCGTCGTTGGTCAATCGTTCGATGAAGAAGGCAAACCGAATCAGGCAGGCAGGCGCGCCGCGAAATTCGCCGACGCGTTGCGCGAGCAGACTCAAGTCCCTGTGGAGTTGTTCGACGAATCATTCAGCACGCAAGACGCGCGCGCGGCGGTCATCGAAATGGGCGTCTCACGCAAGAAACGCGCAGGTCATCATGATTCGTTGGCGGCGGTGGTGATATTGCGTTCATACTTAGAGTCTCGAAGAACGTAAACAGGTATACAAGTAGACACGTAAACACGTGATTACCTGTCTACTTGTTTCCGTGTATTCGTGTTTACCTACACCCATGCGCAAACTCATCCTCCCAATTCTCTTAATTCTCACAATTCTCTGTTTTCTCGTTGCCTTCATCGCCATCCCCTCCGAAGCCGCGCGGATTTACGGTCCGCCCGCGCCGTGGCTGACGATTTTTCAACGCGTGCAATATTCCGCACGCTTGTTGTGGTACGACGGCTTGCTCACGCGTCCGCTGAACGATGATGCGAGCGAACGAAATTTCAAGATCGAGTCGGGGCAGTCGGTGGATTCGATCGCGGCGAGTCTGCAAGACGCGGCGTTGATCCGCGACGCCGAATCGTTCCGCGACTATTTGGTGTATTCGGGCTTGGACACGTCCATTCAAGCGGGCGAGTACAAACTCAGCGCGGCGATGTCCGCGATTGACATTGCGCGGGAGATTCAAGACGCGAGCGCCACCGAAGCGACATTCACCATCCTCGCAGGCTGGCGGATGGAAGAGATCGCCGCGTCTCTCCCGACCTCGGGCTTGGCGATCACACCTGATGAATTTCTCGCCGCCGCGCGGGTTTCACGT
>WBZY01000446.1_pt1 | contig 31359 bp, 37 predicted proteins | sample 5204191 | NCBI WGS metagenome assembly WBZY01 (sample SAMN12344363, study PRJNA552823) | activated sludge metagenome | biome: Activated sludge suspended growth; feature: Anammox Sidestream; material: Wastewater; isolation source: activated sludge from anammox sidestream of wastewater treatment...
TTATGGAAGCTGCCATCGTCTTTGCGCGCACAGCAATTCATCGGCTGCAATCACAGTTCAAGCATCACCCGGACTGGAAGAAGTGGTTTGCTGCGCTCCTGAACGACTCCGCAGTCATGTTCTTCCGCCAGGAGCGTGACCACATCCTGAAGGTCGGCCCTCCGAAGGTAGGGCAAGTCATCGGCGGTGCACCACAGCGAGCTGCCGAGATGTACTACTACGAAAATTTTGACATCCCCGCCACGGTGACACTTCGGCGTCACCTTGATGCTGTCACCGAGACCGTCAAAGAGGCGGAACAAAAATTCACTCAACCATGACCCACTCCCCCACTCCCACCCCACAACCCCTCGCCCGACGCGAGCAGCCAGCGCTGCCGCCGATTTTGGCTGGCCGCGACACGCCGGCCATGCGTCAGCGCGTCCAGGACTTTTTCTCCTCCATAGCCAGTATCTTTGAGGCGTGGGTGACCAGGCGGCAATCGCCGCATACCCAGCGCGCCTACCGCGCCGACGTGATGGCCTTTGTTGAGTTTTTGCAGATGAAGTGGCCGGAGGAGGCAACGCGCCTATTGTCCGTCTCGGTGCGCGATGTGCTCGCGTTCCGCGAGCAGTTGCTCGGGCAGAGCGCGGCGCCGAAAACCATCAACCGCCGCATCTCCTCCCTCTCCTCGTTTTATAAGTACCTGGCTGCGGCTGCGGCTGAGATGCGCCTGCCCATCACCGTGCCCAACCCGGCCCACGCGCAGTTTATCTCCAGGGAGTCTACGGACCCGCGCGAGGAGACGCGGGCGTTGTCAGCCACCAGGGCGCGACAATTGATGGGTCTACCGGCTGGCGATACCGCGATAGACTTTCGCGACCGGGCTATCTTAAAAACGTTCCTCTACAGCGGCATTCGCCTCGGCACTGCCTGCCGCTTGCGCGTACAGGACTTTCACCAGGACGGCGACGAGAGCACCCTTCGTCTTCACGAGAAGGGCGACAAACGCCGCACCATTGGGCTCCACTTCAGCGCCGCCCAGGCCATTCGCGAGTACATCGAAAAAGCAGCTCTTACCAGTGGTCCCCTGTTTCGGCCCCGCAAAGGCTCGCGCGGGCAGAAACTGGCCGAGCGGTTTATGGAGGCGTCAGCTATGTACCTGCTGATCCAGCGCTACATGCACCAGCTCCCCGGAGCAGTAAAGGAACTGGCTACAGAAGATGGAGACATCCGAAAGGCCTGCATCTACACGCCGCACAGTTTGCGGGCGACTACGGCCACGCTCCTGCTCGACGCGAACGTGGACATCCGAAAGGTGCAGGATCTCCTGGGCCATCGGCACATCACGACAACGCAGATTTACGATAAGCGGCGGCGGTCGACGAGCGAGAGCGCGAGCCACGATGTGCCTATTTAGGGTTTCTTATGCCTTCGGTAAGCAGCTTCAACGTCCTTCGGCAAGTAAACGTATTTTATAACTTCATCCAGGATGTGAGGGTTGAGGTACAGAGGTGCGTTGTGCGCCTGAAACCATTTGTACAACCTGACTGTCTTCCGTGCTCGTCTGCCGAAGAACCCGTTCTGCCACAAGAGGGGCTCCCGCGCATGGTTGTTCACATCATCGATAATCTTCTCCAGATATCCTCCGGGAATGCGCACACGCGGGGCGGCGAAGCCATCACGGAGTTTCACTTGATGCAGTCCAGTAGCAAGTGTGCAGTACCGCCGCAACTCCCAAACCGCCCGGTCTAGGGTCACCAAGTCTGCACCAAACACAAGAGTCGAGGTTTCAAAATAGCGATATTGCCCATCCTCATCGAGCATCTCGATAAACTGCTTTGTTCCTTCTGTCAAGTCAAGTGTCAGCTTGCTGGAGCCACTTACTTTTGAAAGGGCCTTGCCAAGATTATGCTTCACATCTCTGGCGGGAATCCTGTTCAGCAAAAGGATGCCTTTGAGGTACTTTTCTACCGTCTGCTGGCTTGCCCACAGAAACTGAGTGGGTAGCGCGGCCCGGCACGCCATTCGAGCCGCTATATAGTCCGCGTCCGCGATGTCGCGGAAGGAGCGTACCGCGAAATCGTTGACGAGCTGATCAATAGTCATCCAGTTATCTCCGGCATCGATTCTTTAAATAGGATATCTGCCCTTCTGCCCTCTCTCATCACCAAAGCGTATCGGTAGAAGTCCGCCCGGCAAAGTGTTTTGTCTTCAGCGGTATACCCTCGATCCTAGTCAAGGGAGTGACACAGATTCGCCCGATGAACTCTTCTTCCATCCTTGACTCCCCCGCCCCGCCTGGGACATCCTGAAGCGTCATGGCCAAACCGCCCACCCTTCCGCCACTCGTACTGCAAGCCGCTATCGCTGGACTTGAGCTTCAGAGGCAGCAGACAGACGAGCACCTCGCCCAGCTCCCGCGTTCCTATCGAGGTGCAAAGCTCGCTGCCCTTCTCTCCTTGACTGCCATTGCAAGGTAAGCCTCCATCTTCCAGCGCTTGTCACGATCATGAGCCGTGATCCCTATTGCATCTTCTAGATGTGCGAACCGTTCCATAAGCTGTGCACTGAATCCATCGTCGAGACCTTTGGGCCTACTTTCGAGGACCTCACGTGCACGTCGGATATGTTCCGCAGCCGACCTCTGCCGACCTAATGCTGCCAGTTCCATTCCCATCTCGCCGTCAAAGCTGATCGTATAGTTATCTTGCTTGCCTACCGTCCGCATCGCCAGTTTATACCCTCGAACACCGTATTCCAGCGCTTGACGTGGGTTCCCTTCCAGTCGCGCCAAGATAACCAAATCGCGAAGAGCCCTCAACTTGTCATAGTCCACTCCATCCATGGTGTCCAATATTGCCAGCACAGTTTCTACGCTTTGCTGACAATGCTTTAGGTCTCCCATGCCAAAGTACACAGCAGCCATCTCTGAATGTAAGCGGACGACAGCTACTTTGGCCGTACCTATCTCCTCGCTCGCACGGAGTGCTCGCTTATACCAGTATATGGCACCCCCATATTGTCCTGCGACATAGAATGCCTTCGCGAACGACCACTCAACGTTGGCACTGTACTGCGCATTTTGGACACGCTTCCTGTTACTCGACTCTGGCCGGACACTATTGGTCACTCCTGACTTATACCTCTGCCCGTCGCCACGCGATACCATATTTTCCGCCACCTGAGTCCGCACCGCGGCCTTGAGATCTTCCGTTGCGATAACATGTCGCCGCTGCAATGTCTTACGATAACCCTCTGGAAACTCTCTGCTCGCAAACACTGTGAGTATGGTTACTATAATACACACTACGCTGACAATACTTGTCCCTGTGATTGCCCATCTCACACGTTGCTGTGGCACCAATGTGCTGATCCAGAACGCTAACTTCCCTGTGTGTTGTGGAGCCGACTGCCGAACGATCATGCTGCAATATGGACAACTCTGAATATGCCTTTCCTGATCACAGTCGAACGCGCAGTTCGACAGTTGAGCAATGGTCAAGCAGTTTGGCGTTCGCCACCTATGTTGCTGTGGCGCAGTCAGCACAAGTCCGCTGAACACCGCCTTAACGTGTGAGTCAATCATTTCCATCCTAGTGTCCCTCCCCTGCCTTTTCAAGCATAGAGAGCACGGGTGCACACGTTGCTATGCGCACCTTCTCAAAAGCTCGTTGGATCCGGGCATCAACTACATGCTGGCCTACCCCCAGCACTGATGCTGCTTCTTTGCGAGTGAAACCATATATGAATACAAGGTGAATAGCAATTCGCTGCTTTGGAGTCCACTCTCGCATATACATGGCCAGTTGTAGCTTCATACTTAGACTAATGTCCAGATCTGGCACTGAGGCAGCCAAGGCTTCCATAACGGCTGCGGTTGCCTCCTCACTGTCACATCTGTGTATGGGTACTAGTCGTCTAAGTTGGCGTAACAAATTCAGCGTTTTGTGATCCGCTATTGCAAACAACCAACTGCGGCATGATCCCTTCTCCACATCGAAGTCACCCCTGCATTGGTATGCTTTTGTTAAAGCCTCAGCAGTAAGATCCTCAAAGTCCTCAGCCGAACAGCCACGCCCTAGGTACTTTACCCTAAGGAATGCATACACTTTCGGGTACATGTAGTTGTAGAGTTCTTCAAAGGCATTGTTATTGCCCCTCTGGGTCTCCTGCATAAGGAAATTGAGCTTAGCATCGTCTATATATAGTCTCAAGGTTGCCAACCTTTCCCTTGGTTGGTTAAAACTGCGTTTACCGTACAGCGTCGACCCGGCCACGATCTGCCCATACAGAAAGCCAGGACTCCCTTGTTTATAATCTACCCGTGATCTGGGCAAGTTCATACGGCTGTGTGCAGAAATATTTTGTTTGCCTGCACCGTATGAAAGGTGGCGCCCGACGTGTTCTCTACTACAGAAAGCCATAAAAAGAGCCCAATCCGGACTGCCGGAAAGGGCTGGTCGCGACAGGTAGCCGCGATTCGTTATTGGGTCCTCCGTTAAAAAGGAAGCAGTGAAGCTCTTGGGTGGCAATCGTTAAGCTCCGAAGTTGGGAAAGGTACCTGCGGACGCGAGACGGACGCGGTATGGGCCATCATCCGCCCCCGATTGACACCCACCGTAGCCCTCAGATTAAGGGCTACGGCCGAAATCAATTCGCAGACGCCTTCTTAGGAAAGGAGGGCGTCGGCGTAGCTTGGGTAAGTAAAGCAGACAAGTGACGGTGTGTCAATAGGATAGGTGTGTCTATGCGTTCTAGAAATAAGTTGTGCGCCAGCTGTCAGCAGCATCGTGCGGTGTTCTTTTGTCACGGTGAGATCCGCTTCCGCCGTGATCATGACCTCTGCCCCCGGTGTTGGAAGGCCGCCATCGACCGACTTCGGGCCATGCTTTTGCAGGAGGTGCGACGATGACCCCACTTTCCATGAGAAGCTCACTTTCGAGTTTAAACTCCAAGCCGGACTCCTCCCTGACTGGTGAACCCGTCAACATGCAGTTGAAAAATCACGCCCTCGAAGTGCACGACTGGCAACATCGCGAAACGTTAGAGATCCTCCACACCTGGACTGGCATCTTCAACGATGAATTTAATCTTGGCCTGGAGCTTCCGGCAATCCGAGTTGACCCAATATCCCAATGGCGGCTGGGAACATACCGCTGCGGACGAAACGGCTTTGGCCTCCAGCATGAGATCACGCTCAACGTAAGACATCTGGGGCGCCGCTCTCTGCCCGACACCCTCTGCACGCTTTTCCACGAACTTCTACACGAGTGGCAGATGCTTTACGGAAAAGTCGGTCGCCGTAATTATCACAATCGCCAGTTTTGCCAAAAGGGCGGCCTATATGGACTGATCATTGACAGACATGGCCATACTCGTGTTGAGCCCGGCCGCTTCACATCTCTCTTGACGAGATACGGAGTGGATTCTGGCTCCCTTCCGTCTCCTGAAGATCCTACTCCCAGTCGCCCTCGTGGCAGCAGCAAGATGCGCAAGTATCGTTGCAGCTGTGAAAAGTGCGGCCTGTTATTTGAGGAGGCTCCGCCCTCATGGTAGCCTTCACCGCTCACAGTAACTCGCTCACAAGGTGCTTCCTTACGCAGTTCCAGGCGTGGGTACTGACCAACTTTGCGCGCGCCGACCGCTCTTATGAGGCTTACGACCTCACCCCGAATGAACTCGCTGATCTGCTGCGCCCGTGGGTCGAACACGCTGAACACATCCTCAGTAGTGAACTTCGCCAACTCTTTCCGGAGCATGCGCGCATCCTTCGAGGCCTCTTCAATCACGTCCTCGATCGCATTGAGCGCCATTGTTACCGCTGCGGCGAGCGTTTTGCTGACATCTTGCTCAACCTCTCCCCTCTTGAGGACATACTGATCGCTCTCGACCTCGCCCAGCACGGCCTTATTGGCGACCTCCAACAACAGGCAACGGAGGCTGTATGAATCTCGCGAGAGGAGCCAAGTACTTTCAAGGCCGTCTGCCTTTCACCAGCATCGATCGCGTGATCGACAACTTTGAGCGATGGTTCTTTGGCCGCTTCCTGGAGGCGCAGCAGGCTGTCAAGTGTGGAGGCCTGGATCAGCCCATCTCACTTGCTCGCGAGGCCTATCTCCATATCGCCGAATTGCACTCAGAGTGCACGATACCGAATGCGCTCACGCCCCGAGATGCTTACATTACTGGCTGCCTTCTGTTGTACATCCAGACCTGCATAGCAAAAGAGCTAACCAACGGAACTGCCCTCGCCACTTTAGACGACCTATTAACCCTTCTCTCGCGCGTCGAGAGTGACAACCATCAACCGCATAGCCCTTTAGAAGGACGTATATGCCTATAGCAATTGCCAACCCAGACAACAACGGCAATGGTCACAACACCTTTTTGAATGACCTCTTGCCCACACTTGAACTCATCAAAGCCGGACGTGAAATGGCTGATCTTGCCAGCGTGGAAGCCTTTGCACAATCCGTGGCGAAGGCGATCCTCACAACCGGCTACGATCCCAAAAACAATCCGGCCCATCAGCTCCGTGAGGCTGCCTACCAGAAGGCGTTACGTGATCTGGTCGAGGCCGAACGCGCCGCAGCCCACGCCATGGCAACCGTGAAAGAGGCCAAACACCAGGAGGCGCAGCAGCGCCAGTTGTTGATTGAGCCAAAGCTCGACACCAAAATTGTTCTCCTCGGCGCAGCAATGCTTGCCTTCTCCGTCGCCCCACCGCTCCATGACCTACTGCCGATGGCAGATGATACCCTTGCATGGTTTTTTGCCTTCTGCGGCGGAGTGGTCGTTGGCAGTTTCATCGCCTGGGCCATCACGAGTACAAGCAATCTCGACCCAAGCGGTAAGCGGAGTTTTGCTAATAAGGCAGGCTTGATGGGCGGCATTGGTGCTGCTTTGGGGACATTTCTCCTCCGGCTATCCGCAGGAGATATGTTATCCGCCATTGCCCTCGCCGTATTGGAAATTTCCGCGACAGCGATGTTGGAGGGTTTTGCCATTCCTCTGCGTGAGCGTTTTCGCAGTTTTCATTTGTCCCGTCAGAGCAACGCCAAGGGCGCGGCCGTGCTTGAGACACACACCGCTGAGGCATCACGACGTCAGCAAGACGTACAAGCATTGCGGGATCAGCTTCAAGCACACACCCGATATGTGGAGGCCTTGTACTTCGCAGCGCAGAAGCCAGCGGAAGTTGTGGAAGCCGCCCTCAACATCGCCCGCAAAGCTTTCCTTGAGCGGCAAAACGAAGAGCACAACCGCCGCCTGGGGATTTCCTGAACAAGCACTGGAGGCTCACCATGACCAAATCGATCCTGCTCTGGATACTGGGTGGCGCGAGCGTCCTCGGCTTCATCGGCTGGCGACTCTCGGTCCCGCACCCTGCCCCGGCCCGCGTGGCCGTACTCTGGGACTCCTCCCGCTCGCTTCCGCAGGATTGTGGCGCGCTCGTCTCTTTAGGACAGCGCGCCCTTTCCCTGCCAGATGTGCGGCCTGGCTCCACCCTGGCGCTATTCGTCTCCGGCGATTCTTCCACTGGCTATGAACCCTCGCTTGTTGCCAGCTATGAACTGCCCGTCGGTCGCCGGGCTACGGAAAGCAAGCGGCGACTGATCGAGCGGCAGAAAAAGTTCCTGGCAGGCCTGGAGAGACGCTGCGCAGACTTTCCCCAAACACAAGTCTCTCCCATTTTTCGCAGCCTCAACCGGCTTGTCTCGCACCTCCGGGCCCTCAATCAGAACAAGCCTGGTGTGCTGTACCTGCTGGCCCGTACTGACCTTCGAGAGAATTCGGATGCGGCAGTACGGAGGGCTTTAAGACAGCCTGTTGCCAAGCCGGTGAAGACACTCCAGCAGATCGACAACACTGGCATCAATATCGCGGTTTGCGGCTTGGCTGAAACCGTGATGTCCAAGAAAGACCGCGCACCCTATTCTGCGGATCGGGTGGTGAAAGTGTGGCAGGCGTTGTTTACACAACCTGACCTGGCCCGCCTCGAACCCTTTTGTCCCAAGCCGGAAACCGTGGCGGAGGCCAAATGAAAGACGTCTACTTGGTCATAGCCTCCCTCTCCCTCGTTGCGGCACTGTTTGTCTTCCTTGGCACCCACTCCCGGCCGCGGCTGGTGGTTGCCGCTGCACCGGCTGTCGTGCGGCCTGTAGTGCTAGAGCCTCCCACACCAAAGGCGAGGCTGGTGGCAGCAGACCACTGGTTGGTTACGCTCCCCACAACAGCGGATTGGTATGACTCAGGAATCCCCGCGGCCGTAGGCTTTCAGATTTGGGCGGAGCCGGAAACACCAGTTAAGGACTGTCAGTTCCTGTTGAGGCTCGGCGGCGAGATGTACTCTTCCGAGGTCGTTGAGAATGCCGGTGCACCCACTACTCAGCGCATTCTCATCCAGCTCGACTGGCGCGAAGTGCCGGCGGAGAGTTTGGCGCGCGTGGATACGCTCAAATTACGCCTGGCCGCCAGCTGCCGCCGCAGTGAGCTGGAGCTGAATGTCCAGGTAACAAACGAGCTCTCCCCGGACGATCCCCTCTTCCAGCAAGAGGAGTACGAGGACCAGCGCCAAAAAGTGCTCGCTGCCCATCGCCTGGCCGAGGAACTTCGCAGGCTCTTTGAGCCGCTGCCTCAAAAGCGATAGAGGACTTCTCTTATGGAATACTGGCTGCCCCTGTTGCTCATTGCGTTGGTGTGTTTGTGGCTGGCGTTGCGCAACACTGCGTCGGCACAGCCATACCCTGACGCTGCCCGGCGCAAACCGCCAAATCCTCCTCCTCGCCCGGCAGCGCCAGGCGCTCCATCGCCGCCGGTGAAGGTCGAAATTCTCCCACCTGGCATGCGGGGGGCCCCCACACTCCCGCTCGATCCCTTCGATGAACGCCGCGTTCACCAGGATCTCCAGAAGCTTTCCCAAAAGCCCGGCCTGCTTCAGCAGTCCTGGGATCTGCACAAACAAACCAAGCTGCGGGAGAAGGAAATTCAGCTTGTCAATCAGTACAGCGAGTTTTACTCTTCGGCCACTCAAATGATCGAGGCCAAAAACAAACTGCTGCGTGCCCGCAACGAGTATCTCGGGATGGAGCGCGAGAACGAAGAGAAGCACGCGGAGAAGGAAGCTAATATCGCCAAGCACCGCGCGGATGCCGTGCGGTATGAAGCCGATGCGGCAGAGCAGAAAAAGCGCATCGAAGATCTGCAACATCCAGCCGCACTGGAGCCAAAGCTTACCCCATCACAACAGCGGCTGTTAAAGAAAGCAGAGCTTCAGCAGGAACTCCAGCGCCTCACAACCGATGAAGCCGACGCTGTCGGCAAAACCACCAGTGAACCCGAGAAAAAGCGCATTCACAACATGTACGCATCACGCCGCGATCAGCTCATGCAGCAGTTGGAGAGGTTCTTATGAAGCGGATTTTGCTTGGCTATAAAGCTAACGATAAACCCATCTACTGGGAGCCGGAAGACCGGCGGACCCACTGTCATGTCATTGGCTCCTCCGGATCGGGCAAGTCCAAATACCTTGAAGCCGTGCTCCGCCAAGACCTTTGTGCCGGCCACGGCTTCTGTCTACTCGATCCCCACGGCACACTCTACGAAGACCTGGCCGCCTTCTGCGCTCATCGTGTGCTGGATCGCGAGATCATCTATCTCAATCTCTCCGCGCCCGATGTCATCGTGAATTTCAATCCCTTTGAGCCAGCTCCGAAAGGCGATGTGTCCGTGCAGGTGGACCAGCGCGTCACCGCCGTAATGCATTCGTGGGGCGTTAAAGACACCGACCAAACCCCGACTTTGGCGCGCACTTTGCGCCTGGTGTTCTCGGTCATGCTGGAGCGTCACCTCGGACTTCAGCAAGTCCAGCATCTGATCGATTTCAACGCCAGGGAGATTCGCGGCAATCTCATCGAACAACTCGGCACCCCGCTCATACAGAAAGAGTGGCGCGAGCTCCAGGCGATGAAAGCCAAAGAGTGGCGGGATGAGACCCTATCCGCCCGAAACCGCCTGTGGAAGTTTCTCACCTCCACCACGCTCTGCCGTTTTATGGGCCTGCCAGGCCGCACCATCAACCTCTCTGAGGTAATGAACCAGGGCAAGGTGCTCTTGGTCAACCTTGCGCCCAGCGATTACCTTTCCAAAGACAACGCCCGCGCTTTCGGGGCTCTTTTAGTCAATGAATTCTTTGAACACGCTCTGCGAAGAAAGCGGGACGCGGCCGGAAGGCCTCCCGAGCCGTACTTTCTGGTGATGGACGAATTCCAATCGTTTCTGTCAGTAGACATTGCGGACATGCTCGACCAGGTGCGCAAGTTCGGACTCTTCCTCACCCTCGCCCATCAGCGGTTTGGCCAGCTTGATGAAAACATCATCGACGCAGTGCTGACCAACTGTCGCATCAAAGCCTGCTTCGGCGGCCTGCCGGCCAACAGCGCCAGGCTTATGGCCGAGGAGCTGTTCATAGGCAAGCTCGACCCGACCAAAATCAAGTGCTCAATTTACCAGACCAAATTTTGGCCCGAGTACCGCCGCGACAAAGTCTACACCCGCGCCACATCGCACAGTTCATCATCAGGCACTTCCACCAGTTCCTCCTCAGGAGCGTCGTCCTCTGATTCCTCCGGCATGTCCTATGATGGCTCCTACTTTACGCCGGACAAGTGGTTCGCCTTTACCAACGGCTTCACCCGTTCCGAAATCACCACCTCCGGCAGCAGTTCCTCGTCAAGCACAGCCTCCAGCGAAAGCGAGGCCTGGGGTGATAGCGAGAGCGAGGCCGACATCCCCATTTTCTTTCCTGTGCCTTTCCAGGAGCTCTCCAGCGTTCAATACTACCCGCTCGATGAGCAGCTCACCGAGTTGACGGCGGCGCTGAAAAACCAATTCCAGCGCCACTGTTTCATCAAACTGCTCGATGAAGAGACCCAGCCTCTACTCGTTCCGTTCGTGGAGGGTGTCACAAGCTTCCGCAACAGCGACGAGAACCTTCACTGGTACATTGAGCAGCAGAATCAAAAACAGGGTGCGCTGCCGTCCGCAGAAATTGATCGTTTGCTGGAGGCGCAGGAAACTGCTTTACTACAGGAGACCCTTGCCTCCGGTGCAACGGTTATGGATGCCGAGTTTTCTTCCGAGCCGGAGGCAGAATCCGTGCCACTGCGGAAAACCGCCACAGTCCCAGCCGCCAGCGCCTGGACCCGGCCGGCGCCGAAAGCGCCGCCGAGCCGCGGCAGTAGCCGCGCCAAAAAGCCATGAGGTTCTTGGTGCAGCTCTGCTCTCCCCGGCCGGGGGCGTCCCTTGACCAAACCGATTTAGGCCTCTACACTGCAAGTGGAACTAATTAATTAGTTCGCTGGAGGGCATCATTAAGAAGCAAACCAAATCTATGACCAACGTCATCTCCGCCTTAACTGCCAGGACGCAGCTCGGCCAGATCCTAAAGCGCGTCAGCCAGAAACACGAACGGTTCGTGGTGGATCGCCGCGGCCAGCCCCAGGCTGTGATTATGGGCATCAAAGACTACATCGACACCTTTGCGCCCACGCCCGAGTGGCTGAAGGCCATCGGCGCGGAGGCCAAACAAAAAGGCCTTCACAAGCTCACCATGCGGCAAATTGACGCTGAGATCTCCGCGGCGCGCAAAGAGCGCCGGCAAAGAGCCTTAACCCCGGCCAAATGATCCGGGCGGTGCTAGATACCAACATCATCATCTCAGCCTACCTTAATCAAGGCGGGCCGCCGTTTTTGGTATTAAAGCTCGCCCTGAACGGCCTGTTTAAGCTCTATGCCTCAGAGGCCATCCTATCTGAGTACAAAGAACTGCTCGAGCGAAAAAGCTTTCCGCTCGACAAACGGCGGGCCGCCTTGCTGCTAAAGAAAATCCGCAAGGCCAGCACCATAGTAAAGCCGGTCTCAGGCTTAGGCGTGCGCCTGCCTGATCCTGATGACGCCATGTTCTTAGAGTGTGCTGAGGCCGCCCGCGCTGATTATCTGGTTACAGGCAATAGCAAGCATTTTCCAAAACAGTGGAAGTACACCCAACGCATCACACCAGCCGCGTTTTTGGCCGCCTGGTACGCTGACCACTCAAAATCCGCCTCCTCGTAAAAGCCCTTATTGCCTATGGCCAAGAAATTCTCCAAATTTAGCCGCCCTGAGGTGGCGCCGCCAGGCCGCATCAGCGAGCGCGATCTTCATCTCCTCAAGACCGTGCTGCTGTATCGCTTTTCGCCGGCGAGCGAACTCCTGCGCTTAGTCGGCGGCAATTACAAGGTGACCTTGCGGCGCCTGACGTTTCTCTGGCGCGGCGGCCTTTTGAACCGCTTTGCTTTTGCAGACCCCCGCCGCATGAGCCACTCCGAGTTTCACTACTACCTTGACCGCAAAGAATCCCTTGACCTGCTCTTAGAGCACGGCCTGTTGGATGAGGTCCATCCGCAGATGGAGGCTGAGGTGCGGCAGAATCGCGAAGCCAAATATGGAGAGGCATGGCTGGATGCGTCCTCAGGCAAGAGCCTGTTTCTTCGTCACCAGTTAATGATCAGCCGCCTGAGGTACATGTTAGAGATGGCCTGCTGGTCCTCAGATGGCCGCGTGGAGCTCTCCTTGTTCCGGCCGGACTTGCCTGTGTACCGCATCACGGCCCCAAAGATCGCGGCCAAACGGCAGGAGGATGGCCGGTATGAGTGGGCTGAGGTGGACGGCGAGGAGAGTCTGCCTATAAAGCCAGATGCGATATTTTCTTTACAGGTTCGCCGCAGCCACTCCCCTGCCCCATCCACTGAAGCCCAAAGCCTACACTTTGCCTATGAGGCAGACCGCGGCACCATGCCGCTTGGGGACATGCTCAAAAAACTGCGTGCTTACCACTACCTGATCAAACGCTATAAGCGGCATCAGGCAGCCTTTGGCCTGCACCCCATCCGCGCGGTGCTGATTGAAGCGCCGGATGAAAAGCGGGTCTTAAAACTTATGGAGGTGGCCACGCACCCACTGGTTAGCGGCCCTGGCCGCCGAACAGGGCTGTTTTGGTTTGTGCCAAGTTTCCTCTTCACCACAGCCGAGGGCAGCGCTCCCCCGCCCTATCTCTCCCAGCCTGAGCTGATCTTTGACCCCCACTTTGGCCTGCCTGAAAGAGGGGCAGACGGCCAGATGCAGGTCAGCAAACACTCGCTGCTTGATGGAGAGAATCGTCCAAAATGACTCGGGCAAAAGAGTGGAACAATGGGCCTGTGTCACAGTATCATTCCGTATGAGTGTCATACACTACTACAATAGTTGTGTTATATAGAATTACAGTATTAACCTCATAGGAGTGATAATCACGCTCTGCAACGGAAAAGGCGGCAGCGGTAAAACTACCCTGACCATTCTCATTGCGTCCGCCTTGGTCGAAGCGGGTCATGATGTGGCTGTCCTCGATACCGATCCTCAGCAAACCGCGACGCGATGGATCACTGAAGTTGGCACGTCTGGTCTGAAGTTGGCCATCAATGGTGTTGACTACTCCGCCCTACTGATAGACACGCCTCCCCGTCTCGACTCTCCGGTCGTCACTGAGGCTATCCGGCGAGCAGCCGTCAACGTTGTCGTCACATCAGCCTCGCCGGCAGATCTTTTTACGTCCCGCGACACAGTATCTCTACTCAGACAGGAACATGCTCTTCCCCGCTCACGACTACTGTTCAACCAGGTTCAGCCTGGCACCATTCTCTCTCGTGACCTTGAGGATCTTGCCGACAGGATTGGTTTGCCTGCATTGAAGAACAAGCTTCACCGGCGGCAAGCATATCAACATGCCGTTCTTCTGGGCTGGAAAGCCCTCTCCAGTGAAGCTCGGGAGGAAGTTCTCAAGGTTGCTCTTGAGATCACTGCTGTGGCAGCTTGATAAGTGTACTACTATAGTAATGTATGACAGTATGATTGAACTATAGAACTACGTTATGGCTAAGCCGAACTTAAATCAGGAACTTCTTTCCAAACTGAAATCGTCGTTGCCCAAACCAACCTCGCCCGAGAAGACGCCGCCAGCGGCACCATTGGCAACTTTTGTAGAGGCTCCTTCACCAACCGAGGCTCCTTCTCGTCCAACTGCCCCTGCAACAATGCGTCCTCTCCGCATAGCAGTAACTATCAGCCTCTATGAGTCCGATCTGAAGCGGATAGATGAGATCAAAGATTTTATGAAACAACGTGGATTCAGAAATCTTTCGGATTCCGAAGCACTTCGGCTGGCTTGCCGCGGTGTTGAACTCCGAGAGCAACTTCTAACCCTATATCAATCCATGCAAAACCAAGATGGCCGCCGCAAGCCGCAGAGCGGCGCTTAAGCCAAACTAAAGAAAATGAAAAGCGGCTGGCTTCATGCCCAACCGCTATGTTTCCTCCCCTTCTTCTTTCAGGGGAGGTTTTTTCATCCCAACAAACCATTGAAGATTCCTTCTGAAAGTTCGTCTGGTTGTCGCCCGTCCGGCACTTCCACTATCCTCACCCACAACTTACGCACCAGCCTCCGGGCAATCTCTTCCGCCGCCTGCCGCCCGGCGACATCCCCATCCAGCAGCAATGTGACTTGCTGAAAGCGGCTGACCAGGAGTTCTTCCTGCTGCTCCGATAGTGAACAACCCATCAGGGCCACCACAAAAGGATGCAGCGACTGCCACACCTTCATGCAGCCCATAAAGCCCTCTACCACGATCACCTCCTTTCCTGTGACCCGATGCAGGTTGAACAACACTGCCGATTTCCGAAAGCCTGGCGGCAGCTTATACTTCGGCTCCGTGTTGTCGATGGACCGGCCAGCGTAAGCAACCAGGCGGCCTTGCTCGTCGTGGATTGGGATGACGACCCTACCGGCCATGCTTCCCTTGCCAGGAAAATAGCCTATGCCGAACGTCTCCGCCGTTTCCCGGCTAATGCCGCGGCTCGCCAAATAAGGGTGCGAGGCATCCACTCCCTTGAGTTGGAACGACAGCGGCTTGTTGACCAGTTCCTCTGGTGGTTTTGCCGCCGGTTGCGGCGAGGGCAGGGAAGCCGTCCCTGTCCCCTCTTCCCTACTCTGTTGCTGCGCAACCGAAAACCAATCCGACAATTTCGCCGCTGCCTCTCTCACCGAGCAATCCTCCATCGCCGCCACGAAGTCCAGCACGTTGCCGCGCTTCTTGCACGAGAAGCAGTGGAACGCATTCTTGGAAAGGCTCGCATGGAAGGTGTCCGTTCCCTCCCCTTTGTGAATGGGACACCGGCCCCGCAGTTCATCCTTGCTCTTTCGTAGCCAGTTGATGCCGTAGCGGTCGAGAACCGCTTGCAGGGTGACTGCCGCTTTCACTGCTTTGAAGTCTACCCAGGTGTCTGCCATGGGTTGTTTCCTCCTTTGCCAAAATCAAAACTTGGAACAGAACATCCGAAGAAAGGCTCTCTCCCCTCTTCAGGTCCCCGGCTCCAATCAGGCGGCAGTTCAGGACTGGAAATGGAAAGGGACACGCCTATGCCCCAACAGAGAGGTTTTGGATCGTGTCCGTTAGCATGATACACAAGTTTATATTTTTCAACAAGATGCAGCCATAGTTCTGATACAATAAAAGAGAGCTGTCCCTGGAGGGACCTCCCTATCGCTAACCGGCGCTTTTTGGTAGACGGAAAACGCCGGGTAAAGCCTTCGAGCACGGGGCTAATGCGATAGGAAGCTGGCAGCAGCTTTTCCGTCTACTGCGCTTTCAGCCCCGAGGACTCTTCTCCAGGGGCAGTGTTCTGACAACGGTTTCTTGTTCCTCAGAAGTTTCACCCCCTTTATGAGACTGGTGCGCTGGTGCACATTTTGAGGTACGGATTTTCAAAGCCGATCAGTGCCAACAGGAAGAACCTAAGTAGTTTCGACAGCGGAAGTGCACGGGAAGAGGTACGGAAGTGCACGGCATGAGGTACGCTTCTGCACGGGAAGAGGTACGGAAGTGCACGGCATGAGGTACGCTTCTGCACGGGAAGAGGTACGGAAGTGCACGGCATGAGGTACGGAGCATGCTCTAATCTTCTCATGTATAAAGCCTTTACACTGCCCTTAGACTGTATTAAACTGTTTAGACTTAAACTAGACTCAACAACAACATTATTGTTGTTGACCAGACCACATGAGCGAAGAACCAAACAACCCTTTGGTTGCTGAAGAGGAGGACAGCAGCACAACCGATCTCAGCCCAATCAAACGGATTGGGGTTGAGACGGAACTGTCGAGATATCCAATTCACAGCCTCTCCAAGAGGGAGACTGTGGCAATTCACATTGTGAAGAGAGCGCCATCAGGAGAAGTTGATTTGAAGTGGGAGGTGACATACAACAGCAAGTATGGACCTCCCCGCCAGATAGCCTACAAACTTGATACACTCATTATCAACCGCCGCATTGACGAAGAGGGGAGGCCACTTCCAAAACTCATCAAGCTGGGGAGCCTTCGAGAAATAGGCGAGCAACTGAACCTTGGCGGTGACACAAACCTAGTTCGTCGCTCTTTGAGGCAGAATGCCTTTGCGGCTATCACAGCCAAACTCAAGTATCGTTCGGTGGATGGGACAGAGAGATCCCTGGAAGCTGATTTCACCCGCTATGGTGTGATCTTTACAGGTGAGAAACTTCCTGACGGCAGAACGGCCGATGGCGTTTATATAGTCCTCAACGAGATTTTTCGGGATGTTCTCAACAACGCCCCCATCAGGCCCCTGAACTATGAATACCTCAAGTCCCTCAAGCCAGCTCCGCAGCGTTTTTATGAGATCATCTCCAGCCGCGTTTATGCTGCTTTGAAAAACCGTAATCCCTTCGCTCGCATCTTGTACTCGGAGTTCTGCACCTACTCAGCCTTAACCCGCCATTTCGACTACGAGGGCTTCCGCGTTCAGATGGCCAAAATCCACAAACCCCACCTCCAGGCTCGTTACATCGCCAAAGTCAGCTATGAGGAGACCACGGACGGGGAGGGGAGAGTCGACTGGATGATGTGTTACCAGCCTGGTGGCCGGGCGCGAGCAGAGTATATGACCTTTGCCCGCAAAAGCAAGCAACTGGAGGCCAAGCTTGAAGCTGTTGAGAACATTGACACCGCTGCGGTACATCCGGCGCAGGGAAGTGTTTCTGACGTACCAGATAGCCAAACTGTTCTTGCCAGGCCGCGTAAGTCAGTAGTGCCCGAGGATCCACTGGTGCTTGAGATGACCAAGCGTGGTATCACCGAGAACCGTGCCCAAAAACTCCGCGCCAGTCTTCAGGAAGATCAACACATCATCGACCAACTCGAGTGGGGAGACCACCTCATTCACTCCCAGCCAGGCAAGTACAAAAACACGGCCGGCTTTTACGTCTACCTTCTCACCGAGAATATCTCCCCGCCACCCTCGTTTGAAACCAGCCGCCAGCGCAAAGCGCGCCAAGAGGCTGCCGCGGCTGCGGAAGCTGAACAGCTCAAGCGCATGGAGATGGAGGAAGAATACGAAGCCTATTGCAACCAGCAGGTGGAGGACTTCATTCAGCAGCAGCTCTCCGAAGCCGAACTGGCGGAAATCAGCGAGCGCAAGCGCCGGCACTTGGCAGCCACCTTCAAAAGTTTTCGACTGATGCCGGCTGAGACGACCAAACTGATGGTGCTGGGAGCAGTGAAAGGGGAGATTAAACCGCGGGTGAGGTTCCTAAGTTTTGAGGACTTCATCCAGCAAAAGCTGCGCCAGAAGGAAAGCCAGCCCAGCCTCTTTGAGACGTCATCGGCTCCGGTGGGGGAGAGCAGGGAAGGGGCAGGGCCGGTTGAATCCGAGACTACAATAGCCGCAGGTGCGCCAAAACCCCGGCGTAAACCAGCGATTCCCCCTCTGGCGGATATTTCCGCACCCCCGGCAGCAAATGCCGCGTATAGGGCAAATTTGAGCGTTACAGAGGGTGTTGATTCTGGCGGTGCCGAAAAACAGTCGCCGGCAGAGCAGGGAAGCGAGGCCTTGGGCGCGGATGAAGCGACCCTGCTGGAACGCTATCAGGAGTTCCAGCGCAAGGAAGCGCAACGTGCCCTGGACCGGCTGGAGATGCTGGAACGAGGTCGACGGATGAAAGCAGCCCGAGCGTATCTGCTCAGTGAGCATCCCAATCGGGAACACTACCAGCACTTGATCACCGAAGGCGAGTACGAACAGTTTCACAAGGTGTCGGAAGATCACCTGCTGCAGGTGACTCTGGAAGAGTTAAGGCTGCCTGACTTTGAGGACTGGAAGCGCTATGCCCTATCGGCCATTTCCGGCAAGTAGGGGATAGGGAGTGTGGCAGCTATTGCTACCTGGGAGAAAATCACAACAAACGTGCTCAAAAAAGCGTCATGACCGGGCGCTTTTTTGCATGGTCAACCAGTGGATTGACCAGTGGATTCTAGAATCCACTACCTGGTGCGCGGAACGTGCTGAAAACACTACCTCCCGCCAGCCTGCTCACCGCAGGCTACGCCTAACGGCTCGCCCCTCGCTGACCGCGAGGCCGCTATCGCTGGCGACTGCGCTTCGGACCTCCTAACGGAAGTCCGACTCCCCCCTACCGGGGCGAGCCGCTCCGGGGTCTTCGCGCTACCGCTGCTGCGACCCTCCCTTAGGCGTAGCCTGCGCTTCGCTACGGCTGGCGGGAGGGAAAGAAGGAAAGAAAGAGCCACCCTAAGCGGGTGGCAACGTGAAACAAACTACCTCAAAAGAGCGGCCCGCAATCGCGGGCCAAAGCGGGCAGAGATTCCGTGGCCCCTTTTTTGTCAAAGGGAGCTGGGCGGGAAGAAGGGCTGGCGAAATGCAACCGCAAATGGCATTTCGCCCGCCCACAGACGCCAGTCAGCCTATTGTGTTTTGGCGCGATTGCGCCAAAACGATGTCTATTCACCCTTGGTCGATTGCAGCCTGCAAAACCATCCACCCTTAAACGGCACTGGCGGTCTACCGTCCCGCCGGTGCCGCCGCCCCCCTGACACACACCTTAAGCACCAAACCAGGCGCAAGGGCAAACCAAACCCAAAAACAGAAACACCGCTTTGCCTTGCTCGCAGGTCTCACATTGTAGCGGCACCCCAAGCCTGTCAAGCCCCTGCTATCGATATCTTGGGGCTTTGCTGTTTCTTTATCCTTCCTCCCGACAGGAAGTCGGGGTGAACATAAATCACCCAAAGCCCCCAACAGGGGAGGAAGCCTAATCGGCTGTGACAGGCGGTTGGAGGCCCCCGCCGCTCAGATGCGCGCCTTGCAGCGAGCAAGGCAAGCAGCCCGCTGCCAAAGCAATCAACGCTTGCCAAGAAAGGGACAAACATATGTCCGAACAAGAACAAACCACTGGCTACAAGCAGGAGCTTTTAGCCTGGGCAAACGAGGCGGTCATAGAGCCGCTGCTCGATAAAGGGCCCGACGCCATAGGCGAGGTGCGCCAAGCCATTTGGCAGAAGGTGTACCAAAGCTACAAAAACGGCCAGGCGGCCGGACCGCAAAAAAGGGGCTTTCAGCCACATAGGCCAATGAAAGCCTAAATCAGTAAACACGCCGCCGCGTGGGGCTCTCCATGGGGTCTCGCGCGGCGGTGCAAAAAGGAAAATTTCTTATGTTCCAAGAATTCGTCGGACGGGTAGTTAACGCCGATTGCCTCGCCGTCCTGCCGCAGATGCCGGTTATCCAGGCATTCAGTCGCCGGGGCGAGGTGGTATTGGACCCGTTCTGCGGGTCAGGCAGCACACTGGTGGCAGCGCAAAGCTTAGGCCGCCGGTATATCGGCATTGAATTGGACGCGGGTTACTGCGCCGCGGCGAGAGCGCGGCTTTAAGAGCAGGGCAGGGGATTAGCTTCCCCTACCTTTTTTTCATGGTCGCAGGGGGGCGGTCCCACCCACCCCCGCTCTTCGCTGTTGCTTCGGGCGGAACAGAGAAGGCTGCAATCGACCAAGAGGGCATCAAGGACCACCATTCATTTCTTGACAGGACTCCTCCAGCCGGTAGACTGACGAGGCAAGCGGCCCCTTTTCCTGGCCTTCCTTGCACCCCATCAAATCAAGGAGGTACTTTTTGCGATGAGCGAATCCACTCTGATTGCGTCCGGCGGCAAGTTGAGCCGCGAGCAACTCTTGCTCGTGCCAACGCCGGCCGGGACAGCTACGCATAAACCCATTCCGCACGGCGAGGTGGTCACAGCCCTGGTAGAGACTCTGGGCTTTCGGCACATTGCCGTGGTGCGGGACGAGTTCGCGGTCTCAAAGGACGGCATGAAGATGTTCGGCGTTTTGGACCTTGACACCGGCATGCACGGCTGCCGCTTTTCCATCGGCATCCGCAACAGCCATGACAAGTCCATGCGCCTGGCCCTGACGGTCGGCTACCGCGTGCTGGTGTGCGAGAACATGGCTTTCTCCGGCGATTTTCAGCCGGTGCTGGCCAAGCACTCAAAACACTTTTCTTTACACAACGCGCTGTCCATAGGCGTGGATGAGATGCAGAGGAACTTTCAGCCCATGGTCCAGGCGGTGGAGGGGTGGCAGAGCACCCAGCTTTCGGACATAAATGCCAGGCTCCTTATATACCAAGCGTTCATTGAAGGAAAGCTGGAAGCGCCCCGCCACTTAGGTCGAACGGTGCACGAGCACTATTTTAACCCGCAGTACGAGGAGTTTCAGGCCCGCACTCTCTGGAGCCTGTCAAACGCCTTTACCTCGGCGTTTAAGGAGCTCGACCCCATCCCGCAGTTTAAGGCTACGGCCAAACTGGCGGGGTTTCTGGAGAGCGCCAGGCGGTGAATGCTGCCTGGCCGCGCGACACTCGGCCCTTTCGCAATGGGCCGAGTTTTTTCTTGGGACCGCACGCGCCGCACGCGCCGCACGCGCCGGGCAGACTGTTGGGATAGGCAGGAGGGGCAGGGAACTGCCCTTCCCAGATCTCCCTTGGGATGCTATGCTTCCAGTACGAAGCTCTCTACTATGAAGTCTTCGTTTCGAGCTTTAAATGTCCAAATCCATGACCGTCGTTCTCAAAGATAAAACCCAACTGGTGGTGCCGCCCAGCCTCCAGCGTCAGGCTGGCATTAAGCTTGGGGACCGCGTAGAGTTCAAGGTTTCCGCCGGCGCTATCACCATTACGTCTGTTGAGCGTACCTATAAACCGACCAAGGCCGAATGGGCCGCCGTTAAAAAAGGCCGCGCCGCCTACAAGCGTGGTGATTATGTAACTTTAAGCCAACTCCGCAATGAACTGGACTCTGGTCGTCACCAAGCCCGCGAGAAAAGAGTTCGAAAGACTTCCTAACCGCGATCAACTGCGCATTAAAACCGTCCTGGTCGAAATGGAAGCCTCGCCATTCAATGGCGACATTAAGCGTTTGTATCCGTCCGGCTGGCGTCGGCGCATTGGTAACTACCGCATCTTTTACGACCTTGATGTAAAAGCGCATCGAATCGTAGTAACCGCAATTCTCCGGCGTACCTCAACGACCTACTAACCCTAATTGAAGACTCACTGTATAATATAAATAGAGCATCCGAGCTTGAGGTGAGGGCCAATTGCCGCCTTTTCGGCGGCATTGTATTGTACGAGTCCTTCCCAGATCTCCCTCGGGATGCTATGCTTCCAGTGCAAGCCCCAGGGCCCGCGTTTAAGCCGTAATGTCCAAACCCATGACCATTACCGTAACCGACGACATCCAGCGGATGTTGCCCTTGCGTGTTCGACGCCAAGCCGGCATCAAGGCTGGCGACCAGTTGGAGGTGCGCGCCAGCGGCGGTATCGTCACCCTCATTCCCAAACTTCCCTCTGCGGACGACGAGTACACTCCGGAGCAGCGCCGCATCATCGACGCGCGTTTGGCCAAGGCCGATGAAGACATCCGCAAAGGTCGCACCTACGGCCCGTTCAATACCGCCGATGAGATGATTACCTCCATGAAATCCGAGCTTAAGAAAAGAGCCGCAGGTAAAAAACCCAAGCGCTCCCGATGAAAATTGACTACACCCGAACTGCCTTAGAGGCCGTAGAAGGCGCACCTTTGGCTGTGAGGAAAGCGTTCTGGAAGCAGATGAAATTTCTGGAGCAGAACCTTCTCCATCCCGGTCTGCACGCCAAGAAGTACAGCGAAGCAGCGAACACGTGGCAGGGCCGTGTGAACAAGGACTGGCGGTTCTACTTTACAATCGTCGGCGGCACCATCATCATTCAAGACGTCACCCCTCACCCCAAATGAAACAACCCGATCTGCCCGCCCATGTCATACCGCTGGAAATGGTCCTGCGGAAATTCCGCATCACCCGCCGCGTGAGCAGACTGGCAGTGGCAGATAGCAGACGACGGCCGCACGGCCACACTGGTCATCTCCTTTCCGCCGCCACAAGAGAAGTAAACCAAGTTGAGCAGTATGCCCCAAAAGAGGGGACTGCTCAAAAGCATCCTGTGCCCATCCACACCCAAAAACTCCCAACCTTTGCCCTGTATGCCGCGTATGCGGACGAGTTCGGCGTGCCTGTCTTTGGCAGTACGCGCGACGAGGCGCTGAACAACCTGGCCGAGGAGATTAGGGCGCGAGTAGGGGAGGAGGGCAGGGAACTGGCCAGGGAAGGGAAGCAGGGATGAGCAGGGGACTGAGGCTATTCCAGCACATCTAGGCCGTCTGCCATAGCAGCGTCAGCCAGATCTCGCGCCAGGCGTTCACTGTTTACCGAAATCGATTTGCCGAGCCGCTTGAAAGGTTGCGAGATGCTTCGGTGCTGGAGCCATTCGCGGCCCTCCGGTGTTTCGCCGGAGAACAGGTAGAGCCCAGCCACACGCTCCACCACGATGTCCGGCCGCATTGACGAAGTTTATCAATCTAACCAATCGACGTAATGACCACCGACCGCCCATACCAGTGTCCTGCCTGCCGCCGGCATTTTCGGTCCTACGCCGCCCTGCGGCGCCACGTGGACACCGACCACGCCGCGCCGCGGCAGTGCCGGAATTGTGGAAAGCGGCTTCGGGAGGGGGAGTATCATCGGTGCTAGTCGGGCGCACCCATCGCTGTGCTCGCTTACCACATGAGTAAGCACGCGAAAGTGAGCAGGCTCTTACGAGAACTCGCTAGGCGGCGAAGGCCCCTCTGCTTCACATGACGTCGCCCCAATAGCACATAATGGCCATCGTGTGACCAAGCAAATTGTGTGACAAACATCACATCGTGAATAACCCAAGCTTCATATCTCCACACACACTTTCCAAAACGTAAAACCTATGAAATATCTTCTCGTTACCACCTGTGTCATCTTCCTAGCGTCGAGCTGCACTCTGAATGGCAAACCGCGCGACCACTATGGAGGATCCGATACCAAGGATTGGGTCGTATATAACAGCCCTCCGCTTACGCCAGCTCTACATTTCAGATATCCACCGGAATGGACAATACGTGAGTACAGATCCTGGCCGTCAGGCAATTTTGATTTGGATTTCAATGTTGGTAGCCCAAGCCTCTTCTTGCGACTTAGTTATTGGAGTTCTTCGGATACAGCCATGTGTCAAACACTACAGGCGTGCGCTGACAGATGGAACTCTATAGATTCACCTATTTCGCTATCTGTCGCGGGAATACAAGCTATCAAATTCCATGAGACAACGACTAACGTCATCGGCAGTCCGCCAAGCAAAGTGGAAGACGTGGTTATTCTATTGGATCAAGACCATGGCTATTTCATTTCCATTGATGATCGAGACGACCCGGTGTTATCACGGGAGTTTGACATGATGCTGGAGACAATGTCATTCAGCAACTAGACACCCTTTATGTCAATCTACTTTAAGGGTTTGCACATGTGGACGTATGGGCTGCACGCCCACGCAGTGCCCTTAACTATGGTTCCGTCCGGATTCAGTTGTACTCTCACGGTGTAGAAGTTTGTTGCTGGTTGCCCGGCTGGCAATCGAAATTTGCAATTAGCACGAATACCGGCAGTCATATACCGTGAGTACGGATTGTATGACAGCCCAACAATGACATCCGTTTGCATGTCAGCGCCACTATAAGTACTGCCAACGTTGGTTCCCGGCGATGGTCGTGTACTCGTAAACTTATCGAAGCTCAATACTTTGTCCACGGCGGATTGCAGGAGCTTATCATTACTGAGATCCAATGCCCCGTTAGCGTACTCTCGAGCGGCATTGCTTAGCACAAAACCGATAGATTCCTCAGTGATGAACTTGACGGCCTCTAATCCCGGCGTGTCGGAAGTGCCTACTTGAGCAGCAAATTAACCAGCGCCGACAAGGATGTGGCCAACGGTGCTTAGTGGCAAGAAGGGCGCGATGTTTTGGGCGACAGTAGTTGTAGCATCAAGAATCTGCTTTGCAACCTGGCCCGGGCTAAGTAAGGTTGTTTGAGCCGCAATACGTGTCGCATCGATGGCAGGGAAGTAACACGCATCAGCCGTACCGTCGAACACGCCGAGAGATGTGGCTTCATCTAGTGCAAGATCGTGGATGCGTCCCCAGAGGGTGAAAGCAGACTGGGACTGTGGCTCGTTGAAGATATGTTCTGGTTGACGAATAATGAGCGTGACAGGAGGTATCCAAGTCGCCTTCACCGAGTGTGACGTGATAGGTATGCCGTTGACGAGAGTAGTCGCGACAATATTGTCGACACCCTCCATATTGGCCCTGTAGGCAAAGTTAGCGATTCCCTTAGTGGTCGTTAGGTCGCGGTCATATACCGAGTTAGCACCGGTAACAGTGAAGCGGACGAGATGGTTGGGAAGGGGGTGCCCATCAATATCGGTCAGGATTGCGATGAACGATTGGCTGTAGTTGCCAACTGTGTTCGAAGACGTTGTCGGTGAGAGCGTAAGAATCGCTGGTAGAGACACCACATTGAGAGTGACAGGAATCATCTGCGGACTGTTTGCCGCACCCGGCGCGGTGATAGTTACCGTGCCCGTATGAAGACCGAGCGGGAATCCTCTGGCCAGTGTGTTATCTGATACGGTGACCGCGATGTTCTGTGGTGTTGTTCCGGCACTCGGGTTGGCAAATAGCCATCTGCCGTCAGAACCGGTGGCGGCTACAGAGAATGACAGAGGGGTTCCATTGCTTGACACTTGGATCTGTTGAGGCGAGGGTCTCCCTCGGCCCGCGACAAATGTGAAGGAAAGGGATCTGGGCGATATCAACAGTGACGGAGGGACGACGGTGAGTGTTATTGGGATTACTAAAGGATTGTTTAAAGCGCCAGGAGCCGTGACAATAATTTGCCCGAAGTACGTGCCTTGTGACATCCCCAAGGCTACGGTGACGAGGAGGGTAGACAATGTGGTGCCGTTGTTCGGCAGGACTGACAGCCAAGTGCCTCCAGACGGAGTAGTGGATGCGATAGCTGTAAAGTTTAAGGCGGGTCCGGTACTTGTGAGAAGGACTGGCTTGGGCAAAATGAGTCCGGTGGCTCCTTCTTGGTAGCTGAAGGTAAGGGAGAGGGGAAAGGCGTTCAAAAGTATTGGCGTGTAAGCGCCGGTGAAGCTGATCGTCCCACCGGCCGCCAGTGTCTTCGTCTCGCTCGGGGGAGTGATGTATCCTGTCAGGGTGCCGTACGTGATGGTGTACGTCCCGGCTGGAGCGGCGGTGTCGGAGAAGGGTGTGGCCCCATTTTTGTAGAACACCCCGTCTTTGGTGAGGGTGAACGGTATGCCGGTGAGTGACTGGCCGTTCTGCAGCGTAGTGACGGTGATTGTGCTGGTGGTCACTTGGGTGGATGGGGGATAGAACAGCAGGCCGGTGATGTTGGTTGCCAGCCCTCCAAAACCGCCTGGAATGAACACGTCAGTGAAAGCGCCGGTTGCCCCGTCAAAGCGCAGGACGCTGGCACCAGCTGCCATACCAGCGTAGAGCCTGCCATCGGGTCCAAACGAAAGGGCTGTCGCTTGATCCGAATTCGGTACGGTAGCAAACACTCTGTCGAAACTACCTGTAGCCCCGTTGTGCCGGCGTACCATGGAAGCCTCTAGCTATACCCTAACGGTGACAGCCATCGAACCTGATCGACAAAAGAACGTTGGCCGGATGTTCACTGCTCGGTGGGCATCGTCCAGCGGCCAAGACAGTGAAGTCACCCAGAGCGAAGAGCGGCTTGCCGTGTGCTTAGCCGCTCTCAAGGTGTATGGTGTCAGCTAAAGGAATCCTCACGCAGCGACCATGCCACCCCGCGGCAGTGCCCATATTCGCCTATTTTTGCCCTTTGTGGGCGCTGGTGTTTGGAGTTATCATCGAGTTCCAAGCCCATTTTGGTCGGAGGGATCGGATAACCCGATGCAACACAGAGACTTAGGTTTACCAGTACTTTGGTTCCTGCTATTATTCAACCAGCCGCCCCGCCTGGTTGCGCGACCGGCATCTCACCATTCAACGTCGCTGGCGCCCGTCAGCAACATCACTCACCTCATATGAACAAACCACTTCTCTCCGTAGCTGGTGTCTTGGCTATTGTTTTCGTTAGTTTTGTACTGATTCAACAAGGTAAGCCGCAACCACCAGCACCTCCTCCAATTGCGACCCCAATAGTCCGACCAAATGTGATCACCGTCAATACCCCAACGACAGTCATTGTGACCGTGTTTATCCCGGATCCGACCTTGAATCCAGCAAGTGTAGAGCTTCTGCGGGTGAATGTAAACGGGACCCGCAGCAGTGTCCTAGGCCAGATGTACGATGATGGGCGGTTCGGTGATGAGAAACCAGGTGACAAGGTCTTTACCGCCAAGCAGAGTTTGCTTGAGGCGACGCAGGGATATCTGACACTCCAGGTTCGTGCTTCTTTTAGAGGGCGTGTGCGGGAAACTCTCTCACCTGTAAAGAGTATTCCGATACAAGGATTCACACTTTCCGCGCTTGGAGCAGCCTCTCAATCGATATTAGAAGGAACTGTCACCACAATTAACGCCTTACTTGACGAGACAACCTCAAGGCGAGTCAGCAGTATAATGGTACATGTCATCCGTTCCATAAAAGGCGGAATATCACCTAATTCATCAATAACACTCTATTATGCTGTATCACCACCGCGATCCGATCCTATCAGAGAAACCGGGATGTTCTCGTTGAACGACCACGTTCTCTTATTCCTGACAGCACCAGATCGCCGCGGGTTCTATCACCTCAGTTATGGCCCGCTTGCCAAATGGATGGTCGACAATACTCCAACGCTTGGTGATATAGCAGTAGCTGATGTCGGGTACGAGTCTGTTAATCTGCCTCAGGGATTGGACAGCAGCTTCCGTTCACTTCTAATGAGAAGCAGTCATCGGCAGCTCACCGTGGATGAGTTTCTGGCGGAAGCGTTGACGCAATAAACAGTGGGATGTGGTCTATGTTATTATCTCGTCGGTCTCTACTTAGCTTAATACTGGCCTCATGCGCGAGCGACAACCTCATTGCCTTTGCGTTTGAAGGGACGCGTGGAACCGGATCTGAGTTGTGTACAGAAGCAGCACCACGAGTGCTAACCTCATTACCCTTACATTGGACTTCACCGCACATCCCATATTACGTGAATCTTGACGGTGCAGGATCCGCAGCAACACCCGCTAACATCCTAGCAGCTATCCAGGCCGGATTCAATGAGTGGGCGCGTGCCACAAATAACAAAGTGATATTTGTGTTTGTTGGTACAACGAGTAATGCAGATGGCCCTAGTGATGACTGCACAGATGGGCGAAATGTCGTGTTCTGGGATAAGGATGGATCAAAAACCAATGGAGCATTAGGTGTTACGACGATCCGGTTCAATCCACAGAACGGCCAAATTATGGAGGCCGATATCGCATTCAACGGAAAGGGGGTGGATAGCGACAGCGCCATAGTATGGCAAGTGGGAAGTCAGGGATGGACCGGATTGTTTAGTTCTGTACACACGTTTGTTGCAGATATTCAGGCCACCTTAACGCACGAAGCTGGTCATATGTTGGGGCTTCATCATAGTGATGTAGTTGGCGCAACAATGTCAACAGTAGAGGTGTCGCCATCCTTTGGGAGCTCAATTGAGCAAGGAACAATAGAGGCGGACGACAAGGATGGAATTAGGACATTATATCCTGACATATTTGGTCATGTGGCAGTGACAGGGGTGTTAGATGGACAGAGATTACTGAACTTTGCGGCGGCAGGAAGAATATTAGGTCCATTAGGGTCCGTGTTTAGCCCATCTGAGGTGAATCTGTTCAGCCTTTTACCACCAGGTGTGTATACGTTTGTATACACGAGTGGCTGTCCGCTGGGCAGCACAATGGTGCACATCAGTCCATCGGATACGCTACAACTACCACCAAGTGGGTTTATTGTGTTCACAGTAGAGTGTACTACCAACCCGCCGCCCACGGCGGGTTTTACAATGTCCGCAGCCGGCGTGCAGTCGGTCACCGTGCCGCCAAACGGCGGAGCGCTGAATGTGACAGTGCCCAGCGGAGGCAGCGCCGCCACGGTCAACTTCTCCGGCACGGGCCAGGCCTTCAATGGTGGGACGGTCACGGGCTGGCAGTGGGCGATCACGGGCCAGGCTCCAGCCAACACCCAGGCCTTCTCCCGCTCATTCACAGCAGGCACTTATGATATCAGCCTAGTTGTGACCGACAGCAGGGGGGCGCAGTCCACAGCAGCTACTGGAAAGGTTGCTGTCTCGCCTGCCATTACGCCGGGAACGTCTATATATGTCACCAGCGCCAATGCCAATAGTATTTTCCGCTTCGATGCTCTCACTGGCGCGTTTGTGCAGCAGTTTGAGAACTCCTCCGTACAATACCCTTATGGCACAGCGCTTGGCCCGGATGGCTATCTGTATACTGCCACGAGTGATGCCAGCAATGGTTTTAACTCTCACATCGATCGCTTTGACCCGATCACAGGCAAGCGCCTAGCCTCCTTTGGCGCGCTGCCGCAAACACGGGCGATGACTATCGGCCCGGATGGTTTGATTTACGTCAGTGCCTTTAACGCAGACCAGGTGTGGCGGTATAACCCTATCACCAGCGCCTTTGTGGATGTGTTTGCCAATATTGCCAGACCCCATGGGCTGGCGTTCGGACCAGACGGCAGTCTTTATGTAGCTTCACTTACCAGCGGGACGATCTTTCGGGTAGATAGAACAACCCGAGCTATATCCACGTTTGTGGCCGACCCCGGCTTCTCACAGCCGTGCATTGTCTTTGGGCCGGATGGCAAGCTGTATGTTGGCAACACGTTCGGAGCGTTCGTCAACCAAATCCGGCGGTATAACGGCGCGACAGGGACGTTTGACAAAGTGTTCGCCAGCGATCCCGCTCTCAACAGTCCCACCTCGTTGGCATTTGGGCCGGATGGCAAGCTGTATGTGGGTATCTCTGTTGGTTCCGTGCTCAGGTTCGACGGCAATTCCGGCGCGTTTGTGGATGTGTTCATCCCCAGCGGTTCTGGCGGACTTGCAAGCAATATTACTGGGATTCTCTTCGCTCTGCCCTCGGGTTCTCCGTTACCCACCGGTTCCATGAGCATTCCTCGCTTCAGCCACCAGGCGACGCTGCTCGACAATGGCCTTGTGCTGGTGACGGGTGGCGTGACTACGGGCAATGTCCCCGTTGCCAGCGCTGAGCTTTATGATCCGCTGACAGGGGTTTGGAGAACGACGCGGCGGCCGGAGCTGGGCGGCGGACCGTTGACCATGAGCACTGTGCGCAGCTCGCATGGAGCTGTAAAGCTCAAGGACGGCAGGGTGCTCATCGTGGGCGGCGGGGGAGTTAGCGGATCTCTTGCGCAATGCGAGATTTTTGACCCTGCCACGGAAACCTTTACTCCTACGGGCTCGTTGAATTTGCCGCGTGAGGGTCGCAACAGCGTGCTGCTCTCCGATGGCCGCGTGATGGTAATTGCCGGCCGCTCGAGCGCAGCCCCTTGCTGTACCGTGGCCAGCACTGAGATTTATAACCCGGCGACTGGCACCTGGTCCCCGGCAGCGCCAGTCCCTACTTCCGGCCTCGGCACAATCTCCCCTGGATATACCAACCAGGCGATCGCTGTGTTGCCGGATGGCAAGGTGCTTATGACCGGCGGCTATGATGGCTACAGCTTCAATACCGCCTCCGCCGTGCTGCGCTATGACCCCGGTGCAGACGCCTGGCAGGTGATGTCCCCAATGCTCACTGCCCGCAACCAGCATACTGCCACGCTTCTTTCTGATGGCCGGGTCTTGATCGTGGCAGGCCGGGTGGCCAGCTCAATAGGCTCCTTTTTTTCGACCGAGCTCTACAATCCTCTTACGCTTCCCAGTGGCCTGAGTAGTAGTGGCAATCCACTGGCTGACAGCAGAGCGGATCATACGGCCACGCTGTTACCCAGCGGCAAAGTCCTCATTGCTGGTGGTTTTAACTACGACGCGAACGCCACCGCCGTCTCCACCTCCAGTTTGGAATTATTTGATCCGTTTTCCAGCACCTGGTCCCAGGTCGGCGCGATGAGCTCACCCCGCACAGATCATACGGCTACTTTATTGCCCAATGGCCGAGTCTTGATCGTGGGAGGCTTTACCATCCACACCACCCTCGCCAATGTCTTAGCCAGCGCTGACTTGTTCTAAAGAAGTCAGTTCAAGCCACCCATGACAATGATGTTCCCATTGAAGTCTACTAATTGGAAATCTAGCTTTCTACCGTCCCAGAGGTGAAGCCTCGCTCTGGACCCCGGTTGGAGCCCATCGATTAAAATGGTTCCTTTGATTTCTTTCAGCCCAGGTATCTCGCCAAAGCCAGTGTGGCTGTGGGCTTGGATGTAGTGCTGGTAAATTCGCAAACGGTACGAGGCACGGCCAAGGTAGCCGTCACCCTGAAATACATCACCGGTTCCAGAAAGGTGGTCGATCAAACGAGTCATAAAACATCTCCTTTATGTAATCGCCTTCCACCACCTTTCGGACGCTTCCAGTTTACCGCACTCTGAAACATTCTGAGTTGCCTTTGTTCCGGCCTCTTTCCACTCAAGATAAAATCCGTTATCTTGACTCCAAAGGCTGGGGGTGGTAGGATGCCTGTGAGGCCGGTTGAGATGGTCGTGGGCAGTTGTGTCTGCAGCGATGGCGTGGCCAGTTCGTGCAGCACCATGGGAGGAACTGGCTACGGAGAGAAGACTCTTTTGCCCATGATCAACCAGGCAACTTCGTTCCCACCACGGCACGCCATCTCACGGGCGTACTTCTTTCTGAATCTTGCGGAGTGTTGTGACATTCAAACCCGCGACCACTGCGAAGCATTTATGGAAGCTGCCATCGTCTTTGCGCGCACAGCAATTCATCGGCTGCAATCACAGTTCAAGCATCACCCGGACTGGAAGAAGTGGTTTGCTGCGCTCCTGAACGACTCCGCAGTCATGTTCTTCCG
>WBZY01000256.1_pt2 | contig 31295 bp, 32 predicted proteins | sample 5204191 | NCBI WGS metagenome assembly WBZY01 (sample SAMN12344363, study PRJNA552823) | activated sludge metagenome | biome: Activated sludge suspended growth; feature: Anammox Sidestream; material: Wastewater; isolation source: activated sludge from anammox sidestream of wastewater treatment...
CCCGGCCGCGGTACAACGATTGGCGTCTCGCCGCGAACGGGATCAATCACCACGAGGGCGATTGGGAGATGACGGCGGTCTACCTCAAAAACGATTCGCCCTATGCCGTTTTATATTCGCAACACGGCGCGGGCAACATCGAATTGTGGGAGAAGGTCATCAAAGCGAAAGATAAAAACGACAAGGACACGACTCATCCCGTCGTCTACGTGGCGTTGGGATCGCACGCCAATTACAGCAAGCCTGAGGTGATCCGTTCTTCAAATTTATACGAAGCGGGACGCGTGCAACGCTTCCTTTATTGGACGGACGGCTTGATCCACTACCTCTTCCTGCTCTTCAACCCCAGCCAAAAGGCGCGGCAGATCGCGCTCAAAGAGTTGATCGCCTCCCACACGAAAATCCTTGCCGAAGACGCCTTCATTTCCATGCGCGACGAAGCGGATCATTACGTAGTCAGCCTGCCCATGGAGATCGCTTCGGGTGATGGATTCCGCATCGGCTATCAAGGCGAAAACTTGCGCGAGCCTGTGGTCAAATCCACGAGTTATCTCAAGCGTGTCATGTCGGACCGTAAAACGACTCGCCCCACTGTCAAAGAATGGCGGCGCGTGGTGTTGAATCCCGAACCGGATTGGGTGAATTACAAAGGACTATGGGGAGTGAAAAGCGCGTTGAGCGACGAATCGGGTCCGCCGGGACCGAAATGGGATCGCCCTGATAACTTGTTCAACGTCAATCCGCGCGTGCGGTGGGAAAAGCCGCTGGAGTGGTTGAGAATATTGGAGGGAAGACGATAGACAATGGACTGTAGTTCTTTTTGGAACTTTTGTTGGTGTGTGAGCGTTTGGTAAATGTAGGGCAAACGTTGATTGACAAAATAATGTGGGGGGGGGTATACAATATTTGTAAATTCAATTATTGCGAATAGGCAAAAGAAGGAGGTTATGCCGATGAACTCCCCAGATGAAATTACAGTACTTGTAGCAGATGACCACCCTCTTGCTCTTGAAGGAGTACGTTCCATTCTGGAAAAAGCCGCAGAAATAAAAATCGTAGGTGAAGCGCAAGATGGCAATGAAATTAAGCCCATGATTGCCAAATTACACCCGCACATTTTGTTATTGGATTTGAAGATGCCCAACCTCGACCCGGTTGAGATGGAGAGATGGGTTCGGGAAAATTACCCCGAAACATTGACGCTGGTGTTGACTGCCCACGACAAAGATGTCTACCTTGCGAACATGATGGAGGCGGGCGCAGTAGGATACCTAGATAAAAAATTGCAAGCATCGCAATTGATCTCTACCATCCGCCGCGCGGCTCGAGGAGAGTTTGTATACGACAAGGAACAAATTGAGCGCGCCAAACGTTGGCGAGAGAAGGTCACTGGGATATGGGAAAGTTTATCGAAACGCGAACGCGAAGTGTTGCAACTGCTGACCGAAGGAAAGGATAATAATGGAATTGCTGAGTCTTTAACGATCTCGATCAATACCGTGGAAAAGCATTTGAAAAATATTTATGGGAAGCTACGTGTAACCTCCCGAACCGAGGCGGTTCACTGGTGGGTAGAAAAAAGTACGGATTTCCGTACTTGAAAATAGTGACTGGAAACGTCATAATCACTTTGTAAGTTGCCTTTGCGAATTCGAGGAGGTGGTTACCAGCAAATAATTACAAATTTTTACTTCCAAATATTGAATTGATTTACACAAGGAGAAAATATGCGAAAAGTAAAAATCAGTCTAATTGTAATGATCTTAATCATGATTGTGGTCGTGTCGAGTTTTCCGCTTGCTGGTGTTGCATATGCGTTATGTAGCGGGTCGGCGTGTAACGGTACAGACCCGCAGCTAACAGGTTGTAGCGCCGATGCGGCGACAGTTAAAACAAAATACCCGCCGTCTGGATTGGCGAGGGTTGAATTGAGGTTTTCTGATGCATGTCAGACACGCTGGTCAAAGGTAATAAACATCGCCGCCTTAAATTATTGGGCAAACGCGACGTTGAGGTACTGGTACTATAAGTCAGTATATCTTGGTCCCGGATATACGGCTTACTCCTTTCAAAGATACGGATCGGGTTATCGAGCTTGCGGAGATGTTGGTCCAACACAAATGAATTACTTGATCAATGACTTACCCAGATGCACCGGAGCCTATTAAGGAGTTTGAAATGCTCAAAACCAATATATCGAGATTGTTCGGTTGGACAATCTTCTTCCTTGCCCTGATTGGTGTATCTGCCTTTGTAACTGGTAAGTTGTTTTCTGTAAGCGCTAATACCGGAGAAAACAAAGATCAGCAAAGAACTAATCCAGACTCTCCTGTGACCAAGTTGGCATTTGATGGAGTCACAATGTCAGTAGCTGGCGCACATCAAGAAGGCGAATATTTTCAAACCGATATTTGTTTTTCGCTTCCGGACGACCGCGATTGGCTACTTACAAGCCGCCCGGATGATGCCGTACTCAATGTCAACGGTCAGATTTACACTGTGAGCGAAGAAGGAGTGCTGGACATACGGGTTGCTTCGGATGGCGTTGGAATAGAAAAATGTCAATATTTGCTCTTTCCGGTGAAGGTCGATGATGGGGCAGACCTTAGCTTGTTCCTGAATAAAATATATGTTTCGGAACCGGATAAGGTTGATTGCCCTACATTACAAAAGCAGCTGGACGAGAAAAAGAGCAAGATAACAGTTTCTTGCCCAACTGAACCTAACGTTGGAGGTTTTGGGGTCATTCAAAAACCATTATCAATGGATAACGAAACTGCCTATGAATTTGCGCTCGACATTTTGACGGACGCACGTCGCGCTCCCTGGGTTTTTTACTTCAAATTTGCCCACCCCTGAGTTTTGAAGGGCATGGGGAGTTATTTCACATCCATGCCCTTCAAATGTCTTTATGTTCAAAGAACATCGCACTTCCAAGCTTTGGGGATTTCTGCTTGCATCGATGATTGTTCTTGCGCTGTATGCCGTGTTTATAGCGCAGACTGAAATCCGCAAAGAAAAGCCATCTTCCTCCACTACGCCAAATGTGGCGTCGGCAAATAATGTTGCTATGAAACTAATCAGTGCGCACACGGAGGGTAGCGGCTATCGCGTGGAAGTATGTTACGATTTGCCTGATCAACGCGATTGGTTGTTAACATACCCGAATGCGCCCTCTGATACCACTTTGTCGGTTGCCAGTATAGAAGCGAGACCTGTTGAAGAAGGAACGATGTATTGGAAATATGCTTCGGATGGAAAGATTATTCAACGGTGTCAATATCTGTTTTTTGCAGTACGGATTCCTGTCCATGCCAAAAGCGTTTCACTGAATATACGTACTTTGTACGCGAGAGAACCAGGGCAATCAGATTATTGTTTGGAAACGAGCCAGAAAATGGCTGAAAGAAACTATACAATAACAATTGATTGCTTGGAAGTCAACAACCTTGAAGGACTGGTTTACGTCAAGTTCCCGGTGGAATTACTTTCTTTTGATCCAGTTTTCAAGAATATCTTTCGAGATGTAAAGTGGGATACCTATGCTGGTCCATGGTCTTTTACCTTCCCTGTCAACCCGCCCTAAGATCATTACTTTCCCACCTCGCATACACCGCCTGCGACAATAACCGCCCCGCGCTTTCCTCGCGCGTAACCAACTCTCCACTTTCCACTTTTCCACGAAAGCCCTTCATCATATCGTCCATTGCCTGCGCCACAGACATGGCAAACGTGCGTTTCTACTTCTTCTTTGGTTTCTTCTGAAACTTTTCTATCTGTTTGTACAAGGAAGAAACTGTTTCTTTTTGAAAAAGTTGTTCACGGATGGCAAGATAATCTCCCTCGCCAACCTGCCAGGAAGCCCAGAAACGCGCCGCTCTGGATGGACTCATGTGTTGAATAAGCACTTGCGCGGCTTCTAATGTGATTTCTCTTTCACTGAGAACATGTACGGTCATGGTTGCTCTCCTAATTCCTGCTGAACGAAATCTATGGGATTAAAACATTTTACTTTGAATAGGTTTCCTTTTTTCAACAAGCGATCATCGCAAGCGATAAAGAAATCCGCTTTGGCGGCTTCGGAAACCGCGACATGCAAGGCATCGATTGCTGCAATGCCGTTTTCTTCAAGTTCTTCTGCCCGCTGTCGAATTGTTTCGTCTGTCCGCTGATACTCTATAGCCAGACTTAAACAACGTTCCATCCATTCGCGGCGCAAGGGAAATGGATTGCGGCTGTTTTCAAACTCTAATACAGACGAATTGACCAATGTTGCTTCACTTGATTCGACCAATTGCAGGATCAATCCCAAAGCCAGTGTCTCCAGCCAGATACGCGGCTGGGTTTGATCGTCGAAGGGACGGTTGTAAACGCTGGTATCAATGTAAATCTTCACCCTGTAATTTTACACCATTGTCTATCGTCTATCGTCCGAGCTCCACCTCGCATACACCGCCTGCGACAATAACCGCCCCGCGCTTTCCTCGCGCGTGACCAGTTCGCCGCTTTCCACTTTTCCACGAAACCCTTTCATCATATCCTCCATCGCCTGCGCCACATGGATTGCCGACGCGCGCACCGCGTAAATTGTCGTGACAACAAACAGCGGATTTTCACTCAGACATTCGTGGCAGGTTTCCAATAGATTCGGCAGGGACTTATACACTTCCCACACTTCGCCTTTCGGTCCGCGCCCGAATTTGGGAGGATCTAAAATGATGCCGTCATATTTCACTCCGCGCCGCGCTTCGCGTTGTACGAACTTCAACGCGTCGTCCACGATCCAGCGGATGGGCGCGTCGCTCAACCCCGATAACGCCTGATTCTCCCGCGCCCAACTCACGGACTTCTTCGACGCGTCCACGTGAGTCACTTTTGCGCCAGCCGACGCGGCGGCGAGCGTCGCCAACCCCGTGTAGCCGAATAAGTTTAAAACGTTTACCTCTTTGCGTTCTTCGCGCGCTTCGCGGTTAATTAAATTTGCAAACCAATCCCAGTGCGAAGCGACTTCAGGGAAGACCCCAAGATGCCGCCCTGGAGTTGTCATCACTTTAAATTTTAATTCGCGCTGAGCGGAGGCGCTGTGCTTGTCGGCGTCGTAGTCGAAGCGGGGGAGCGGATAATGCATCGTCCAATGCTCCTCAATTTTCCTCTTCACATCCCAATGTCCGCCGCTCTCCTCCCCTGTGGAAATAAAAACTGCGTCCGCGTTCCTCCACTCGGAGGTTAGCGCGCGCTTCCACATCGCCTGCGACTCGGGACGCACAAAAACATATTTGCCGAAACGCTCCAACTTCAAACCATCGCCGCTATCGAGCAGGGCGTAATCTTTCCATTTAGTGGCTTCAAGCAATGTAAATGAATTCAACAATTCTCAAATCCTTCAATTACAAATTACGTTACCCGGTAGAGGATGTAATATCTCAGGCAAGGGCGACATGAATGTCGCGTTACAGCGCCCAATTCGAGCAGAGTAAATGAATTCTCCAATCCTCTAATTCTCCAATTGCTAATTACCCTTCGCTCTCGAGATTCGACCACCAAAGTCTTCAATCTCCAGTCTCCAATCTCCAATCTCTAATCTCCAAAATTACCAATTACCACTTACCACTTACCCCCATAGGACAACAGAGGGACTTAACAAACAAGTTACAAAACCTTGATTTTTCCCTTGAAAAGCGTATAATGTGGGAAAAAGTGGTACAAAGTGGTAGGAACGCCGGCATCCCCGGCGTTCACCAGTTAAAGGATAAATAGCACAAATGTTCCTTAGTCAGTTCCAGCACAATCTCGATGACAAAGGGCGCCTGATGATCCCGGCGCGTTATCGCGACTTGCTGGCGGCTGGCGCGTTCATCACCCAAGGATTCGACAAGTGCCTGATGGTGATGACCGATGCGTACTTCAAAGAAGTGTACGAACGCATCAACAACATGAACATGGCAGACGCCTCTGCCCGCATGTTGCGCCGACTCATCCTTTCGAACGCGTATGCTGTTGAAGTGGACAAAGTCGGGCGCATCCTCGTCCCGCAGAATTTGCGCGAGTTCCTCGGCGTTTCCAGCGGCGAACTCACCGTCGCGGGGCAGGGCGATTACTTCGAAGTGTGGACTCCTGCCGATTGGAAATCGCAAATGGATAACTTGCAGGATGTGGAAGCGAACCAACAACGCTTTGCCACACTTGATCTTTCAAAGAGCAACACCTCGTAGTGACGACTTCAGTCGTCAACGACTAAAGTCGTTACTACGATGAACACATCGCATCAACCTGTACTTTACAAAGAGATTATACACTCGTTGCAACCTCGTCGCGGAGGGCGCTATGTGGATGGGACACTCGGCGCGGGCGGTCACGCTCGCGGAATTTTGGAGGCATCTGCGCCAGATGGGCAACTGTTGGGTCTCGACGTAGACCCGCAGGCGTTGGCGATTGCTCGTGAGACCTTGGCTCCTTACGAACATCGCATCCATCTGGCGCAAGCCTCCTACACGACTCTCTCATCGCAGTTGACGAATCTCAAATGGGATTCGGTGGACGGCATCGTCCTCGACCTCGGCGCATCGTCCATGCAGTTCGATACGCCCGAGCGCGGCTTCTCGTTTCAACACGATGCTCCGCTCGATATGCGGTTTGGTCCCAGCGCGTTGCAGAGCGCGGCAGACATCGTCAACACATATTCCGAAAGCGAACTTGCGGATGTGCTGTACGAATACGGCGAAGAACGCGACTCTCGCAAACTCGCGCGAGCCATCGTGAAAGCCAGACCGCTTCATACGACGGGACAGTTGGTCGCAGTCATCGAAGCCGTTTCCCCCCGTAAAGGGAATCGTCTCCACCCCGCGACGAAAACTTTCCAAGCCTTGCGCATCGCGGTGAACGACGAGTTGGCGTCGGTGGCGAAAACGCTCCCGCAAGCAGTAACCAGCCTCCACGTCGGAGGCAGACTCGCAGTGATCTCCTTCCACTCATTGGAAGATCGAATCGTCAAAGATTTTTTTAGAGAACAAAGCAAAGACCTGATTAATCCGCCTTACGAAAAGTTATATGAAGTGGAACGCAAGGCGACGATCAAAGAGGTAAACCGAAAACCGATTCTGCCCTCGGAAGAAGAAACGAAAAACAATCCGAGAGCGCGCAGTGCGAAACTTCGCATTGCCGAAAAGCTTTAAAAGATTTTTACCACGAAGGGCACAAAGAACACAAAGGGGAAGGCTTCAAACCCCTTAAGGAAATTCCTTCGTGACCTTCGTGTCCTTTGTGGTGAAGATTTAACCGACCAATCGCCCAAATATAAAGGTCGTTATGCAAGCACAGGCTACACAACAGATCGTCCATGCGCACAAACAAGCCCCGTGGCGTATTCAACGCCAGTACGCGGGCGCGTTTTTGCTTTTCGTGATCGGCGCTTCGATGGTTGCCGCGCTTTACCTCACGGTGACCGCGCGCGCGGCAGTGACCGGGCGCGAGATTCAGGAATTGCGCGTCGAGATTACTTCCATGCAACGCGCCAATGCCGACCTCGAAACCCAACTTGCCGACCTTACTTCTACAGTGGTGATGCAACAACGCGCTTTTGCGCTTGGCTACCGCCCGGTGAAGCCCGGCGAGTTGGAATATGTGGCTGTGTCGGGTTATCTTGCGCCGGAGCCATCGATCCTGCTCGCGGCAGAGGATGTGACCAGCCCTGAGCGGATCATCCCCGAGGCATACACACAATCGTTGATCGAATGGTTCGATGAACAGATTAAATTTGGAGGGGCGAAGCAACCATGAGACGGCAGTATGCCCTCCGTTCGATGATGCTCATTGCCGGGTTTGGGCTGGTTGCGCTGGCAATTCTGGTGCAGATGATCCGCATTCAGAACAGTGAACAGGCGGCGATCTTTCTCTCGCAAGGCGACCAGTACGCGGGCGAGTTCCGCATGTTCTACCCGGAGCGCGGCGAGATTTATGATCGAAACGGTCATCTGCTGGCGGGCAATCGAACAGTATACGAAGTGGGAGTGAGCCTGTCCGATATGGAAGACCCTGATGCGCTGGCGGTTACGCTCGGCACATACCTCGGCTTGACGTATGAGGAGGTCTTCAAGAAATTGACCGAATCGCCGGAGTCCTGGTCTTATGTGGTTATTCAAGATTACGTAGACGCGAACATTGTCGCCGCATTGCAGGCGCAGATCAAGCAATTGGAAACGGCGAAGGATTTCCGCTTGCGGGGTATTGCCTTCAAGCCGCACTTCCAACGCAGTTACCCGGAAACTTCGCTGGCTTCCAACGTGCTGGGGTTTGTCACCCGCGATGGGCGCGGGTATTTCGGTATCGAGGAAAAATACAACGACTTGCTTGCGGGCAACCCGGTGCAGGTATGGGTGCCGCGCGACCCGAACAAAGCCACAGAGATTCCTCGCGTGCCCAACGGTACAACGCTCGTCCTAACCCTGAACCGCGATTTGCAAGCCAGGGTCGAAGCGATTCTCGATGAGGCGCTGATCGAATACGGCGCGCAGAACGGCGCCATCGTGGTGATGAATCCCCGCAATGGCGAGATCCTCGCCATGTCTACCACGCCGCGCATGGATTTGAATAATTACACCAATTATTTTTCATTGTATAACGACGGCAGCCAATACAACCGGTCGATCGGGACGGCATACGAGCCCGGCTCCGTGATGAAAGTGTTGACCATGGCCGCCGCGCTGGATACGGGCCTCGTCAAACCCGAAACCACCTACGTAGACACCGGCTCGATTCAAGTGGGCGGCTTCACCATCCAAAATTGGGATAAGGAAGCCTGGGGCGAACAGAACATGGTCGGTTGCTTGCAACATTCGTTGAACGTGTGCATGGCATGGATCTCCACCCAAATGGGTCCCACCACTTTTTATGGATACATGGAGCGGTTCGGTTTTGGTCACCCCACCGGGGTGGACCTGGCAGGGGAAGCGATGGGCAGGCTAAAGACACCGGGTGACTCGGATTGGTACAACGTCGACCTCGGCACCAACGCGTTCGGTCAGGGAGTCACTGCCACGCCGTTGCAGATGCTCATGGCCGCCTCCGCAATTGCCAACGATGGCAGGATGGTCACGCCGCACATCCTATATTCGATGTTGCGCGACGGGCATCAATACAACGTCCCATCGCAATACGGCGGCTCGCCCATCACAGCCCAGACCGCTCACACGTTGAGCGAAATGCTGGCGCAATCGCTCAGCGCTGAATCTTCCGAAGCGTTATTGTCCGGCTATCGCGTGGCTGGCAAGACAGGCACTGCGCAAATCCCCACCGATTTCGGTTACGACCCAAGCGTTACCAACGCGTCCTTCATTGGCTGGGGACCTGTGGATGACCCGCAGTTCATGATCTACGTGTGGTTAAACGCGCCCACCTCCTCGATTTGGGGATCGCAGACCGCCGCGCCCACGTTTGCCAAAGTTGCCGAACAAACCGTCATCCTGCTCAACATTCCGCCGGATAATGTCCGGATGCAACACACCTCAAAATAACATGCTCACAATTGCCGACGCCATCGAAGCCCTCACGGGCGCCCGCCCCGCCGCCGCAACGGTGATCACCGAAGCGGTGATCGACTCGCGCCAGGTGATTCCCGGCTCGCTGTTCGTCGCCATCCCCGGCGAGAAAGCGGATGGTCACGACTTCATCGCTGAAGCCTTCAAGCGGGGGGCGTCTTTTGCTTTAACTCAGCGGGACTTGGACGCCTCCTTCCGGACCTTCGACCTGCGCGCCGCCACCCCGGAATCAGTCGCCGCCCAGGATTACAGCATTCCGCTTTGCCTGCGAGTGGAGAACACGGTCACAGCCTTGCAACAGATCGCGCGTTTTTGGCGGCGCAAGTTGAACTTGCGGGTCATCGGCGTGACCGGGAGCGTGGGCAAATCGACCACCAAAGAAATGATCGCCGAAGTGCTCGCCACGCGCTATCGCGCGTTGAAAAGCCCCGGCAACCTCAACAACGAGATCGGCTTGCCGATGACCGTCTTGCGCTTGAGCGAAGGACATCAACGCGCCGTGATGGAGATGGGATTCTACGTGCCCGGCGAGATCGCCTTTTTGTGCGATATTGCCCTGCCTCAAGTGGGCGTGGTGACGAACGTGGGAACCGTCCATGCGGAGCGCGCCGGGTCGCAGGAAGCCATTGCGCGCGGCAAAGCGGAATTAGTTCAGGCGTTGCCGCCGGCTCCCGAGGGCGTGGCAATTCTCAACTTCGATGATGCGTGGGTGCGCAGGATGGAAGAGAAAACGAAGGCGCGAGTCTTCTTCTACGGCTTGTCGCAAGAGGCGCATCTGTGGGCAGACCAGGTCGAAGGGCTGGGTCTGGATGGCATCCGTTTTCGCATTCACTATCAAGGCGAAGCCCTGCACGTGAAGATTCCGCTGATCGGGCGGCATTCGGTACATACCGCGCTTCGCGCCGCGGCGGTTGGCTTGGTGGAAGGTATGAACTGGCAGGAAATTCTTGAAGGCTTGAACCAGGGTCATACGCAATTGCGGCTTGCCGCGGTGCGCAGCGAGACCGGCGCGTTGTTGCTGGACGATACGTACAACGCTTCGCCGGAATCGATGCTTGCCGCGTTGAATTTGCTGGATGAGTTGGATGGCAGGAAGATCGCCGTCCTTGGGGATATGCTCGAACTCGGTCCGTATGAACGCGGCGGGCATGAGATGGTCGGCTTACGCGCCGCTCAAGTGGCGGGGATGTTGCTCACGCTGGGCGAGCGCGCGCGCATCACCGCCGAGGCGGCGCGTAAAGCCGGCATGAAAAAATCGTCGGTGCTCGAGTTTGACGCCCTCGAGCCGTTGGTCGACTGGCTGAACGCGAATTTGTCGAAGGATGATGTGGTGTTGATCAAGGGATCGCGCGGCTTGCGCATGGACCGTATCACCAACGTGTTGGAGATGCGCTCATGAAACATTCCGCCTTGGTGCTCGGGCTGGCGATGTTTTCGTTTGTGATGACGGTGATCTGGGGCATGCCGTTGCTCCGCATGTTGCGGCATTTCAAGATCGGCAAGATCATCCGCGTGGAAGAGCCGGACCAGCACCGCATCAAAATGGGAACGCCCACCATGGGCGGGGTGCTGTTCATCCTGCCTGTGCTGTTATTAACGGGCTTGCTCAATGCCGCCGCGTTGATCGGCTTGGATGTGACCGGGCGCTCGGTATTGGTCCCGCTCATTGCGATGGTCGCGTTCGGCGCGCTCGGCGCATTGGACGATTGGGAGGGTATTCGCGGCAAACGTCGCGGCGATGGGATGCGCATCCGCACCAAGTTTTTGGCGCAGATCGCGCTGGCGGTGGGGACGGGCATCGTGTTGAAGTTCGTTCTCGATGTGCCGGATATGTTCCTGCCCGGGTATCGCCATGAGATCGAACTGGGCTGGTGGTACGTTCCGCTGGCGGCATTTGTGATCGTGAGCGAATCGAACGCGGTCAACTTCACCGATGGGCTGGACGGTCTCGCCGGTTTGATCTCTGCCACTGCGTTTGCCGCGTTCGGCGGCGTGGCGCTGATCGGCGGGCAGGTGTACCTCGCGCAGTTCTGCTTCATCGTGGTCGGCGCGTTGTTCGGTTTTTTATGGTTCAACGCGCATCCCGCCGCATTAATCATGGGCGATACCGGCTCGATGGCGCTCGGTTCCACGCTTGCCGTGGTGGCGCTGATGACCGGTCAATGGCCCTTGTTGCTGGTGATCGCCATCATCCCATTGAGCGAGGCGTTGAGCGTGTCGATCCAGATCGCGTACTTCCGCCTTACCAAGGGCAAACGTTTTTTCAAAATGGCGCCGATCCATTTGCATTTTGAATTGCTCGGCTGGAGCGAAACGCAGATCGTGCAACGCTTCTGGTTAATCGGTCTGCTCGCCGCCATGATCGGCATGGGATTGGCGTTGGTGTAAAGAGTATTGCGTGGCGCGAAACTGTATGAAGACGAATTGGCAAGATACCCGCGTGTTGATTTTAGGCGCCGCCCGGCAGGGGCTTGCCCTGGCGCGTTGGCTTTCATTGCATGGCGCGCGCGTTACGGTCAGCGATATGCGCGGCGCGGATGAGCTTCGCCTCGCGCGCGAATCGCTGGCGGAATATCAGATCGACTGGGCGCTGGGCGGGCATCCGCTTGACTTGTTGGATTCAACGGATGTGCTGTGTCTCTCCGGCGGGGTCCCGCTGACATTGCCGATCGTGGTGGAAGCGGTCAGGCGAGGCATTCCGCTCTCGAACGATTCGCAGATCTTCATGGAAGTCGCGCCGTGCAAAACGGTCGGCATCACCGGCTCGGCAGGCAAGACAACGACGACGACGTTGGTTGGCAACATGGCAAAGAATGTTCACGGCGAAAAAGCCTTCGTCGGCGGCAACATCGGCGACCCGTTGTTGAATTACGCGGATGAGATGCAACCCGATGATATTGCCGTGCTGGAACTTTCATCGTTTCAATTGGAACAAATGACCCTTTCACCGGATATCGCCGCGATTTTGAACGTCACGCCGAATCATCTGGACCGTCACGGCACGATGGAAGCGTACACGGCGGCGAAGAGTCGCATCCTGGAGTTTCAATCGAAGGACGATGTCGCTGTGTTGGGACGGGACGACAAGGGCGCGTGGAACCTGCGCGGCAAAGTGAAAGGAAAGTTGGTCACGTTCAGCCTTCACGATCTGGATGAAGGATTGGATGGCGCCTATCTGCAAAATGGTTCGTTGAATCTGCGCGACGGCAAATTGAATGTCACTCTCATGCCGCGCGAGAAGATTCATTTGCGCGGCGATTACAACGTGGCGAATGTGCTTGCCGCGTTCGTCATCGGTTATGCGGCGGGCTTTCCATTGGAGGCGATGCGCGAAGCGGTTGAAGATTTTCGCGGCGTGCCGCATCGCCTGGAGTTGGTGCGCGAGTGGAACGGAGTCCGCTGGTACAACAATTCGATCGCCAGCGCGCCCGAGCGAACGATCGCCGTCATCCGTTCCTTTGAGGAGCCGATCGTGCTTTTACTTGGCGGGCGCGATAAAAACCTCCCCTGGGAGGAGTTGATGCGACTCGCGCAAGAACGAGTAACGTACGCGGTGCTTTTTGGCGAGGCGGCGGAAAAGATCGAGAAAACAGTAGCCAGCCTCCCCGTCGGAGAGAAGCGGTGTGTGTTTTTCCGCGTGACGGGTTTACGCGAGGCGGTCCGCAAGGCGGCGGAAGTCGCAAAGCCGGGCGATGTCGTGTTGCTCTCACCGGGCGGCACGAGTTTCGATGAGTTCAAAGATTTCGAAGAACGCGGAGAAAGGTTTCGAGCATGGGTTCAAGAACTTTCGTAAATGATCGTATCTCGTTTTCGTTCGCGAAGAGTCTCAGCCGCGGGTTGGATGTGCCGTTGGTTCTCACCGTGGTGGCGCTCTCGGTGTTTGGGTTGATCATGTTGTATTCCGCGTCGTTCGATTTTTCGTTCAATGAATACGGGTCGTCGACCTATATGTTTGCGCGCCAGGCGCGCTGGTTCGGTTTGGGAATCATCGGCGCGTTCGCGCTTTCATTATTCGATTATCACATCTGGCGCAAGGTGGGTGTGTTCGCCATGCTGGGCACGATCGGGTTGTTGGTGGGCGTGTTGTTGGTTAACGAAGCGCGTTTGGGCGCGGTGCGGGCTTTTCTCAACGGTTCGTATCAACCGTCGGAACTGGCGAAGTTGATCGCAGTGATCTATCTTTCGGTATGGTTGTACGCGAAGCGGCACAGCCTGCACGATGTGACTTTTGGCTTGATTCCGCTGGGCGTGATCCTTGGAATTATCTGCGGTTTGATCTACCTGCAACCCGATTTGAGCGCGGCTGGCACGGTGCTGATCCTCGGCGGTTTGTTGTTTTATCTCGCCGGCGCGGATATCAAACAGATCATCTTTCTCTTGCTGTTGGCGCTCGTGATCGGCTGGGTGGTGGTGCAATTCAGCGCTACCGGGCGCGACCGCGTTGAATCGTTCGTTGCCGGCTTTCAGGATCCGACGAACGCTTCGTATCACGTGCGCCGATCGTTTGAGGCGATCATCAAAGGCGGCGTGTTCGGCGTGGGCTTGGGCGAAGCGGATACCAAGTTGACCGGTCTCCCGTTCGCCCCCACCGACAGCATCTTTGCGGTCGTTGCCGAGGAACTGGGCTTGTTTGGCACGGTTTTGTTGATGTCGTTGTACGGCGCGTTGATCTGGCGCGGTCTGGTTGTGGCGCGTCGCGCGCCGGATATGCTCGGCACACTGCTGGCTTCGGGTGTGATCTTTTGGATCGGGCTGGAAGCGGCGATCAACATGGCGGTGATGGTCGGGTTGATGCCGTTCGCCGGGAACGCCCTGCCGTTCATCAGCGCGGGCGGTTCGAATTTGGTTTCCACGTTATGCGCCATCGGTATTGTGTTGAACATCTCGCGCCAAAGCGGCGAGGGTTCAAAGATCGAAGAAAACGAATGGAGGTCTTTCGGTGCGGTTATTGATTTGCGCCGGAGGGACGGGAGGCGGAGTGTATCCCGCGCTCGCCGTTCACAGCGCGTTGACGGCTAAAGTCACCGACGTGGACACGCTCTGGGTGGGGGGCAAGGGCGGCATGGAGGAATCTCTGGTAAAACGCCAGGGTATTGCCTTTACCAGCGTCCCTGCCGCCGGTCTGCACGGCGTCGGTCTTACCGCGTTGCCGGGCAATCTGCTCACGCTTGGGCGCGGTGTCCTTGCCGCTCGCCGCATCCTGCGCGAATTTAAACCGGACGTGATGTTCTTCACTGGCGGGTATGTGGCGGCGCCGGTCGCCATCGCCGGGGCGTCGATACCGATCCTGCTCTATACGCCGGATATCGAACCGGGGCTGGCATTAAAGTCCCTTGCCCGCTATGCCGATGTGATTGCCGTGACAACGAGCCAATCGCAAAAGTTCTTTCGCAAGAAGGTGCGCGAAACAGGCTACCCGCTGCGCCCCGACCTTTCGCTGTGGGACCGATTGACAGCGACTCGTCACCTCGGCATCTCCGGCGAAAAGCCCGTACTGTTGGCGTTCGGCGGAAGCAAAGGCGCGCGTTCCATCAACTTTGCCGTGATCAATCACCTGCGCGACCTGCTCGCCAAGTTCGAGGTCATCCATCTCACTGGCGATCCGGACTGGCAATACGTAAAACAAATGCGCGAGCAACTGCCAATGGAACTTGCCGCGCGTTATCATGCCATGCCCTACCTGCATGAAATGGGCGCGGCATTTGCCGCGGCAGATGTGGCGCTGACGCGCGCGGGCGCTTCGGTGTTGGGTGAGTTCCCATTATTCGGGTTGCCTTCCATCCTTGTGCCGTATCCCCATGCGTGGCGTTACCAAAAAGTGAACGCTGAGTTCCTTGCCTGGCGCGGCGCGGCGGTTATTTTGGAAGACCACCGCCTGAACACCGAACTGATGATGACCTTGAACGTTTTATTCGAGAACCAGAATAAGTTGAAATCCATGCGGGCGGCGATGTTTGAATTGTCGCATCCGCGCGCCGCAGAGAAGATCGCCAGCGCGTTAATCGAACTGGCAGGAGTGAAAAGCCTATGATGAGCATCGATATTGTTTTTTGGATGTACGTCCTGCTCTTTGGGTTCATTGGAGGAATGCGCGGCTGGGCGAAGGAACTGCTCGTCACATTCAGCGCCATCCTCGCGCTTGCCATCAACCACGTCTTGCGGAAATATGTTCCGCTGGTGGCGGGTATGCAAGATTCTGACATTAACTTGTTTTGGGCGCGTATCATCGTCCTGACCGTGCTGGTCTATTTCGGGTATCAGACCGTGGTCAGCATCCAGCATCTGGCATCGCGCGCGGTGCGCGAGCGCTTTCAAGACACGGTCATCGGCGTCCTGCTTGGCGGCGTGAACGGATATTTCATTGCCGGCAGTGTGCTGTTCTATTTGGACAAGGCGAAATATCCATTTTCACAAATTGTTGCCGCGCCAACCGACCCGAATTTACTGACCAAGATCAACAACATGATGTTGTACATGCCGCCTGGGCTCCTCGGCGATCCGGGCATTTACTTTGCCATCATCCTCGCCTTCGTGTTCATCATCGTTGTCTACATCTAAACCACCAACCACCAAACTATCTAACTATCTAACTATCTAACTATCTAACTACCAAACTACCAAACTACCTAACTACCAAACTACCTAACTACTCAACTAACATGACACACGTCCATTTCATCGGCATTGGGGGCAGCGGACTTTCCGCCATCGCCCGTCTCCTGCTGGAAAGCGGATACGCGGTGAGCGGCTCTGACCGCGCGCTGACTCCGTTTGCCGAAGAGGTGCGCAAGGCCGGCGCGACCGTGTACGTGGGACATCATGCCCGCAATGTGGCGGAAGCCGATTGGGTCGTGCGTTCCTCCGCCATCCCGGACGATAACCCTGAAGTGCAGGCGGCTCTGCAGAAGAATATTCCCGTGTACAAACGCGCGGATTTTCTTGGCGAATTGATGGCAGATAAGACCGGTATTGCCATTGCCGGCACGCATGGCAAAACCACCACCACCGCCATGACCGCCTGGGTATTGACCGAACTCAAGCGCGACCCCTCATTCATTATTGGCAGTGTGTCGAAAAATCTCGGCGTCAACGCCCGCGCCGGAAAAGGCAATTTATTCGTCATTGAAGCCGATGAATACGACAACATGTTCCTCGGTTTGAAACCGCAGATCGAAGTGATCACCAACCTCGAGCACGACCATCCCGATTTCTTCCCAACCTTCGAGGCGATGACACAATCCTTCGAAACCTTTATCAACCTTCTGCCAGCCGACGGCGCCCTGATCGTCTGCGTGGAAGATGCCGGCGCAATGTCGCTCATCCCCTCTGCGCGTAAAGCCGGCAAAAACGTCATTGCCTATGGCGCGCGCATGGATAACACCATCAGCGCGCCGCATTGGGTGATGGCGCGCGATGTGAAGCCCAACCAACGCGGCGGCTTCGACTTCGTCGCCTCCTCCAACTTAAAGAGCGCCGGGCTCGAATCGGTGGAGGTGTCGTTGCAGGCGCCGGGCGAGCACAACGTCCGCAATGCCCTGGCAACTCTGGCGATCGTGGATGTGCTGGGACTTTCGCGCGAAAAAGCCGCAAAGGCGTTGAGCAAATTCACAGGAACCGGACGCAGGTTCGAGTTGAGAGGCGAAGCGAACGGCGTCAGCGTGTACGACGACTACGCCCATCATCCCACCGAAATCAAAGCCACGCTGGCAGGGGCGCGGGCGCGTTATCCCGAACGCCGCATCTGGGCGGTCTGGCAACCGCACACGTATTCGCGCGCGCAGGCGTTACATCTCGAATTTTCGCGCGCCTTCAAAGATGCCGATGAAGTCATCGTCACCGAAGTGTACGCGGCGCGCGAACCGAAACAGGATTTCACATCGGCGGAGATCGTTAGCGGTATGCCGCATCCCTCGGCGCGTTACATCGCCACGCTCCCGCAAGCGACCGATTATTTATTGAAGAATTTGCAACCCAACGACGTGTTGATCGTGCTATCGGCTGGCGATGCCGACCAGATCTGCGCGGAAGTTTTGAAAACCCTGAAGGAGAGATGACATGACCCGACAAACGCTTCAACTCCGGACCTTGGACCTACTCCGCCTGCGGAAAGTTTTACTCGCCGCCGGGCGCGGTGTGCCCTCGCGCGTCCCCGCGTGGAATGCGGACGAACAACTCGCGGTTGAACTGATCGAGAAAATGAAATCCATGCCGGCGTTGGCGAGCCCCTTGGCCGGGCTGGCTGTCGAATCGCCGCAACCGTTTTCCCGCGTTGCGATTCCTGAAATGGCGGGGAGTCATGCCTGAGAAAAAAGATCACGAAAAGCCCGAGATCTTCTTCCTGCCCCCGTTGCGAATGCTCCTTTCTTTCTTCGATAAAGACGCGCGTCGAAAGAAAACCGAGCAAACGCATGAGGAAGAAAAAGAATCGAAGGAAAAAACGGTCGAGAAGTTGATCGAGAAATTGAACAAGAAGGATGAATAGTCGGAATTTGTAGACAAGACAAGATTGAACCGCGAAGCCAGCCAAGGGCGCGAAGGAAACCTTTGAGAACTTAGCGTTCTGCGCGGTAAAAAATGAATGTACGCTAGAGAGAAATAGAAAGGAAATGCGCCAGCCAACCGGCTGACTCGAAAAACATGGTTGCCCTAGCCCGCCCCGTTGACCTGCTCATCGCCAAGTTCGGCGAGATGGTGAAAGAGAATGCGCCTCTTGCGCCGTTTACCTCTGCGCGCATCGGCGGTCCTGCCGACCTGTTCGTCACTGTCGATTCGGTTGCCGCGTTGGCGCGGGTTGTGAAATTTCTATGGAAGAACGAACTGCCGTTCATCGTCATCGGCGGTGGCTCGAACATCCTCGTCAGCGATAAGGGTGTTCGTGGGGTGGTGGTGATGAACCGGGCAAAGAAAGTTACTTTTCACCCCGGCGACCAGCCCTCGGTCACTGCCGAATCGGGTGTGGTGTTCAGCAACCTTGCCAACCGGTGCGCCTCGAAGGGACTCGGCGGCATCGAATGGGCGGCGGCGGTCCCCGGCACCATCGGCGGCGCGGTGTATGGCAATGCGGGCGCGTTCGGCGGAGATGTGGCTGGTAGTTTGCTCTCTACCGAACTGCTGACCGAAAACGGACGCGAACGGTTTTCCGTCGAACAAATGGGATATGGCTATCGCGCCAGTGTTTTGAAACGCGGCGAGTTGAAAGCCATCGTGCTGTCGGCGGAGTTGAGTCTGGCGAATTCGACCAAAGAAGATGCGACGGTCAAGATTCAACAATTTAGCGCGCATCGTAAAACGACCCAGCCGCCGGGCGCGAGCATGGGGTCGATGTTCAAAAACCCGCCCGGCGATTATGCGGGCCGTCTGATCGAAGCCTCGGGCTTGAAGGGGACCCGCGTCGGTAACGCGGAGATCAGCCCGGTGCATGGAAACTTCTTCGTCAATCATGGCGCGACGCGGGCGGAGGATATCCGCAAGCTGGTTCAACTCGCGCAGAAGACGGTGAAAGAGAAGCAAGGCATCGACCTGGAGTTGGAGATCGAGATGGTTGGCGAGTGGTGAGCAGAGATATGAAAAAGAAACTTCGAGTGGCAGTGATCTTTGGCGGACGTTCCGGCGAACATGATGTTTCGCTTATGTCCGCGCGTTCCGTGCTTTCGGTGCTTGACCCCGCCAAGTACGAAGTCACCCAGATCGGCATCACGCGCGAGGGTCAATGGCTGACGGGCGAGGATGTGATCGGAAAGTTTGAACGCAACAAACTCGAAGGACTCGACCATTTTGTTCTATCGCCTGACCCATCCGACGCAACTCGTAACACGTATCCTGTTGTTGATGTATTCTTTCCCCTCCTGCACGGCACGTTCGGCGAAGACGGCACGATTCAAGGATTGTTTGAAATGGCGGATGTGGCGTACGTCGGCGCGGGCGTGACCGGCTCCTCTGTCGGCATGGACAAAGGCGTGTTCAAAGAAGTGATGCGCGCGAATGATATTCCCATCGTCGAGTCTGTTCTGGCGTCGCGCAAGGAGATCGAAAAAAATATGGATGCTGTCCTTGAGAAGGCAGAGAAAGTTGGCGCGTATCCATTGTTCACCAAGCCTGCCAACCTGGGTTCCTCGGTGGGCGTGACGAAATGTCATAACCGCTCCGACTTGCAGGAAGGCTTGATGGAAGCCGCGTCGTTCGACCGGCGCGTGCTGATCGAACGCGGCGTGAATGACGCGCGCGAGATCGAGGTCAGCGTGCTGGGCAACGACGAGCCCTCCGCTTCGGTGTGCGGAGAGATTTTGCCGAGCCGCGAGTTTTACTCGTACGAATCGAAATATATCGACGGCACTTCCGGTTTGGATATACCGGCAAAATTGCCTGCGGATGTTTCCGAACAGATCCGCGCTTATGCCATGCGCGCGTATCACCTGATCGATTGCGCGGGGATGGCGCGCGTGGATTTTTTTGTAGAGAAAGATACGAACAAGGTTTACCTCAACGAGTTGAATACCATTCCCGGTTTCACCACGATCAGTATGTACCCGAAGCTGTGGGAAGCCTCGCACCTCCCTTATGCAACACTCGTCGACCGGTTGATCGAACTGGCGCTCGAGCGCAAAGCAGAACGAGACCAAACATCGCATACGTATCGGAGCCGCGCATGAATAACAAAAAATATATGTCCCGAGCCGAACTCGTCCGTTTGAGACGCGAGAGCGAGCATACCAAATCGATCGAACGCGCCGCGCGCGAGGCGACGCGCCCCTTAAGCGCTGTGAAGCCTCGCCCCAAACCCGCGCCGAAACACAACAAGCGGCGATTCAATATCGCGTTAGCCATGCCGCGCGTCAACTTGAGGGCGATTCACCTGCCCACGATCCAGTTTCCACGACTGCGATTTAACTGGCGGACGTTTTCGCTCCTCCTGGTTGCAACACTTGGCTTGGCGGCGTACTTTTCGTTCACCCGCCCTGAGTTGAGGGTTTCGGAGGCGCAGGTGGCTGGCAACCAAATCCTGACTCCCGCTGAGCTAAATTCGGTGATGGGCGTTGCGGGTCAACCCATCTTTATGCTGACTCCCTCCGAGTTGGAGACGCGCCTCTTGCTCAATTTTCCCGAAATCTCCGCGGTGAAGGTGAATGTATCCCTGCCGAACCTTGTCACGGCGCATATCGTCGAGCGCAAGCCGTTTATTCGCTGGGAGCAGAATGGCGCGTATACGTGGATCGCCGAGGATGGCGTTGCGTATCGTCCGCGCGGCGAGATGGTGGGACTCGTTTCGGTGGTGGCTGAATCAGCTCCCCCGGCGATCGGAGGCGGGACAGATCCGCTGGCGCCGACTCCGTATATCACGGTCGAGATGGTGCAGGCGTTGAAGGGACTGGCGAGTCACGTCCCGCCTGGCGCGGTGATCCTGTACGATTCGGTCAACGGGTTTGGCTGGAACGATCCCCGAGGCTGGCGCGCTTATTTCGGCGCCACCGCCAGCGATGTGGAACTGAAGATGCGCGTGTATGAAACGATGGTGAATTCATTGACCCAGCGCGGCATCCGCCCGGCGTTGATCAATGTAACCTATCCGACCGCGCCCTATTACCGGATGAATCAGTAAAGGTAGACAGAGAAACACATAAAAAGGCGAACATGGTGTCGTCGGGCGGGTTTCTCCGCTTGAGGTCACTGGTGAAGATGAAAAGGAACCATGGAAGAAATTGTAGTTGGCATCGACGTAGGCACGACAAAAATTTGCACCCTGGTGGGGCGCGTGGAGGAGGACAACCCCATTCGCATCATGGGCGTGGGCATTGAGCCTTCGGATGGAATCCGCAAGGGCGTCATCGTTGACCTCGCCGCCGCGACGCAAGCCATTGCGCGGTCGGTGAAAAAGGCCGAATCGACCTCGGGGTTGGAGATCACCTCGGCGTTGGTGAGCATTGCCGGCGCGCACGTGTCGTCGGTGAACAGCCGCGGCGTATCAGCCGTCAATGGGAAGACGATCGAGCAATACGATCTTGATCACGCCATGGAGCAGGCGCGCGCGGTGGCGATCCCGAACGACCGCGAGATCATCCACGTGATCCAACGCGGATTTTCAGTGGACGGGCAGGATGGCATCCGCGCCCCGAAAGGGATGCACGGGTATCGCCTCGAAGTGGAAGCGCACATCATCACCGCCTCTGCCGCCACAGTGGATAACCTGCGCCATTGCGTGGGCGCAGGCGGCGTGAAGATTCAAGAATTTGTGTTGAACCCGCTTGCCTCCGGTGAAGCCGTGCTCACCGAACAGGAACGGCAGATGGGGGTGGCGGTTTGCGACATCGGCGGCGGCACGGCGGATTTGGCGATCTACGTCAACGGCGATGTGTGGCATACGATGGTGCTCGCGGTTGGCGGCAATCACATCACCCAGGATATTGCGCATGGTCTGCGGTTGCCGTTTGCGCAAGCCGAGGATGTAAAGAAACAACAGGGTCATGCCGTTCGCGCTGAAGTGGGACTCGAGGAATATTTTTCCGTGCGCCCGTTTGGCGAGGATAAGTCCGTGCAGATCAACCGGCAGGAATTGGCAGAGATCATCGAAGCGCGCGTGTCGGAGACCTTTGGGTTGATCCTGCAAGAGATCAAACGGTCGGGGTACGACGGTCTGTTACCGGCGGGCATGGTGTTGACTGGCGGCACATCGGCATTGCCGGGCATCAACCGCGTGGCAAGCGAAGTGTTGGGTATGCCGGTCCGCTCGGCGCAACCGGAGAATCTCTCCGGGCTGGTGGATCGGTTGAGGTCGCCGGCGTATTCCACCGGTGTGGGTTTGTTGCAATGGGCGCTTTCGATGCAGGATGAAGATACAAGCATTGGGCGCGACCGCCGCAGGAAAGGAGAATCACGCATGGGGTTTGGGTATATCAAGAAAATTGTCGGAAGGATTTTACCGTAGCGAGAGTATGTAGCCGCAGAGCGCGCAGAGTTCTCTGAGAAAAAATATAAACACTCGGTGTTCTCTGTGTTCTCTCCCGAAGACGATCGGGACGATGTGTGGCAAAGAATCGTTTCTCACCCTTAAAATTTATCGCTGCGGAATCAAAAGCAAGTATCATTCAACCAATGTTTGATGGAGGCTCAACATGGACTCGACCAATATGCAAGACAACCAGCAACAAGCAGAAGCATTCGCCCGCATTAAAGTGATCGGCGTGGGCGGCGGCGGATCGAATGCCGTCAACCGCATGATCGACGAAGGGATTCAAGGCGTTGAATTCATCATTGCGAATACCGACGCGCAAGCGTTGAAGAATGCGAAAGCGCCCACGCGCGTGCGACTTGGCGATAAGTTAACGCGCGGCCTTGGCGCGGGCGGCGACCCGGAAGTGGGACGCAAAGCCGCGGAAGAATCGGCTGATGAGTTATACAAGGTGATGCAAGGCGCGGATATGGTCTTCGTCACCGCGGGTATGGGCGGCGGCACCGGCACCGGCGCGGCGCCGGTTGTGGCGCAAATTGCCAAAGAAAGCGGCGCGCTCACCATCGGCGTTGTGACGCGCCCGTTCACATTCGAAGGCGGGCGTCGTTTATCGTCGGCTGAAGCGGGCATCGGCAAGTTCAAGGAACATGCCGATACCTTGATCGCGATCCCCAACGATCGCTTATTGCAGATCGCCGACAAACGCGCTTCCCTCCAAGACGCCTTCCGCCTCGCGGACGATGTGTTGCATCAAGGCATTCAGGGCATCTCTGAATTGATCACCATCCCCGGTCTCATCAACCTCGATTTTGCCGACGTGCGCGCGATCATGTCCGAAGGCGGCGCCGCTCTCATGGCGGTTGGAACCGGCACAGGCGACGAACGCGCGAAGAAAGCCGCCGAGGATGCGATCTCATCCAAACTGCTCGACATCACGATCGACGGCGCGCGCGGCGTGCTGTTCAACGTCACCGGCGGCCCGAATATGACTCTCTTCGAGGTGAATCAAGCCGCGGCGATCATCCGCGAAACGGCTCACCCCGATGTGAACATGATCTTCGGCGCGGTCATCGATCCGAATCTGGGCGACGACATCCGCATCACTGTGATCGCGACCGGCTTCGAACGCAATGCGATGCCGCGCCGCGCGCTCGAACGCAACACGCGCGAGAACAAGCGGACGGAGCCGGCGGCGTTCTCACGCCCGCTTGAATCGGTCTCGGTTCATGCCGACGTGCAGGCTGGTGAGGCGAAGTCGGCTCCTCTGCCCCCCGTCAACAAAGACGATCTCGACATCCCGACCTTTTTGCGGAATCGAAGATAAAAAACGTTAGACATCACAGGTTTTTAAAACCTGTGATGTCTCGATGAAAAATTCGGTCAAGTCCACCTCCTTTGCCGGAGCGGTTCTGGCGTGCCTGGGCGAGGCACGTCCGAATCGCTCTGTGTGTTTAAGTTCACTCACCGCGAAGTGCGCGAAGATCGTAAAGAAAAACTTTAACTCTTCGCGCCCTTTGCGCTCTTGGCGGTTAAAAAATGGGGATGTGCTAAAATACGGTTGAATGAAAGCCAAAATTCCACAGCCTGTTCACGAATCATACAAACGCCATCGCAAAGAATTGACGTGGCAGATTCTCCTGCCTGTGATACTGAGCGTGCTTCTTTTTGTCGCGTTGATCGTGCTGATCAACATCGCCACCTTCAACCAAGGCGGCGACGTGGGTCGCTGGGCGGCGATCTCCACGATCTGGATCGTGATCCCGGTCATGGTCGCAGGCGTGGTCCTGCTTGCGTTGTTGGTCGCGCTGGTCTACTTGATGAAGCGGTTGCTGGGAATCACGCCCACCTACACCGGTCTCGCGCAAGATTACGTCCATCTCGCCGCGAGTTACATCAAACGCGGAACGGAGATGGCGGTCAAGCCCGTGCTGTTCCTCGATGGCATCGGCGCGAGCATCAAGGCATTTTTTGGAAGGAAATAATTGAAGAGACCTCACAGGTCTACGAGACCTGTGAGGTCTTTCTGGAGGAAACTATGAACAAAAGCAAAACTCTCTTCACAGGCGCGCTCATCGGCGCGTTTGCCGGTCTCATCGCCGCGTTGCTCCTCAACCGCCGCGCGGAGAAGAACGAAAGCGAAACCGCCCTCACCGCCGGCGAGGGATTGAAACTCGGTATGCTCGTGTTTGGTTTGTTGCGGGCAATCTCAAGTCTAGGGGATGAGAAGTAGGGAAAATGAAAATCTACAAATATTGGACTGCTGAAACCTATGAGACTCTCTATGGTCGTGAGCAAGTTGAATTTATTTGTTATGGCGGTTCCAATATTTCAGTGGAGGATGCGAAGATCCAAGCGGACCAAAAAGCGGAACGCATTAAACTCAAAATCGCCGGTAAACGCTATAAACTTGAAACTTATGAGGTGGAAATTCGGGAGGAATTACTTCAAGAAATCGACCCGAATAATTTAATCACGCGTAATCGTTACGGGGCAAAAGTGTTGAACAGTGCCAGGATGCTGATCCTCGATATCGACAAGCCGAAACCTGCTGGGTTGATGAACCTCTTCAAAAAGAAGGATTCCCGACCGCCCAAAGATCAAATTTTCGATATGGTTAGAACGCTGGCGGCAACGAAATACGCGCAATATGCATTTCGTATCTATGAAACATATCAAGGCGCAAGGGTGATTGTTTTGGGGGATGATTTTGAGCCGACCAGCTCATTGACCAAAGCCATGATGAACGAGTTCAATTGCGATTCTTTGTATACAACCTTATGTTTGAAGCAGAGGTGTTTTCGAGCCCGCCTTACACCGAAACCATCGCGTATGAACATACCTCGTTATAAGGTAACCTATCCGCGTATGGGGGATGATTCGGAATTTCAACGCTGGTTAAGCGAATATGAAAGCGCGAGCCGAAGTTTCAGCGTGTGCAAACTGGTCGAGCAGGTGGGCGCGTCTCATTCCCTGCCTGAGGCAGTGCGCTTGCACGATGATGTTACGGGGATTTTGTATCCACAGAAGTTGGCATAGCTCGACAATGGACGATTGACCATCGTCCATCGTCCATCGCCTATCGTCATTCGCTTTTGATCCTCCCCTTCAACTCCTCCGCCTTGAACGGACCTTGATCCGCGATCAACGCGCGGGCTTCGCCAAGTTTTTTCCACACATTCCACAACAACACGCCGCGCACGCGTCCATCGGCAAGATAATAGATCACGCCTTTTTTGAAAGGCTCATTCCAGTCGGCGACAGTTTCCATTTCACTGTTCATCTCGCCCACCGCTTCGTATCCAAGATCGAATAGATCCGAATAGAACATTGGGATATGGTTGTATGTCTCGCCTGCGCCTGCCATGTTCCTGCCCGCCAGTTTGCCCATCGCAACGGCATTATCTTCGTGCTCCAAGCGGGCGCGTTTTTCCAATGCGGTGTGGAAGAAGTTGACCGCGTCGCCCGCCGCGTACACATCGGGCGCGGACGTTTGCAGATTTTCATTCACGACGATTCCGTTCTCGACGTTCAGACCAGCCTCCTGCGCAAGCGACACGTTCGGGCGGATTCCGATTCCCGCCACGACGCCGTCTGCTTCAATGGCGCGGCCGCTTCCCGTCTGGACGGTGAGGCGGTCTCCGTCCATTTGAATGCTCGCCACTGAATCGTTTGCGATCACGTCCACGCCTTTTTCACGATAATACTCGTTGAGGCGCTGTGCGAGGTCGCTGGGGAAAACGCGCCCGCCGATGGCGTCTTCGAGGAAGATCATCGTCACTTGTTTGCCGACCATCGTGAGCGCGGCGGCGATCTCCGAGCCGATGAACCCGCCGCCGATGACAACGAAGCGATTCTTTTCATCCGCCATTTTGCGCAAACGCTGATAATCTTGAAGATCGCGGAAGTAGGAGATATCGACCAAGCCGAACGGCAAACGGATCGGCGAGCCGCCGGTGGCGATTAATAACTTATCGTAGGTATATTCGCCTCCCTTGTTGTCGTTGACTATTTTTTTCGTTGTGTCAAGCCCGGTGACGGTGCGCCCCAGCAATAATTCGGCGCGCTCTTCGGTCTTGCGCCAGATCTTTTCGAGAGGTCGCCCCTTCCATAATCCCTTTGAAAGATTCGGGCGCATGTATGGAGCGTCGGGCTCCGCGCTGATGAGTCCGATTGAACCGTCCGCGTCCAATTCGCGGATCCCGCGCGTTGCCGCGTCGCCTGCCAGCCCGCCGCCGATAATCAAGTATTTGTAGTGTTTCATGGTTACCCTTTCGTCAAGTTGAAGTGATCAATCTTCCATATTGACGAAACGACAACCTAATCTCTTCCCTCTCCCGCGAACGGACGAAAAATTTCCATCCAATTTTCAGCGTTGCCCAGCGCATCCCAGCCGAATTGTTTGTATAACCCGTGCGCGTCGCGCGTGGCGAGGGTCCAGCGGCGCAGACCTTGCAGATCAGGGTGGCTGTGGACAGTTTCCATCAACCACTTGCCAAGTCCGCGCGCGCGGTACTCTTCGTGGATGAACACATCGCAGAGATAGGCGAAGATCGCATAATCGGTGACCACGCGCGCGAGACCGATTTGTTTTTCGCCGTCATATAAGCCGAACACAAGCGAGTTGGCGAGGGCGCGTTCCGTCCGTTCGCGCGGACGTCCCTTTGCCCAATACGCGCGTGTGAGAAATTCGCAGATGGCATCTACATCGAGGCGTGAATGATCGGTGCTGATCGTGAATTGCCCGCGTTTCATTTCAAACATTTTTCGCATGGCGTAAGTTTATCATGGGTGATAGTATCTCTATTTACATCTGCCCTTCGACTGCGTTCCTCGTGGCGCATTGCGCCACTCGTTACTCCGCTCAGCGCGAAAATAAACAGGAGACCCATGCTCAAACCCATTCGTTGGAACACTTTTATACGCGACTTCTTTGTCATTCAAATCGGATTTCTGTTGTACGGACTCGCGCTGGCGCTGGTCATTCGCGCAAATCTCGGCACGACCACCTGGCTCGTGTTCGAGATCGCGCTGGCAGAAATTTTCGGGATCACCATCGGCAGGATGACTGTTTTTGTCGGCTTCACGGTGCTGATCCTCGCGCTGATCATGCGCGAAAAGGTTGGCTGGGGCACGCTGGGGAATATTCTCAGCATCGGTCCGTGGCTCGATCTGTGCTTGTGGTTGATTCCCTCAGTCACTGGCAATTTATTTTTGCAAATTGTTTTCTTCTTCGCAGGCATCCTCGTGCAGGGAATCGCCACCGCCGTCTACATCGGCGTGGACGCGGGCGCGGGTCCGCGCGACAGCATGATGCTGGCGATCCATCGGATGACAGGCGTGAGCGTACGCCTGGCGCGCGGTATTCTTGAAGTGATCGTCGTTTTGGCGGGTTGGATGTTGGGAGGTCCGCTGGGGCTTGGGACGGTCATCTTCGCGCTGTTGATCGGTCCGTCGGTGCAGTGGGCGTTCAAGTTGTTCAACGTGAAGCCGCATCAACCCGAAGTTGAAGTTGTTGAAGCCACCGCCGATTAATTCTTTTACCGCGAAGCACGCTAAGATCGCGAAGTTTTAAAAGGTTTTCTTGGCGCCCTTCGCGCGCTTAGCGGTGATTATTTTGTGTTCACGCATTCAGCAATTCGTTTTATTCCCTCTTCGATCTTTTCCGCTTCATACATCACGAAGCACAAACGCATAAAATTTTTCAACCCGCCACTGCTAGAGAACAATGCGCCTTGACGAAAGTCCACATTGAACGCGCCTGCTCTTTTGCGAAGCGCGCCGATGTCCATACCTTCGGGGAATTGTAACCAGAAGAAATATCCTCCGTGAGGGACTTCGTATTTCGCTTGGGGAAGGTGACGACGCAACGCTTCATCCATCACCTGAATTTGACTCAGATAAATTTGCTTTAGCCTCGCGATATTGTTTCCCAGCCCGCCCGATTCGATCACCCCGCGCAGAATCGCGGATGTGAACGGATTCAACCCGCCGCCGCTGTCCATGAGTCCGCTATTGGCGAAACGGTGGATGATGTCTGCGTGCGCTTGCATCCAGCCGAGTCGCAGACCGGGGGCGAGGATCTTCGAGAACGATCCCAATGAGATGACATGCCTCGAGTCCACGAATGCGCCGAAAGGTTTGGGCGGTTGTTGCGAGTAATTCAATAATTGATACACCTCGTCGGCGACGATGAGGAAGTTATGTTTCTCCGCGAGTCGCACGATCTCTTCGCGGCGTCCCTGCGGGAGGGTGTAGCCTGTCGGGTTTTGAAAGGTCGGGATGAGATAAAGGAATTTCGGAGGCGAACCAGCCAGTTTCTCCGCGAGAGAAGCGGGGACGAGTCCGCTTTCATCAGTCGCAACAGAGACCACGTTCAATCCGTGGTCGGCGAAAATCCGCAACGCCAAAAAGTAGGACGGTTCTTCGACGAAGATCGTATCGCCCGTTTTGGTAAAGAGGCTACAGATCAAATCCAGTCCGTTCGAGATGCCTGTGGTGACGAACAAGTTATCGGCATTGACGGGAAATCCATACCCCTCGCTGAGAAAATTCGCCAACGACGCGCGGAAATATCCGTTGCCCTGTTCGGTTCCGTATTGCAAAATGGAATTGTCGTTGTGTGCGAGTTCCCGTTGCGCGGATTCGCGGATCATATCGAGCGGCAACAACGAAAGCGGCGGGTTGCCCAAGCCGAGGTCAATGACATCGGGCGCAATTGGGGTTTGGATGATAGGATGAGGATTCATGGCGCAAGTATAATCGGCTTGTGGAACGAATTATTATTAGTTTAACAGAATGCCAGAGCTCGCACGTCAAAATTTACTTAAAAATTTCACAATTAGATCTAAAAGCCAATTTGTTTTTTCTGTTGGAACTGGCTTGACTCCATTCTCTTGAATAGCATTTACACCTTCGGCGAGAACGCACGCCTCTGCTATGAAATCAAGAACAATACTTCTGTTGAGCAATTCTGAAATCGGGAGAATCAGAATTCCGATGATTATGGATATCAGCATAATCTTTGCAAAGGAAGCAAGTTTGCTCATTTCGAAAATTGTCCCCCAGAACCCCATAGATATATCTACAGGAAGATTTGATGAAGTTCCTATGAAAGCTACCTTAATGAACTCAACTACATTATTGCCTAAAGAAGTGCTCATAAAGCCTCCTAGCAACGCAATGCCTAAAGTTGCTGGAATTAGTTTGTTTTGAACAATTTGCCTCTCCGTATATGCCCATCCCTTAATGGCGAAAAGATATTTTTTGTCAATCTCAATAAATCTAGTAGGCTTTTCCGAATCAATAAAGTCCAATGGAGTATTAAGAAACTTGGAAAGATTTGTTCTAGATTGTAGAATTTGCACACGAAACAACCATTGAAGAATACGACCAATCGAAACCGTAATAAAAACAATTAACCTCGCGAAAAAAATTCCTGTTAGTATGAGGGCTGGGCTAGTTTGAAATACAAATCCTACAAAATAGAACCAAAAATTGTCATAAATATCAGATAAGAACGCATAGAAATAAGTATCACTAAACCCTAAAATCGCACTCTCCCACCAGGGTTTTATGTTAGATAAAAATCCAAGAATGAACACTCCGACAGAAACAACGACCAAAAGTTTTGTTTTTACGGAAAGTCTATTGTTGATTGCAATTTCATAATATCTCCAGTATGCTCCAATAGCAGTGTAAATAGTTGCAAAACTGAAAATAAGAATAAGTATCCAAGCCGTAACATTGTTTACCGAGAGTTGAAGGTCAGAATGTATGATTAAGTACAATATAGCGGCCCAACTAATCAATATAAACGGTTGGAATAGATAAGATATAAAAGAAACAAAATACAAGAACACACTAGACGGCAAAACTTCCATTTCATCTAGAATCCTTGGAGGGGAAAATAACGTGTTTAAAAATTTCCCTATTCTTGAACTGTAATCACTCTGTGCTAATTCCCATCGAGGATATTTATAATAGGAGAAATATTCATCCCTAACATGATTTTCAATATTTGTGATGATGGAAAGTAAGATAGCTAGAGTTTTTTTAGAGCGTGACTGATGCTGTGTGTTTTCCATTGAGCCCTTCAATATCAGTGTAATTTCATATAAATCAAACTTGCTTTTTGTTGGCTGATTTTCACATTATAATCCCCTCCAGTCCAACCTCAGGAGAAATACTTCATGCCCAAAAAGAAGGATTCGGTCGCACTTCCCCTCAAGAAAGAAGAGATTATCAAGGATTACCGCCTCGCCTATCAAAGCAGGCAGGCTTCGCTCATCGGGCGGCGCGAGGTGTTGAGCGGCAAGGCAAAGTTCGGCATTTTTGGGGACGGCAAAGAGATCATCAATATCGCCATTGCGCGGCACTTCCGCAAGGGAGATTGGCGCTCAGGCTACTACCGCGACCAGACCTGGATGTTCATGCTTAACGTCATGAGCATCCAGGAATTTTTTGCCCAGTTGTACGCCCACGCGGATGTGGAGCACGAGTCCAACACGGGCGGACGTTCGATGAACGCGCACTTTGCCAACCGTTTCATCAACGCCGACGGTTCATGGAAAAATCAGACCGAGTTGTACAACACCGCCGCAGACGTGTCTCCCACCGGCTCGCAGATGCCTCGCGCGGTCGGGCTGGCGTACGCCTCGGTTTTGTATCGCGGCATTGATGAACTCAAACAATTCACTCAGTTTTCGCGCAACGGAAATGAAGTGGCATGGGCAAGCATCGGCAACGCGTCTGCCGCGGAGGGGATGTTTTGGGAAACGGTCAACGCGATCGGTGTGTTGAAGGCTCCCGCCGTGATCACG
>WBZY01000448.1_pt1 | contig 31273 bp, 23 predicted proteins | sample 5204191 | NCBI WGS metagenome assembly WBZY01 (sample SAMN12344363, study PRJNA552823) | activated sludge metagenome | biome: Activated sludge suspended growth; feature: Anammox Sidestream; material: Wastewater; isolation source: activated sludge from anammox sidestream of wastewater treatment...
AAGCATTTGCCTGCTTGGGGTGTGAATACATTTATATCAATTTATGGCAAATGCTTCGCCCTTACACCGTGCGGTAACATTGTTATTATTGTAATTTTTCAAAAAACTAACGTGTTACGATTATGGTTATTCCGTTACATGGCAAAGAGACAGAGTGCTCTTCGGCTGACGAAGCAATTTCCTTCCTTTCCACCTACAAATCAAACGGTGTTCAAGGTAAAGTATACAAATACGAGATTAATGTTCTTTACAATAATGGTGATCGTATCACGGCTGAATTCACAACGAAGGAGGCTGTCGTGGAATTTCTAACTCGGTACAGATAAGCCTCTAAGCGCCTAATATCCAGTTGCCCGCTTGATCCAATCTCTGAAAAACAGGCTAAGATTTATCCTTTTTATGCACCTGCGTGACCAGGAAATTCTGAATCCCCATGTCCTTGATTTGCTGGAGGTATGCCTCCAGGTCATTCGCATGCCGTTCCTCGTCAAGGAGGATGTGTTCAAGCAACTCACGTGAGCCACCATCGGCTTCATCAATGCATAGTTTGATAGCCCTTTGAAGCCTGTGTATGGCAACCTTTTCGAGTCCGTAGTCATTCTCGGTTTGTTCTTTTACCGCAGACCCCACACTGATTTTATCAAGCTTGGTGATAACGGGGATGCCTTCTAAATACAAAATACGTTCAATCAGATTTTCCGCATGTTTCATCTCTTCTATAGCCCTTTTTTCGGTGTCTTCGTACAGAAGTAGATATCCCCAGTTTTCGCACATCTTGGCGTGGATAAAATATTGATTAATCGCTGTAATTTCCGCCGTCAGCACCTCATTGAGCACTTCAATAACCTTTGCGTTTCCTTTCATAACATAAGCCTCCTCGCAATTAAGAAATAGTTATCAGGCATGAAACAGACCCTGGCGCTTATTTACCAGGGGGAACGAGAGCACACGATTTCCCCTGGCGTACTTGCAACAGGAAGGGAAATGGCATGTTCCTTTTGGTCGCTGTTGTGTCTCATGTGAAAGAGAGAAGATTTCACGCTATCTTCTGATTACAAATTAATAACACATTATAATGTACTCCGCATCAATTGCAAAGCAGATTTTCTTTTCTCGCGGAGAAAAAAAATTGACTTTAATTAAATTATGTAATAATCTAGGGGGTGTGTATCGCTTTGCCTCCTTGAAGAAAGCGCCCGCACGGGCTATATCGTAGTACGATCTCATGGATTGTCGAGGAGGTCGCAAAAAACTTACCTGAAAAAAGAAGTTTTTTTTCCAGAAGAAACAGAGAGAAGGGCAGAATATGGGACTTATTGTACAAAAATTTGGCGGCACCTCGGTTGCAAATGCAGAACGCATCAAGGCTGCTGCAAAACGGATTGTTGAGACGTATAAGGCGGGGAATCAGGTCATTGTGGTAGTCTCGGCAAGGGGCCAAACGACGGATGAATTGATTGACCTTGCCCGTGAAATAACTGACACCCCATCGACGCGGGAGATGGACATGCTCATGTCTACCGGCGAACAGATTTCCATTGCCCTTGTGGCTATGGCGATCCATGCTCTTGGGTATCCTGCGGTCTCTTTCACCGGCGGACAGGTGGGCATCGTTACGGACAGCTATCATACCAAGGCGCGCATTAGAAACATCAGTACGGACCGTATAAAAAAGGAAGTAGATAACGGCACGATCGTTATTGTTGCCGGGTTCCAGGGGATTGATGCAAATGAAAATATTACCACCCTTGGACGGGGTGGTTCGGATACCACAGCCGTGGCCCTGGCCGCGATTATGAAAGCAGACCGGTGTGATATTTTTACCGATGTGGATGGAATTTATACGGCCGACCCACGAAAGGTTCCTCATGCACGCAAGCTTGATAAGGTATCGTACGACGAGATCCTGGAACTGGCGAGCCTGGGCGCGCAGGTGATGCATTCCCGTTCTATTGAATTTGCAAAAAAATATGACGTTCCGCTGTATGTCTGTTCGAGTTTCAACAACAAAGAAGGGACGTTGATTTGTAAGGAGGCGAAAGAGATGGAAGATATTGTGGTAAGTGGTGTGGCGGTAAGCAAGGATGACGCAAAGATTACGATCCGGGCAGTACCGGATGTCCCTGGCCAGGCAGCCAAGATTTTTCATGAGATTGCCAAGAGAAATATTAACGTCGACATGATTATCCAGAATGCCAGTATTGAGGGCCGGGCGGATGTGACGTTTACCGTGCCCCGGAGCGATTTGCGGGAGGCATTGAATGTTGCGGAGAAGATCAAGAAAGATCTCGGGGCGAAGGAGGTGCTGCACGACAGCAAGATCGCAAAACTTTCGGTTGTGGGCATTGGCATGCGGAGCCACTGTGGTGTGGCGGAAAAGATGTTTAGCGTACTGGCAATGGAAAAGATCAATATCCAGATGATCAGCACCTCAGAGATCAAGATTTCCTGCGTCATCGATGAAGCGCATGCAGACCGCGCCTTACGGACGGTTCATACCGCCTTCGGGCTGGATAAAGTGGAAAAAGAAGAGGTTGTGAAAGTGTAAAACGGGGTTTTTGTGGAGAAACAATGAAAATGGAAAAAGCGCGTTATTTCTTCGTCGTCCTTCTCTCCGCACTCTTCATAACAAGTGCCTGTGCTACGAAAAAGCCCGTCCTTTATCCCAATGATTACTTTAATAAGGTCGGACGCGACGCCGCTGACAAAGATGTTAATGACTGCACTCAGCTTGCAAAAGAACATGTTGGCAAATACGGACGTGAAAAAAGGATTGCTGAACAGACTGCCATGGGTGCGGCTGTAGGTGCCGCGACAGGCGCTGCTGCAGGGGCGGTGAGAGGAAACGTCGGCATGGGTGCCGCAACGGGGGCGGCTGCTGGCGCTGCTGGCGGGCTTATCTTTAGCTTATTTAAGGCCAGAGATCCCGACCCTGTGCTCAAACAGTATATTGAGAAGTGCCTGAGTGAAAAGGGATACGAAGTTATTGGCTGGAAATAGGATGAACTTTCTTATCGCGTGCGCAATCGTTTTTTTGTTGATTTTTATGCCGGGATCGTGAGTTGTATCAGCTTCCGGAGAGTTTTTATCATGGGGCATGATTATGAAAAAGCAATATAGTGCAATAATGCTGGTAGTGATGCTGACGGTTGGCACGGCGTATGGCGGGTTTCTCAGCGACCTTTTTAAAAAAGGGGGCACCGCTGCTTCAAAGGTCAAACTTGATGAAAGCACGGTCACGGCGGGGATAAAGGAGGCGCTCTCCCTTGCAACAGATAAAACGGTGACTTCTCTATCCTCTCTCGATGGTTATTTTGCCAATAAGTCGGTTAAGATTGTGATGCCTGAGAAGATCCAGAAGGTTGCTGATACCTTGGGGAAATTTGGATTCCAGAGGCAGGTTGACGACTTTGTCCTGAGCATGAACCGCGCAGCGGAAAAGGCGGCACCGGTCGCCAGAGAACATTTCGTTGATGCGATAAAACAGATGACAGTCAAAGATGCCAGGAAGATATTAGAAGGTGGAGACACGGCGGCTACTGATTTTTTCAGGGAGAAAACGTACAATAAACTCTACGATTCATTCAAACCAACGATTTCCGACTCCATGGACCATGTGGGGGTTACCAATTACTATAAGGATATGATGGGTAAATTTACGGCGATTCCTTTTATGAACGCCGCATCCGTTGATCTGGATGATTATGTGACAAACGAGGCTCTTGACGGGCTTTTTCACATGGTCGGTGAGGAAGAAAAGAAGATCAGAAAAGATCCCGCGGCGCGGGTAACAGACCTCCTGAAAGAGGTGTTTGGTGGAGCAACGTAAGGGTCTCAGGCCATAGCAGGTTGTCCGGGAAGGTGTCCGGCAAAAAAGGTGGGACACGATAAATCCCGAAGGGGGACTAAGAGGTGTGTGTAAAATGCTGAAACACCCCCCAACCCTTCTTTTTAATGGAAAGACAAAAAGTTGCTGCCGAAGACAGACTGATTAAAAAAGCAGGTTGCCTGCTGACAACCACTCCAGAAGATTTCTCGCCTTTGTCCTTTTTGCATGCCCTCTTTTCCTCCTGCGGTTTGTTTCATCAGGGGGGTTGATAAAGTGCGCCAAAACAGGCAATTTTTATCTCGAATTACGAGAGTCTGGTTAACTGCTGCTGCTCCATTATCTCCTTCCTTGATGATCGCTGAAATAGGGTTCGGACTTTTTCCTGGAAGGTATCCATGTAAGTATAAAAAACAGGGGTGAGGTAAAGGGTAACAAGCTGGGAAAAAAGCAGACCGCCTACCATCACAAGTCCCAGGGGACGGCGCGCCTCCGCCCCTGCGCCAAAGCCAAGGGCTATCGGCAAAGCGCCCATGAGCGCTGCCATGGTAGTCATCATGATGGGACGGAACCGGGTCAGACACCCCTGATATATCGCCTCTAAAGGATTCGTCCCCTCTTTCCTTTGTGTTTCCAGGGCAAAATCGATCTGCATAATGGCATTCTTCTTGACGATCCCTATTAACATGACGAGACCCACGAAGCCGTAAACATCCAAATCCAGGTGGAAAAGGAGGAGTGTCATGAGCGCACCCAATCCGGCGGAAGGAAGTCCAGACAGGATGGTTATCGGGTGGATAAAGCTCTCATAAAGTATTCCCAAAACGATATAAATGACCAGAATGGCCAAAAATAATAACACTCCCAGCCCTTGCATTGACGATTGGAATTCCTGTGCAGTGCCCTGAAAGCTGGTGTTAATGGCAGGGGGCAAGGTCTTGCGCGCCAGTTCGTTGACCCCGGTAACGGCCTCGCTCAGGGAGATTCCTGGTTTGAGGTTAAATGAAATCGTAACGGCTGGGAACTGTCCCAGGTGGTTAATTGTCTGAGGGCCAAGATTCTCTGTCAGCGTTGCGACCGCGTATAACGGAATGGGAAGTCCATTCAACGAGTTTATATAAAGCATGTGCAAGGTATCCTGATTTATCTGATACTGCGGCTCTAATTCCATGATGACCTTATATTGGTCATTGGGTGCATAGATCGTTGAGACCCACCGGTTACCGTAGGCGCTGTAGAGCGCACTTTCGATTTGTCTCGCTGTTACCCCGAGTGTCGAGGCCTTGTCCCGGTGAATTACAACGTTTATTTGCGGACTCTTGATCTGCAAGTCGCTGGTTACATCTTGCAATATTGGCAGATTCTGCATTTCGGCTTCCAGGATTGGGGCATAATGATAAAGTTCTTCTATGTTCGGACTTTGCAAGGTAAACTGATACAGGCTTTTTGTCAGCCGCCCCCCGATGCGAATTTCGGGAGGGTCCTGCATGAAAATTCTGATGCCCGGAATCGTGGCGAGCTTTTGATGCAATTCACCAATTACCTGCGCAGAACTCAGACGGCGCTCGGATCGCGGTTTTAAATGGATAAACATCATTCCCTGGTTGGGACTGGCAGCAGCGCCTGAACTGCCGACACTCGAATAAAAGTCCTTAACGTTCGGGTCTTTGTGGACGATATCCGCCACGGACTGCTGGAGTTGTACCATCTTATCGAAAGAGATTCCCTCCTGAGCTTCTGTAATGGCGAAAATCTGTCCCTGATCTTCGTTCGGAAGGAATCCCTTGGGAATTGTTGTAAAAAAATATCCCGTAGCCAAAAGGATGACGCCGGAAGCTGCCAGCGTGGTTAGGCGATACTGCAAAGCCAGCCTGAGACTCCGTTCATAAACTTTTAGCAGCCTGTTGAAGAAATTCTCAATAGCCATGTACAGACGTCCGTGTTTCTTCTCAGACGGTGGACGTAAGAAACGACTACAAAGCATGGGGGTAAGACTAAGTGAGACAAAACCTGATATCAGAATTGCCACACAAATGGTAACGGCAAATTCCCGGAATAATCGTCCGACAACGCCTCCCATGAACAGCACGGGAATAAACACGGCTGCGAGTGAAAGCGTCATGGAGAGAATGGTAAAACTGATTTCCCCGGACCCCTTGAGCGCCGCCTGGAATGGCTTTTCCCCCATCTCCATATGACGGACGATGTTTTCAAGGATGACGATGGCATCGTCTACCACAAACCCGATTGCAAGAATCAATGCCACAAGGGAGAGGTTGTCCATGCTGTAATTGAAGAGATACATTACGGCAAAGGTGCCTACAATGGACAGCGGGAGCGCCAGACTGGGGATCACCGTGGCAGAGAAATTACGCAGAAAAAGGAGTATGGTCATAACAACCAGGGCAAAAGTCAGGATCATGGTAAATTTAACTTCGTGGATCGATTTCAGGATTGATTCTGAACGGTCATAGAGAATATGCATTTCAGCCGAAGGCGGCAGATGCGATTGGAAGACAGGCAGGAGTTTTTTGACGTTACCAGCAACTTCAACTGCATTCGTTCCCGGCTGGCGCTGAACTGCCAGCACAACGGCCCGCTGGCTTCCGTTTTTGTCCACGTACCAGGCAGCAGCCTTATCATTTTCAACGCTGTCAATGATCCTTCCCAGTTCCTCAAGACGCACTGGCGAACCGTCGCGGTAGGTTACGATAACGGAACGGTAGTCGAAGGCCTTGAATAGTTGGCCGGTAGCAAGGATGGTAAATGCCTTGTGGGTTCCATCCAGGGTTCCTGTAGGCAGATTAACATTTGCATTGCGGAGCGCGTCTTCTACCGTGTCGATTCCAATACCTTTACCGGCAAGGGCATGGGGGTTAAGTTGAACGCGAACGGCATATTTCTGTGGTCCGTAAATCTGGACCAGCGAGACCCCGCTGGTCATGGAGATACGCTGCGCCATCAGGGTGTCCGCGTAATCATGCAGTTCCCAGAGGGGAAGCGTCCGGGAAGTCAGGGCAATATACAAGACAGGCTGGTCGGCAGGGTTTACCTTCTTATAGGTGGGAGGTTGGGGCAAATCCTGAGGAAGAAATGGTGTAGCCTGGGTAATGGCAGTCTGTACGTCCTGCGCTGCTGCATCAATATTCCGGCTTAGTTTAAACTGAAGGGTAATCTGCGTGGACCCCAGGGCGCTGGTGGAGGTCATGGAATCTAAGCCTTCAATCGTTGAAAACTGCCGCTCCAGGGGCGTTGCAACGGACGAAGACATGGTTTCAGGACTGGCGCCAGGAAGGCTGGCGCTTACCAGAAGTGTTGGAAAGTCAACGTTGGGGAGGTCGCTCACCGGCAGGAGTCGGTATCCTGCAATACCAAAGAGGAGTATCCCGATCATGACGAGGGTTGTCATGACCGGACGCCGGATAAAAGGCCCTGAAATATTCACAAATTCATCTCTCCTTTGTAATAGAGTAAATGTTTAAATAAGTTGGCATGTGATAGTCATTGCGAGCGACAGTGAAGCAATCCAGCCCTTGAGATTGCTTCACTGTCGCTCGCAATGACAACTTTCCTTTTGCGTTCATGGTAGTTCGCCCCAACCCGTGCCTTTCCCAATCAAAAAAGCTTACAGTTGGCTAATTTTGCCGGGGAAACTAACCATGAACGGATGAGCAATCCTTTAAATTACGCGAGATATACTCAAGATGCTCATAAAATGTGAATTTTAAATTGATAATAGGTGGCGCATGGACAAAATCTGTTTGTCCATGTGGAACTACTATAAATCCCAAATTGCAAGCCTATGGAGTATAGTATCGTGCTGGATGTTTCGGTGAGCCCTCTCACCGAAACATGAATTCATCCTCAGCGCCGAAACGTCGGCCATTCCTTTGTTTTGTCTGGTGGCCTTACTCATAGGTGTCAACTTTTTGATTATGTATACCAGAACTGCTTTGCGCCAGGGACTCCAGGATGTTCTTAATTTCCACTTTACTTCCCTGGACAAGCTGGAATTGACCGTCAGTTACTACCTTCTCGCCGGGTTGAAGCCCTTTTGCGATAATCGTTTCCTGATTGAAGCGGTTCCCTAAAACGACTGGCCGGAATTCCACGGTAAAATCGGGTCTGACGACAAAGACATAATTGCCTTCCTGGCCTATCTGGATTGCCTGGGAAGGAATTACGACTGCACCCGGTTGTGTAGTGAGTGTTAATACCACGTTAACGAACTGTTTTGGCCAGAGGGATTCGTCTTCGTTGACAAAGATTGCCTTAAGCAAAATGGTGCCCGTAGATTCATGTACTTCGTTATTTATGAAGGTCAGTTCTCCAGCGACTGAATCCATTTCATCTTTAGGAACAATCGCCTCTACTTTCAGGTTTTTCTGGGCCATGTATCTCCTGACTTCTGATAGCTCCTGTTCCGGCAAGGAAAATGTGACATATATCGGCTTCGTCTGATTAATTGTTACCAGTATGGTATCAATGTCTTTGACAATGTTGCCCTGATTAACCTCAAGTCTTCCGATACGGCCGTCTATAGGGGAACGGATATTGCAGTATCCAAGTTGAAGTCGGGCGTTTACCACAGCGGCCTCATCGGCCTTAACCGTCGCCCTGAAGGCTTCAAAATTGGTATGGTATTGGTCGTATTCCTGCTTGGAAACCACGCCGCTTTTCAGTAACGCATTGTAACGAAGTACATCCGCCTCTGCCTTTTTCATCTGGGCGGTATCTCGTGCCAGGTTAGCTTCAAATTGTTTGAGCGATGCCTTAAAAGGACGGGAATCGATCAGGAAAAGGAGATCCCCTTTTTTCACTTCCTGGCCTTCTTTGAAATAGACGCGTAACAGCTCTCCTTCGACCCGCGCCTTGACCGATACGGTAGAATAAGCCTCCACGTTCCCAATGGTGTGTATTTGGATGGGGATGTCCTTTTGTTCGGCGATAGCCACGACAACCGGTATGGCGGCTGGCATCGCATGTTTCTCCTTTGCTCCGGGTGAACAAGCCGTAGCGAGGGTTATGATTCCCAGGATAAAACTGCATCTGATAATGAGAAAAGGGTTCATTTCGTTGTTCCTTTAATAAAGATTACTACTCAAATCCTGCACACAAAGCATGGCCTTTGTGTGCAGGACTTGGGTAGTAATATCAATCACGGTTTCCCTATAGTAAAGAGGGAACCCGGGTGTGTAAAGAAGCCTTAAACGCGTCCCCGGCCGGAAAACAAAGGCGTCTCCGTTTAACCTATCTTACAGATAGTTGTGCCGGGTCTTGCTGATAATAAAGTTTTAACTCTTCGTAAAGCTCAGGATGTTTTCGTTTGAGTTGTATGGCTTTTTCGAAGAAACATTCCGTTGCCACGGCAAAAAATTCCGCGGGATTTGTGGCGCCGTACTTGTCCAGCATAGTCCGCCGGCCATGTTCGGCATCTTGTTGTAAATGTAGATATTCTGCGCCAAGCACACGTGCCCACGCAACATACATCGAACGGCGCGGCAAAATGGGTGACCCATGGGCAGCTCCACCCTCCTGATCCAGCTGATGTGCAAACTCATGCAGGACAACGTTGTGACCATCATGAATATCAGCCGCACCCCGAAGCACGTCATCCCATGACAGGACAACTGCCCCATGATGCCATGATTCGCCAAGTCTGACAGAATCACCCTCACGTATAATTCCACCTACCGACTCAGACACATGCGCTATATATGCGCTTGGATACACTAATATCGAAATCATGGTTGGGTAGTAGTCCGTATCCCGGTGTAAGAGAAGCAGGCATGCCTGCGCCGCAATGGTGACCTTCATTTCATCCGTTATTTGCAAACCGCCACAGCCCTCGAAACGCTTTTCAGCAAGGAATACCTGGATATGCCCCTGCAGTTCCCGCCGATCGGCCTCCGGCAGATAACGATAGTATGGGACATTCCGCTCAATGATTTTAAGCCATGCCTGGGGTAATGGAACAGAGTGCAGGTGATCACGACGCCGATGCTTAAAGCCAAACATACTGAAAATCCCTTACTCATCATATCCCTTAAATGTTATTACTTTTCAGCACAAAAAAATATTCTACCTAAATCCTGCAGACAAGGCAAGGCCTTGTTGCAGGATTAAGCCGGAAATGGCAGAATTTCCAAGAGATTCCAGGGTGTTGTAAGAATAAAAACCCTTGAACAGAACGAGTCGGAAAAAACGAGCTGCCCCTGTCAGGGTTCAAAACCCTGACGGGGGTATGTCTGTTCATAATAATATTTATGGCCTGTTGTCTTCTTATCTTCTTGCGTCCCCGAATTTACATGGTAGGGGCGCGGATATTTATTTGGCTAAATTACGGGCTGCGGATTATAATATTCAGGAATATGTTTCCGTAGGTTAACATACTACAAATATTACGTCCAGGTAATAGAAGTTATTATTGGGAGTAGTGTTGTGTGTTTTCATTGAACGGTGTCGTGTAGTTATGCAAATTGCACATTATGAGGTTGGATAAAGGTATCTGGCGATGGACATAAGAGTATTTTTTAAGCGGATAATTTTTAAAAATATTGAGCGATGGATTAATTACCGTGGTATGTCCGAGTCTCTTATCCTTATCTGCGCGGCACTTCTTGTTGGTATTGCCAGCGGTTCTGGCGTATTGCTTTTTAAAAAGATGATTAAGCTGGTACACTGGGGTATGTTCAATGGTTTTGGATTCATCTTGTTGTTTTTTGGTCATTGGACGTTCATGCTTGTGCCTGTTATGCCTCTCGTGGGCGGTCTTGTCGTCGGATTGATTGTTCGGTATTCCTTGCGTGAGGATCGCTATCATGGGGTAGCAGGTGTGATGGAGTCAGTGGCATTAGCAGGGGGGAGGCTTTATTATCGACTTTTACCGGCAAAAACAATTGCAGCATCTCTATCCATCGGTTCTGGCGCATCTGTCGGACCAGAGGATCCTTCAGTACAAATTGGATCAAATCTTGGCTCAATGTTTGGGCAACTCTTGCGTTTTTCTGATGAACGGGTGCGTGTGCTCGTTGCGGCGGGTGCTGCAAGTGGAGTTGCCGCTGCCTTTAATGCTCCGATTGCAAGCGTATTTTTTGCGCTGGAAATAATCATAGGAGAATTGAGCAGCAAGGCGTTTGGCATCATAGCCTTGTCGGCTGTGGTATCATCGGTGTTCACGCAAGCTATATCAGGTCCAGAGCCTGCATTTCACGTTCCAGCCTATGCATTGCATTCAGTATGGGAACTGCCGTTGTATTTAGGATTAGGGGTGATATCCGGACCCATTGCGGCAATATATACTCGTTTACTGTATGCTGCCCGCGATATTTTCAATCAATGGCGCATCCCTCGTTGGCTTAAGCCTGCAATTGCCGGTCTTATTGTTGGCCTTGTGGGAATTTATCTGCCTCATGTGTTTGGCGAAGGATACGAAACGATTGAAAAAATTCTCGATGCAAAACCCCTGGCATTAAGTCTTTTGCTTCTATTGCTGATAGCTAAACTTTTTCTAACCCCGATAAGTATTGGCGGCGGCTTTTTTGGCGGCGTATTTGCACCGTCCCTATTCCTGGGGGCAACAGCCGGGGGGGCTTATGGACTCATTGTCCAGCAGCTTTTTCCTGCTCTTCATATTGCGCCACCTGCGTTTGCTATGGTGGGAATGGCAGCCGTTCTTGCTGGCGCAGTGCATGCTCCGCTTACCGCAATCATTCTCCTGTTTGAAATGACGAATAATTATAAGATTATTTTGCCTTTAATGTTTGCCGTGACTGTCAGTCTTTACCTTTCTCGTTATTTGCAACGCGATTCTATATATACCTTTGGTTTGGCGCGTAAGGGTATACGTCTGGAGCACGGGCGCGTTGTAGACATACTGGAGTCAATTAATGTGGATGAGATTATGGAGAAGAATGTTGTGACGTTACGTGAGGCTGATTCGTTAATAACAGCGTCCAATTTACTTCTGCAAACACGACATCGTAGTTTACCGGTGCTGAATGAAGCAGGAGAACTCGCCGGAATTCTTACTGTGCAGGATATTGAGCGTGCGCAGAATGAAGGCGATAACAAAGATTGCACCGTTGGCGAAACCTGTACGCGAGAATTGCTTCTTGCACATCCTGATGAAACAATTGGCGCCGCATTGCGACGCATGGGGATTCGCGATCTGGACAGCTTACCCGTTGTGTTGCGTAACAATCAAAGTTGTTTGGTAGGCTTGTTGAGTAGCACAGACATAGTGCGTGCCTATGATCTGGCATTAACCCGCCGTGAGCAAATTAAACATCGTGCACACCAGGTACACCTTAATACTGTTGGAGGTGTAAACGTAGAAAAAATTACGGTGGAGTCCGGCTCACACTGTGCAAACAAACAGATTCGGGAGGTGACCTGGCCTCGAGAATCAGTGATCGCAACCGTTCGAAGAGGGAGAAAAATATTTATTCCGGATGGTGATACAATCTTAAAAGAAGGTGATGTGTTGGTGGTTGTGGCGGATATCGAAATACGTGAACAAATTCAACGCCTTTGTTCACCTGTAAGAGCTGTTTAATATCGTTTTTGCCAGGAATGTCAAAATATTTTTTGATGATGGTTATTGAAAGATGTCACAAGATGAATCTATAAGAGCTTCAGAGATGTTAGGAGGGCAAGGGGAAAAGGTTTTATCCCCGGCGCTTGATCTCTTGGAACATATAAGTGAACCGATAGGCAAGTATCCATACCAGGGATGGGAGTCCTTGTATCGCGAACAACTGGATTATGACTATTTTGGCAGAACGACTCACTCGGTGAATTGCACCGGCTCTTGTACCTGGAAGGTTTACGTTAAGAACAACATAGCGTTTAAGGAAGAGCAGTATGCGGATTACCCCGATATCAATGCGAGTCTTCCCACATATAATCCCCGGGGATGCCAGAAAGGCGCTAACTACAAAGAATATGTACACGGTCCCCAGCGCTTGAAGTATCCTCTGATGCGAGCAGGCGCCCGTGGCGAAGGAAAATGGAGAAAAGCCTCATGGGAAGAGGCTACGAGTTATATCGCAAACAAAATGGTCAATGCCATATCCAACTACGGTCCTGACACCGTGACATTCTATTCGGCTAATCCTGCCAAGTTTGCGATTACGTATACCGGAGGGGTAAGGCTGGCGAACTTGATTGGCGCCGTGGTATGCAGCTTCTATGACTGGGTATCTGACCTGCCTCCGGGCGAACCCATAACCTGGGGTGTACAGACCGACTCCTGTGAGGCGGCTGATTGGTTTAACTCAAAATACATCATCGTGTGGGGGTCAAACATCCTGGAAACACGCATCCCTGATGCCCATTTCCTGACCGAGGCACGAATGCACGGAACCAGGATCGTAGCCATCTTCCCGGAATACAACCCGACTTCAATCCATGCCGACATGTATGTCCCTGTAAAGCCTGGCACTGACTGCGCTCTGGCTTTGTGTATGGCAAATGTGATCATGAACGAAAAGCTTTACGATGAGACTTATCTAAAACAGTACACCGACATGCCCATACTCGTCAGGATGGATAGCGGGAAGTTTCTCAGGGAAAATGATATGGTACAGGACGGGAGTCCGGATAAATTTTACGTCTGGGATCTGAGTCTTGATAGACCTGCTCTTGTGCCCGGTACCAAGGGAACGCTGAATACGATCGGCTGGACATTGAATCTGGGTTCAATGAACCCGGCCCTCGAAGGAACATTCACAATCAACACCTTGTCTGGCGAGATAAGGGTAACTACGGTTTTTTCCTTGCTCAAACAGAAACTCGCAACGTATGATCCTCCGCACGTATCTGTCATTACGGGTGTGGATGCCGACCTTGTCACACAGATAGCCCGCGAATTTGCAAAGACAAAACCCGCCAGGATTATCGGGGGCGCCGGAACAAACCATCATTATCATAATGACCTCATGAGCCGAAGCCATATACTGCTTGCAGCCATGACGGGAAATGTCGGAATACAGGGCGGGGGCTTCGACTACTATGTAGGACAGGAGAGATTCTGGCCCGAGGATGGGTTCGTAAAGCTTGCGTATCCGCTCGGTCGATCAAAACAGCGGTTCCAGCCCACGACGCTCTGGACATATGTACATGCGCATATTGCCTCCGAGGTTAATAATCTCTGGCCGCGCCCCATGATAGATTATATACGTGAAAGCGTGAGCAACGGCTGGATGCCACTCTATCCAGAAGGGACTCTCGACAACGGCAAGTCGCCCAAGGTTCTTATTATATGGGGAGCCAATTACCTAAACCAGGCGAAGGGATTTGAATCCATATTGACAAATCTTTGGCCAAAGCTCGATCTTATTGTGGATATCGACTTCCGCATGAATACAACGGGGCTCTATGCGGATGTGATTCTGCCGGCCGCCAGTATGTTTGAGAAGTGGGACCTCAGTGTTACCGATCTTCATTCATACATTAACCCCTTTACACCCATTATCGAACCGCAGATGGATAGCAAAACTGATTGGCAGATCTGGCAGCTTTTGGCTAAAGCGCTACAGGATACAAAGTTCTCTTTTACCGATATATTGCCGGGCGGAATCACACTTACCCGCGATTTTTCGACACTGGTGAACGATTTTACCGAAAATGGCAGTCTTGCATCAGACAAGAGCGCGGGGCAGTGTATCCTGGATAATGCAGTGGAAACGAAAGGCATGACTATGGATGGAATTAACCAACAGCCCAGACGCTTTGTGGCTACACATGAGGAAAGGACAAGTGATATAAAGGAAGGTGTCGCGTACTACGGTTTTCAAAGGATGTATGAACTGAAACGACCTCTCTCCACGCTGACCGGACGTCAACAATTCTATATCGACCATCAGTGGTTCCTCGATTTTGGTGAACAATTGCCCGCATACAAACCGCCGGTTGATGAGGATAAATATCCGCTTCGCTGGAACACTCCGCATGGCCGCTGGAGTATTCATTCTGTATGGCGGGATGCAAAGTATCAGTTGCGACTTCAGAGAGGTCGTCCTATCGTGCATCTGAATCCAGCCGAAGCTCAGGCTCGTGGCCTGGCTGACAATGATGTAATTGAAATTTATAACGACCACGGAAAGATAGTTGCCCAACTTTGTATTTCTCAACGGATACCGGCAGGCATGGCTCATATGTATCATGGTTGGGAACGTTATAATTTCGAAAAAGGGGGATTCCAGAGTCCAACAACGATCCGCATGAAACCGACACAACTTGTCGGTGGCTATGGACAGCTTGAGTTCCGGTTTAACTATTGGGGTCCAACTGCAAGCCAAAGGGATACTCGCGTCAATATTCGTAAATACATTTCCTAGGAGGTAGAGTTCCTTGCCGATAATGAAACAGATAAGGATGGTGGCCGATCTCAATAAGTGCCTCGGATGCCAGACGTGTACAATGTCATGCAAAACGATGTGGACGGATAGAAACCAGGGACAAACACATATGTACTGGATTAATGTGGAAACCAGGCCCGGCAAGGGATATCCAAAAAACTGGGAAACCCAGGGCGGCTGGTTTACTGCTGACAGAAACAACATTCCCCTTCCTAATATCAACGAGGATTATGGCGCTCCGTGGGAATATAACCATCATGAAGTACTGAAAACGGAGGGCGGAGACTCCCAGGCTTCAAATTTAATTCCGTCCCCCGTGCCTTCCGGAAGTAATGCTTATGCCAGCAACTGGGATGAGGATGTTGGCAAGGGGACATTCCCGAATTCCTATTATTTCTATCTGCCTCGTATCTGCAACCATTGTACCGATCCACCCTGTTTGGAGGCCTGCCCGCGCCAGGCGATTTATAAACGCAAGGAAGATGGGATTGTCTTGATCGATCCGAAGAGATGCAGAGGCTACCGCTATTGTATTAAAGGGTGTCCTTATAAGAAGATCTACTACAACCCGGTAGAAAAGATATCTCAGAAGTGTATCTTCTGTTATCCCAGGATCGAGCAACGGAAAGGAAATTTCTGTGCAGCCCAGTGTGTAGGCCGCATATACTGGGTTGGCTATGCCGAGGATGCCAACAGCAACGTCTATAAACTGGTGAACAAATGGAAGGTAGCCTTACGGCTTCATCCTGAATACAAAACCGAACCGAACGTGTTTTATATTCCGCCTCTTAGCCCACCGACGTATTCATTTGCGGGTAAGCTGACCACAAGTCCACGCATCCCTATTGAGATGTTGGCAAAAATGTTCGGAGATACGTACGATCAGAGCTATGATCAACGAGTCGCCCGTATCAGGCAAATCTCTGACATTATCCAAAGTGAGCGGGAGAAGGTCTCGTCTGGAGGCAGTTCGGAATTGATTGATATATTAATTTCACGTTCAGAGACAGAACGGTTTCAATTACGAACAGGAGGCTGCTTTAATCATGGCCATCCATAACCTCAGTGGCTCTTCGAGAGCTATTACAGCCGTATTTGTACCCGGGCCAATAACCATCAACCTGGCAGACCCTGCATGGGCTCATGCCCAGGAAATGACCATTAGTCTCAGCAGGAGACTTCATGAATCAGGCGCGAGACTGCCATCCGAGGCAGAAAAGAGCAGGGATGTTAAAATAAAAGTGGTGCACAATGCCACGGATATCTTTTTTCTATGCCAGTGGAAGCAGAGCACGGCACATATTACGGTAGATGATTACACCCTTTTTGCCGATGCCTTTGCCATAGAAATCCCCCTCATCACAGAAGAGAGCCCTCTCTGGATGGGCGCCGCGGATAAACCGGTAAACATAATTTATTGGAGGGCGGATCTGCCTGGTCCTGAGAATATTGTTGGTGGCGGCATAGGCACTACTCAGAAGAGCCCGGATGCAGTCTCTCAGAACATCAGGCATTTCCAACGATGGGCCAATGGGGTGTGGAGTCTGATTATAACCCGACCTATGGCAGCTTCCTCGAATAACCAGGTCTCTTTTGCAAGGGGTGGCAGTTACAGAGTAGCCTTTGCCAACTGGAAGGGTGGAATCGATGCCGAACGAGGGGGCAACAAAATTGTCTCAGATTGGCAACATCTTTCCATCAGATGATGCTTTAAATTCAACCAATTGGAGGAAATTGGAGGGGGTCAGCTTCCAACCTGCCAATCCTGATTGCATCCGGAGTAATTAATGTCCCAAATATCATCGTTTCCAATCAGCACAGAGCCAGCTATACGGAGCAATCTTTACAAATTATTTTCTCTTGGATTCCGTTATCCTGTTCCGGAGGTTTTCAAGACGTTTCAAAATGGGACCTATTTAAAAAACCTGTGGGATAACATAAACGCTCTTCCCCATCTTAAAACGATTCATGTCCAACAGTTTGAATTAAGCGGGAAAGTTCAAGGCAGTCTGGGGGAGGTTAGCTTCGAAGACTTTGTGATAAAGTACGTCAGTACCTTTGATATTGGAACCCCAGAACCGCCCTGCCCGCCTTATGAAGGATTTTATCGATCAGAATCGAGGGCCGCCCTCATGCTCAGCATAAGCAAATTTTATAAACATTTTGACCTGATTATGAGTAAAAAAGAAGGGAGGCGTGAACTTCCCGATTATCTTTGTGCAGAGCTGGAATTCCTCCATTTCCTGACCTTTAAAGAGACACAGGCCAAAATTGACGGAAATCCGGAATTTTTGAGGGGGTACCTTCTGGCGCAAAAAGATTTTCTTGAACGGCACTTGATACAATGGATACCAAAATTTTGCGAATCTCTTCAAAATTCGGCCAGGGTGCCATTTTACGCTTTGCTTGCCAGGATCACCTCAATGTTTATCACCGGTGAGCTTGAACGGGTAACTTCAAAGGTAACGATGTTCAGCTAAAAATAGGAACGGGGTTGAAACGAATGGTTGGATATACAGAGTTGATATTAATGATTTCCGAACTGTTGGAAGGATACACTTTAAACTCTTTTCATAGAGATCTTTCCGATAAGCCATAAGCAGCCTATGATCACTATGCCACTCATTATATAAGCGCATAAAAACAGATTCTTTCTGATGGTCACTGGTTCACCAGTCAATGAAGTAAATAAACTTGGCTCTGAGACAACGAGTAACGAGGCACGTACAAATACCCCTGCGATGATAGCGATACAAAAGCCTAATACAAAAGGCTGGAATATACTTGTGTATGGAGGCAAAAACCAGCAGTCAGCTTGCCGCTGAAAATTTTTGTAATCAATCTCGCTGTTGTTTTTTCTAAACTCCTCCCGGAATGAGATGTACAAACTGTTGTTCTTTTGAAGCGTAGTCGTAACGGACACCAGCAAACCTGCCATAAGGATAGGAAATACCTTGATGAGATCAGGTAGTTCCGCAGGAATACGTCCAAAGGGTGATTCAAGCGAGCTAAGCCGGGAATCCAATTTATCTTTGCCTTCTTGCAATTTCGTCATATCATTATTCATCTTATCCAGTTCTTCTTTTTGCGCCCTTACGGCCTCTTTTAACCTTCCTACGAGCACGTCAGTCTTCTCCGTCAGCAGACCGAATGACTTTTTTACTTCGTGTCGAAGCTCTTGTGCTACATCTACCTTACCCATTGGACCCGAATAACTTTTCCAAAAATTCGGGTTTTCCTTTTCAACCCTATCGATATACCTTTGAATATCCATAATTCCTTGCTGCGTTATTTTCTGCAAATCAATGTCTCCAACCATATCCGATGTTATTTTTGCCTGCATGATTGGTTCCTCGATCTCTTTCCTGATGTCACTAAGCACTTCATGAAACCACGTTTCAATGTACCAGTGCACACCATCATTAAATGTGGTAATATCAGAGGGCAGGAAAAACTCCCCAATCTTTACAGAGACAGATTGCTGAACATTCGGCGGCATATTAGCGAAAAGTTGCTGGGTATCAATTGATTGTTGTACAGGGGCAGACCGCTGGGCGTGTGTTGATTGCCCTGATGTGTTAGAAGATGAATCAGAATGAAAGACATTCCAGAGATCTGACAATATTTCTCTCAGATGTTGCGGAAAACTCTTTATCTTGTTTTCAATGTTAGCCTGACTTGTCCTGATATTTTGGCCGAGGTTTATCATGCGCTCAGACTGACCAGTTAGTTGATCAAACTGAAATTTCTTTTCCTCTAATGATTTTTTTAACTTTGGTTCTTGCTCTTTATATTCAAAATACGGCTCTATCACATAAAAATGGGCAATCAAGGCAAAGAGGATGCCTGCACCAAGAAGACGGTTTACCTTATTTTTACACGACCTCAAATCGTCAAAAAGCACATCAAGCAATTGCGACACAGCCTATTCTCCGGATAAAGAAGCGTCCTCAGTTCCATAGTATCTATACTCAAGATGCTCATAAAATGTGAATTTTAAATTGATAATAAGGTGGCATGGACAAACTCTGTTTGTCCGTGCTGAACTACTATAAATCACAAATTGTGAGTCTGTGGAGTATAACAAAAAACATTTTGGTATTATTGGCAAAAACATGAAGGCGCCCCCTTTTCTCCTCCTGGCTGGTTCAAACTTGTAGTTTGAACCATACGTTTTGCACGTTACCATACATTTTCAACCGGCGCCAATCTTAGAAAACAGCAAGCGTTTCGCTTCAACCGGGGGGCGATTGAACCAGCCGGGCGCCCTTAAATTCTATACGCCATTGCCTTGCCCTGTGGATAAGACAGCATTAATCAATCGTAGAATCAAGATATTCTAAGCAAGGCATGACCGCTTCGTCTCTTGTCGAACGGAATCTTGGTCTGACGAACAGCGAACAGCGACCAGGTAGCCGACAGGGGAGAGCGAAGGTTGTGACAATCAAGGCTGATAATGAGTTAAGGGTTGAGTTGTCCATTCATTATTAGTCGTACGAACAGCCGCCATATTTTATGGCCATTTGTACACAATAATACGTTTATAGGTAACGTATTTTGTGACTATTTTGACATATAATAAAGTTCACAAAAACCTTGTTAAAAGTATACCGTACTTAGCGAAATATACCAATCTATTTTATTTGCTCGTGACAATGTAGTTTCTGAAAAATCCCCATAAAGGTGATGTTTGCTATACAGTGTAGGGGCGAAGCATTTGCTGTAATTGGCATAAACACTTCTATGCCCAAACGGGCGAATGCTTCGCCCCTGCTTCAAACAAATCTTTTAAACGAAAAAAAGCAACTCATTATTCATATCTGAATTCTTGCTTTTCCCTGTACTATTGCATTAAAATGAAAGAGAATTTGCATTCTTATTGAAAACCAAATACTTTTAATTCCACAAATATTCTCCTCCCGGGAGGGGATTGTCTGCCTGTTTTTTTTAGCGCCATTTGACCTCCATGAAAGATTTTCTCCGGCTTCTACAGGAACATAAACAATATAAGGAAATTACCAGAAATCTCCGGGCAGGAAAGGACTGTGTTGTGAACGGCTTATGGGGATCGTCTGCAATGTTTCTTGCCGCGGCGCTGGCGAACGAACGTTTAAAGAAGGACAAGGCGGCGCCACATCTGCTTTTGGTGGTATCCCATATTGAAGAGGCCGAAAATGATTTTGAAGACCTGAATACCTTTCTGCCACGCCATACAAGCCTTTTCCCGGCGATTGAAGATATGTATGACACCGATTTTGCCGATAATGCCGATATCCAGACGCAAAGGATCCAGGTGCTCAACCAGATTCTTCACCACGACGTCTACACCGGGAACCGGTCGGATATTATTGTGGCGCCGATTCTGGGGCTTTTGCAGGCCGTACCGTCCCGGAAAACTATTTCTGAGCATATCCTGAAAATTCAGAGAAATCATGAATATCCCCAGGAAGAGCTTATCGCATGGCTGCAGGACCATCATTACCAGGTATCGACTCAGGTTGAAAATGCCGGAGAATATGCGTTGCGCGGTGGCATTATTGATGTTTTTCCGTTCGCCTCAGACACCCCGTACCGTATCGAGTATTTTGGGGATGAAGTGGAGTCCATACGAAGATTTCACGTTGAGTCCCAGCTTTCCGAACAAGACTTAGATGCGTGTCAGATCCTTGCTCTTGATAAGATGTATACTGCAAACGCCCTTCCGGAAGAATCACGGCAAACGTCACTCCTGACCTATCTGAGCAAAGATACCTGGGTTGTCCTTGTCGAACCTGCACACATTGAAGATCGGGCAAGGAAGGTATTGGCCAGTATTGATGCCGAAGATGGTGCGACAGACTTGAGGAAAGAGCGCACGGACAAACGCGTTTGTCCATACCACCCGTTTGATGAGGTCTTCAGTCAGTTGCGTTCCTTCAGAAAAATTACCGTATCGAAATTGCCGGTGTCCTCAAACGATGGTGATTATACCTTTCATGTTAAATCGGCAGATATTTTTCCCCAAAAAATTCAGGAGATAACCGCGGAGCTGGGCAAGGTCATTGACGCCAATACTCACACGGTTGTCTTTTGCGATAATGAGGCCGAGGAGCAGCGGTTTCAGGAGATTATTGCTGAGGCAGGACTAAAAAAGAACCAACGTCTGTCGTTGCGCATCGGGCGGCTCCACTGCGGGTTTCAATTCTCTGATATTCACATTGCAATTCTTGCGCACCATGAAATTTTTCATCGGTACCAGCAGCGTCGTGAGTCAAAAAAGCCCATACAAACCAGGGCGATAGATTCCTTTCTGGATCTGAAAAAAGGGGATTATGTGGTGCACATAAGCCATGGCATCGGGCGTTATCTGGGGATGGATACCCTCGAAGAGGGGGGACAGAAAAGGGAGTATCTCACGCTGGAGTTTGATGAGGGTACGAAGATATACGTGCCTGCAACGAAGATCGAGCTGGTGCAAAAGTATATTGGTAGTTCTGATCACCGACCCAGGCTCGATAAAATCGGTTCAAAGTATTGGGAGGTCAGGAAAAAACGGGCAGAGCATGCCGTCAGGGACGTTGCCAGTGATCTGCTGCATATTCAGGCATTGCGGAACGCAAAGGAAGGTATTGCGTACCAGGATGACTCGGAATGGCAGAGGGAATTCGAGGAGTCGTTTCTCTACGAAGAGACTCCGGATCAGCTTCAGGTGATAGAAGAGATAAAGCGTGATATGGAGTCGAAGAGGCCTATGGACCGGCTTGTCTGCGGTGACGTTGGATATGGCAAAACCGAGCTTGCCATGCGGGCGGCCTTCAAGGCGGTTATGGGTGGCAAACAGGTGGCCGTCCTGGTGCCCACGACGATCCTCGCCCAGCAGCACTATGCCACCTTCTCGGAACGCATGGCTGATTATCCGGTAAAGCTGGGGGTGTTAAGCAGGTTTAAGACGCGCCGGGAGCAGAAGGACACCCTGGAGAAAGCGGCCGCCGGTTTTCTTGACATCCTCATTGGCACCCACCGGCTCTTACAGAAGGACGTCTATTTTAAAGACCTTGGACTGGTTATTATTGATGAAGAGCAGCGATTTGGGGTTGAACACAAGGAGCGGCTCAAGAGATTGCGGCAGACGGTCGATGTGCTCACCCTGACCGCCACGCCGATTCCCAGGACCCTTCACATGTCGCTTCTGGGGATTAAAGACATCTCGTCCCTGAATACGCCGCCATTAGGCAGGCAGGCTATTCACACGCAAATTGTGCGATTTAACCCGGAACGCATCCGGCAGGCGATTATGCTGGAGCTCAATCGTGACGGACAGGTATATTTTGTTCATAATCGTGTGTACAACATCGAGCGAGTTGCCAGAACCTTAGCGGAGATCGTGCCTGAGGCAAGGATCATGACGGTGCACGGCCAGATGGACGAAAAACTCATGGAACAACGGATGCGGGATTTTATTGACGGCCGCGCCGATATCCTGGTGGCCACGACGATCATTGAGTCGGGGCTGGACATCCCCAACGTCAACACGATCTTCATCAATTGCGCCGACACCTTTGGCCTTGCGGATCTGCATCAGTTGCGGGGGAGGGTGGGGCGGTACAAACACCGCGCCTATGCCTATATCATCCTGCCCGTTGACCGGCCTATTACCCCGGAGGCGGAAAAGCGGGTAAAGGCCATTGAGGAGTTTGCCGAATTGGGCGCAGGATTCCGGATTGCCATGCGCGACCTGGAAATCCGCGGCGCCGGGAATATCCTGGGGACAGAGCAGCACGGCCATATTGCTGCGGTGGGGTACGAGATGTATTGCCGGTTGTTAGAACTGGCCGTGAGAAAGGCAAGGCATGAACCCATCCCTGAGCCCATCGATGTTTCCATCGATCTCCATCTGGAATCCTTCATTCCTCACACGTACATCCAGGAGGATGCTTTAAAAATGGATATCTACCGCAGATTGAATCGCTCTGCTACCTTTCAGGAAGTGAGAACGATTGCTAAAGAGATGGCAGACCGTTTTGGCGATATTCCGCATCCGGTAAAGAATCTCCTTTCTGAGAGTGAGCTAAGAATTCTTGCTCAGCAATCGAAGATCCGCTCTATGGTCAAGGTTGATGGCGTTTTAGTCATTCACGTTGCCAATTTGAAAAGAGCGGAGGCGAGTCTCAGTAAACTGAAAAAATACCTGCGGGTTATCAACGACAGCACCTTGCACCTGGGGCTCCCCGCAAAAAAGATGTTGCCGGAGGATTTACTAGACTTTCTAAAAAAATCAATTAAAATTTAAATAACCTTGTAAAACAAATTCCAGGAATCTTTTCATACGAGGATCGTGATATTGAAAGTGTTTAATCGGTTTTATGTATGGTTTTTGCCGGTCTTCTTCACTGCTTATGCCGTTTCCTATGGGTCGACGAGCGATTTGCGCGAAGAAAGTATCAATTCCATCAAGGCCATTGTGGGTGACGAGATCATTACTCAGGGGGACGTCGTCAAACGCGCCGCCGTGGCTCTCAAGGAGGCGCAGGAAAGATACCAGGAAAAGGAGTTTTTTGAAAAGGCGGATGAAATACTGAAGGAAACCCTGGACGAATTGATTAACCGAAAGGTGCTGATTAAAGAAGCGCAGAAGCTGTTTGGCACGGACGAGATGCAGATGAAGGAGGTAGAAAAGGACCTGGATTCGTTCATGAAGGGGGCGGTAAAGAACGTTGGGTCTTTATCAAAGTATTATGAGATTGCCGAAGCGCAGGGAATTAATCCCCTTGAAAAGAAAAATGAACTCAAGGAAGACATTATGATAGACAAGATTATGAAGGAGAACGTCTACAACAAGGTGAAAGTTCAGCCGAAATTACTGAGGCGTTATTATGTGGAGAACGTTGATGAATTCCGGCAAAAAAAAGAGGTGAGTCTGAGACAGATCATGATAAAGTTTTCTGCGCATGATAATGACAGGGAAAAGACGCTTTCCCTTGCGCAGCAGATACGGAAACGCCTTGAAAAGGGTGAGGATTTTGCGACCCTGGCGAAACAGTATTCAGAAGGGCCCAATGCGGAGAACGGCGGCCTGTTAAGCTTTGAGGAAGTTAATGAAATGAGAAAAGACCTCCGGGATGCCGTTTATCAGTTAAAAGACAACGAACGGAGTGGCATTATTGCGTCACCGGTCGGGTATCACATCTTTAAAATGGAGCTGATCAAGCCGGAAAAAGTTCAGGAATTTGAGGAAGTGCAGGAGGATATCTACAAGAAAATTTATCGTGAAGAAATTAGCCGGTTAAAAAATCAGTATTTAAATAGCCTGAAGTCGGGTATGTTTGTTAAGGTGTTTCGTTGATGCGGATTTCAGGGTAGCAAGGACAAGTCCAGCTTGTCTGTCGTTCTGCAAGGGCGCTTAGTGTTTATCCCTACCAATGGTACCCTCGTGTTGCATAGCGGCATTTCAAAATGAATAATTCATAAACAATATTGTGCAAGTTCAACACGGACAAACGGAGATTGTCCGCGCCACCTGGGTTCTTGCATTTGTAAGGGTTTAATCCGGAAGGAAAGATGAGTTGGATTGCGCTTATCATAGCGGGTGTCTTTGAAGTTGTTTGGGCTATCGGACTGAAATATTCCCATGGTTTCACACGGTTATTGCCGTCAGCGGTTACCGCCTTTGCTATGATTATGAGTTTTGTGCTCCTGGGGGTGGCAGCCAAAAGCCTGCCAATTGGCACTGCGTATGCCATATGGACGGGTATTGGTACCGTTGGAACGGCGATAGCAGGCATATACCTGTTTCATGAGTCTCGTGACTGGGGACGTGTCTGTTGCATTCTGGTTATTCTGGCCGGTGTGGCTGGTCTCAAAATTCTGAGCAGGTGATGAGTCGTTGGTGTTTGCCGCCGATGCCAGTTAGATTCGTTTACCAGAGGCAGCTCCTCATGTAGCCAAGGGATCTTAGCCTGTGCAGGCCAAAACCACCGCGGCTATCAGGTTGAAATTCCTCAACGGTAAAATGAGATGCCGCTCTGTGTGAAAGAGCCGGATGGATACTTCATTTCAGGGGTTCGATAATCTCTACCCCTCGTGGCACTTCAAAGATGAACAGCTTGTCAGACATGCCTTTGTTAAGCTTGATATTTTTCAGTTCAATACGATTGACCACCTCGCCCGCACTTTCGTAGAGTTCTATCCTGACTGGCAGCCAGAACCCTTCCTCTACCCATAATCGGATATCGGAATATTGAGACTTCTTGTCTTTTGGCAGGAGATCCAGGATATAGAAGCGCTTCTTGCCCTCATCCATTGTTTCAAACAGGGTGATAGTATAATCTTTTTTTACTGAATGCACCGATTCTCCGTAACCAAATTCAAAAAAACTCAAACCTTGAGAGGTTTGTTTGCCTCTGTCCATGTCATACTTTTCGACTTGCTTTTCTGCCGGATGATACACCCACACATGCTTCCCATCCACAACGTTTATCTCATTGCGAGGTGGGTAAAATTTCAGGTACAGCCTCTTGGGTTTTTTATAACTCATCTGGCCCTGGAAGACCTCGGTAGATTCAAGCAGGGTAATGGTGCGGGTAAAGGTCATGTCAGCCTTCAGGGTCTTGAAGGCATTGTTTGCCTTTTCGATCTCGGCAAGGACCTCGTCGAGGTTTTTCCCTGGAGTAACCTCTTTTGGCAAGCCACTTCTCTGGAAAAAGAAGACGCACGAGATTAAGACTATAAGTAAAATAAACCTGTTTTTATACACTGACTCCTCCATTCAAGCCTGTGCTCATTTTCTCAAAATGGGTGATGATATCGATGATTTCCCGGATACTCTCTATTTCGAAATCGGGAACCACTTCGGTTTCTATATACTCTTTATACCGGAGCAGTACCGTCTTGGTTCCTGCCGCCTTGCCGCATAGAATATCATACTTGTAGTCACCCACCATTAAGAGGTGATCGGTATGAATATTCATCTTTTTGCTCAACAAAAAAATGGGGTCAGGGGCCGGCTTTGGTTTGGTGTCTTCCCGGCTCACGATAAATTCAAAATGAAGACAATGTTTCTGGAGAACGGTTTCCACTGACTTGCGGGAGTTGCGGGTTAAAAGGGCCTTTTTCAGTTGTTTCTTTGAAATATATTCCAGCATTTCCACAACGCCTTCATTGAGTTCTGATTCGCTGGCTGCCTGCGCCTCATAACGCTCTAGGATTTCCAGCGCCCTCTTTCGCTCCTCAGGGGTCGATCGTTCCGCATAATCGATAATGAATCCCACTTTGGCGCCGATCTCCCGCTCGATTGCTGCAAAATCGACATTTGGCTTGGTAAGTGTGCCATCCATATCAAAGATAATTCCGCGTAACATATGTGCCTGCTTTACTCCTTTTCAAAGGTTTTCAGGTAATCTGGTGCAATTGATTCTATCAATAATCTCAAGGCATGCAAGGGAATTTACTCGTAGTGAAGGAAATATTGCACATTTCGTAATACATTAGTTTTTTAGCAGGGGGCGAAGCATCTGCCCTATTGGGTAAGAGCGCATGTATGTCGGTTATAGCAAATCCTTCGTCCCTATCTTGGGTGGTAAACATCGCTGTTATCCGGATTTTTCGAAAAACGAAATCGACTTTTGATTTATGGGCGTTCCTGGTATTATCTCCGGCATTTTCCCGTTGATTTTCTCCGGAGATACATCATAATGTTAAGGACAGCAGATCTTTCGGCATGTCCGTTTCATTGGCGTTAAACTTAGCCCGAATGAGTCAGAAGAGACGAATTCGTAGCACAAAATGGTGAATCAGCCCTGTCGAGGCTAATGTGGTCATATTTTTGCTAAAGGCGTTAAAAGCATCTTTGGAAGACTTGGTTTCTATGCTTGAAACATTTCGGTTGGCAAAATTCAGGTTTACCGTCTGCGCCAGAGAGCGGATACGCTTTCCTGCCTATAAAGGCTCTGCCTTTCGAGGCGGCTTTGGATATGCCTTTAAACGGGTCGTCTGTGTGATAAAAGGCAAGGCATGTGACGACTGCCTCCTGAAACAGAAATGCATCTACTCATACATCTTCGAGACACCGCCGCCTGAAGATGCCGAAATCCTTCGCCTCTATCCAAAAGTTCCGCATCCTTTTGTCATCGAACCGCCAGTTACGGAAGAACAGTCCTTCGCACCGGGCGACACATTTGCCTTTCACCTCATTCTCATCGGCCATGCCATCGATTACTTGCCGTATTTTATCTATACCTTCACGGAATTGGGAAAACAGGGGATCGGGCAGGGCAGGGGGAAATATGATCTGATACAGGTGGAAGGCATCGGTTTGAAAGATGAGTCCGTCAGGATTTATGACAATCAAACCCAGACCCTTATAAACCACTATCCCATTATAACGTGGCAAGACTGCAGTCAAAAAGAGGTTGCTCACAAAGAACACGAAGGCCACAAAGTAAATACTTGTGGTGAGAAAAGCCCGGTAAACGGTCTTTGCATCCCTACCGCCACACCCCCCGCATGCGAAGGGAAAAATCCAGTCGGGATTGGGGTCTTCTCTGAACAAGACGTCTCTGCAAAGGGAAGTTCTGCAATAACCATCTCCATACAAACCCCGCTTCGCCTGCGATTTGAGGGCAATATAACTGATAAGATCGAGTTCCACATCCTCACCAGAAACCTCTTGCGCCGTATCTCATCCCTATCCTATTTTCATTGTAACGAAAAATTGGAGGTAGATTTTAAAGGTCTTATTGAAAAAGCAAAGTCAGTAAGGCAGACAGCATCGGATACACATTGGTTCGACTGGAAACGCTTTTCCACAAGGCAGGAGGAGTGGATGTCGCTGGGCGGCGTCACGGGTACGGTCTCATACGAAGGCGATTTGACAGAATTCATGCCATTTGTAAGGCTGGGGGAGTATGTCCATGTGGGAAAAGGGACGTCGTTTGGGTTGGGAAGGTATGAGATTTTGTAGTAACTATTTACCACAGAGGCACAGAGGGCACGGAGGCAATAATGAAAATGCCTAAAGGGCAGAAAGCATATAGCCAGGGGTGACACCCCCGGAGATGAAGGTAACAGAGAATCATCCCCAAAGGGGTGAAAGAAAAAAGAGGATCAGGGAAAGACTTTTTTCGTGAACCGTGTTCGTTGGAGGTATGAAGAAAAGTAACGTATCGTGGATGTTTCCGTTTTGTGCAATCGTGGATATGGCAAATTCTCCCCGGAAAAGAGGGGTGCAGAGGGTGCTTACCGACATAGAACACTGGCACCGATCACTCATAAATACGAAGAAAAGATTGGAGTAAAATGATGCAAAAAGAATATCAAAACCTGCTTGCTGATTTTATTAGTCTCCTAAAGAAAAGGTTTAACGGCGACCTGACTTCTGTAATACTCTTTGGTTCAGTGGCAAGAGGAACTGCAAAAAAAGAAAGCGATATAGATTTGTGTATCGTTATAAAAAATCTGCCAAAAAGCCGTTTCCAGCGGAACAAACTCATTTCCAGACCTTTGGCAGACTTAAGAGAGATGCCCTCTTACAAAGAACTTCGAAATAAGGGTTATTACCCTGATATCTCTCCCGTTCTTTACACCCCTGAGGAGACACATGATACAAAGCCCATTTTTTTGGACATGGTAGAAGACGGAGAAATCCTTCAGGATAACGGCACGTTTCGGGATAAGCTTAACGACATAAAGAGAAGGATGTCTGCGTTAAATTCGAGAAGGATAGTTTGTGAAGATGGAACATGGTACTGGGAGTTAAAGCCTGGCATGAAGCTAGGGGAGGTAATTACCCTATGAGAAGCGACCGTATTGGCCATGCTTATATAAAAGATGCACGAACCATTGCAGAAGAGGCGAAGGAGTCTCTCAACAAAAAGCACTATCATAGAACAGTTCGAAAATGCCAGGAATCGGTGGAATTGGCTTGGTGCGAAGATGGAGTTTTTTTCACAAGGCAATGCCGGAAAAGGGGCTTGAATTTTCAGAGTTTTTCAGGCGACAGATTTGAAGATCGCAGAAGAATAGTGCCACTGAGGAGAAATATTGATAATCGTATAGAGCCACTTCCTTTCAGACCCGAAGATTTTTATGATGGGGGGATGCTGGCAGAGTAGGTAAAGAGGGCGGGAATAAGAATGCCAATAAAAGGTTTAAGTAGCAGAAAGATCCATTAATATTCATTGAAGGAGGGCGCATGGAATTTAAATTAAAGGCATTGACGTCAATGTGGACGGGTGGAGTGGAAAGAAATGACAACAGTATTTTGCATTTAGCAGGCATCAAGGGTTCTATAAGGTGGTGGTATGAAGTATTGATCCGGGGACTTAATGGTTATGCCTGTGATCCATCCAATGATAATGAGAGATGCACTCTTGATCTAAAAGAGTTTGAAAAGAAAAAATTTGAAGGAGAGACAGAAGGAGAGACATTAAATTCACTGATTTGCCCTGCCTGCCAAATGTTTGGATGCACAAACTGGGGCAGCAAGTTTATTCTGCAGATAGAAGATAATTCCAAGTCTATTATTACAAGCCAGATTAGACGAGGCGATTCTTTTACGCTTAAATTCCTAGAGAGGAAAATGCTTACACCTTATGAGAAGAAGCTACTTCGTGCAACAATTAAACTCATTGTGGAATATGGGTCTATTGGTGGAAAAACCGGGCTGAAACCATCCGAAGTTCCTTACAAGAATTGTGAAAGTTATTGGAAACACAATCATGTTGATTACGGATTATTGGATTATCAAAATGAACCGATTGCATCAAGTAAGCCAAATAAATTTATTTTTAATTTAAAAATAAATGGAACTGATTGGCCAGATTTAAGCAATTTCTGGTTTGTAAAGGGGGCATATTTAAGTCGGATAGAGCATAATAATTTGGTAAACAGAAATACTAAATTCTATAATAACGACGCTTCAGAATTTCAAGTTTTTCTAGGTGGCTATATCAATGATAAAAAAGGTGATGACGGGAAAGAGAGGCGGAACATTCCCGATGATTTACAAGCAGAGGTCAAAAAACGAAACCTCCGAAGTGATGGTGAAAGTAAAAAGATTTTCAATTTTCACGGTCTTACTCATTGCGATAAAACTCCGGACTGCGTAAAACAGGATTTCCCACCTCGATGTTTTGGATATGGGAGAAATGTAGCAGAGCGAGATGAGAGTAAGAAGGAGATAGAAGGGATACTAAATGGAAAGAGTATCCGTTACGAGGTGAAAACAGGACAGGAGGTATTGAATGAACTTTGATTGGTATGCCCATCCGTGGCCCCCGGAAGAAAAAAAAGGATTTGATTGCTATGCACAAATTAAACTTCTTGAAAAGGATATTGATAAAGAAAATGCAAAAGAAACTCATAAACAAATAGTCTATGGGAAAAGGAAAGTTGGTAAAAATGAAAAACCCATAGACCCTATTTATCCAAAGCTTATTGAAGAAATGTTGGTATTGCTGGGCGGGTTACTGCTTAGAAAACCAACCTTAGATATTTCAGACCTTCCACATTTCACCTTTTTTCTCCAATTCAGCTTCACCCTTGCTGAACCCTATCTCTCCAAAGACGACGAAGCGTTTTACATCTGTGAAAATCCGATCAGGAAAGACAAGGTGTTTAAAGTGCCGATGGTTTCTGGAAGTACCTGGAAGGGGAATATGCGATGGACAGCAAGACAAACAGAAAATCTTAATCCAGATAAACCGGATAATGACGTTATAAAAAGACTTTTCGGGAACGAGAAGGACGAAGAAAAGAATTTTCATCGTGGAAGGCTTAATTTTTATCCTGCCTTTTTTGACCAGATAAGTCTTGAGGTTATTAATCCTCATGACAGAAAAACAAAGGCGGGAACGTTACCTATCTATATTGAAAGTGTGCCAGAGGGGGCAACGGGAACTTTTAGCCTGTTATACGTACCTTTTGACTTAATGGGCAAGCCTTTAGAACAAATCAAGGAACAGGTATCTGAAGATATAAAACTAGAGCTGGCGCATAAGCGAAAAGATTCGTTGTAAATCAGGGAGAAGAGGCGATAGGACGGGGTAATAATTTTGTAAAGCCTACAAAAAGATATCAAGAACGGCAGCATGAAAAGGCTTGTTTTTCA
>WBZY01000450.1_pt1 | contig 31153 bp, 24 predicted proteins | sample 5204191 | NCBI WGS metagenome assembly WBZY01 (sample SAMN12344363, study PRJNA552823) | activated sludge metagenome | biome: Activated sludge suspended growth; feature: Anammox Sidestream; material: Wastewater; isolation source: activated sludge from anammox sidestream of wastewater treatment...
ACTAACTAAAAACAACAGACAAAAAACTATTTTCAAACGCATCTCTTTATTCCTTTGTTACATAATAAATAGGGAAAGAAAACACTGTTAGAGATTGCTTCTCCGTCAATTGCCGGATAGCAATGATTGTTGATTTTTTTCAAGCTATGTAAAACCAGAAGGGAAGAATAAGAAATGAATGGATGGATGATTGAATGGTTGTATGAAAACTTTGAAAGTTTCATACAGAATAATCTGGATTGGTGAAAATAAATTCACCATCTTTCTCGCTCCACAGAGAGAGAGAGAGAGAGAGAGTTAAATATCGTGCCAACTTTGAAGAACTTATTTCTGAAAAAAAGTTCATCGGTTTTCTACCCTGAATTAATTTTAATCAGAACTTAACGAACAGATCTCACAAAGTCAATATCTTTATTAAATGAATTATAAATTTTTTATCAGCAATTTCATATCATCCGGAAGTTCGGAATCAAAAAACATTTTTTCTTTTTTCACCGGATGATAAAAGCCAATAGTTTTTGCGTGTAATGCTTGCCGCTGTATTATTTCTAAAAGATTATGAACTCTTGCTTTAATCTTTGGAAGTTCGGAACCATACACAACCTGTCGTCCTCCGTAAGTCGGGTCGCCAAAAACCGGTTTACCAATTCCTGATAAATGAACTCTGATTTGATGAGTTCTTCCTGTTTTAAGATTTATTTTCAGATAGGATGTAAATTCAAACTCTTCGATAACTTCGTATAAAGTTAAAGCTGTCCTTCCTTCATTCTCACTTACCGAAAATTTTTTCCTGTCTTTTTTACTCCGTACAATATTAAAATTAATTTCGCCTTTCTTCTCTTTAAATTTTCCCCAGCATATTGCATGATATTCACGATCAACAGTTCGTTTGCTGAATTGTTCAGCAATTTTTGCGTGAGTGAAATCATCTTTGGCAACAACTAAAAGTCCGCTTGTATCTTTATCCAGCCGATGAATTATTCCAGGCCTGCCCGGATCATTTAAACCACTAAGTTTTTTTGTATGATGAAGAAGTGCGTTTACCAATGTTCCGGTGTAATTTGCATAAGCAGGATGAGCAACCATTCCCGCAGATTTATTTATGACGAGTAAATAGTCATCTTCATAAACTATGTTAAGTGGAATATCTTCGGGTTCGGTTTCTTCGGGACGGGGAGTTATCGGATGAACTGCTTCGATTATATCAAATGGTTTAATCTGGTAATTTGATTTGACAATAATTCCGTTGACTGTTACAAGATTTGCATCAATCAGTTTTTGAACTTTAGAACGGGTTGCATTTTCAATTGAGTTTGCAAGAAAGACATCTATTCTTTCTTTCTTTTTTCCCTCAGGAATTTCAAAGCGATATTTCTTTTCCTTTATCAGCTTCGTCATCTTGCAAATTACCATTCATATTTTTTGGTGATAACTCTTTATCTGAAACATCAATGCCAGTATTCATTTCAGCGTTAACACTACCGGAAGGCTCTCTAAGTTTTTTGTCTTCTTCTTCATGATGTTTATAAAAAACCAGAAGAATTAAAACTCCTATTGAAACCGCAGCATCAGCGATATTGAAGATTGGCCAGCGGTCATAACTGCGTCCAAAAATAGAGAAGTTGAAGAAATCAAAATCAAAAAAGTCAACCACTTTTCCGTAGAACAACGGTGCATAATCGTAAATCATTCCATAAAACATCCGGTCAATAACATTTCCAACTGCACCGCCAAGTATAAGCGCAATTGCAATTTTAAGACTGAGTGATTTTTTTCGAATGGAATATAGATAAATCAGCAAAGCAACACTTGCAACCAATGAAAAAACTGAAATGAACAATTTAAAATCGGAACCGGGGTCAAAACCAAATGCCATTCCGGGATTTTCGGTGAAAGTTATCCTGAAAAAATCTCCAATCACTGAAATAGATTCGCCAAAATACATTCCTTCAAAATTAATGTTTAGAGAAGGAATGGAAATTCCCTTTACATAAAATTTAGAAAGCTGATCAAAAAAAATAACAGCAAATGTAAGATATAATACTCTCAAACTTTTTCTTCTCCATCTTCAACAAGATTTGGAATTAATTCCTGTGGTTTATGACTCTTCCTGGTTAATATGACAAAAATGAGCAGGACAACTCCTGATAAAATACAGATGTCTGCAAAGTTGAAAACATAATTGCCGTGTATATTATCAAAGATAAAAATCCTGAAGAATTTTATATCCAGAAAGTCAACTACATTTCCCTGGAACAATGGTGCGTAGCCATAGAAAATTCCGTAGAATATTCTATCGAATAAATTTCCTGCTGCACCACCAAGAATAAGTGCAACGGAAACCTGTACTTTCCAATCCGGATTTTTCACAAATACCAGGTATGCGAAGAAGCCGATACAGGTGAGGATTGTGATGACCAATATTACATCACGCAATGGCTCACCCGGATCAATCCCGAAAGCGATTCCAGGATTTTCAATGAGTGTAATATGAAAAACATCTTTTATCACTGGTTTAGTTTGACCCGGGTTCAATCCACTATAATTTATACCTAACCAGGGTAAATGCAAACCACGGACTGATATTTTAGCAGCCTGATCCACCAGAAAAATAAATAAAGGAAGAAAAAGAATTTTCAATATTACACTTCTGCTTTCTGCTGAACACGTAATTTATTTCTTTTCTTGTCTTTGCTTTATCGGCAAGCAATGCTGACTATGTGGAACAGCCTCGAGTCTCTCTTTTGGTATCAACGGACAAGTTTCGCAAAGATGCTGCGGTTCATCAATACATTCGATACAAATCCCATAAGTTCCGGCATCTATTCTCTTCAGTGCATCTTCAAGATATCCGAGGAATTTATTTTCTCTTTGAGCATAAAGAAAAGTTTTTTCTCTTTCCATTGCATCAGTTCCCTGTTCAGCCATGTGAAGTGAATAGGGAGAATTCTCATTAATATATTCACCGGTTGTAGGATCAAGCATTTGTTCTTTTAAATTTTGAAGCTGTTCGATTATTTCATCCCGCTTCTCCATTATGATCTGTCTGAAATGTTCAAGATCTCTTTTACCGTAACCTTTAATTTTGGCAATAGCTTTGTTCCTGGATTCAACAATATCCTCGAATTTAACTTCAACCGGAACTTTTGCCGATTTTATTTTCCTGGTTGATATTGCTTTTACAGCTTTCCGAATTGGTCTGGTTTCTTTTTTAGCAGCCGTGTTTTTATTTCCCGCTTTCTTAACGGTTTTTTTAGCAACAACTTTCTTTTGAACTTTTTTGGCAGCAGCTTTTTTTACTGTATGTTTTTTAGCAGCCGACTTCTTGACTGTTTTTTTAACGACTTTTTTAGCCATAGTGATTTACTCCTGTTATTAAATACTTACTTTTTCTATTTTAATTTTTATTTCGTCCTCACCGATTTTCCAATCCTGAACAAAGCCGCCGTTGAACTCGACTTTGGTTTCTATTTTTTCTGCCAGCGTTTCAACTGCAATGTATTTTGTAAAAGAATTAATTGCAGTTTTAAAATCAGAATTTCCTGAAAATGCAATATTGATTTTATCTGTAACCTGGAAACCGGCATCTTTCCTCATATTCTGAATTCTGTTAACGAATTCTCTCGCCAAACCTTCTGAAATCAGTTCGGGTGTAAGATGTGTATCAACAGCAACAGTAACGCCGGTTTCACTTTCAACAATCCAGCCTGATATTTGTTCGCTTAATATTTCAACATCATCTTTACTAACTGATAAACTTTCACCATTAATTTCAACAGCAACTGAATCACCTTTCTCGATTAAGCTGATTTCAGTGGAGGTAAAGTTTTTAATTTTTTCTGCGACAGCTTTAACATTTTTACCAAACTTTGGTCCGATTGTTTTAAAGTTTGCTTTTGCTGATTTATGCACCAACGTTGAATCGTCATCAAGTATTTCGAGTTCTTTAATATTCACTTCTTCGAGTATTACGTCCTTCATCTTTAACAAAGCATCTTTCTTATTCTTTTCAATAACAACAATGAGCTTTTTCAGAGGCTGACGCACTTTTAAATTCGATTTTGCCCTGATTGCTCTGACAAGATAAACAACGTGCTGAGCCAAATCCATTTTTTGTTCGAGCTCTTTATCAATCTCACCTGTAACCGGAAAATCAGTTAAATGTACCGATTCGGTTTTTTCACTCTTCGTGACAGAATTTAAATTCTGGAATAATTCTTCTCCAAGAAATGGAGTAAAAGGCGCAATTAATTTTGAGATTGTAACAAGACATTCATATAATGTTTGATAAGCAGCCAGTTTGTTTTCATTCATTTCAGATTTCCAGAATCTTCTTCTGCATCTCCTTACATACCAGTTCGAAAGATGATCAATCGTGAAGTCAGAAGTTGCTCTTGCGGCTTTTGTAACTTCATACTCATCCATCAGTTTAATATTTGCTTCAACTAATGAGTTTAATTTCGAAAGAATCCATCTGTCAATTTCTTCTCTTTTAGAAAGCGGAACCTGCGCCTGTTTATTTTCAAATCCATCTATGTTAGCATACAACGCGAAAAATGCATAAGTATTTAAAAGCGTTCCGAAAAATTTTCTTTGTACTTCAACCAAACCTTCTTCATCGAAAAGAGTTGGTCTCCAGGGCGGACTATTTGTTACAAGATACCATCTTGTTGCATCAGCGCCATACTTTTCAAAAAGGACAAAAGGATCAACTGTGTTGCCTTTTGACTTTGACATCTTCATACCATTCTTGTCAAGAATTAATTCGTTCACAATCAAATTTTTATAAGCAACGCTATCAAACAGCATTGTTGCTATTGCGTGTAGTGTATAGAACCATCCCCGTGTCTGATCAATTCCTTCGCAGATGAAATCAGCAGGAAACGCTTTCTTTTCAAACCATTCTTTATTTTCAAATGGATAATGATATTGAGCAAAAGGCATTGCCCCGGAATCAAACCAGACATCAATCAGTTCGGGTGTCCGTGTATATATTTTTCCTTCTTTCTCAAAAAGAACTTTATCTACAAATGGTTTGTGGAGATCAATGTTTTCGATTTCTCTTACTGAAATGCGCTTATCGTTTTCAACGATAAATCCTTCTTTCAACTCTTCAACACTTCCGATTGGCAGAATGTCTCCGTTATCATTTATCCAGAAAGGAAGCGGTGTTGCCCAAAACCGGTCACGCGATAAAGCCCAGTCTTTATTTTCCTCAAGCCAATTTCCAAATCTTCCGGCACCAACTTCCGGTGGCTGCCAGTTGATAGTTTTATTAAGCTCAATCATTCGTTTTGCAACACTGGTTGTTCTGATAAACCATGATTCACGGGCATAATAAATTACCGGTACATCCTGATGACGCCAACTGAATGGATATGTATGGACGATGGTTTCTTTTTTATAGAGTTTGCCTTCGGTTTTCAACTTGATAATAATATCTTTATCGGCATCTTTTACGAACTGCCCAGCATAATCTGTAATTTCTGAAGTGAACTTTCCACCTCTGTCAACCGGCTGCAGCATTGGAAGATTATATTTCTTCGAGAGATCATAATCATCGGCACCAAATGCAGGCGCAATGTGAACGATTCCCGAACCTGTATCCGTACTTACAAAATCTCCCGGACAAACGAAGAATGCTTTCTTATTCGGTTTTACATAAGGTAAAAGCTGTTCATACTCAATACCCTCTAATTCCTTCCCTTTCATTTCCTCAAGGATTTCATATTCTCCATCAAGTGTTGCCAGTAATTCTTTTGCGAGAATAATTTTCTTTTCTTTATTAAGAACTTTCACATAGTCAACATCGGAACCAACAGCAAGAGCAACGTTCGAAATTAATGTCCAGGGTGTTGTTGTCCAGACTAAGAAATGTTCATCTTTATTTTTCAGTTTAAATAATACATAAACTGAAGGATCTTTTGTTTCACGATAGCCAAGTGCTAATTCTGCCATTGAAAGAACAGTTTCAGATTTCGGATCCTGCGGAACGATTTTGTAATCTTTATAAATGAGATCCTTTTCATAAAGAGTTTTGAGTGCCCACCAAACTGATTCAATATAATCGTTGGTTAAAGTTATATAAGCAGATTTTAAATCAATCCAGTAGCCCATACGTTCGGTCATCTTTTCCCAGAGATCAAGATATGTAAACACAGAATCGCGGCAAGCCTGATTATATTTTTCAACTCCGAACTTAGCAACTTCACTTTTATTTTTTATACCGAGAGTTTTTTCTACTTCTATTTCAACAGGAAGACCATGAGTATCCCATCCCGCTTTTCTTTCTACACGATAACCACGCATAGTTTTATATCTGCAAACGATATCTTTTAACGTGCGAGCCATAACGTGATGAATCCCGGGCTTACCGTTTGCAGTTGGCGGACCCTCATAGAATGTAAACGATTTTTCAGGTGAGCGAAATTCCACACTCTTTTGAAATATTTTATTCTCCGACCAAAACTTTAAGACCTCAAGTTCTGTTTCGGGATATTTTATTTTTTCTAATCCTTGTTTGTACATATTAAAATTTATTTGAGCTCTTCGTATTTCTTTATCAGTTCTCTTTCAATTTGAATAAACTCTTTCAGTTCCTGTTCGATTCTTTCTTTTTTCAGAAAAGTATTTTTTGCATTTGATTCAGCCTGATTAATTATTGTATCAGCAGTTAATCTTGCTTCTTTTATTAATAAATCAGCTTCTTTTCTTGAATCAGCAGCTGTCGCTTCAAAAACTTTAACCTTTTCTCTCAATATCAAAGCTTCTTTTTCGCCGCTAAGAACTTCCTGTATTGCCATTCCGAAAATTCCCATTGCACCAAGAGTAATGTTTCGCAAACTGAAAAGGATAAGGTTTTCAACAAGCAATTCGAACGTTCCAAAATATTCATTAAAAAAAACTATAATCGCAATGCTGAGTATTGTTGCAGCAACAGTTACAGAAAATACTATTCTTCCACCCCTCTGCCATCCCAGTGATCTGTTAATATACCAGCCGCAGGCAAAGCAAAGAATCGAGAGAACAAACCATACCGCAAAATTTCTATCACCAAAATTGAAAAGCGATGTATTAAGAAAATCGGAGGCAAAAATCAATAATCCGAGAAGTAAAGGAACACTATATGATGAAATAAATTTTTTCATTTCAGTCTCTTAATTAATTCTTTCATAATTAATGTCATTTTAGGTTCAGCCTTCATTGCAGCCACAATAATCTCTTCTACATTCACCGGTTTTAGTGAATCCGGGAAACATTCGTCTGTAATAATGCTGATTCCAAGTACTTTCATTCCCATATGATTTGCAACAATATTTTCCGGAATAGTTGACATTCCAACCACATCAGCACCAGTCGCTCTGAGAAATCTGTATTCTGCTTTAGTTTCAAGGTTTGGTCCCGGAACGGCTACATAAACACCTTTCTGAATCTTTAGCTGATTTTCAAGAGCTATTTTTTCAGCAAGTTCAATTAATTCAAAACTGTACGGCTCACTCATATCAGGAAATCTTGGTCCAAATTCATCTTCATTTTTTCCGATAAGTGGATTATCTCCCAGCATATTTATATGATCAACCATAATCATTACATCGCCTTTCCTGTACTGCGGATTCATTCCGCCGCATGCATTTGAAACGAGCAAAGTTTCAACTCCCAAAAATTTCATCACACGAACAGGATATGTAATTTGCTGCATCGAATAACCTTCGTAGAAATGAAATCGTCCCTGCATTGCTACAACATTTTTTCCGTTGATTGTTCCGAAGATCAGCTTACCGCGATGTGATTCAACTGTTGAAATCGGGAAATGCGGAAGATTTTCATAATCAATTTGATGTGTAATATTAATATCTTTAACCAGTCCGCCCAATCCGGTACCGAGAATTATTCCAACCGGATATTTCTCCGAAGTATGTTTTCTGATAACTTCGAGAGTCTCATTAATATTAGAAATCAGCTTACTCATTATTATAAAAGTTTATCTACAATCCCGTCAACATCAATATCGAGCTTTTCTGGTTTTTCCCGTGCAACATTTTTTTTCGGTTCCTGACCGGAATCTTTAATTTTACCTTCGAGCAGATTTGCCTGTGAACTTACAATCGCCTTCAGTCGTGCAGTAATTAAATCTTTTTCTTCACGTAAAATCATTACAGCATTTTGCATTTGATTTACTTTTTCTTCAGCATTTTGTACAATCTGCGAAGCTTTAATTTCTGCTTCTTTAATAATCACCGCTGATTGCTTCTTTGCAGATTCAATTACCTGTGCTGAGGTTTCTTGTGTTTTTAATATTGAATCCTGCAGCTTCTGCTCGATTTTATGAAACTCATTCAGCTCACGCGTTAATTTTTCAATTTCATTTTGCAATTGCTCATTTTCATTTAGCAGTTCCTCTGCGTCGGTGGAAACTTTATCGAGAAAAGCCTGAACTTCCTCGACATTGTAACCTCTCATTGATTTTTCAAATTCCTGTTTCTTAATAAAAAGCGGTGAAAGTTTCATGGCTGCCTCCAGTCTTTTGTTGTGTCTCTTTGACCAAAAATTGCAGAACCAATTCTCAGCATAGTTGCTCCTTCTTCGATTGCAATTTCATAATCGTTTGTCATTCCCATTGAAAGCTCTCTAAGGTCAAACCCATTTTTATTTATTTCAACTTTCAATTTACGTAAATCAGAGAAACTTTTTCTGATAATGCCCTCATCATTGGTAAACGGAGCCATTGTCATCAAACCAACAAGTTCAATATTTGAAAGAGTTGAACAATGATTTACCAGCTCTAAAACTTCCGTGTAATTACTTAGTCCTGACTTGCTTTCTTCGAATGATGTTTTAACTTCCAATAAAATCTTTTGAATCTTGTTTAACTTTTTTGCTTCCTTGTTTATATCAACAGCAAGCATTGTTGAATCTACAGAATGAATGAACGATGCAGATTTAACTGCATACTTTACTTTATTTCTCTGGAGAGTTCCTATAAAATGCCAGGTAACCTTATCACCAAGAATTTCATATTTATCTCTGAGTCCCTGAGCTTTATTTTCACCAAAGTCAGTTATACCCAGCCGATTCGCTTCGCTAATAGCATCAGGACCGAAAAACTTTGAAACTGCTATTAACCTGATTTCCTGCGGATTTCGCTTAAATTCGGCACATTTTGCAGCTATTCTCTCACTGAGATGCCTAATATTTTCTGCTATCATAAAAAATTTAAGGGTGTGAATGTATATTATTCGGCATCAAAAATCAATCTGAAAAGGACTTTTAAAAATTAATATCTGTTTTGAAGGGAAACCTTCGAGGTTGCTCGCTATTATTTATAATATGCAAACCTCGAAGGTTGAAGATTAATCAGAAGGATTTATTTCAGCAGAATAAGTTTTTTCGTAGCCATAAAGTTGCCTGACGTAAGAGTGTAGAAGTAAATTCCACTGGCAAATCCTGAAGCGTCCCAGTTTACTTCATAGCTTCCCGGTTGCTGCTGTTGTACATTAACCAATGCAGCTACTTCTCTTCCAAGAATATCATATACCGCAAGCTTAACATCCTGTGCTTTAACAATATCATATTTTATTGTAGTAACAGGATTGAATGGATTTGGGTAATTTTGATATAACTTGTATTCGGCAGGAATTATTGATTCCTTGCTTTCACCAGAACCAGATGAGCCAAGCTTTGCAACTAATTCACCAATTTTATTTCCATAATCATCAAGAGAAGTTGCAGCATATTTGCCAGCGTACTTACCTAAATTTCCTCCTCCGTTATTCGCTAGCATTGCCGCTGTAATTGCATCAATCTCTGCATAAATTTCTTCTTCTTCTTCAGGATTCTGAACTATTATATCCTCTAGCCTGCCTATTTCAGTTTCATATTCTTCTTTACCGATATATCAAAGTGTAATAAGATTTTCTATCATCTTAACAAGAAGAGTATCAGAGACATTACCTGCATAGGTGTTATAAAAGTTTTGAAGTGCTGTAAAGCTTTCCAGACCACTATTCTGGATTTTGTTAATTATGAACAATTGGCTCCCAGCTAAAAACGCTTGAATACTGTCAGGATAATCCTGAACCACATTATTGTATGTAGTAATTGCATTATTATAATCACCTGACAGATAATATTTATCTGCAATAGCAATTTCTTCATCCAGATCAGAAAATTCTTCTGCGTCATATACTGGATACAATGTATCAATGGGCATCCCATCTATTCCATTTACAATTAGAGAGCACGGAGCTAATGGAGGAACCGGACAGTCATCAGCCCCAATTGGTTCCCATATAACTGATAGAGTTCCGAACCTTTCACGATTTACTTCTCTCAAACCCCACCAGTTGTATCTGGCCATTATTCTAGCGTCTTGATTGGTGGTACCATTCATTAAAAGTAAAGTATGATATAATGGTGGGATTTCATCTCTGTCATCAACTATTTTGTTGTTCCCGTTGTCTAATAAAATGAATGATCTTGATAAATATATTTCTGAACCATCGTCCCCGACCTCTCCAAAAGGACCCTGAGTGTAGCCACCATTATCCGAGATTTCATTGCAACCTGATAAAGCATAATAATATGGCGGACAGCCTGGTGTTTGAGATACTCCAAGGAATAATCTAAGATCAGGCACTGAACCGGCTGATGCATAAATACCATTTACCTTATTAAAGATTATTTGGTTTTCACCAATCTTTGGAGATGAATTTGCCAATGATATTCCGCGCTTATGACCACCGTAAATTACATTCTGTCTTAGATACCCATTAGAGTTGTTGAAGAAAATTCCCGAGTTAAGATTAAGAGTTGAAAATAAATAATTTCCTATTATGTGTGCATCGGGAACATGAATAATACTCATACCTAATTGTGTATTGGAAAAACTGTTCCAATTTATTTGAACAATGTTGACAGAGGAAGCTAAAATTCCATAAGCTGTGTTTTGAAAGTGGTTATAATAAATTTTGGGAGTAGTAACCATTTGGCCGAATATATTGATGCAGTAACTGCCACAACCACTAAAAGTAGAATTGTAAACTTCCAGCTTCTGATTATTTGCGCCGAAACTGATTCCATTGCCCGTAATATTTTCAAAGGTGCAATGATTGACTAGAATAGTATTTGCCGCATGGAATGTTGATATGCCAGTGGAAGCATTTTTGATTTTGCAGTAATCAAGATTAATTGTGCCACCATTGCGGACACTTATTCCATTGCCCTGACTGTTTACAAAGTCGAGCGTAATTTGTTGCTGATAGGTTCCCTGAGCTATTAGTGTCCCGTTGACTATTAAAGAGGCACCGTTATGAAATTTAATTTCACTACCCGGCTGAAGTGTTAAAGTGCCAGCAATTGTTAAATCATTATGAAAAGTAACTGTTCTACCATCTTCAACATTTAGATGAATACCGCTTGCAACTACTAAATTTCCAAATACATTAAGATTTACACTAATGGTAAAATCTGAAGTTAAGGTACCACCAGTAAGTACTGTAAATGGTAAATATTGGCTTTTAGTAATTGTAACCAGTAAAGGCCTTACAGTTGTGTTGAATGTAAAACTGCTAACATCACGACACGAGAAATTATAACTTACTCCGTTATCCAAACTCCTTGCATTCATATCGCAACCTTCTAAACCCGTGCTTACCGTAATGTAAGTTCCCCCATCTGAAACATTTACTCCAGTGAATAAATTAGGTGTATTTATCCAAATTTGAGTTTCAGGACACCCAACAAGATTATGCGAGTAACTTAAATAGTGGTTGGTATATTGTTGTTTTGAAACCAGTTCAGCTACTCCAAGATGAAGATGAGATTTTCCACTTTCAGGATCAATACCACCTATTCTAATTAAGTCTGCTAATTTTTTATAAAGTTGATATGAGGTACCGACCCAACCAAATCTTGTATTGCCTAAAAATGCAGGTCCACCAGTATTTGTGATTACAGTAAAACCTTGTCCCATATTTCTTCCAGTAAACCAACCACAAGGATTAAGAATATCAAAAGGTGTATTATCGCATCCAATTGAATAACAAATAGAAGGAAAACTTTCGTTAGTTAAATTATCAAGCCCATTTCCGACTTCAGGTTCTCCCGCAACAATATTATCCGTTGATGTAACCAACCACCAAGGTGATTGATTATAATTATGAGACCTCACAGAAATTGTATTGGGTGCTCCATGATTAAACCAGCTATATAATCCATAATGGTTGTTCATTTCTGAGATCACTTGTGCACCAAAAGGAAAGTATGGATTTGGATCACCACCATTTGGTAATTCTTTCCAAATTGTATGTGTAAATGAAGATGGTAGTTGATTGGCTACTTGTTCTGCCTGATTATAATACTGTAATTGGTCAGATTCAGTCATAAATGATTTTGTTAAATAATCATAACCACCATCACCAGGATTTTGTTCATACCTTATAATTTTTTCAGTCCAATTTTCAATGTCTTGAATTGCTGTACTGCTCGAGCATAATAACCTGCCTACGAATATTTCTGGATTATAATCTGGATTATCACCATATGGCTGCCCATAAAACTCATCGCTATCAACATCCCAATCGCCACTAAAATCTGCAAAATAAAGATCAGCAGGTATTTTATAAGTATCTATAGCACTGCATGGAGGATTGCAGTTAGGAGGATTACAGCAATCATAATTCCAACTGTCACAATTTTGGCCACAGCCATACCGAATAGGTACAATTGTATAATCTCCACCCAATAAGGCCCAAACAGTTCCTTCTTCGTAAGCATCTTTTAAATATTGCCTTATTTTTCCTGCATCATCATAAATTCCTGAGATTAAGTCACCACTGTAATGCGAGAGTATATATTCAACTGTTACTAATCCGATATTAATTCCTTTTCTCTTTTTCCATTCTATGAATTTGTCGAAGTTGTTTTTCAGTGCATCGGTGGTAATTATAACATATTCATAATAACCAGGAGTATATTCAGTTTGTTCAATCGAATGATCTCCTTGATAAGTTGGAATATCCTGTGAATTATCAACAATGGTTTCCAGAATATTATCATACAATGCCTGATTGGAAGGGATTCTTGTATGAACATTCAATGCAGGCGCATCTGTTACCTCCATTTCCAAAGTTATTTCTATAGTTGAGCTAAAGATTAATTGATTAAAGTGAGGTAAATACTGCACCGGATAGATAGCGACAGTTACAATATGATTCCTTCCATCGAAGTATCCATCTGCCGCTGTTTTTGCAAGTTCATAGGGATAAGGATTTTCTGAACTATAGACTTCTGGATTGGGTTCAACAAATTCATTGCCTTCAAATCCTATAAGAGTTGGAACTGGTGGTTGTGTTGGATAAACAAGATTTGGAATATTTATTGTCTCTTGTCCGGTCAGCTGAAAATTTACTTCCCTAACTTTTTGATCAATTGGAATTATTATGTTTATAAATTTAACAGGTAGTTCCGGGTTCCCGATTTCATCGGTAACTTGTAATTTACCATACTCTACTTTCGTATAAGTATTTGAATCTTCACCAGTAATCACAGATATCGTTAATTCTTCTTGCAAAAAATTAGCAGTGTGTGTTACTTGTGCTGATACGTTAGGTAAGAGAATTATTAGAAAAAGTAAGAAAAGATATTTATTCTTTTTCATTGCGTTCCTCCTTGAAAAATATTCTAAATTTAGTTAATTAATTCTTACAATAACGAGACACCTAATTATTTAATAAAAATCATTTTAATTCTCGATGAACCACCTCCATTTACAGTTAACTCACAGAAATATATCCCACTGCTTAGATTGTATTGTGATGCATAAAACTCTATTTCGTACTCTCCTGCCGATTTTTCTTCATTAACGAGAGTAGTAATTTCCCTTCCAAGAATATCGTATATCTTCAGTGATACTAAAGACTGGTGACCAATGACGAATGACAAAGTAGTGCTCGGATTGAAAGGGTTAGGATAATTATGACATAGGCAAAAATTATTAGGAGCATTATCTATTTCAGCTTTCACTTCACTGATTTTATTATATGAGTATATAAAAACTTTTCCTACGGGATTTTCAGTATCAGGATAGTTTGGAGCGTAAGCAAATATTTCATTATACCTGTCATTATTTATATCTCCTGCAAAAGATATATATGGAGCAAAACCAATTGAATCTATATCAACTATAATTAAATCATAAGTTGTATCAAAAGGTTCTGAACCAAGGTATATTTTTATTTTCCAGTCATCCCCAATTAAAATATCGTCGTAACCATCTTTATTAATATCGCTACCTGCATCTAGGCTATAACCGCTATTTATCCTTAACGGATTCTCTAATCCAAAAGTATAAATAAGAATGTCTTGGCCCTTTGAAATACAAAAATCAATTCTCCCATCACCATTTAAATCCCCGGCATTCTTTATTATTCCCCCAAAATAATCTCCTAATTCGTTAGATATAAGCATTGTGTCTGGTGCATTATCCATTTGGAATCCACCATAGTAGATATATATTTTACTGGTATCATACCCAGAAGGACCACCTATAGCACCAATTGCTATATCATTAAAACCATCTTGATTTATATCCCCAATATTCGCAACCCTTGAACCAAAACCATCTTCTAAAGTATCGCTTGTAAACGTTATGCTACTATTCCAGGAAATTGAGTCTCCACCCCAAAATAGATAAGCGTATCCCTTTCCATCAGTCCAGTTATATGAGGAACTAATAACAAAATCATCATAACTGTCTTTATTTATATCACCCACACCGTCTGTATGTCCAAAAGCATCCTGAATAGCATTAGGCTGGTAAAATTCATATTCAGGTATAGTATCAATTGTTCCACCGCCGTAATACAAAAAAACTTTTCCTTTGGGAAAAACCCAATCTCCGAAAACACCAGTTAATACAAAGTCATCATATCCATCACCATTTACATCTCCAATTCCATATCCACTCCCAAAGTCATTCAAACTATCGCTCCCAGGGTAATGAAATATTATATCAGCGTTCAAATCAAGATTTGCGGATCCAAAATAGTGCTTTACAACACCTTGGTCACTTATAGTATTGCCTGTTCTCATCGGTATCAAAAAATCATCAAACCCATCTCCATTCACATCACCTATTCCTATAGCGCTAAGAATTCGTTGCTCTGTTGATTCACCAGTAATTGTGCCTATTAGGTATAGACTATCTTGTGCATAACTTATGTGAAAAAAAGTGTAAAGGAGTAGTCCACTAATTAAAATTTTATTTATGTAAAATTTTGGTTTCATTGGTCATCGTAATTTTTGCTAAAAATTTTGTTTGGTTAAAGGAGTATAAATTATAGTTGTTGCTATCGGATATTTTTCTTTGGCGACAATATAAAATTTGCTTTCCATAATCGCCGGAAAACTTTTTGTGATAAGTTTTGCAGGGGGAGGGGATAAAAATTGATTATAGAATTTTAAGGTTTCATCCAGAGGTGAAATCAAAAAACAAGAACAGTATGTAACAGAGATAAACATTTCCAAAGTATCCTAAGGAATGTTTTCATAAAATTATTTTCCACTCAAAACGTAATAAACAGATTTTATAAAGTCAATAGCAGATAATTATAAATTTTTGTGACGGATTTTTTGTAAGAATTTATTGATTAATAATATAAGGATTGCTTTTAGTAATTTTGAAGGTCATTCTCTTAATAATACGGAGTTCATATGGAAATTAAGTTGTTAAATGAGATTAAAGAAAAAGCATCGAAGGCAAGAAAGACGATCCTCCTTCCTGAATCCCACGATGAACGAGTCCTCAAAGCGGCCGAGAAATTAACCAAAGAAAAAATAGTTTCAGTAATTACTCTCGGTGATGAAGACAGAATTCACAAAGATGCGAAACGATTAGATGTTGATCTTACAGGAGTAAGAATTATAAATCCTACAACATCTGACAAACTGAGCGACTTTACAAATATTTTCTTCAACCTTCGCAAACACAAAGGTGTAACTATCGAACAGGCAAGAAGTACTGTTCAGCAGGACTTATTTTTTGCTGCTATGATTGTAAAAGAAAATATGGCTGACGGAAGTGTTGCTGGTTCAGCTTCAGCTACTGCTGATGTTATGCGTGCAGGAATTCAATGTATCGGAATGCCCGAAGGAATTTCAATTGTATCGAGCTTCTTCCTTATGCTTTTTCCGGATAAAAATTATTCTTTTGCTGATTGTGCAGTTGTTCCCGCACCTGACGAAAAGCAGTTAGCAGATATTGCGATTTCAACTGCAGATAATCACAGAAAATTAACCGGTGAAGAACCTTTTATTGCGATGTTGTCATTCTCAACTAAAGGAAGCGCAAAGCATGAAGCTGTTGATAAAGTCTTGAATGCAACGGCAATCATTCGTTCAAAGAGACCGGACCTGAATGTTGACGGAGAATTACAATTTGATGCAGCAGTCATTGAATCAATCGGAAAGAAAAAAGCACCGGGTAGCAATGTTGCAGGCAGAGCAAATGTATTAATATTTCCGGATTTGAATTCGGGAAATATTGCTTATAAAATCGCTCAACGCTGGGGCAATGCAGAAGCAGTTGGACCAATGGTTCAAGGATTGAAAAAACCATTTTTTGATTTGAGCCGCGGCTGCAGTGTTGATGATATTGCCAACACAGCAGCAATTGCAGCGTTAATGAGTTAAAGCCTCCCCCTACCCCCTCCAAAGGAGGGGGTTTTTGTATTTTATTCATCACATACTTTTTCCTAAGTTCGGTTTCAAAATTTTACTACAAATGAATATTATTCTACTAACATTCTTTACTTTCATTATTAATATCCCATTCGGATACTGGCGGGCGAATGCAAAAAAATTCTCATTGCAGTTTTTTCTTGCAATACATATTCCGGTTGGATTAATTATTTTATTCCGGTTTCTAACTGGTACAGGATTCGAGGTCGAAACTCTATTTTTTACAATACCAGCATTTTTTCTCGGACAGTTTATTGGTTCAAGAATTTATTTGCTTAGAAAACAGAGTAATGTCTTACGTTAACCTCATGCCTTGTGAATGATCTTGTCAGGACAAAGAGTAATTCAGAAAAATGATTTGAACGATACAGTTTGTATTTTTTAAAAAACAAATTAGAATGAGATAAAATGATTAAGAATCTTTTATGGATTATATTCCTTATAACTATAACACAGCTAATTGCACAGGAAAAAATATCAAGCTTTCAAGAAGGAAAAATTTCGATGGACAACATAAACGACATTACTGTTCTCGATATGAACAATAACAAAATAAAACTATCAGATTACAACGGAAAAGTTTTGATGATAGTAAATGTTGCAAGCGAATGCGGCTACACAAAGCAGTATGCCAGTTTACAAAAGATTTATGAAAAATATAATCCAAAAGGTTTCGAAATTCTCGCTTTCCCTTGCAATGATTTTGGTGGACAAGAGCCTGGCACAAACGAACAAATCCAAAACTTTTGCAGCTCGAAGTTTGGGGTAACTTTTAAATTGTTTGACAAGATAAAAGTGCTCGGCGATGAAAGGTCACCACTTTATGATAGACTAATAAACAATAATGTTACAGAGAATGGTGATGTAAAATGGAACTTCGAAAAGTTTATCATCTCAAAAGACGGAAAAATTGTTGCGAGGTTCAGAACCAAAGTTGAACCGGCGAGTGATGAAGTAATTTCTGCGATTGAAACTCAGTTGGAGAAATAGCTCAGTTTTTATTCCCCAATTCCTGTTTTACAAAGAGTTTCGCAGCAATAATATCTTTATGCTCAATATTCATTGTGCTGCCTATGATTTTTATTAATCTGTCTTCGTAGCTGTCAAGTTTGCCATCTTCATAAATTATTCTCCAGAGATTTTTAATCAATTCAAGTTTTTCTGATTGAGAAAAAGCTTCATTTATCACCGAGGTAAATTCGTAAACGCTGATGCTGTCTTTTACTTTTTGCTCAGAAAGTGCCAGCAATTCATCAACACATTCATCATCGAGGTCAAAATCTTTTTTCATCAGGTATATTATTCTTTCTCTTTCAACTTCAGAAATATCACCATCAGCTTTTGCCATCTCAACAAGCAAAGCAGCGGTTGCAACCTGATATTTTCTGTTGGGGGATTTTAGAGTTTCAACTTTTTGTAATTGAGCAATTTGTTCATCTTTCTCCGCAAGAACTTTTCTTAAATATTCAAACATTTCAAAATTTCCGTTTGACCAGAGATGACATCATTTTAGTTAGATGTCATCTCTCTATTTTACTTAATTGTTATTTAATTCTGAAAGGAGACTGGGAAGGTCAAGAGCTTTTGTGAACATAACAACGTTACCATCTTCATCAACGGGCCATTCTTCCTGAGGTCTGTCGCAGTAAAGCTCGATTCCATTTCCATCCGGATCTTTTAGATAGATGGATTCAGAAACTCCGTGATCAGATGCACCTTCGATAGGATATTTGTTTTCCCATAATACTTTAAAAGCTTTTGCCAGTTCTTCCCTGCTCGGGTAAAGAATAGCAAAGTGATACAAGCCAGTATGTCCGGAAGGCGGTGCAACTGCATTCTCTCCAGACCACGTATTCAATCCGATATGGTGATGATAATTTCCGGAAGATAAAAATGTTGCAGAATCTCCGAATCTGGCGGTTACAGAAAATCCAAGCATTTCAGTATAAAACTTTACTGATCTTTCAAGATTTCCTACAGTTAAGTGAATGTGTCCTATTCTTGCTTTTGGATGTATTTCGTAAGTCATCAGTTTTAATTTCTTTTTTATGATTGGTTGATTTTAATTGGTCCAACATTCCAGATTTTTTCTGCGTATTCTTTTACTGAACGGTCACTTGAAAATTTTCCTACTCTTGCAACATTTAATATTGATTTCCTTGTCCATTCGTCCTTGTTCAGATATAATTTACTAACGGCATCCTGAGCATCTACATACGATTGATAATCTGCAAGCAAACAGTAATAATCAACACCTAGCAGACTGTCAATTATAGATTTAAAAATTCCCGGTTCACTTTTATTAAAGATGTCTGAAGCAATCATGTCAATTACTCTCTTCAGCATTTTGTTCGATTCATAATAAGTTCGCGGGTTGTAACCATTATTCTTCAATTTTACTACTTCATCAGCGAGCATTCCAAAAATAAAAATATTTTCCTCACCAACTTCCTCACGTATTTCAATATTGGCGCCATCCATTGTTCCGATTGTCAGTGCACCATTCAATGTAAACTTCATATTTCCGGTTCCGGAAGCTTCCAGACCAGCCATCGAGATCTGTTCAGACAAATCTGATGCGGGAATAATTTTTTCGGCAAGAGTTACAGAGTAGTTAGGTATGAAAACAACTTTCAGTTTATCACCAACGTCAGGATCGTTATTAACTATTTCAGCAACGGAATTTATAAGCTTGATAATCAGTTTAGCCATTTGATATGCTGGCGCAGCTTTCCCTGCAAAAATAATTGTCCGCGGCACCATTTCATGTTTTGATCCTGCTTTGCCAACAGACAGGTTGTCTTTGATTCTGATATAGAGTGTTATTATGTGAAGAACATTTAGTAATTGCCTTTTATATTCGTGGAATCTTTTTATCTGAACATCAAACATCGATTCAGGATTAATTTTTATGTTATTGTTTTCTTCAATATCATTGATTAATAATTTCTTAGCCACCAGTTTTGCGTTTCTGAATTCTTTTCTGAATCCTTCATCCTCAACATACTTTTCAAGTTTCCTCAATTCATTCAGATCATAAACCCAGTTCTCACCAATCCTATCTGTAATAATCTTTGAAAGGAAGGGATTAGCAGCCTTCAGCCAACGCCTTGGAGTAATTCCGTTAGTTATATTTATAAATTTTTCGGGAAATATTTTGTATAGGTGCAGAAAGATTCTTTTTTCTAAAATTTCAGTATGAAGAGCAGCAACTCCGTTAACAGCAAAACTTCCAACGATTGCAAGATGAGCCATCCGGATTGATTTACCACCATTCTCATTAATGATTGAAAGTCCCGCGACAATATTTGGGTCAGTCGAATAATTTTTTTTAACGTCTTCGATAAACCGCCGGTTTATTTCATACACAATCTGGGTATGACGTGGAAGTAATTCTTCAAATAATTGTAAAGACCATTCTTCGAGTGCTTCAGGAACAACTGTATGATTGGTATATGCAAAAGATTTGCTTGTAATTTTCCATGCATTATTCCAGCTCAATCCTTCCTGATCAATTAATATTCTCATCAACTCAGGAATGGCAACAACAGGATGAGTATCATTGAGTTGAATTGCATTCTTCTCGGCAAACTCATCAAACGATTTATGATTAATTTTATATTTTCTGATAATATCCTGAAGAGTTGCTGAGACGAAAAAGTATTGCTGCTTTAATCTTAAAAATTTTCCTTTCACATAAGAATCATTCGGGTATAGAACTTTGGATATATTTTCTGAATTAGTTTTTGATGAAACCGCCGCAACATAATCTCCGGCATTAAATTCTTTAAAACTAAATTCACTTGCAGCTTTAGCCTGCCAGAGTCTCAGGTTATTTACAGTATTATTTTTATAGCCGGGAACCGGAATATCATAAGCAATTGCAAGGACGTCTTCTGTGTCAATCCAATCGAATTTGTATGTTCCATCAGCATTTTTAACTTCGACTGCTTTACCATAAAATTTAACTCTATACTCCAGGTCTCTTCTCAGAATATCCCACGGATTTCCGTTCTGGAGCCAATTGTCAGGATATTCTACCTGGTAACCATTCTCGATAGATTGTTTAAAGATTCCATACTCGTATCTGATTCCGTAACCAAATGCCGGCAATTCAAGTGTTGCCATTGAATCAAGATAACAGGCAGCAAGTCTCCCCAATCCACCATTACCCAAACCCATATCCTGTTCTACCTCCCTGATTTCTTCCAGACTATATCCGTCATCTTTTAAAATTTTACTGCACTCATCATAGTAATCCATATTTATTAATGCATTTCCGAGCACACGACCCATTAAATATTCTAATGAAAGATAATAGACTCTTTTTGCATCTTTTTGAAAATATTGATGCTGAGTTCTGAGCCATTTACGTACGAGCCTGTCACGTATCGCTAATGATAATGCGAAGTATGCATCTGATCCGGTAGCAGTTATCCGGTCCTTGATTAATCGGAATTCTAAATTTTCCGCGAATTGGTTTGAAAGTGAATATGAAGTTGGAGATTCAGAGTCAGTAAAAAATATTGAAGATTTTCCATTTAGTGATAGTTTCGGTTTATTCTTCATTAAAATCCTGATTTCTTAAAAAATAAAATTCGGGGCTTAATTTAAGATTGTGTGTATTCTTAACAAAATGAAAATTAAGTCCTGTGAAAATTTTTAATTAGTTTAGAAATATAAAATTTAATTCGAAAGGAATTTTTATGAAAAAAAATTTAAGCAGATTGTTCATTTTAGTTCTAACTGCATCAGCTATATTATTGACAATTACTTTCTCAAGTCAATCCCAAATAAATAATGATACTGGTAATGTAATTTTTATTCATGTTGATGGAACAAGCTTAGCAAATTGGAATGCATTAAGAGTTTTATATTATGGACCTGATAGCGAAACAAATTGGGATAAACTAACACACATCGGATTATACCAAGGTCATACAAAAACAACTCTGACTTCATCTTCTGAAGCTGGTGCAACTACGCATGCATACGGGGTTAAAGTAGAATTGCAATCTTATGGTATGGACGGTAACCGTCCACTAACTTCAAGATCCGGAAGTAATTTGAGCATAATGATGGAAGCAAAGAGCAAAGGAATTAATATTGGAATAATTAACAGCGGGAAAATTGTTGAACCCGGGACTGGAGTGTTTGTAGCAAGTGATGATTCAAGAGCGCACGAAGATGTGATATCAAGAAGAATTATTGAATCACGTGCAGATCTGATTTTCTCTGGCGGTGAAGAAAACCTATTGCCAATTGGAGTTGAAGGAAAATTTGGAACCGGCAAGAGAAAAGATGGAGTTAATGTTGTTGAACTCGCGATCAAGCTCGGTTATAAAGTGATTTACACACGTGAGGAGCTTTCACAAATTCCAACAGAAACACAAAAAATTTTAGGAATATTTTCACTCGGTCATACTTTTAATGATAAATCTGAAGAAGAACTTATTGAGAAAGGATTAAAAAATTATCAGCCTGAAGCCCCAACTCTGGCAGAAATGACAGATGCTGCAATCAAATTTCTTTCTGCTAAAGAAGGAAATTTTTTTCTTGTTGTTGAGGAAGAAGCTACTGATAACTTTGGAAATGCTAATAATGCCAGTGGTTATTTTGAAGCAATCAAACGAGCCGATGATGCAATCGGAGTTGCATTAAATTTTTATTCAAAAAACCCTAATACATTAATAATAACCGCAGCAGACAGTGAAGCTGGCGGAATGGAGATTTATGGTTTTCTTAAGAAAGATATGATGCCTGATAATCCTTTACCTCCAACAGCTCACAACGGTTCTCCACTCGATGGTGTTAATGGAACAAGCACTAAACCATTTCTTACTGCAAAGGATAAAAACGGAAATCAATTTCAGTTTGCAGTTGCCTGGTCAACCAATGATGATGTGTATGGTTCGATTGTCGCGAAAGCAGAAGGATTACATGCTGATCTGATGAAAGGGAAAATAGACAACACAGAAATTTACAGGATTATGTATGCTGCACTGTTCGGTAAAGTTCTTGATTAAATCATTAGAGACTTCTGAATTATTATGAATGTGTCACTCTGAATCCGGCAACTGCCGGATTTTTTAATTTAAAAACCAGATATTTCACTCCTGCCTTGCCGGCAGGCAGGTCGTTCAATATGACAAATTAGAATTTTTCAGAAGTCTCTTCATTACTTACTTAAACAGGCAGTTGCTTCAATCTCAACGACAAAATTCGGATCGATAAGCGATTTCACTTCAACCATTGTGGTAACAGGTTTGATTGATTTGAAAAACTCACCGTGAGCTCTTCCAACAGCATCCCAATCTATAATATTGGTAACGTATATTCTTGTTCTTATAACATCTGTCAATGATCCGCCGGCATCATTTAGCGCTTTTTCAATTTTTTGAATAATGAATTTTGTTTGCTTGTAGGGATCTCCCGGTGCGATTATTTTTTCCCCATCTATAGCGACTGTACCTGAAACTTCGATTATCCTTCCGATTCTTACAGCTCTTGAATAACCAATTTTATCTTCCCATGGCGTACCGCTTGTAATTTTTATTCTCTCTTCCATAATTCTTCTTTAGATTTTTCCCTGGAGATATTTTTTTCTCTTTGATTCCGGAAACTTTTCTATCGCATATCGCAGCATTGTCCGCGGCATCCTTCTGTAATATTTCTTTAAGAACGTTTCTTCACTCCTAAGATTTTTATTTCCAACTTCTCTCAACATCCAGCCAACAGCTTTATGAATTAAATCATGTTTATCATTGATTAATATATAAGCAATCTTCATAGTTGATTCAAAATCATTATTTCGAATGAATGCGTATGTTGATAAGATCGCAATTCTCCGATCCCAGAGGTTTTTTGATTGTGCAAGTTTATTCAATAAACTTTTATCTTTTTTAAGCAAATGTTTCCCTACTATTTTTGGTGCTGAGAGATCAACAAGATCCCAGTTATTAATTCCTTTCCTGTTTTGCAAATAAAAAGAAAGTATTTGATCTCTTTGCTTATCATTACCATTCTCATATTTATTAACAAGGATTAAAAGTGCGATGAGTCTTTCTTCATGAACCCTGGAACAAAGTAATATTTTTAGTTCAGATAATTTTAAATCTTTGAACTGCTTTGATATCTTTCGTTGAGTCGGTACGTTAAGCCCTGCAAATCTATCACCTTCACCGTATTCACCTTTACCTGTTTTAAAAAACCATTGCATTGTATCTGAAATCTCAGCACTTGCAAGCGATTTAATCTTTTTTCTTAACTCAGTTACTTGTTGTGTCATTCATTAAACTACAAATAATATTTCAGGATAAAGTTTATCCACTAACAGACAAAAATAATGAGGAGAAAATAAGATAAAGAATATGTGCGATAAAATTATCAGGCTTGAAGTTTTCCTGAAATTAATGTAACGCTATCTTGCTAATCATCGAAACAAGCTCACCTTTAGCGAAAGGTTTTACAAGGAATTCATTCGCACCGGCTTTACGGAATTGCTGGATTTTTTCCTGGAGAAATTCACTGGATAAAATTACTATTGGGATTTTATTATCTTTTTCTTTTCGTACGTTCCGAACTATTTCTAGTCCTCTGTTCCAATAGTTGATTGCCACATCAAAGATAATCGCACTAAATATTTGTTCTTTAAATAGGTCGGAATTAAAATCCTGCGAGGGTAAAAGTTTCACTTCAAAGTTATCTTTTAAGAATGCTTTAATTAAAGGATAAGAATCACCGCTGTCATCAAGCATCAAAATTTTTGAGACACCATTACTTTTTTCGCTGGTAATTTTTGTTTTCCCCTTCTTCACAGATTTCGCAAGCGGTAATGTAAACGTGAATGTACTTCCTACACCTTTGATGCTATCTACAATAAGTGAGCCGCCCATTTTTTCAATATATCGTTTTGCAATTGCCAATCCCAAACCATTCCCTTCAAAGTTTCTTCCAATATCAAGTTCTTCCTGGCTGAATGGTCTGTAAATGTGGTCGAGATATTCAGGAGAAATTCCTACTCCGGTATCTTTTAATTTACAAACAGCCAATTCTCTTTCATTAAACACTTGAACTTCAAATTCAATATAACCTTGACGCGTAAACTTAATTGAGTTATCTGTTAAGTTATTTATTACGGTTTCCAACGATTGTTGATCAACTTCGACATAAATATTTTCATTAGTAATCTTTAATGTAAAATCAAGTTTCTTTTCGGCAGCTTTGATTTTGAATGGTTCTAAACAATTTTTAATAATGTGAATGAGATTTAAAGTTTCCAGATTCAGTTTATAATTCCCGGCTTCGATTTGTGCAAATTCAAGCATTTGTGTAATGCTTTTAAACAACCGTTCACTGCCTGTATAAAGATTATCAAGATAAACTTTATCCTCATTATTAATCTTATCCTTTAAATTTTCTTTAATTATAGTTGAGTAGCCAAGAATTATATTCAGAGGAGTTCTGAGTTCATGCGAAAGAACATTTAGAAATGTACTTTTTAATCTGTCAGCTTCTTTACTTGAGTCTCTGGCTTTTCTAACTTCTTCTTCTGCTAAAATAACGTCTGTCTGATCTTCGTGGAAAAAAACAATAAAAGTTTTATCATCAACATTCAGCGGAATGATGGTAGTTTTTAAAAATGGGATGGCTTTATCGGAACCTAATAATCTCGTATCAATATAATTCTGAATTGTTATGGATTTTTGTTGTTTACGAACAGCACTTATCTTTTTTACAACTTCTCTTTTATGAAGTTCCTTGTCGGTTGCGTACGAATACCCTTGCAGTTCATTAATTGAATAACCCCATTTTTTTGAAAATGCTTTATTAATGAAAACAACAAAACCATTATCGTCAAATACTTCTACAGGGAATGGTAATGGATCATAGCAGAGTTCAAAATATTTTAGATTAAATGTATCCAAGACTAATTAACCGGCAAAGAAAAATGAATTAACGCGCCCTTTTCACTATTCAGTATTTTTATCTCACCCTTATGCTTATCTATAATATTTTTACAAAGAAATAAACCATACCCGCCGTTTGACAAGTTAAAAATAGCCGAAGGGTTGGCTTTAATTTTTTCAGAAAAACCGGGACCATCATCCTGAACTTCAACACAGTTACGATTGCCGTTAACAAATGAACGAATAGTTATAATTGAATTTCGGTTTGCATCAACTGCATTTGTTATCAGGTGAACAAGCAAATGCTGAATTTGCTCCGGATCGAAATTACATAACGGAAGCGGGTTAAGTTCAGTCTTAAATGTAACTGCGCTGAATTTTTTCAATGGCGAAAGATACTTGATTACTGATTGAATTGCTCTGTTCAAATCATTATTCTCTTTATTTAAATCGGTAACGGATGTTTCAAGTAAAACCTGAGCATACTTCTGAATATTACGAATACTATCAGCCGCCACCTTCGATTTAAGTTTTAGTCTGTCAAAAAGCAGATCATCCAAATGATTGTTGTTCTCAAATTCAGTTTGGGATTTTTCTATTGTTCTGAGGAGACTTTCCGTTTCAAGCAGTGCAAGGTGAACTAAACCCTGCAAAGCTTGTCCTATCTCTGCATCAATTCCGGCTTTAAGAACACGTCTTTCAGCTTGAATAAGTTGAGCATTAGCTTCCTGCAGAGCGTTGTACGCATTCACCTGTCCATCATAAAGCTGAGCATTCCTGATTGCAGTTGCAGCTTGTCCAGCCAAAATTTCAAATGTGCCCGTAATCTCCCTGACTTTTATTTTATGAAGATGTTTACTATCAACATAAATTACCCCGATTTTCTTTTCATCTGTGATAAGAGGAGAACATAGTATTGTCTGTAATTCAAGTTTCAGGATACTTCTTGAAGGATCGTATTTTGCATCGCTCTGTGCACCTTCAATGAATCTTGATTGTCCATTATGAAAAACATTTTCAACAACTGTGTTACTGATTTCAAATAATTTTTTCGGCAGATTTTCATCGTGTTCATTCAATCCTAATTTAAATTCGAGTTCTTCATTTGTGTTCTGAAGAACAATAAATCCTCTCTCAGAATTTGTTAGCTTAATTGCATTTTTAAGTACGAGCTCCAGCACATCTTCTAAAATAAGAGACCTATTAATAGTATTGACTGTATTCAGAATAACTTCAAGATTTTTTAATCTTTCGGAAGATTCGGACTCACCTATTACAGTCTGAATTCTATCGTCAATATTTTTTTTGAAATCTGAAAATTTCATAAAAATGAGATAATTAATCTTTTAATAATTTGATTGAAAGAAACCACTCCCAATCCTGATAACCATCCCAGGTCCAAGCTTTTGCTATTCCTGCAGAAAAAGTTGATTCAAGATTATACCAATGTTTAAATTTTATATCCATCTGTGTTCCAACATCAAAGAGGTAATCTCCAAAATTTGATTGTGTAATCATACTTTGAGAATACACTGAAAAATCAAAATGATTAACAAATTGTTCTAACAGCAGCCAGCCTGAAGTTCTTATTGGTGGGAATGAATTCTCGAGCATTAACTTTCCAAATTTACTTGTAACAAGACTGTAAATTGGAATTCCGGGAAACCTGAAAATCCTTCTGAACTGTTTAACTTCGTCATTGTCAACTGGTCTATTTCCAAATCCACCAACATAAAACAAACTTTGCACGAGGTTTTCGTTCTCCTTGTTGTATCCACCTGCAATTTTTACGTGTAACACATTATGATGCCACAGCCAGGTGGAGAAATTACTTAATTCAATGTAAGAATTAATTGCAACTTCTGGTTGGTCAAAATTTGTACCGTATAGCCCAACAGTCCAGTTGAATTCGTTTCCGTATTCAAAATCAGAACTTCCAATACTTTTCCTCAGATTTTTGAAGTTCAGGTTTGTCGCCAGCACGGCAAAATCTGGTTGGGATACTTCTATCAGGTTGTCGTTTATATAGCGAACATCTCTGTAAAATGTAAGTGTAGTTGCCTGTTTAATTTTAGTAGGATTATCATACTTCCAGAAGTAAGTATGTCCGAGTTTAATTTGAGTTCCTAAAGTTCCTCTTTTTCTCTTATTAAACAGATCAAAAAAATCTGCGCCATTGTAAAGAACGTCTATATAAAATAGTTGCTTGTAATCGTACTTAAATCTTAAATGCCAAAGTGGATCGCTTGGCTTTTCATTCAATGGTGATACACCGGCTTCCATATAAAAATCGTGAATCAATAAAGGATCAGAGATTCTGGTAAATAAGCTGAATACCACCTGATTTTGAAATCCGCTGACAACAGGTATTATAGAATGGATGTGCAAATTTTCTAATCCATTGAAATTTTCTTCCGCAGAAAAATCCATGGGATTAATTGTTGTAGTATCACTGTACAAATTAAAGTTCTGTAATTGAGGATTGACATCAATAACTTTTTGACCGTAATAATTAATAGCAGGTAAATACGATGCCGGTTGGTTGGCGAACATCACAGGGATAAAACCATCGGTCGTAAATTGAAAAGCAAAAACTGAATCAGGAGAAATTTCAATAGGTTTGAACAGTCCGGTAATACAATGTGAAATTGCTTCAATTTTTCTTTGTCTCAAGTCATACCGATAAATATTAGACACACCATTTGTATATGCGTTCCAATATAAAATATTTCCATCTCTGCTCCATGATGGATTTTCGGGAGAACCGCTGTTAGAAATAATATCATATTTAAGCCTTGAATTTTTAAGCAGACTTTCAGATTCAAGAATTATTATTGATTGTTGACCTGAAGGTCTTTTCAATGTTGCTGCTAAAATTTTTCCGTTATCCTCAATAGAGAGATTAAATATTTCTTCACCGAGATCGAATGTAACTAAACGTTGAATTTCTTTATATGGATATGGTGAATAAACTAAAGTTGCATAACCAGATTCGTGTTGTATTCCCCATAAATCATGTGTTACCGGTGAAACAGCCAGATCACCAACTCTTACATCCTCAAAAAGTATTTTCTCATCGCCAGTTTCCAGATGATACGCCCAGATATCCCTGAACAACTGATTATTATTTGTAGTATAAAATAATAATCCGTTAACTTCATCAAGAGCTATTGAAGAAACCTGAATCATGCTTGGCGTTTCAATAGAGCCGAGTTTTATTGATACACCTGATGATAATTTTAATGATTGAAGTGAATTTAATTCGTGCGATCTGTGGTAAACATAAAACACTGATTGAGTCGGACTATCATAACAGGGACGTGAAACCCAGCCAAAGTTTTCCTTACTTAATATTCTTAAATCGGTTTGTTCAGCTTGTTCCAAAATTTTGATGTTATTTTGCTGAAATTCTTTTTCATAGGTAAGAAAATCATACCATGCATCTTCAAAATCTTTGTTAAATATCTTTTTAAACTTTCCCTCAAAACCACTATAAGCATCTCCATCTTTAGTTCTAAACCAGTCAAGAAGTTTTTCATTTCCATATATGATTGACAGGTATGCTACAAACCTGCCGCCATAAATGTAGTGGATGTTTTCCAGAAGAATTGAATTATGACTTAGTAATGTTTCAAGATCCAGTTGCGATGGCAAAGTTTCTTTTTCTAAGAAAAAACTTCTGAAATACATTTCATCAAAACTGCCGAGCACACGACCATATCCTCCGCTTAACCAGGTTTCCAAATAAACAGCGATACCTTCCTGATGCCATCTTGGTGAATATCTATTATAGTTTGAAAGGAGTCCATAAAAAACAGACAAAGGTTGAGTTTTTTCGGGAGGAACTTTTCCGAATACAGATCTGCAAAATTTTTCAAAACCAACTTCCGCATCATTTACAATAACATGAACAAGTTCGTGACTGATAAGCCATTGTATTCTTTCATTGTATGGAATAACTTCATATCCTGGTTCCATAGGTTCAATTTCAAGTCTGATAAAATTCTGTGGAGTAGTGCTTGTTGCTGCAAATCCATAATCACTTACGTCATAGGTGTTAATAATAATTTTATCTTTAGGAGTGTAGTTAAATAATGTTGAAAGTGGTTTGAAAGCTCTTTCCGCACTTTCCAAAACGTGATTAACCAAATGCGAATGATAATCTTTGTATATTACAACAAAGTGTTCACTTTCCCGCTTGAGCCATGAAGAAGATTCTCTTTCAAATAAATGAACGACTAATTCGTGTTCGTTATCAAGATTAAAATATTCTGCTGCTATATCATGCTTCTTCTTTTTAATTTTAACTTCAACATTGCCATCTGTGTTGAATACATTTATACTTTTTAGATAGCCAACAGGTACTAAATTTTCAAAACTATTGCCAAAAGTTGAAGAATTTTTTATCACAACAGAAACTGATGTGGAATCCTCCATTCTTACAAATGAATTAATTTTAAGATTTCCTTTTATAGTAATATAAGTTCCTTTGGGTGTATGCTTTATTGTAATGCTATTAATTTCCGTGAAATCATTCTGTTCTTTGGGCAGTACAATTATTTTACCCGGACTAATAATCGCAAGCGATTTTAAGCAGTATTTATTTAACAGTTCTATCGTTTCTTTCAATGGAACAAACATTAAATCATCAACTAAATGTGAGGAAGTGGGAAACTGATATATGATTGATTTGCCTGTTGATTTAGAAATAATTACGACATAAGGGTTTTTACTGGTGAATCTCAATAAAAAATTTTCGATATCTAATTCGATAACATTATTAGAATCCGAAACTTTTTCTTTTAACTTCAATCCTTCAGCAAAATGTTTAAGAGATACATAGATCGTTCCCTGATGATTGTAGGATGGGATCTGGTAATTAATTTCGTCCTCAATTAGTGTAACTCTATTAATTTCCTGTGAATAGATGACTGTTGAAAAAAAAATCAACAGGAGAGATATTTTAAGCATATTATAAGTAAGCAGGTGATTCGTTTTGTTTTACAGCAAAATTGATTACTCAATAAACAAAAAATTGACACTTACGACCATTCGCAAATTGCTATTGAAAAATAACAACTTACATCAAATAATAAAAAAGCCTTCAATAAAGATTGAAGGCTTAACAAAGTATACTTTGGAGAACTAATTCATTCTACCTTACCCAGCCGTACTTGCTGCCGAGTTCATCAAGTTGTGAACCTGATCTTACCCAGCCGTACTTGCTGCCGAGTTCGTCAAGTTGTGAACCTGATCTTACCCAGCCGTACTTGCTGCCGAGTTCGTCAAGTTGTGAACCTGATCTTACCCAGCCGTACTTGCTGCCGAGTTCATCAAGTTGTGAACCTGATCTTACCCAGCCGTATTTCGCACCGAGTTCATCAAGCTGTGAACCTGATCTTACCCAGCCGTACTTGCTGCCGAGTTCATCAAGTTGTGAACCTGATCTTACCCAGCCGTACTTGCTGCCGAGTTCATCAAGTTGTGAACCTGATCTTACCCAGCCG
>WBZY01000451.1_pt1 | contig 31139 bp, 28 predicted proteins | sample 5204191 | NCBI WGS metagenome assembly WBZY01 (sample SAMN12344363, study PRJNA552823) | activated sludge metagenome | biome: Activated sludge suspended growth; feature: Anammox Sidestream; material: Wastewater; isolation source: activated sludge from anammox sidestream of wastewater treatment...
GTCCGGCTCAATGATGACGGAACGATCCAAAGCATCCGCGACAAGACGGCGAACCGAGAACTTGTCAATACCGCCGGAGAAAGGCCTTTCAATGATCTATTGAGAGTTGAAGGTTCTGATGCGTCCGTTGTGACATATCCCGTTGCGGCCCGCATCGTCATCAAAAAAGGCACGCAGATGACCGTGGTGAACGTGTTCCGCGAGCGGTCCCCATTCCCGGTTGCGCGCATCACGATATTTGACGGCCTTGACCGGGTTGAGCTGCATAACGAGCTTGACCCAAAGATGTTCCCTTTCCCCGGCGGCAGCGGCAACTGGAGTGATTCGTATTACTTCGCGTTTCCTTTCAAACTATCCAGCAACGGTTTGCAGGTGATGCGCGGCGGGCAGCGATATTTTGACCGGCTGTCCGAAGATTACCTGTCCGGCGCGAGAAAAGATTCCGTATCTACCCAGCATCTGTTCGGGTTCACCGACGGCCGTGGGTCTGCATTGATCGCTCATCGGCAAGCTTTCCACTGGACCTATCCGGGTTATGTTGCAGCGAAATTGAAGCCGCAGGGCGCGCCCGCCGACTTTCCGGCGATGTACACGGGCAAGTTCCCGCTGCCCGAAGCCACGATCTATTCGCGGGCCATCAGGTACGGCCGACAGGCCGACACTCACGATGTCGGCATATTTAACCTTTCGTCGACCGAGCCGGGCCTAAGAGGCAATATGGTTTTTGAATATGCATTTGCCGGTGACGGCGCTTTTGATCCGGTCCGGGCATGGCGATTCGGAGCAAGTTTCGATCTGCCGCTCCGGCCGGAGCTCACATCGTTGGAACCGACGCCCGCGGCCAGGTCTTTCTTCTCGGTCGATCAGCCGAACGTTCAGATCGTCGTTGTAAAAACACAGGCCGAAAATGTCATTCGCGGCGAGGTGAGTTCTACTCCGCTGAATCCGCCCGTAAACAAGATATTTGTTGTGCGGCTCCAGGAATTTGCGGGGCGGGCCGCCGCCGTTTCGCTTTCGATACCGGCAAAGGTGAGGTCGGCCGCGTTGATGAACCTGACCGAGAATGCTGAGCTGAGCAAGATCACGGAGGTCTCGCCCGTGAAGCTGTCTCTGAAGCCATTTGAGGCGGCGACCGTAAGGGTCGAGATCGAATAGCCGCCACGGCGATAACTAAACAGAAATGGACCAACTGAAACGAAGGGACTTTCTAAAATCGATCTCAGCAGCGGCTGTAGTTCCCGCTGTGATCGGCTCCGCGCGCGAAGTGAAAGCTGACGCGGGCGCGACGGCAATTTCGAGAGCTTCGACGACACCGCTCCCCGATATTCCAACGTGTGCTTCGATGCGTTCGGTCACGATGACGCACAAATTTCTCGATCTGTACGCGTGGCCGGGCCTGACGAACCAATGGGGCTGCGCCCAGGCATCAATGGATGTCACGGCGATCCGAAGCATCGCCTTTCCGCCTTTTGCTCAGGGCGAGATGAATGTCGCGCCGCTTGGCGCCGGCGGCGAACTTCTGACCGGCGTGCTCTATGTTGACGGCGAATATTTCACTGCGACAAAAACGCCGATCGAATTTGTCTGGCAGCCCGACCGGATCGAACGCCGCTCCGTCTATAAAGGCCTTGAGCTAAAGAGTACGACCATCGTTCCGTTCAATACGATGTCGGTCGCGGTGAAATTTACCGTTTCAAATATGACAAAGGCCCGCCGCAAGACCGAGATAAAACTTGCGGTCAACGGCGGCGTAACGAAAAGCGTCAAGCCGTGGAATGCTGCGTATTCTCCGGGTGAATATGACAATGAGCGGACGATAGACAAGGGGCGAAATGCGGTATTGTGCCGATCGAAGCACACGGAGGCTTTCGTTCTGCAAGGCTCGTCGCCAAGGCCCGCAAAGATCGAGCCGTCGTGGCTCGTATATCAATTGGATCTCGCTCCCCGCGAATCGGCATCCATTGTTTTTGTAAACTCGGTCGGCGCAACAGCGGAAGATGCCCGGAAGGACTTCGACGCGATCATCAACGGTTTTGATACCATCGCGCGATCGACCACGAGCGAATGGGACCGGCAACTCAAGGCAGCTTTTACGCCCGGCAACGATGTGTTTTCCGGCCACGTCCCGACGCTCGTAACATCTGACGACAATGTAAAACGCATTTACCATTCGGCGGTGATGAGTGCGGTCTATTTCCGCCGCACTTCGCCGCACTCGGTTTATGGCACAACCTACGTGACGCTGATGCCGCGCTATTGGGAAACGACCACGTTCCTTTGGGACATCAGCTTGAGCGCGATGCTGCTGTCGATGCTCGACCCGGCCGTTCTGCGGCGAATGATGGAAACGTGGATGAACCTCGACGTTTACAAGCATTTTGGCACCGAGTTTTTGACCGGAGCGGGTGTCGGGCCGTGGTATTCGGTCAACGATTATGCGATGTCGCGGATGGCAAAGGAATATCTTCGCTGGTCCGGCGACCATGCCTGGTTGGATAAGGTCGTCAACGGAAAGACCGTGTACGAAACGTTGCTAAAGTATGCCGAACACTGGCGCGAACTCGACACCAACAAACACGGCCTTGCTGATTACGGCGGCGTCACAAATCTTCTGGAAGCCGTTTCGAGTTATGTCCACGAAGTTGCCGGCCTAAATGCCGCGAACGTGCACAATCTTAGATTCGCAGCCGAGTTGGCCGAACACAAGGGTGACAGAGCAAAGGCGGAAGAGTATCGGAACGAGGCCGCCGACCTCGGGCGACGCGTCCAGGACCTGTATGTTCCCGGCCGCGGCATATGGAAGTGCAAACTTCCGGACGGAAGCTATAATGAGGTACATCACTGCTACGATTTCGGCGTCACTTTGATGACTATCGGCGATCTGATGCCTGCGTCACAAAAGCGTGAGATGGTCGATTTCTTTGTCCGCGAACTGAAGACGCCGACATGGATGCGCGCCCTGTCCACAAAGGACCTGGATGTAACATTCAGCATAAGGCCCGATCATCAATGGACCGGAGCATATTGCTCGTGGCCCGCGCTTGCCCTCAGTGGCCTGTTCGCCGCCGGAGCCGTTGATCTGGCAAATGAATGGATGAAAGGCCTTGCTAAAACAAGTATGCAGGGCCCATACGCCCAGGCGCATTTTACCGAGAGCTTCTATGCGCCGGAATCGAACGGTGCGGCGTCAAAATCTCCGTCCGATCAGCCGTATATCAACGACTGGGCGTGTGTTTCGGGCTGCAATTATCTTGAACCGATCGTCGATTCGTTGTTCGGTGTTGATGCCGGATTGTTCGGCGGGATCAAAGCGAAACCTAGGTTCGGCTCTTTCGATCCGAACGCGGAATTGAGGAATATCAATTATCAAGGCAAGCGCTACACTGCCGGCAAGAATGGTATCCGACCGGCGTGAACCGGCATAGAAAACTCATGCGTATGAAGATCTGGTTTCTTTCAATTCTTACCTTTGCTGCTCTGCTGTCGGCCGCTGCCGCTGTTTCTGGCCAGGCGACCTCGCCGTCGCTTCTGCAGATCGCGGACCGTTATTGGATGCAGCCGGACGTGGTTTACGGCAGTGCGAACAACACGCCTCTGAAACTCGACATCTGGTATCCGCGCGACAACCAGAACGCGACACCGACCGTCGTTTATATACATGGCGGCGGATGGATATTCGGGTCAAAGGAAGGTGCTGTCTATCAATTCCTTCCGTATCTTGAACGCGGCTGGCGTGTGGTGAACGTCGAGTATCGGATGGCAGGCAATTCGCTTGCTCCTGGTTCGGTCGAAGATACCCGTTGCGCACTGCGCTGGATCTACCGCAACGCGGCTCAATGGAAATTTGATACTTCAAAGATCATACTCACAGGCCATTCCGCCGGCGGGCATCTTTCGCTGATAACGGGAATGCTGCCGGATGGCGGGTCGCTCGACAATCGCTGCTACGCGAACGCAAAGTACGGCGACGTGCCGATGAAGGTCGCCGCAATAGTGAACTGGTACGGCATCAGCGATGTCAACGATCTGATCCAGGGGCCGAACCTGAAGAACTACGCGATGATGTGGATGGGCTCGATGCCGAACGCGGCCGAGGTCGCACGGAGTGTATCTCCTTTGACATACGTGCGTGCAGGCCTGCCGCCGATCATTTCCATTCACGGTGACAAGGACGACGTCGTACCTTACACGCAGGCAACGCGACTCCACGACGCGTTGACGAAGGCGGGCGATGTGAACAAGTTGATCACCGTAAAGGGTGGCGGCCACGGAATGTTTGCCCAGGCAGCATACGTAAACGCGTTCGAAGAGATCTGGAGATTCTTGAAAGAAAACAAGATAAACTAAGGTCTCAGTAGTGTGAAAATAAGCTATCAGCCGTTAGCTGAATAGCCGTTAGCCGGCCGTACATCCGGCGTGTTGCGAATGAAGATCACGGATATCAAAGCGACCACTGTTACCGTTCCGGTCGAAGCTCCGCTGCGTCACGCGGCCGGATGTCATTGGGGGCGGTTCGTGCGCACGATCGTTGAGGTCGAGACGGACGAAGGCATTACCGGCCTTGGCGAGATGGGCGGCGGCGGTGAATCGGCCGAGGCCGTTTTTCGCGCGATGAAAGCATATCTCGTCGGCCACGATCCTGCGCGGCTCGAAGAGATGAGGTTCAAGATCGCAAATCCGACCGCATCGCTTTACAACAACCGTACGCAGATACTTGCTGCGTTGGAGTTTGCGTGTCTGGACATCATCGGAAAAAAATGGGGCGTGCCTGTTTACGATATTCTTGGCGGCAAGCTGCAGGACGAGGTGCCGTTCGCCTCGTACCTTTTTTTCCGATATCCGGATCCGAAGGGCGGCGGCGGCGAGGTACGCACGGTTGAACAGTTGGTCGAGCACGCTAAAGATCTTAAAGCCAAGCACGGCTTCTTTGCTCATAAGTTGAAGGGCGGCGTTTTCGATCCGGTATATGAATTGAAATGCTACCGGGCGGTGGCCGAAGAACTTGGCAGCGGTACGATGGAAGGCGACTGCTTCCGCTTTGACCCGAACGCCGCGTGGTCAACGGAACAGGCGATCTGGTTCGGACAGCAGATCGAGGACATTAACAACGATTACCTCGAAGACCCCGTTTTTGGCCTGCACGGTATGCGCCGAACGCGCGAGAAGGTACGAATGCCGCTGGCGACCAACACGGTCGTCGTCAATTTCGAACAGCTCGCAACGAACGTTCTGGATACAGCCGTTGATGTGATATTGCTCGATACCACATTCTGGGGCGGCATTCGCCAGTGCGTAAAAGCAGCCGGAGTTTGCGAGACGTTCCAGCTTGGCGTTGCCGTGCATTCTTCGGGCGAATTAGGAATTCAGCTTGCCACGATGCTGCACCTCGGGGCCGTCATACCTAATCTGAGCTACGCCGCGGATGCCCATTATCATCATCTGACGGACGACATCATCGAAGGCGGCCTTATGAAATATGAGGGCGGAAAGATAAAGGTGCCGACCGGGCCGGGCCTTGGCGTTTCGCTTGACCGTGATAAATTGGCCGAGTACAGCGAATTGTATAAGCGCCTCGGCGGCTATCCATACGATCAGGACCCGCTTCGTCCGGGTTGGACGCCGACGGTGCCGAACGATCGATGGGCCGATCCGAACGATGATCGGCGGCCGGGAATACCCTATTAGCATTATGAACAAGATCTCATTCGCCACCGCATGCATTGCACTTCTCGTTGCGGTCGTTAGCCAACCCGCGTTTCCGCAGTGCGACATATCTGTCGGCAATGGCGAACCGGCGACGAAATGGAACGAGATCTTTACTCGCAACGGCCCGGGCTGGACCGGCGGTGATACGACGGTTTCGGTCGAGCTCCCGAACGGCGATTCTGCATTTTTCTTTTCGGATTCGTATATTGCCGAAGATCCGCCAAAACCCGGCGACGGGGCGGTCTTTACGAACGAGAACGGCCTCCGCCTTCGCAATCCGAACTGCCTGCCGCCGATCTGCGGCCCGGCACCCGAAGTGATCCACTATGTTTACAACAGCATCGTTGTCCGGTCGAAGGACGGTTCGACGCTGCGAACGCTGACCGGCCCAAAGGATAAGAATGGATATTCGACCTCATACTTCAAACCGGCGAGCAACGATCCGAACCATATGTATTGGCTCGGCGACCCGATCATTGTCGAAATAGGCGGCAAGAAAAAGATCTGGATGTTCCTGAACGAGTGGGATGTTGCCAGGCCGTTCGACAAGAGCTTCTGGATAAAATACCGAGCCCAGGCCATCGCGCAGATGGACGCCGAAACGCTCGCGATCGAGAAGATCGTTGACATTAAGAACAAGACCGATGAGGCGATCTGGGGGATCTCTCTTTGGCTCAATGACAAGAACGAGCTTTATATCTACGGAATGAGGAACGAAGGCGACATCAAGGTTGAAAAACGGTCGTCGCTTGCGATCGCCGACAAATACAAGAAGCTTTATATCGCCCGGGCCGACGCATCGAAGGGATTAGAGAGCGTTGCTGACTTGAAGAACTGGGCGGCCTGGGACGGAAAGGCCTTCTCAAAAGACCTGAACAAGCGAAGGTCGATCATCCCGGAAAAGGACAGCATCAGTGACGAGCTCGCCGTTCGCCGCCTTAACATCAACGGTAAACCGACGTTCGTGGTGGTCACGTTCGATACGTCCGTTGGCTATGCGGACTGGAAGGACCTTTACCTATACTCTGCGTGCGAACCGCAGGGCCCGTTCGTGAACAAGCGTTTTGTTTACCGAACGCCGACCGCGGGAATGAAGAAGCTGCCGGGAATGACCGAAGGGCGATCGCTCCAAAGCGGGCTGAGTGTTTACAATCCGCATATGCACCCGCAGTTCATCGAGGGTGGAAAACTGCTTGTTTCGTATAACAGCAACCTGCCGTTCGGTTCGAAACCCGGCGATTCGATCTATGCGGATTTCTATCGGCCTCGGTTTGTTTGGGTGCCGATCGCGGGATTAGAGAAATAGATGAAGCTTGTCGTTTTTAATCCGGGAAATGTTTCGCACTCTGGTGAACGGCGGTATCGCGTCGGGGCTATGGTCGAAGATGACCAGATAGCCGACCTCACGCCGTCGATCCTCCCGATGGGTTTGACCGGCAGCGAGATACTGAGGTGTTATGACCTCGCTACCCATTTCGTCGAGCCCGCAATGGAAGCCGTGCTTGGCGGGCAATTGCCCCTTGTCGATATCGACGATGTGAAGATCGAAGCCCCGGTACCGCGGCCGTCGAAGATCATCTGCATAGGGCTCAACTATCTCAACCACGTGAAGGAAAGCGGGGCCGAGATCCCAAAGGCGCCCTTGCTGTTCTCAAAATTCGACACGTGCGTGGCCGCTTCCGAGGACGCGATACTGTTGCCCGTCGGCAGCGAGCAGGTCGATTTTGAGGCCGAACTTGCCGTTGTCATCGGGCGACGCGCGAAGAACATCGAGCTTGCCGACGCAATGGACCACGTTTTCGGTTACACGAATTTTAACGACGTATCGGCCCGCGATATGCAGTTTGCCGATGGCCAGTGGCAGCGTGGAAAATCGTGCGACACGTTTGCCCCGTTCGGGCCGTTCGTGGCGACAAAAGACGAGATCGCGGACCCGCACAACCTGCGGATCCAGTTTCGATTGAACGGTGAAACGATGCAGGATTCGAACACCGATCAGCTTATTTTCAAAATACCGGAGCTGGTCGAATACATCTCGCGCTCGATAACGCTCGAGCCCGGCGACATCATCGCGACCGGCACACCACCTGGCGTCGGCTTTGCCCGAAAGCCGCCGGTGTTTCTGAAAGACGGCGACATTTGCGAAGTGGAGATCGAAGGGCTTGGGGTGTTAAGCAACTTTGTCTCGGCCGGATAGGATGAAGCTTTTTGCTCTGGCTATGCCCCGATAGATCAAGTATTCTCCCGCCGTTAGAAACAATGTTCGATCTTAACGGAAAAACCGCCCTCGTAACCGGTGCAGCATCGGGCATTGGCGAATCCATCGCACGATCGCTTGCGGGTGCCGGTGCGTTCATTTATGTCGCCGACCTGGACGCGGACAATGGCCGGCGTGTCGCGGCCGAGATCGAGCGATCGGGCGGTTCGGCCGATCTTATCAAGTTGAATGTCGCCGAGCGAGAGGAGTGTCGTGGTGCGGCCGACAAGATCCGATCCGATGGCCGCGCGCTCGATATTCTGGTCAATAATGCCGGTGTCGGCCATGTGGGCACGATCTTGCAGACGACCGACGACGACCTTGAGCGGCTCTTTGCGGTCAATGTTCGCGGACTGTTCGACCTGACAAAGGCGTTCATTCCCGAGATGATCGAACGCAAGTATGGCGTGATCATCAATATAGCGTCGATCGGTGGTATCGTCGGCATTCGCGACCGCATTGCTTACTGCACCACCAAGTTTGCTGTCGTCGGGATGACGAAATGCCTGGCGCTCGATCATGCAGCGGATGGTATCCGTGCCAACGCGATATGCCCGGGACGCGTGGAAACGGATTTTGTAAAGAAACGGATCGCCGAATATCCCGACCCCGAAAAGGCATATCGCGAAATGGCGGCGACCCAGGCCGTCGGGCGAATGGGAACGCCAGAAGAGATCGCCGCGGCAGTCATTTATCTTGCCAGCGACGAAGCGGCGTTCGTGACCGGTACTGCTCTCGAGATCGACGGCGGCTGGGCTGCTGGAAAATAAGGCCGCTCGGAACGCATGATCGATGATTTTCGAACGGACGAACTTTAGGCCGGCATTCGACAGTTCCTTGACTTGATACGCTATTTGACGTAAAAGAAGAGGGTTCCTTACGGTTACAAACCCACTATTTTCGAGATCGATCATCTACGCCTGCGGTACGAATGCGCCGGGCTTATCGTTCACGAGAGGCGTTTCTAAAGTTGTCGAATGGCTTCTAACCTGGTTACGATCACACGCCGCGGCTTTGGCGAAACGACCCGCCGAGGTGCATGGTGGCTGCAATCGCTGGTCACATTCCTCGGTTTCTCTGCATTCATCGTCTATTCAACTTGGGCAGCTTTTCAGGGCGAGCATTATTCATTCGGCCCGTATCTGTCGCCGATGTACTCGCCGCTTATTTGGGAAGCGGCGGGCCAGCAACTGTCAGGACACGCATGGCTCGGAGCGTGGCCGTCGTGGCTGCCGTCGTGGATATTGATCCAGCCGATCACACCCGCCGTACTGATACTTTGGGCACCCGGCGGATTTCGATTTACGTGCTATTACTATCGCGGTGCTTATTACAAAGCATTTTGGGCAGACCCGCCAGCGTGCGCCGTCGGCGAGCCGCGTTCGGGCTATCGCGGCGAACGCAAGTTTCCGCTGATCCTACAGAACATTCACAGATATTTTCTTTACGTCGCGCTTGTTTTTATTGTGATACTTGCCTACGACGCGATCGCTGCGACGCAATTCGCGGATGGCTTTGGCGTCGGTGTCGGCACGATCGTGATGACGATCAACGTCATCCTGCTCGCGAGCTACACGTTCGGCTGCCATAGCCTGCGTCATCTCGTCGGCGGCGGGTGCGATGTGATGTCTGATAAACCCGTGCGTCAGGGACTTTGGGGCGTGGTCAGCAAACTCAACCAAAAGCATATGCTCTTCGCCTGGCTCTCGCTTTTCTGGGTTGGGTTCACGGACTTCTATGTCCGGATGTGCTCAATGGGGATTTTTACAGACTACCGAATAATTTGAGTGAGAACTCTACTAAAGCTCGCTTCACGCAAACCATGAACTTCGCTAATCTCCTCTTCATAGTGTTAATTATTGTTGTGGCGGTGTTAGGCTGCTCATCACCGAACGAGCAAAGGTCTGCGAAGTCTCGCCAACCTGCACCCACTGATCAGGCGAAGTTGGAGCCTAAGCAAGTTTTGAGCATCAAGGACGTAATCAAGCGTTCGCCGAGCCAAATCGAGAAGACTCTAGGAAAACCAACCGGGAGTCAAAAGTTAACGCCTAAGCCAGATTTCAATTACGACCTGAGTCTCGATTACCCCTGGGGATTCATCAATTTCAGAAATAATACGTCAACTTACATTCATTACGAATCTCCAGTCGGTTACGACAATTTCTTTCCGCTTGGTAAAGAGGTAGGTGTAGACTTCTTTGCTGTGGAACCCAGTTCTTCAAATGGTTTCGCAGTTATTTATAAGAATGTCCAACTAAACGGTATCAGGTTCTCCGAGGTGAGAATTGTCCCAGGTCTGGAGAAGAAGTACCAGATTTTGACTTTCAAGACCGATTAGATTCAGAGCCAAATGGCTGACTATACAACATTCGAACACGACGGTTTCGTGGAGTGCGGACACTCTTGTCCGCATCGCCGGTTCCGTCCGGCGAAACCGTGTGCCTCTTCGGTATTTTTCGCGTCGAAGCGACGCTCATGCGGACAGGAGTGTCCGCGCTCCGTTGAATGACTGAATACACAACATTTGAACACGACGTTCTTGTCATAGGTGCCGGCGGTGCGGGCCTTCGGGCGGCAATTGAAGCGAGCGCGGCGGGTGTGAGCGTTGGTCTGATCTGCAAATCGCTCCTCGGCAAGGCGCACACGGTGATGGCCGAAGGCGGAATGGCGGCGGCGATGGGCAATGTCGATGACCGCGATAATTGGAAGGTACATTTTTCCGACACGATGCGGGGCGGCCAGTATGTGAACAACTGGCGAATGGCCGAGCTTCATGCAAAAGAGGCTCCGGACAGAGTACGGGAACTGGAAGCCTGGGGAGCCGTTTTCGATCGCACAAAAGACGGTAAGATCCTGCAGCGAAATTTTGGCGGCCATCGCTATCCGCGGCTCGCCCATGTCGGCGACAGAACGGGACTGGAACTCATTCGCACGCTGCAGGATCACGGCATTCACCAGGGCATTGACGTTCACATGGAAGTGACGGTCATCTCGCTGCTAAAGGACAGCGACCGCGTTGTCGGTTGTCTCGCATACGAACGCGAGCACGGCCGATTTCGCGTATTCAAAGCAAAGGCGGTGGTGCTGGCGACGGGCGGCGTCGGCCGGGCATACAAGATCACATCGAACTCGTGGGAGGGCACGGGCGACGGCCACGCGCTTGCGTATCGGGCCGGGGCGGAGCTGATCGATATGGAGTTCATCCAGTTCCACCCGACCGGAATGGTCTGGCCGCCGAGCGTTCGAGGGATCCTTGTGACGGAAGGCGTTCGCGGCGAAGGCGGCATTTTGAAGAACAGCGAAGGAAAGCGGTTCATGTTCGACGACATCCCGCCGCTCTACAAAGACCAAACGGCAAGCGACCCCGAAGAAGGTTGGCGTTACACGCAGGGCGACAAGACCGCAAATCGTCCGCCGGAATTATTGACGCGCGACCACGTCGCGCGATGCATAAATCGCGAGGTAAAGGCGGGCCGCGGCTCACCGCACGGCGGCGTCTATCTCGATATCGCCTGGATAAAGGAAAAGCTGCCGAATGCAGCCGAGCATATCAAGAAAAAGCTGCCTTCGATGTATCACCAGTTCATGCAGCTTGCGAATCTTGATATCACGACCACGCCGATGGAGGTTGGGCCGACGACACATTACATAATGGGCGGTATCCGCGTCGATGCCGACACGCAGGCCTCGACGGTTCCCGGACTTTTTGCCTGCGGCGAGTGTGCTTCGGGAATTAATGGAGCAAATAGACTTGGCGGAAACTCACTTTCCGATCTGATCGTTTTTGGCAAGCGGGCGGGCGAATATGCCGCACAGTTTGCGAAAGCGAACGGGCATGGAACGATCGACAACGCCCAGGTAGAAACTGAAACGAAATTTGCCCTCGATCCATTCGAACGTACGGGCGGCGATAATCCGTTTGTCGTTCAGCACGACCTGCAGGACATGATGCAGGCAAAGGTCGGCATCGTCCGCGTCGAAGAAGAGATGCAGGAAGCCCTGACGGGCCTAAAGGATCTGAAGGAGCGCGCCGAGAAATGTTCAGTTACCGGAAACATCGATTACAATCCCGGATGGCACACGGCGCTCGATCTGCGAAATCTACTGACCGTTTCTGAAGCGATCACTCGCTCCGCCATCGAACGAAAAGAAAGCCGCGGCGGGCAGTTTAGAGAGGATTTCCCTGCAAAAGACCCGGCATGGAGCAGCGTGAATGTTGCGGTGAAGGAACTTAACGGCGAGATGACGATATCCCGCGAACCGATCCCCGAAATGCCGGCAGAGTTGAAGCAGGTGATCGAGGAGATGGGATAAAACGAGTAACCACTAAATTTCACAAATTAACACGAAACAGTTTCTTCGTAGCGATGTCGGATCTAATTTTCAAAGATGAATGCTACGCAATCGCGGGAGCGATCATGGAAGTTTACAGAACGCTCGGGATCGGATTTCTCGAACCTGTGTACCAAGAGGCGTTGTCGATCGAATTCATCACGAGGGGTGTGCCGTTCAAGCGAGAAAAGCCATTGGAGCTCTACTACAAAGATGTTCGACTTGAAAAGAAATATGTTGCAGATTTCGTGTGCTTCGATCAGATTATCCTTGAGCTTAAAGTATTGCCAAAAATTACTAATATTGAGGTGGCTCAGCTTCTGAACTATCTGAAAATTACGAAGACAAAGCTTGGACTTCTAGCGAACTTTGGTAGCGCCCCTAGGTTAGAGTGGAAGCGGTACATTCTTTAATAATCTTCTTCGTGCATTTTTGTGTTCTTTAGTGGTTACTTCTTACATATGTCAACAGCAACATTCAGCATAAGACGCGGCGGGAGCGAGGGCGGTGAGCTGGTCGATTATTCGACCGAGGTCACCGAGGGCATGGTAGTGCTCGACGCTGTGCATCAGATACAGGCAGAGTCGGCGCCGGATCTCGCCTGCCGTTGGAACTGCAAAGCCGGCAAGTGCGGTTCGTGTTCGGCCGAGATCAACGGAATGCCAAAACTGATGTGCATGACGCGTCTCGACACGATCGATATCACACAACCCGTTACCATCGAACCAATGCGAGCTTTTCCGCCGATAAAAGATCTCGCCACCGATGTTTCGTGGAACTTCGAGGTCAAAAAGCGGATCAAAAAATTCAAGCCGCGCAAGCCCGACGCCGAGGACGGGACCTGGCGGATGCAGCAATCGGATGTCGATCGCGTACAGGAGTTTCGCAAATGCATCGAGTGTTTCCTCTGCCAGGATGTTTGCCACGTTCTACGCGATCACAATAAACACGCCGAGTTCATCGGCCCGCGTTTTCTCGTTTATGCAGCGGCGCTTGAAATGCATCCGTTGGATACCGAAAATAGGACAGAGGACCTGAAAGACCTTCACGGCATCGGATATTGCAACATCACGAAATGCTGTACAAAGGTGTGCCCGGAGCATATTACGATCACCGATAACGCGATCATCCCATTGAAAGAGCGCGTGGTCGATCAGCACTACGATCCGCTAGCGCGTCTTATCAAGGTATTCGGAAAGAAGTCGAAATGATATACCCGGCAAATGTCTGGATCGAGAAGAAAAAGGCGGGCCTTCCAACGTTTCTGTTATGGGATGGCGTGATAAAGGCCGGCGGCCCGTTTGCCGTGGTGATGCAGGTGGTTGGCTATTTCCTATTTGCCGAGCCCGGCGTGTCATACGGTACCTATTTCACATTAGGTCGCACGTGGTTGACCTTTTTGCTCCATGGTATTCTGTTCGGCACGATCGTCGGATATCTCAACTGGTGGAGGAACGAAAAGGTTCACGGTGCCCAGCGCCCGGATGAGGAGGACAAGTGATGTTCGAGCTAAAACCGCTTTCACATGATGCAGTTCAGGCGGCCCTTGAAAAAGCGAACCGATATCGGTTGCTTAATGAACCGGGAGCGGCCCAAAGCATCTACCTTGATATTCTCGCGCTTGAACCGGACAATCAGGAGGCGCTAAAGAACATTGTGCTTGCTATGAGCGACCGGTTCGGCAAGGACTATGCTATCGGCGATTCGCACGTTAACGAATATCTGGCCCGGATCCGTGACGAATATGACCGGGCCTATTACACAGGAATTGTTTATGAGCGCCGGGCGAAAGCCACCCTTGCAAAGAGCGGTCTGCGGGTTTACGAACTTTTTGTGCAGGCGATGGAATGGTTCGAGCGTGCCGAAAAGCTGCGGCCTGCGGGCAATGATGACCCGATCCTTCGCTGGAACGGCTGTGCCCGTATGATCAATCAGAACAAACTGGAACCTCATGTTGTTTCCGCGGGCGATACGCTTGAATAGAGCGCCCCGGCTTGTGGCATTTTGGGCTGAATAGGTCTAAAATTCTTGTGCTACTCGGACCAATTTTCATCAGGGAAGGAGAACATAAATGGCTGGAAAATTTGTGATAAAAACCGGCAAGACCGGCAAATGCAGCTTTAATCTTAAGGCGTCGAACGGGCAGGTCATTCTTTCAAGCGAATCATACGATTCACGCAAAGGCGCCGAGGGCGGCATTGCTTCGGTCAAAAAGAATGCGGGAAATAGTGCCCGGTTCGAACGCAAAACGGCCAAAGACGGCTCGGCATATTTTGTCCTCAAGTCGGCGAATGGGGAAGTTATCGGCAAAAGTGAAATGTACAAGACGGTAGCTTCGATGGAGAACGGCATTGCTTCGGTTGGCAAAAACGCTCCGGAAGCACCGATAGTGGACGACAAGTAAATAGGTGAATGCAGGGTGCCCTTCTCTTGGCACCTTCGAACTTATTAGATCAACGTTTTCTGAAGGCGGGGCTGAACTCCCGCCTATTTTCTTACGGTTATGACCACAAAAAGAGTGCGCCTCGGTATTGAGGTGCTCCTTGACGAGAAGATCGAAATGCTTCGCGGCCAGCGGATCGGCCTTGTCTGCAATCAGGCGTCGGTACTGCCGGACGGTTTTATCCATTCGGCCGATGCATTCCATGAACATGCGGACATCGATCTGACCACGCTCTTCGGGCCGCAGCACGGCATTCGCGGCGATCTGCAGGACAATATGATCGAGACGCCGCACGCTGTCGATGAGCGAACGGGGATTATGGTCTATTCGCTTTACAGCGAAACGCGTGTGCCGACCGAAGAGATGGTGCGTGATATCGACACCTTTGTCATCGACCTGCAGGACGTCGGCTGCCGCATTTACACCTTCGTTTATACAATGGCGAACTGTATGCGGGCCGCAAAAGAGTTCGGCAAAAAGGTCGTGGTCTGCGACCGGCCGAACCCGATCAACGGCAACGCGGTCGAGGGCAACATCACCGAACATGAGTTCAAATCTTTTGTCGGCCAGTTCGAATTGCCGACGCGTCACGGTATGACGATCGGCGAACTAGCGATGATGTTCAACGACCATTTCGGCATCGGGTGCGAACTCGAGGTCGTTGAGATGGCCGGCTGGACTCGCGAAATGTGGGGCGACGAAACCGGACTTCAATGGATCTTGCCCTCACCGAATCTTCCGACCGTTGATAGTTGCGTGGTTTTCCCGGCGACCGTCCATGTCGAAGGCACCGAACTCTCCGAAGGCCGAGGCACGACAAAGCCTTTCGAACTTAACGGTGCTCCGTTCATCAACCCATACGAATGGGTCGATGCACTCAATGCCTGCAAGTTCGAAGGCGTCAAATTCCGCCACGTCTTCTTCCGCCCGACGTTCCAAAAGTGGGCCGGCAAAACCTGCGGCGGCGTCCAGATCCACGTCACCGACCGCGAGGCGTTCACGCCCGTCATCGTCGGAATCGCCATGATCAAAACCGCCTACGACCTTTACACCGACAGCTTCGAATGGAAATGCGACCCGTACGAATATGTCTTTGACCAAAATCCGTTCGACGTCGTTTGCGGTACCGACAAGATCAGGAAGGCTATCGAGGACGGTGTATGGGTTAGAGAGATTGAGAGGTCGTGGGATAGTGATCTAGCCAACTTTTCCAAGTTGCGGGGAGATCATCTTATCTATTAATATCTAATATCGCTCCATGTGAAGTCAGCGGCTCATTGGTGGGTATTTAAGATTCTCGTTTCGGAGACAAGGACGCCTAAAATAATTAAATATTGCAATTCATGCGATGAAGGATTCGCTCAGAGGTTCGACTTTTGCCCGATTTGCGGGGCTCAGCTTGATGCCTTCGAAATGGTTTCCCAGGAAAAGGGCAGCATAATCTCCAGCGAGCACGACACGTCAAGCCCTAGCGTTGAGCTTGCTGCGGAAATGGACTTAGCGCCGACCTTAACACAACCGACTACCTCGTCTCAACCGGTCTCGTCTAAAAACCTTGAGAAGACTTTTTCAGCTAAGTCGGTGCCTTCGACGGACGCTGATTCGCCTTCGACAGAATACGGCGGAATTGGAAGGCTTGGCTACTTCTTGGCAATGTTTGCGCTCGGTTTCTTCAACGCTGTGTTGTCTGGTTCTCGGAGCCGCTTCGACGATGAACCATCGCAAATTGTTCCTTTGATCGGGTTCGTAATCGCGCTGATTCTTACGGGCTATCGGTTAAAGAATATTGGGATAAGTAGCTGGTGGGCGCTCCTTTGGCTTGTCCCATTGGTTAACCTTGGACTTGGCTATGTATGTCTCACCCGCCAAGAAGGATACGTCGAGACATTAGAACTTGATGGTCCGGGAAAGATTGTTCGTTTCATCTACATTGTGTTCGGCGTTTTCGTACTGATCGTAATTCTCGCGGCATTTTGTGGCGGTAGATGAGGCGCACTCGCTACCGCTAGGTTTCTGCCTGAGCGCTTCGAGCACTTTTTCTCCGCGTGGCGACAATCGATATTCTGGATGCAGGGTCTCGGTCGGGCCAAGGGCTTTTAGTTTGCGGAACCACTTCTCACTGACAACCAGGGCGTGATTTTAGCAAGTGTATCTTCGAGAGAATCCTTCGCCTTAGCCGCTTCGAAATCGAGTTGGAGGCCCATCCAAAAATCTTCCGACATTCCGAAGAATCGGGACAATCTGAGGCCGGTGTCGGGGGTCACGGCACGCGTTCCGGCAACTATCTCGCCAATCCGTCGCTGCGGAACACCGATCTCTTTCGCAAGCCGATACTGGGTGATTCCCATCGGCTTCAGAAACTCTTCGTGCAATATCTCGCCAGGATGTGGATAAGAAACTTTTCGCATAAAACCTCAGTGGTAGTCGACGATCTCGACTTCAGTCGGACCGGTTGCAGTCCAAACAAAACAGATGCGGAACTGATCGTTTACTCGGATGCTGTATTGTCCGCGGCGCTCGCCACGAAGTGCTTCCAACCTGTTGCCGGGCGGCACTCTTAGGTCGTCCAAACGTCCCGCACGATTCAGAATTGCAAGTTTTCGCATAGCCACCGCCTCGATATTCACAAACCGGCGGACCCGCTTTCCCTCAAACATCGCCTTTGTGTCGGAACACTTAAAGGAACGAATGGGCATAAAGAATAGTATCGTAATGCGTTAGTATTGTCAAGCGACACTATCGGCGTTCAAGCGTGGCCAAAACCTTCTTACCGCGCGGCGACAAACGATAGCCGGCCTCGAGGCTTTCGGTAAGTCCGAGGGCTTTTAATTTTCGCACCCGCGGTTTGAAATCGGCTTTCGATAGGCCGAGGTAATTGGCGAGCAGGCCGGAATAGGTCGCGGGCATCGATTGAATTACTTCGAGATACGAACGGGTCCAGCGGCCGCTTTTGCTTGAGCGGTCCATCTTGTCAAGCTTCGCGATGATCTCGGCAAGTTCAGCGTCGGACAGATCGTCGTTATCGCGAAGAGCGATCCGCGGATCCTCGCCGACCCATCGGACGCGGATTCGGTAGATCGGGTCGTCGCGGTAACCGAGATGGTAAAGCAGGTCAACGACGGACGGGAAGCCGGCTTCGCGGGCGTCCGTTTCGGTGATCTCATCTGGTAAAACCTTCTCCACCGAATCAATTCCGATGACGCCGCTCTGCGTCATTTGCGTTCCGCCTTCCTTTGCTCCGGGCCGCGACCAGCGGCGAAAGAGGACGGTGATCTCGCCGGACCTTATTCGTTCAATGATCTCGTCTTTGATGAGCATACGCGAGATTCACGTGCGAAGAAGCGGGTCGGAGTTGTCCGCGCTTCGCTCAGGGCGTCAGGCCGGGTTCGTAATGCATCATGAATTCGATGAACTTCGACGTTTCGATCATGTTGCGGCCCTGGAAACGGATAGTGTGCGAGTCGAGACGCTCGATAATAGACAGGTAGCTCAAAACTTCGGCCGGGCGGTAGTTTTTGAAGCGGACATCGAGGCGGACAGGTGTTTCGACCCGGTAAGGCTTGAACTCGCCTATGCGGCCGATGGCCCGTTTGACCTTTTCGCGTATCAGGTCATTAGCGGCTTCAGGCATCATCGTTTTGGCGGAATGGAATCCATAATTCCACTTCACCACCGCGCCTTCGATATTGCCCAGCAGGTCCGTCGCTTCTTTCACGGCCGCGTCGTCGCCGGAGATCATTATCACAGGCACGCCGAAGTGCCCGGCAATTGCGGCGTTGATCCCGGCTTCGGGGACGGAAACGCCGTTCAATTTCACGTCGGCCAGATTGGCGCTCGACATCGTATGGGCGCGGACACCCGCCGGATTCGTAGTGCTGGAGTGATAGCCGATGAATATCGCCCCGGCGAATGTTTCGTCTATTCCTTCCATCATCGCCAGCGGCCTTGGCCACGCGCGGACAAGCATGATGTTTTTGGGAAGCTTTTCGATGAGTAAATTCTCGCCGTTGCCGTGCGAATCGCTGACGACTATCTCGGTCGCCCCGGCCGCAAAGGCCGCCTCAATAGCGGCGTTCACCTCGGCGGTCATAAATTCGCGGAAGCGTTGATACTCGAAACCCGTCGGAGTCAATTGGTCGGCGGTGACCACGCCGGTGACTCCCTCCATGTCCGCCGATATGTAGATCTTCATTTTCTTACCTTGAGCGCTTCCACCGACCGCGAAGAAAGCTATAAGAAATATCAACAAACACATGCCAAGGGCCCTAAGCTTCATGATGGTTGCTCCGTTTTACGAATTCCGCTGTTGGCGATACGTGCCCCAAGCGAACAGCAGAAAGATGCATGTCACGGGAGCTTCGCCAAGAAGCAGCAAAAGCTTAAGCAAATGTGGGTCAGAACCAGCTGCTTTTTTTCTTCGATCCGCCACCGAATATGCTGCCAAGAACACCGCGGACGATCGAGTTACCGATCTGGCGGCCGATAGAGCTCGACGCCGAGCGGGCAACGCTTTTCATAACGGATTCGGTCAGCGTATCCGGCCCGCGTGCTGCGGAACGCTCAGCCTTTGCCTGGCGTTCGGCCTCTTTTGCGGCATCTTCGGCCGCCTTTACCTGGGCTTCGGCAGCGGCCTTTTCTTCGGTCTTTCGTGCAAGCACCTCAAAGGCGGAGTCGCGGTCGAGCGCGTTCTCATAAACACCAGCAACTAACGAATTCGCTATCAATTGCTGCCGCTGTTCTGCAGTTATCGGCCCAATGTGCCCAACGGGCGGGACAACGAGCGCCCGTTGGACGATCGTTGGCACGCCTTTTTCATCAAGGGTTGAGATAAGCACTTCGCCAACGCCTAGCTCCGTTATCACCTTTTCGGTATCGATGTCCGGATTGACCCGGAACGAGCTCGCGGCGGCACGAACTCCTTTTTGCTCCTGCGGCGTATATGCGCGAAGAGCGTGCTGAACGCGATTGCCAAGCTGCGCCAGGACCTTCTCGGGGATGTCTGCCGGATTCTGTGTGACGAAATAAACGCCAACGCCCTTTGAGCGGATCAGCCGGACGACCTGTTCGACCTTGTCGGTCAATGCTTGAGGCGCGTCTGTAAACAGCAGGTGAGCTTCATCGAAAAAGAAGACCAATTTCGGTTTTTCAAGGTCGCCGGCTTCGGGAAGCGATTCAAAAAGCTCGGAAAGCAGCCAGAGAAGAAACGTTGAGTAGAGCTTTGGCGCATTGATCAGTTCGTCCGCCGTAAGCAAGTTCAGCACACCCTTGCCGCCGACCGTTTGCATAAAGTCATCGAGCTTAACGGCGGGTTCGCCAAAAAAGAGATCGCCGCCCTGTTGATCCAGCTGTAGCAGGCCCCGCTGAATTGCCCCGACCGACGCGGACGAAACGTTGCCGTATTTAAGCGTAAGCTCATCCGCGTTTGTCCCGACATAGGTCATCAGCGACTGAAGATCCTTCAGGTCGAGCAGGAGCAGCCCGTTGTCATCGGCATATTGAAATGCGATCGAGAGTACGCCTTCCTGCGTTTCGTTCAATTGAAGCAGGCGTGCTAAAAGGATCGGCCCCATTTCCGAAACCGTGGCACGCAGCGGGTGTCCCTGTTTGCCGAAAACGTCCCACAGCGTTGCCGGAAAGCCCTCGAAATTCGGCGTGATCTTTAGCAGTTCATTCCTTGCGTCCACCTTGGGATTGCCGCCTCCGGCCTGAGTAACGCCGCTCAGGTCGCCCTTGATATCGGCCATAAATACCGGCACGCCGCGGCGGCTAAATTCTTCGGCGATCCTTTGAAGCGTGACTGTTTTGCCCGTTCCGGTCGCGCCGGTGATCACACCGTGTCGATTGGCCATTTGCGGCAGAAGAACAACCTCCGCCGAATCCCGTTTTGCTACAAGAATTGGTTCTGACATATTTGATGGATATTACCCTAAACAGTTTCCCTAGATCGTTTGCGTGCTCCTTTCACTTTCGGCCGCTGCCTGCCTGCCGGGCTCACTTGCACCCATGATCTTATAACAGCTCTTGACCATGCCGTTGGTGCAAACGTGCGTTCGGACGTGCTCGAGTACGACGTCGGCATCAAGCTCGCCAAACAGCGGAATGCCGCTGCCCACTAACACGGGAGCCCTTGAGAGCGTAATGGTTTCGACAAGTCCGGCCCGCAAGAAGCTTTGAACTATTTTGCCGCCATCGATATACGCGGCCTTGAATCCGTTAGCGGTCAGAGCACTGATCACTGCCGCCGGTTCCTCCGACAGTATTGTGGCCCGGCCCTCAAAGCCGCTCGGTAGTTGCTTCATACTTCGACTAAGCACGAACACGGGCTTCTTGAAGGGCCAGGCCTCAAACTGAAGCACCTTCTCAAAGGTTCCACGCCCAAAGACAAAGACGTCGATACCGGCGACGAACTCATTGTAAACGTCGAGTGCCTCATCGTCGCCAAACGGATCAAGAAAGTCGAGGTCACCGTCGGCCCGAGCGATATACCCGTCCAGGCTGATCCCGCAGAAAACGTGAGCCTTTGTCTGCCCGCCCGGCATTATTTTGGACATCGTTATCGCGCTCCTTCGGCTCCGGCTGCCGCATATGGCTCAGGGTTGCGAACAGCGTCGACAGTGCCTCCGTCCTTAAACTACGCAGCCGCCGACTTGTCCACATCCTGAGGAGCGTCGCAATTGACCATCCATTTGATTCCGAACTTGTCGGTCAACATGCCGAATGCTTCGGCCCAGAAGGTTTTGTCGAGCGGCATTATCACTCTCCCACCGTCTGCAAGGTTGGCGAAGATCGTCTTTGCCTTATCGACATCGGTCAGGCCAACCGCAAGCGAGATATTGCCGCCTGGCGAAACGTCTTTGCTCTGAAGATCGTCACACATCATCAGGTGCGTTCCGCCTATTTTCAGCGTGCAGTGCATTATGGCATCAGCCTCGCCCATTTCGGGCATTGGCGAATTACCGTATGTCTCCGAAAACAACTCCTCGGCGTCAAGGGCCTGTTTGTAGAATTCGATCGCTTCGCGGCAATTTCCTGTGAATGCGATGTAAGGAGTAATCCCTGCGCTCATACTACTTCTCCTTCGGTGTTTTTGGTTTCTCGTACTTCCAATTTCTGGATTTCCCCTCGCCGAGCCATTCTATGGTCGTTGCCAGGCGCCGCTCGCGCGTCGGTGCCGTTTTGGCCTCGGTGATCCAGTCGATGTACTCACGCCGATGCGACGGGCTGAAACGGTCAAATTGCGCCTTTGCCTTCTGGTTCTTTGCAAGGGCCGCCGCAAGCACATCCGGCATAACAATTTCCTTTGCCGGAACACGCTTCTTTGGAATCTTGATCCCTTTTTCGTTAAGCTCCATCGCCGTGTGGATCAAAGCGATGATCTCTTTATCTTTAGGCAAGTCCTTGATCGAGGTAATTCGTCCAAAGCTGCCCATTGCGGTCCGCTCAAGCTTTCCACGCCCACCCGACATGAGAGCATGCTTCCAGAATCCGAAGGCGCAATGTCCCTTGAAGGCGGCCATTCCCGCAAGGCTTCCCTTATGATCGAAATGTGGTGCCCCCCATTTTATCGTTTCTTCGACATTTGGACACGCCGTGTGGATCAACCGTCGCAAATGTTCAAGGATCGGACGGGCAAAATCAGCCGATCTCTCGATATAGTCGTCGATTCGCGGATCATTCGATGGCATAACACCCTTCACTTGAGGCAAAGCACTCACTTGATCTGGTCTGGGAACCCGAAGATTATATACGAATTCCACTGCTGTCGAGTAGCCCGCACGCCAGAATGCATTCCGCCACAGGCTAGACCGGCTAGGATGATCGGCGTTACGGTCCTAACCAATGTTCTTGGTAAACTTAATAATTCAAACTTGAACCAATAGGGAAGATCCTTATGAATAAACTCGCCATTTTGTTTTTCACCATTGCCCTGGTCTCGATCAAAGTCGCACATGCTCAGAACCAATTTAACGGCTATTCGTTCGATGTTGATGCAAACGAAACCGACGATTGCTCATACCGCTTTCTCCCGCAGGCGAATCAAAGGAATCATATCCAAGTATTCCTGGCCGGCACAGATCTCCAGAAGCCTGCGACCGGATTGACGGCGTGCGAGATGAGCACGGTTACGGGTAATCGGGTGGCCCCGAACGGCGACCAGAAATGGTGCTTCAAGGGCCCCGAGGAGTTATATGAGATCCGACTGAGCACTGGTGCTTCCTACCTATGGCCAACAATGTCGGGCCGAGACATCGGCTTTTACAACCTCAAGGATTTTCGTCCGATGAAACGGATCGAGGGGACGGTGCCCAAGTATGTTTACAGCGAGCCCGCTGATTATACCAAGGCGTTCCGCAACGCGATGATGATAATGGCGGCGCGACGCGGTGGAACGCTGTACGTCCCTGATGGCGACTATATCGTAGGAACCACGGATGGGAACACGCGCGACCCGTCGTACACTGGCATAACGGTTACCTCCGGCGTGACGATCGTTGGCGCGAGCGGTGCTTATTCAAACCCGACAAATAATATGCCCGATCGAATGAGCGCGGCACGCATTCGGTTAAGAAATAATAAGCAGGCGATATTCCGCATCGGCGGATGTACGAACGCGGTGACGATCCGAAACCTTGAGCTTCTTGGTAACTCGCCCGTCACCCGTGAGGGGCCTCGTGATACGACCGGCACATATGGGATCGAAGCCATCGGGCGCTGGTCGGTGGATCCGCAGACGAAGGCCCAACATGCCAATACGAGCCAAAACTTTCGGTTCCAGGACCTTATTTTTCAGAATTTCGATACTGGCATCATCCTCCATAATGCCAATACCGGCCGATGCAATTCTGCTGAGCAGCTGTGCAGTTCCTGGCAGTTCGATTTTGTGACCGTTGATCACGGGCACTTCATAAACAATCGAACGGGAATATCGATCGACAGTTTTAACACCGACTGGATGATCTCAAATTCACAGTTTCAAATGATGGCGGCAAATGCACCGGGGATCGGCATTGATATCAAGCACGGCGGAGCGATCTTGATCCAAAGCACTTTTGGCGGCGGATACAGCTACGGCGCGGACATCGGCGGCACCTTCATCAATATAGGTAATGTAGGTACGGTGACGGTCATCGGCTCGTCGTCCGAGAGAAGCCAGAAGAGCATTTATAACGCACCGTGGGGAGGCGTTTCGCAGCAAACTCTCACGCTCATCGGCAATGTATTCAACGATCCGATCGAACTTAACGGCCGAATGAACTTTGTCTCGAACGGCAATTTCTATCACGGCTACACAATGAAAATCGCGCCGGATGTGGTAGTGAATTCGATAGGCGACAAATTCTGTCACGACGCCGTCATGTCCCCGAACTGTACGGACCGAGTCGGCGGCGGCAACGTTGTCAACGCGCCTGGATTCAATGGTGGCCGGATAATGTTTCGAACCGGGCGCCCGCCCGAAGGCTCCGGCGCTAATCGAATCGACCGACAGCCGAACTTCTTTGGTTACGATGTCGAAATCAGCAAGGGACTGCTGCAATACGACCCTGACATTACCTTCCGTGACATTATCGCGATGGCATCGCCAGTTGATACCGGAACGCGTGTAAAGGACGGAGCTATTGTTTATTGCAAGGACTGTAAAAAGAACAATTCAGGCATATGTACACAGGGTCAGGCCGGCACTGATGGGGCCTTCGCGAAACGGATCAACAACCAGTGGAGGTGCGATTAAGGGTCTTGCCGCACGCAACCGTTGGGCAGCCGATCTCCTGACGTCCGCGCCCGCTGGGCCAATTCTTGCCCGGAGTTTGCGTAACTGCGAGAACTATCGGATAATCATTGGTTTTGATACCCGAACGAACTCTTTCGAGTTCGGCTCTCTGACCAACTGAATCGAACCAAGGCCCGGAAAGTGGCGTTTCGTTGCAGGCAGGGAGTGTGGGACGAAGACTATATGAACAGTTCAGTGTTGTATTTGGCGCCCGCTTTTGGGATCGTGGGGCTGATCGTGATGGCGGTGAAGGCCGCGTGGGTCAGCAAGCAAAACGCCGGCGAGGCGAAGATGCAGGAGCTTGCAAAGCACATTTCCGATGGCGCGATGGCCTTCTTGAAGGCGGAATGGCGGATCCTTGGCATCTTTGTGGTCATCACTGCAGCGTTATTGGCGTATTCGGGCACGATCCACGAAGTAGGCGGGCGCGCGATCCATTCAAGCTGGGTGATATGCATTGCGTTCATCCTTGGAGCGGTCTTTTCAGCAACGGCCGGATTTATCGGAATGAAGATCGCCACACGGGCGAACGTTCGCACGACACAGGCGGCCCGCACAAGCTTGAAGCACGCATTGGCCGTTTCGTTCACCGGCGGCAGCGTGATGGGGATCGGTGTTGCGAGCCTCGCCGTTCTTGGCCTCGGCGGGCTGTTCATTGTGTTTCTCCAAATGTTCGCCGACCTCGGCGCGAACCAGGTGCGGACGGCTATCGAGGTTCTGACCGGTTTTTCACTGGGTGCTGAATCCATCGCGTTGTTCTCGCGTGTGGGCGGCGGCATTTATACAAAAGCGGCCGATGTCGGAGCCGATCTGGTCGGAAAGGTTGAAGCGGGGATACCCGAAGATGACGTCCGGAATCCTGCAACGATCGCCGACAACGTGGGTGACAATGTTGGCGACGTTGCCGGAATGGGCGCGGATCTTTTTGGCTCGTATGTTGCCACCATTCTTGCGACGATGGTCCTGGGACAGGAGATCAAGGTGGTTGACAGCTTTGGCGGGTTGTCGCCGATCCTTCTGCCAATGATCGTTTGCGGCCTCGGGCTGATATTCTCGATCGTCGGCACGTTCTTTGTTCGCATCGGTGACGAAAAATCGAGTGTCCAGAACGCGCTGAATCTAGGCAACTGGTCGTCGATCGTGCTCACCGTTATCGCGGCGTATTTCGCGGTCGCCTGGCTGCTGCCTGAGGGCCAGTTGACGCTCAGGTCAACCTCGTTCACAAGGAATGGCGTTTTCGCATCGATCGTGGTTGGAAGCATCGTTGGGGCGATCATGAGCTTTGTTACGGAATACTACACGGCGATGGGCAAGAAGCCGGTTCTGTCGATAGTTCAGCAATCGTCAACGGGCCATGCTACGAACATCATTGGCGGCCTGGCCGTCGGGATGAAATCAACGGTCATCCCAATATTGACGCTTGCAGGCGGCATTATCGCCTCTTACTATTTTGCGGGCCTCTACGGCGTGGCGATCGCGGCTGCGGGAATGATGGCAACAACTGCGATGCAGCTTGCGATCGACGCTTTCGGCCCGATCGCGGATAATGCCGGCGGCATCGCCGAGATGAGCCAGCTTCCACCTGAGGTTCGCGAGCGCACCGACAACCTCGACGCCGTTGGCAACACTACCGCGGCGACCGGCAAAGGCTTTGCGATCGCATCGGCTGCGTTGACCGCGCTTGCGTTGTTCGCGGCGTTCGTCGGAATGGCGGGCATCGAAAGGATCGACATCTACAAGGCGAATGTCCTGGCCGGCCTGTTCGTCGGTGCGATGATCCCGTTCATCTTCTCGGCATTGTGCATCCAGGCCGTTGGGCGCGCCGCAATGGATATGGTCCAGGAAGTGCGTCGGCAGTTTCGCGAGATCCCGGGCATTATGGAATACGAAGCCCAGCCTGAGTATGAAAAGTGCGTTGCCATCTCAACGAACGCATCCATCCGCGAGATGATCTTGCCCGGAGCCATCGCACTTGTCACGCCGGTCGTGGTCGGTTTCACGTTGGGCCCCGAAGTGCTCGGCGGCCTGCTTGCCGGCGTCACCGTCTCGGGAGTTCTGATGGGAATCTTCCAATCGAACGCGGGCGGAGCCTGGGACAATGCGAAGAAATCATTCGAGTCGGGCGTTGTTATTAACGGCGAAACCTTCTACAAGAAGAGCGAACCGCACAAGGCGTCCGTCACTGGCGACACCGTCGGCGACCCGTTCAAAGACACCTCGGGCCCTTCGATGAACATCCTCATCAAGTTGATGTCCATCGTGTCCTTGATCATCGCGCCCTACATCTACGGGATCGGGCAGTAAGTTGGGAGTAAGCTCAGTCTGAAAGAGGATGCGGGTCGTCGGTCCGCATCCTTTTCTTTCCAGCAGAACCCTCTGCCGGGACGAAGATTGGCCGGTGGATCGTCCCTAGCTTATCGCAGACGCAATGTCGTGTGTTGCCTTGGAGAGGAACGCTTATCCGGCACGTGACCGCAGGCGGCACGGTGGAAAGCGGATACGCGGTTACAGGTTGTGCAGGAGTTTTGGGATAAACATCTCGCGGACGGTGCGTTTCCACAGATGCCAGGTGGATGATCAAGGCGTGTTGATACTGGACCTGAAGGATGTGCGGACGGCGGCGAGGGCCGTTGCACGGGCTACCTCATCATTTCTATAAACCGTTCGAAGAGATACTCAGAATCGTGTGGGCCCGGGGCTGATTCGGGGTGGTATTGGACTGAAAACACAGGCAGGGACTTGTGACGCAGGCCGGCGACGGTGTGGTCGTTCAGGTTGATGTGGGTGACCTCGACATCTGCGGGCAGCGAATCGGCATCGACTGCGAAGCCGTGGTTATGCGAGGTGATCTCGATCTTGCCTGTCGTAAGGTCTTTTATCGGCTGATTGCCGCCGCGGTGGCCGAATTTCAGCTTATAGGTCCGGCCGCCGAAGGCCGAGCCGATAAGCTGATGCCCGAGACAGATACCGAACATAGGCGTTTGGGATGCGGCAAGTCTCTTGATCTCGGCGATCGCCTTTGTCATTGACGCCGGGTCGCCGGGGCCGTTCGAAAGAAAAATGCCGTCGGGCTTCAAACCGAGAACTTCCTCGGCCGACGTTTCAGCCGGGACAACGGTGACACGGCAGCCGAATTTTGAGAATTCCCGCAGGCTGTTGGTCTTTACGCCAAAATCGAACGCAACTACGTGATATTTCGGTTCCGCCAACGGCACACTCCCTACCGGTCGTGTTTCTGCATCGTATTCGAACCGCTCTTCAACCGTGACGGCGGATGCGAGCTCGCGGTTTCTCATATCGGGCGAGGCGAGCACTTTTTCGAGAAGGGTTTTCGGGTCGAGATCGGCGGTAGATAGGCCTGCGCGCATCGCTCCTTTATCACGGATGTGCCGAACCAGCGCCCTGGTATCAACGTGCTCGATACCGACGATATCGTTCCGGACTAGGTACGAGTGCAATGATCCCGTAGCCCGCCAGTTGGACACTATTCGGCTTGCTTCGCGAACGACAAAACCTTCCACCCACGGGCGTCTTGATTCGACGTCCGCTTCATTTACCCCGTAATTACCGATGAGCGGATAGGTCATCGCGACGATCTGGCCGGCGTAGCTCGGATCGGTGAGGATCTCCTGGTAGCCGGACATCGAGGTGTTGAAGACGATCTCGCCGAATGTGGTGCCGGAAGCGCCAAAAGACGCACCCTGAAAAGTGCGCCCGTCTTCGAGAACGAGGATCGCTTTCTGTGCTGATTCCATTACAGTGAGATTTTAGCACAGGGCTTACCGAGGACACAGGCCAAACCTTTTGGATATCAGCATCCTTCGGGCAAAAACTACTCCTCGTCTGCTTTCAGATCTTCGAGGGTCTTCGGTTCGGGAACGTCGTACTTGCCATGTTCAATAAAGCCGGCTTTTGAAGGACTCCAGTAGCGGAAAAAGGCCTTACCGTAAATATACTTTTCAGGTACAAGGCCCCAAATGCGGGAATCGGAAGAATTATCGCGGTTGTCGCCCATTACGAAGTAGTAGTGCTGATCGACCGCTTTGACAATGTTCTCGCGCAGATTTTGATTATGGATCGTTTCTATGTAGGGTTCGTTCAACTCGCGGCCGTTTATGAAAACCTTGCCGTTGCGAATTTCGACGGTCTCACCCGGAAGGCCGATCACGCGTTTAACGTAGCTCTTATCCGGATCGCTCGGATACCAGAAAACGACTATGTCGCCGCGCTCGAGGTGGCCCCAGCTTACACTTCGCCATTTGTAGTACACCAGTTTGTTGACGAGCAACCGCTCACCATCGTGCAACTGCGGAAGCATCGAAGTACCTTCGACGACTACCGGCTGGACAGCAAAAACTCCCAGCAGGATAAAAACCACGATGATCAGAAAAACGTCCCGAACGAGCCTGAGACTTTCAAGCCAAAGCCCTTGCCGCGACTCGCGGCGAATCTGCAGAACATGGATATCGGGATCGTCAGCCGGAGTTATCATCCCGAAGTCGATTTGGTTTTTCCTGCGAAACTCGAACATACTGTTGAGAGGCCGGACGCGGTCAAGCATTGCCTCTACGCGCGTTACACCATTTTAGAAGTTACAATCGGCCGCAGGGTTTGTCAAAGTTTTTCCATTTATCCGGCCGTGTGTGCGGCCGTGAGCAAGACGCTTATGGACGACAAAATTCGCTCACTCTTCCCGGCCCTTGCGGGATACAACTACCTTAACAGTGCGGCGGTCTCGCCTATCCCGACGACGGCAATAGATGCCATAAACACCCAATTGGCCGATGTTTCGGTGAACGGCTCCAAAAATTTCGGGGAATGGATCGCAACCAAAGACCGTGCCCGTCAGCTCATCGCAGAAATGTTGGGCGTTCGGCCGGAGCAGATCGCGTTCATGCGAAACACGTCGGACGGATTTGCATCTATCGCGAACGGCCTTGATTGGCAGACGGGTGACAACATCGTTAGCTATGAAAACGAGTTTCCCGCCAATTTCTATCCGTGGCGCTTGGTCCGCGACCGCTTTGGTGTAGAGTTACGGCTCTGCCCGGGGCAGAACGGACGCATCGACTTGGACGAATTTGTCGCCTTGATCGACAAAAATACCAAACTTGTCACGATCAGCTCGGTTCAATACACTTCGGGTTTTCGCGCTGAACTTGTGCAGATCGGCCGGGCCGCACGTGCCGTTGATGCATTGTTTGCCGTAGATATTATTCAGGGATTTGGCGCATTTGGTTTTGACCTGCCTGCACAGTTTGTAGACATCGCGGCGGGTGCCAGCCACAAATGGCTGTGCGCGCCGGAAGGATGCGGAATGCTGTTTGTGTCAGACCGGGCCAGGGAGCGGGTGCAGCCGCCTTTCGTGGGATGGGTCAGCGTTGAGACCCCGTGGGATTTTGCGGACCGCGATCAGCCGCTAAAGCCAAATGCCCTTGCATGGGAAAGCGGCACCGGTGCATCGGCGTTGTTCTATGGGCTTGAAGCTAGCCTTAAGCTGTTGAACGAGGTTGGGTTAGAGCGGATCGACGCATATTTGGAAGAATTGACCGACGACCTTTGCGAACGATTGGCCGGTAAGGATTATGAGATCGTAAGTTCGCGGCGACCTGGAGAAAAGTCTGCCATCGTCTGCATAAAACACCGCGGCGGCCTGGATTGTGAAGCGATAGCGAAACGCCTTGCCGACGACAACATCATAGTTAGTCCAAGGAACGACATCCTGCGGATCGCACCGCACTTCTATAATAACGCGACTGATATTGAAGGCTTCGTGGCATCGTTGCCTTAGGCCGGCAATGAACTACTCGCTCAACTCGTCCAGGTTCAGACGGGTCATACCACCGGCATCGGTGAACCGGGTCCAACCGACTCGCTTTTGCTGCTGAAGCCGAAAGTAGGTCAGGCCCAAAATGGTGCCAATGATTGCCGAAAGGCCAAGTCCGCCAACTATCCACATAACCGTTGAAATGAGGATATCACGGGATGTTATGGCGAAATATCGTCCAAACTTTTCAGCCAAAAAGGGGTCGTCGCCGAGCCATTGAATAGACTTTTGGTATTGGATGCGGTCGAGTATGCCGATCGCAGCTTCCTGATCAACAACGTCGAGCACAAATGCATTATAATTCCCGATTCGCCTGTAAACCGTTCCTGTTTCAGGGTTTGCGGCCAGGTATCTAAGGACCTTGGAATCCGCATCGGCCGATCCCTGGGGGCTGGTAAACTCGACGATAAGCAGTTTACCAGCAGGATAATCCGCTTTTACGGCTTCGGTCCCGCCAACAAGTTCGATAGGAGCGAGCACCGGCCGGTCGCCTAGGGCGGCCCTCATCTCGTCCGCATTTGTAATGAAAACAGTGCTTTGCCTCACCGCCTGCCAGTCGGGTAGATGTTTGATAAGCACGGGAAGGCCATCGTCTTCCGAAACCTCCTGGCTGCGCTGCATTGGGGCCTGCCGGGCCGACACGGCTGAAACCGTTCCGACAAGAACAGAAAGAAAAATGAGGGCGATCTGAGACGAGGTTCGAACCATCTTGTGCCTAGGCGCGAATCCGGAATATTTTGTGCCAAACCGGAAATTCATGATAGCACCTCTCGCAAACACGCGACAGCACGAATTGATCCAATAC
>WBZY01000455.1_pt1 | contig 31019 bp, 28 predicted proteins | sample 5204191 | NCBI WGS metagenome assembly WBZY01 (sample SAMN12344363, study PRJNA552823) | activated sludge metagenome | biome: Activated sludge suspended growth; feature: Anammox Sidestream; material: Wastewater; isolation source: activated sludge from anammox sidestream of wastewater treatment...
CGACGACCTTGTGATGCCCCGCACCACCCACGCGACTTCGCCATCGACGGGCACCTGCAGCCCGTGCCGGCGCTCGTAGCCCCAGAATCGCCCCTGCCACGGTGTCGCATGGACTGCGCCGCGCACCCTGCGGCCGCGGGCCTCGGTACTCACGGACCGAACGAGGTCATCCGGGCCGAATGAAAACACGAGGCTCGCAGCGACATCTCCGTCCGTGAGAGTGGCCTCGGCCGACTGTTCGTCGATGGCCTTCCACGTGACGCCCTGGCCCGGCAGCAAAACCGTTGGGTACCACACAGACTCCGCGAGGAAGCGAAGGAGCTCGTCGCGCGCAAGGTCGCCGCGATCGCACAGTCGTGCCACCGGCACGAGGCCCATCAGCGAGGCGTGCAGGATGCCTTCGCCGGCGATGTAGGCGTCGTGCACATGAACGGCGACGCCAGGGCAGTACTCGATCGTCCCATACCAGTCGAACCCGGGTCGCCGGGTCACGACCTGCTGGTCGGATTCAAAGGGTTTCCACCGCGATGTCTCCTCGGCCAGGTTGAACGTGCCGCGATGCTCGATGCACACGCCACGGATCATCGGCTGGCCGTCGCTGAGCGCGGCGCCGAGATAGCGCCGCACCGGCGCCGGCAATCCGACGAGCCTCGACAGATCGACCTCATGCGGTGTGACTGGTGCTGCGGCTGACTCGAGATTCCTGCGAAGCTGCGTGGTCCGCTTCCGGGACGCTCGCCGGCCGGCGAAGGAAGCGACGGCGAGTGCAAGTCCACACACCACGGGAAAGGCGAGCAAGGCGATCAGCCCGAGTCCCGTGCCCGCCACTTCGATGACGCCGCGCCGGTCCGCGGTCACCCGATCGCCCCTCACGAGAAACCGGCCGTCAAAGGACATCGGCACGGGTTGGCCGCTCATCGGGGCATCGGCCGTGCCCGGCAGCTGCGCGTGCACGTGCAGGTGCGCTTCATCGCTGACACCGGAGTTGCCTGCGATTCCCAGTATCTCGCCGCTGCGCACGGCCTGGCCGACAACCACGCGGACGCTGCGCGGCTGCAAATGCGCGAGTACCACCTGGATGCCGCCACACGCCAGCAGCACGTAGTTGCCGGCGAGGTGCGCGCGATCGTCGACCGCGGGCGGCGTCCTGTCGGGACGGTCATCGACCACATGCAGGACCTCACCGGTGCACGGCGACGCAACGAGCCAGCCATACGTGCGGTAGGCGAGGTTGTCGCGCGGCTGAATGCCCTGTGCACGGCGACCGAGCCGATCGATCGCGACGATGTCCAGCGCGTAGCCGTTGCCGCGCCAGCGGGCAAATCGCGGTTCATCTGCCTCGCGGGTCTTCAGATGGGCGTTGATCCGGATGTCACTACCGCCGTTCACGATCAGGAACGCGCCGCCCCGCAGCGGCCATTCGAGTGCCAGTGGCGGCATCGGCGGCGGCTTGCGTCCGTGCGCTGCAAGGACCATCTGCAGCGCCGCGTATCCCCCGAGCACGGCGAGCAGGCCGACCAGAACGGCCTCCCGGCGCATCGTGGGCCAGCACGCGATGCCGCGATGACGGATGAGTGTGCCCGCAGCCATCAGCGCGAAGGCGGCGGCGCAGGCCCACGGAAACCACCATGGGGGAAAGAGCCACAGGCCTCGAAGACCGATGGCCCCGAGCGCGAGGCCGATCGTCACGATCCGTGTCCATAGCGCGAGCTTGCTGTGCGCGGCCAGGACGAACAGCCATGCGACCAGGACCAGGGGCACGATGAGCTGCAACAGGTAGACGGTGCGCATGCGCGCGAGATCCTGCGCGATACGCTCAGACGAGCACGGCGCTCACCGGGCGCCTCAGGGACGCGGGCATGGCCGGACCGCGTCCGATGCGAACGACGAGGTCGGGCCGGCGCGCGCCGATGCCGAGGAAGGACGCGAACTGCGGCCGCAGGGCAGCCACCTCGACCGGCTGATTGATGAACGCGGTGCAGAGACCCATGGCGGTGGCCTGGAGAGCCAGGCGCTGGTAGCAGCGCCCGGCCTCGACCCAATGGACGCGATCATTCGCGTCCGAATGAATGATGGCGATGGCCGACGAGCCAAGGATATGCGCGACGTCCTTGCGGTTCTGCTTTCGCGCGGAGAACGCCACGCGCATCGCCAGCCGGCCGAGCCAGCGCGGCACATCGGGGCTGCCCATGACGGGGCCGTACAGCCCGTCGCCGCTGCGGATGGCTTCCTTCGCATTGAAGCGGATCCACGACCGGAGTTCATCGGCCCAGGCACGATCCGGAAACTGTGCGTCATTGCCCGCTGCCACGTAGTCGGCGATCGACTGCCTGCGCCCGGCGTCGGTAATCATCAGGACCGAGACGCCGTTTCCTGCGGCGGCACCTTCCAGCGAACGAAGTTCGCCGGTCGAGAGCGCCTTGCCGTCAAACAACGAGCGTGTGCATTGGCGCAGTGGTATGGCATCGAACAGCGCGGAACGCGTCGCGGGCCCGGAGGCGAAGTCAATCCGGATGCGGGACGTCGCCGCGTCCCAAGCGCATGTTCCGCCATACCCGAAGGCCTGCGCGGCCAGCAACAGGTTCTCGGTCGCGCAGCCGAGGCTCGCGAACAGGTGGTGATCGTCGGGATCCACCGCAGGACAACGACGCGAGAAATCCGCACTCACCCAGACGCAATCCGCGCCCGCTTCGAACGTCCACGGTTGCGTGTTGTGGCTCGAGGCGGCGAGTGTCGCGTAATGCACCAGTGTCACGATGTCGGGCCGCCCGTCCGCGGGCGTGCGGTGGCGCCGCAGCGCCGCGGCCGCAGCGGCATGGACGCTACGGGACATGGTTCTCCTGCTTGCCGCGGCGAAGATCAGCAATCGTCGCCTCGATCCAGCGCTGCGCCTCGTCGTTGACGTCGCGTGGATCGCGCCCCGTGGGATCGATCGGCCGGCCGATCACGACATCGACGGTGCCACGCCGCTTGAGCAGTCCGCGCCGCGGCCAGTAATAACCCGCGTCGTGCGCAATCGGCACGACGAGGCAGCCGGCCTCGCGCGCAAGCAGCGCGCCGCTCGTGCCGTACTTGCGTGTTTCGCCCGCGGCCATGCGGGTGCCTTCCGGAAAGACCATGACCCAGATGCCGCGCTCGATGTAGCGGCGGCCCTTCTCGACGACCTGCCTGACCGCGGACGGCCCGCTGCCGCGATCGATCGCGATCGCGTGCATCTGCCGGATGCCCCAGCCGACGAACGGAATCCACAGCAGCTCACGCTTGAGCACCCACACCTGCGCCGGGCACACGATCACCATCGCGAACGTTTCCCACGATGAGGAGTGCTTCCACAGCGCCACGTGGCCGCCCGCGGGCAGGTGCTCCCGGCCCGTGATTCGGTAGTCGAGACCGCAGAAGACCCGGACTCCGCCGAGGATGACGTGCGCCCAGATGCGCGCCAGCCTGTATCGCGCGGAGAGGGGCACGACGAGGCTCGCGACGTTGAAGAACATCGCGAACAGCAGCACCCAGGCGAAGAGCAGCGTCGTGTAGACGACCGAGGCGATCCACTGCATAGGCTGCGTCAGTGTAACCGCCTCACCGGTACTTGAGCCCCGTGCCGGTGTTGAACACGACGACTCGGTCGCTGTCCCGCACCTGGCCGCCTGCGCGGAAACGCTCGAGCGCGGCCCAGGCCGCGCCGCCCTCGGGGCAGACATCGATGCCGCTCGAGGCCGCGAGCGCCGCGGCGGCACGGCCGAGTTCCCCTTCGTCGACGGCGACCGCCGTGCCGCGCGATTCGCGCAGCGCGCGCAGGCACAGGAAGCCGCCGAGCGGTGCGGGCACTCGCAGGCCATAGGCGCGCGTTTCAGGGTCGACCCACGGCGCGGTGCGCTCCTCGCCCCGTTCGAATGCGCGGACTACGGGTGCACAGCCCGCGGCCTGCACGGCGACGAACCGCGGCATCGCGCCGGCCGGAATCCAGCCGAGCGCGGCCATTTCATGGAACGCCTTCCACATGCCGATGAGGCCGGTGCCGCCGCCCGTCGGGTACAGCACGACGTCCGGTACCTCGCCGGCCATCTGCTCGACGAGTTCGTAGGCCATCGTCTTCTTGCCCTCGATGCGGTAGGGCTCACGCAGGGTCGACACGTCGAACGCATCGCGGGGACCGTGCTCGCGCAGGAACCGGCCCGCGTCCGAGATCGTGCCGGGCACCGCCTGTACGGTGGCTCCATAGTGGCGGCACTCCTCGAAAAACACGCGCGGCGTGTCCTCGGGCATCGCCACCGTGACGGGCAGTGCGGCCCGCGCGCCATAGGCTGCGAGGGCGCCGGCGGCATTGCCGGCCGACGGCGCGGCGAGCGCGCGGGCGCCGAGATGTTTCGCCATCGACACGGCCACGGCCATGCCCCTGGCCTTGAACGAGCCGGTCGGATTGCGCGCTTCGTCCTTGACCCACACGTTGCGCGCCACCGGGACGAGCGGCGTGCAGCCCTCGGTGAGCGTTACCTCGTCGCCCTCGACGAGCGGCAGCACTTCGCGATAGCGCCACAACGATGGCGTGCGCCCGCCGAGCGCCCCGCGGTGCAGGCGGATCGCCGCGAGGTCGTAGTCGACGCGCAGCGGCATGCCGCACGCCGTGCAGACACCGAGGAGCGTGCGCGGATCGTGCGCGAGCCCGCAGGCAAAGCAGCGAACTCCGTCGAGGTGTGGCGATAGGCGCAGCATCCCTCATCGAGCCCCGTCGTCGGCAGCCGTTGCAACGGAACGGCCGCGCCATCGTGACCCAAACTGCAACATCGCGCACGGCTGAATCGGCTGGATCCGCGACGCAGCCACGCGACCGTGCGCACTGCGCCCGAGTGTGATCAACTGCACCGATCATGATCGATCTCCATTACTGGCCGACGCCCAACGGGCACAAGATCACGCTCTTCCTCGAGGAGGCAGAGCTTCCCTACCGGATCGTCCCGGTCGATATCGGCGCGGGCGACCAGTTCAAGGCGGAATTCCTTGCGCTGTCGCCGAACAACCGCATGCCGGCCATCCTCGATCGCGCACCGGCCGACGGCGGCGAACCGGTCAGCGTGTTCGAGTCGGGCGCGATCCTGCTGTACCTCGCCGAGAAGACCGGGCGTTTCATCCCGGCCGATCTGCGCGGCCGCAAGGCCGTGCTCGAGTGGCTCTTCTGGCAGATGGCGGGCCTTGGGCCGATGTCGGGCCAGGCCGGGCATTTCCTCAACTACGCGCCCGAGCAGGTGCCCTACGCGCAGAACCGCTACCGCAACGAGGTGAACCGCCTCTACGGCGTGCTCGACCGGCAACTCGCGACGCATCGCTTCGTCGCGGGCGAGTCCTATTCGATCGCCGACATGGCGATCTACCCCTGGGCGATCTACTGGGACCGGCTGCAGCAGTCGCTCGACGACTTTCCGGCGATGGCGCGCTGGCTCGAAGCGGTGAAAGCGCGGCCGGCCACGGCGCGCGCCTACGCGCGCGGCGAGGGTGACAGTTACAAGAAGCCGATCAGCGACGAGGAGCGCAAGGTCCTTTTCGGCCAGACCGCCGCGAGCACCGCCAAAGCGCGCAAATAGCGCCCGAATGCGGCGTGCCGTCGCGGTCGCGCCGACTTACACTCGCGCCGATGGGACTCGTCACGGCAACATTCTCGGTGAGCAATCCGCGCGATTCCGCGATACCGGCGATCGCGGTCGATGCGCTGGTCGACACCGGGGCGATGAACCTGTGCCTGCCGGCACGGATCGTGGCGCAACTGAAACTCGAGGAGCTCGAACAGCGCGAGGTCACACTGGCCGATGGAGGCCGCCATCGTGTGCCCTATGTCGGGCCGGTGAAGGTCGGCTTCGGCCAGCGCGGCTGCTTCACCGGTGCGTTCGTGCTCGGCGAGCGGGTACTCGTTGGCGCCATTCCGCTCGAAGACATGGATCTCGTCATCGATCCTGCGCGGCGGCGCGTCACCGTGAATCCTGCGAGCCCGGAGATTCCCTCCGCGATCGTGATGCACGCCGGCGCCCGGCGCGTGTCAGCCGGGCAGGCGCGAGAGATCGGCAATCCCGCCGAACAGCGCGCGCAGCTCGGCGAGCAGCGACAGCCGGTTTGTGCGCAGCGCCGCGTCGGGGTCGTTGACCATCACGTCGTCGAAGAAGCGGTCGACCGCGCCCCGTAGCGCCGCGAGCGCGCCGAATGCGCCCGCATAGTCGCGCTGCGCAATGGCGGCAGGCACGCGCGCGCGCAGCTGCGCCAGCGCAGCGTGCAGTGCCTGCTCGGCCGGGTCGCGCAGCAGGCCTGCGTCGACGGCGCCGGGCACGAAGCCCTCGGCCTTCTTCAGGATGTTCGCGATGCGCTTGTTCGCCGCAGCGAGGCTCGCCGCTTCGGGCCGCGCGAGGAATCCCGCGAGCGCCGAGAGGCGGGCGTCGAAGTCGAGCGGCGAGCGCGGTGCCGCCGCGAGCACGGCATCGATCATCTCGGTCGTGTACGCGGTGCCCGGCTGCTCGAGGTAGTACGCGCGCAAGCGATCCGTGACATAGCCATACACATCGTCCGCCGCCGCAGCGTTCTTCACCGGCTGCAGGGCGACCGCGGCGTCGATGAGCGCGCGCAGGTCGAGGTCGATGCGCTTCTCGATGAGGATGCGCAGCACGCCGATGGCCGCGCGTCGCAGTCCGAAGGGATCCTTCGCGCCGGTCGGTTTCTGGCCGATCGCGAAGATGCCCGCGAGGGTGTCGATCCGGTCGGCGAGCGCCACGGCTGTACCCGGCTCCGACTCGGGGAGTTGATCGCCCGCGCCGCGCGGCAGGTAGTGCTCGCGGATCGCCGCGGCGACGGGCGCCGGCTCGCCGTCCGCCGATGCGTAGTACGACCCCATGATGCCCTGCAGTTCGGGGAACTCGCCGACGACAGAGGTGAGCAAGTCGCACTTGGCGAGCAAGGCAGATCGCTGCGCATGCGCAACATTCCAGCCTAATTGCACGCTGATTGTTGTCACCAACGACTCAATGCGCGCCACCTTCGAGCCGATCGACCCGAGCTTCGCCTGGAAGGTCACACGGTCGAGCGCCGGGAGGCGGGCCGCGAGCGGCTCGCGGCGATCCTGTTCCCAGAAGAACGCGGCATCGGCGAGGCGTGGGCGCACGACGCGCTCGTTGCCCTTGCGCACCTGGGCCGGCTCGCGGCTTTCGATGTTGGCCACCGTGATGAACCACGCCATGAGTGCGCCCGAAGGACCCTCGACCGCGAAGTAGCGCTGATGGTCCTGCAGCGTCGCGACGAGCACCTCGCGCGGCAGCGACAGGAAGCGCTCATCGAACCGGCCGGCGATCGGCACGGGCCACTCGACGAGTGCCGTCACTTCATCGAGCAAGGCGTCGCTCACGATCGCGCGGCCACCGAGCGCCTGCGCAGCCGCCTCGACTTCTTTGCGTATCCGCGCACGTCTGTCGGCGAAGCTCGCCAGCACCTTGCCGTGCCGTTCGAGCACCATCGCGTAGTCGGCGGGCGCCGGGATCGCCAGCGGTGCGGGCGCGTGGAAGCGGTGACCCCGGGTTGCATTGCCGGCGCGTGTGTCGAGCAGCGTCGCAGGCAGCGTCTCGCCGCCATAGAGCAGCACGATCCAGTGCACGGGGCGCACGAACTCGGCCTCGCCTGCGCCCCAGCGCATCCGTTTCGGAATCGGCAACTGGTCGAGCGACGCCTGCACGATGCCCGGAAGCAGCGTGCCGGTGTCAGCGCCCCGCTTGCGGCCCGAATAGAACAGGAACTCGCCCTTGCCTTCCTTCACGCGCGTCAGCTCGCCGAGCGTCACGCCGCAACTCTCGGCGAACGCACTGGCCGCGCGCGTCGGCTGGCCCGATGCATCGAACGCCGCGCTCACCGGCGGCCCGCGCCGGCGGATCTCCTGCTCGCCCTGGCGCGCGGCGAGCGTGCGCACGAGGACCGCGAGCCGCCGCGGCGCCGCGTACGACACGACTTCGCCATGTGCGAGGCCCGCCGATGCGAGGCCCGTGACGACGCCGTCGCGAAACGCGCGCTCGAGGTCCGGCAGCGCCTTCGGCGGCAGCTCCTCGGTGCCGATCTCGACGAGGAAATCCTGCGCGCTCACGCGGCGCCCCGTTCGCCGCCGCCCGCGGCCATCGGAAAGCCGAGCGCCTCGCGACTGTCGAAGTAGGCCTGCGCGACACCGCGCGCCAGCGTGCGCACGCGCAGGATGAAGCGCTGGCGCTCGGTGACCGAGATCGCCTTGCGCGCATCGAGCAGGTTGAACGTGTGCGATGCGCCGAGCACCTGCTCGTAGGCGGGCAATGCGAGTTTCGCCCCGAGCAGCGCGTTGCACTCGGCCTCGTGTTCATCGAAGCGGCGAAAGAGCACGGCCGTGTCGGCGAGCTCGAAGTTGTACTTCGATTGCTCGACCTCGTTCTGATGGAACACATCGCCGTAGGTCACGCGGCCGAGCGGGCCGTCGGTCCACACGAGATCGAACACGCTCTCGACGCCCTGCAGGTACATCGCGAGGCGTTCGAGCCCGTAGGTGATCTCGCCGGTCACGGGGCGGCAATCGAGCCCGCCGACCTGCTGGAAGTACGTGAACTGCGTGACTTCCATGCCGTTCAGCCACACTTCCCAGCCGAGCCCCCATGCACCGAGCGTCGGCGATTCCCAGTTGTCCTCGACGAAGCGGATGTCGTGCACGAGCGGGTCGAAGCCGAGCATGCGCAGGCTGCCGAGGTAGCGGTCGAGGATGTCGAGCGGCGAGGGCTTGATGACGACCTGGAACTGGTAATAGTGCTGCAGGCGAAAGGGGTTCTCGCCGTATCGCCCGTCGGTCGGGCGGCGCGAGGGCTGCACGTAGGCCGCGCTCCACGGCTCGGGGCCGATCGAGCGCAGGAAGGTCGCGGTGTGGAAGGTGCCGGCGCCGACCGGCATGTCGTAAGGCTGCAGCACGACGCAACCCTGCCCGGCCCAGTAGCGCTCGAGGGCGAAGATCAGGTCCTGGAAGGTGCGCGGCGGCGTGCCAATGGGATCGGTCATGAATGGCCGCGAAGTATAGCGGCCGGATGAGGTAAGTTGCCGCGAATGAGCCCCGCCCCCGCACACTGGCCGCACCTGCTCGCCCCGCTCGACCTCGGCTTTGCGCGCCTGCGGAGCCGGGTGCTGATGGGCTCGATGCACACGGGTCTCGAAGACAGGGCCGGGGACTACCCGCGCCTCGCCGCCTATTTCGCCGAGCGTGCGCGCGGGGGCGCGGGGCTCATCGTCACCGGCGGCATTGCACCGAACCGCGCCGGGTGGGTTGCGCCGTTCTCCGGCAAGTTGAGCACGCGTGGCGAGGTCGCCCGTCATCGGCTCGTCACCGGGGCCGTGCACGCCGAAGGCGGCCACGTGTGCATGCAGATCCTGCACACGGGTCGCTATGCATATCACCCGCTCGCAGTCGCGCCGAGCCGCCTGCGCGCGCCGATCACGCCGTTCACGCCGTGGGCGCTGTCCCCGCGCGGCGTCGAGCGACAGATCGATGCCTTCGTGCGCTGTGCGGTGCTCGCGCGCGAGGCGGGTTACGACGGCGTCGAGATCATGGGCAGCGAGGGCTACCTGATCAACCAATTCATTGCTGCACGCACCAATCACCGGACCGACGAATGGGGCGGCGCGTACGTCAATCGCATCCGCTTCGCGGTCGAGATCGTGCGGCGCACGCGCGCCGCCGTGGGGCGCGACTTCATCCTGATCTTTCGCCTCTCGATGCTCGATCTCGTCAGTGAAGGCAGCAGCTTCGACGAAGTCGTGCATCTCGCGCGCGAGATCGAGGCCGCGGGCGCCACGATGATCAACACCGGCATCGGCTGGCACGAGGCCCGCGTGCCGACGATCGCGACCATGGTGCCGCGCGGCGCGTTCGCATGGGTCACGGCGCGGTTGCGGCCGCATGTCGCACTGCCGCTCGTCACGACGAATCGCATCAACGACCCGGCCGTCGCCGAGCGCATTCTCGCCACCGGCGGCGCGGACATGGTGTCGATGGCGCGGCCGCTGCTCGCGGACCTCGAGTTCGTGCGCAAGTGTGCCGAGGGCCGCGCCGACGAGATCAATACCTGCATCGCGTGCAACCAGGCCTGCCTCGACCACGTGTTCGAGAAAAAGACCGCGACCTGCCTCGTCAATCCGCGCGCCGCGCGCGAGACCGAGCTCGTCTACCGGCCCGCGGCGCACCGCCGTCGCATCGCGGTCGTCGGCGCCGGTCCCGCGGGACTCAGCTGTGCGACGGTCGCGGCGGAGCGCGGCCACGATGTCGTGCTCTTCGAGCGTGCCGCCGACATCGGCGGGCAGTTCAACATGGCGAGGCGCATTCCGGGCAAGGAAGAGTTCAACGAAACGCTACGGTACTTTCGCCGCCGCCTCGCGATCACGCAGGTCGACGTGCGTCTCGGGACGGCCGGCACCGCGGAGTCGCTCGCGCAGGGATTCGATGCGGTCGTCCTCGCGACCGGCGTGTCACCGCGGCGCCCGTCGATTCCCGGGCTCGATCACCCGAAGGTGCTGAGCTATGTCGACGTCCTGCTGCACGGCGCGCCGGTCGGGCGGCGCGTCGCGCTGATCGGCGCCGGCGGCATCGGATTCGACGTCGCAGAATTCCTCGGTCACCCACGGGAAATCCGCCCGAGTCTCGATGTCGACGACTTCCTTGCTGAGTGGGGCATCGACCGGCAGCTCGCGGGCCGCGGCGGACTCGCGAACGCGTCACCCCGCAAGGAAACGAGCCCGCGCGAGATCTGGCTCCTGCAGCGCAAAGTCTCGAAGCCGGGCGAGGGCCTCGGCAAGACTACCGGCTGGATCCATCGCACGACGCTGAAGCGCCGCGGCGTGCACATGCTCGCGGGCGTGACCTACGAACGCATCGACGACGCGGGCCTGCACATCACGAACGGCTCGGAACGCCGCGTGCTCGAGATCGATCACGTCGTGATCTGCGCGGGCCAGGAGCCGCAACGCGAGCTCGCCGCACCGCTCGGGGAGCGGGGTGTCGACGTGCACCTGATCGGCGGTGCCGATGTCGCGACCGAGCTCGATGCGCAGCGCGCGATCGATCAGGGTGCGCGGCTCGCCGCGATGCTCTAGTTCGTCGCAGGCAGCGGCGCGCGCTGCGGGAACGCGAGCCAGGCCTTGGCCTCGTAGTCGTACAGCGCGCACTTGCGGGACAGTTCGCGCAGGTACTTCCAGCCTGCGACGGTTGCCCGGGCGCTCGCCACGCCGTGGGCCAGCAGGCGCTGCGTCGCGGCCTTCAACCGGTAGTTCGGGATGTACGGGTCGTAGTGATGCGCCCGGTGCAGCATGATGCCGTGCAGGAGCTTCTCGAGGCGCAGCGGGAAGTGGATGTCGCGCGTCAGGTCGTCGACCTTGCGCAGGCGCATCCATTCGGAGCGCTTGTCGAACCACACCATGTCGGGTCCCGTGTGGTGGACGAAGATCACGGTGCCCATGATGTAGTTCCACAGCAGGAACGGAATCACGGCGCCGAAGAGCGCGAGGAGCCACCACGGCTGCTCCGTGACATACGCGATCGCGACGAGGAACGCGAGGTAGGCGACGCCAAAGGCGACCGCGAGGATCGAGTCGGCGATGAACACCTTGCGGCGCGAACCGACATGCTTGCGTGTCGGGAACACGAGCTTGTTCCACCACAGCTCGACGAGATAGTAGAGCCCGAATCCCCACACCGAGCGATAGAGGCGCTCGAGCCGCTGGCGCCACTTCGGCAGGGCGGCGAACTCGCCGGGGCTGAACGGTACCCAGACCTGGTCGCGACCCTTGAGGTTCGCAAAGCCGTGGTGCGCGACGTTGTGGCCGACATGCCAGAGGCTGAAGGTCGTGAGTGTGGGCAGGAACACGAGGCGCCCGACCCACGCATTCACTTTCCCGCTCTTGAATAGGCTGCCGTGGCACGCGTCGTGCCCGAGGACGAAGAGGCGCGCGAGGATGACCGCGAGGGCGAACGTGCACGCGACCTTGGCCCACAGGGGCAGCAGGATCACGCCGGCGATGCTCGCCGCGAGCAGCACGAGATCGATCGATACCTGCACGGTCGAACGCACCGCGCAAGGAGCGCGCTCGGGGGCGGTGATGCCTGCGGCCACGTGTCAGATGCTCCAGGGTCGGGTGCGACGGCGGCCGATCATACAGATTCCGGACCCCGGAGGAAGAGCGTGATTCCCGGTATTTCGAGCCCGAAGGGCGGCTCAGGCACGCATGGCCGACGGGCGGCGGCGGTAGCGCGGCTTCGGGGCATCCCCATACTGCGTCACCGCCTCTTCCACCGTGAGCCTGAACGGATCGCGGACCGTCACGCCGCCGTAGACGGCGCCGTCCTGCAGGTCTTCGGTCAGCAGGAGAACGCAGTGCTGTGCCTGTGCGGCGGCGACGATCAGGCTGTCCCACCAGTCCAGCCGATACCGGTCTTCGAGTCGCCGCGCGCCTTCGAGGACCGCCCTGTCGATCGCCTGGGGTTCCCAGACCAGGAGCGACGCCACGTAATCCCAGGCTTCATCCCGCGCCATGGGCCTTCGGACCTTGCGCGTGACGGTTGTGTAGAACTCCGACAGCGCCTGGGTGCTGGTACGCCCGACCCCGCTTGCCCACAGCTGCTCGAGCCAGTTGCCGGCTCTCGCGTGCTTGACCGGATCCGTGGGATCGCAGTCGTAGACGAACACGCTAGCGTCGACGAAGTACGTGCCGATCATGGAGTTCTTCCCGCTCGGGATAGCGATCGCCGGGATTCGAGAGCGGCGCAGGCGCCTTTCTCGCGAGGAACCGTCGCATCGCGGCCTGGTAAGACTCCGACGACTGCCGCTTCTCCGCGATCAACTCAGCGACAAGGGCAGAGAGGCTCGTATCCCGCTCGGCCGCCAGCCGGCGAGCCCATGCAGCCGTGTCGTCGTCGAGGCTGATCGTCACGTTGCGCACGCCGTGACTCTATCACGGAATCCGTGATTCAGATGTGCCCTACTGCAGTGCAACCGAGGCCCGCTGCCCGGAAATGGGGCGCCCGTCCGTGCCACCTGCACTATAATCGGGCATTGCCCATTGGCCCATATCGCGTAACTGATTGATTGGACGAGTGCAGCAGTGATGGCACGCGCCATGCACTGTTTCAGCGCCTCACAACCCCTGGTTCCGGAGACCTGCATGACTCCCAGCGACGTTCTCAAACTCATCAAGGACAAGGAAGTCCGCTACGCCGACCTGCGCTTCACGGATACGCGCGGCAAGGAACAGCACGTGACGATCCCCGCCAAACTGGTGGACGAGGATCTGTTCCGCGACGGCAAGATGTTCGACGGCTCTTCGATCGCCGGATGGAAGGGCATCAACGAGTCCGACATGATCCTGCTGCCCGAGGCCGGCACGGCGGTCATCGATCCCTTCTACGAGGAAGCGACGGTGAACCTGCGCTGCGACGTGATCGAGCCCGCGACGATGCAGGGCTACGAGCGCGATCCGCGCTCCCTCGGCAAGCGCGCCGAGGCGTATCTCAAGTCGACCGGCATCGCCGACAAGGCGCTGTTCGGGCCCGAGAACGAATTCTTCATTTTCGACAGCGTGCGGTATCGCAACGAGCTGCACGGCTGTTCGTACGAGATCGATTCCGTGCAGGGCGCATGGAACACCAACACCGCCTACCCCGAGGGCAACAAGGGCCACCGCCCCGGCATCAAGGGCGGTTACTTCCCGGTGCCGCCGGTCGACGCGTTCCAGGACATCAGGAACGCGATGTGCAACGCGCTCGAGGAACTCGGCCAGACCGTCGAAGTGCATCACCACGAAGTCGCAACCGGCGGCCAGTGCGAAATCGGCGTGGGTGCGGGCGCGCTCGTCGCCAAGGCCGATGCCGTGCAGATCCTGAAGTACGCCGTGCTCAATGTCGCGCACGCCTACGGCAAGTCGGCCACGTTCATGCCGAAGCCGCTCGTCGGCGACAACGGGTCGGGCATGCACGTGCACCAGTCGCTGTCGAAGGACGGCAAGGCACTGTTTGCCGGCGACAAGTACGGCGGCCTGTCCGATCTCGCGCTCTACTACATCGGCGGCATCATCAAGCACGCGAAGGCGATCAACGCGTTCACGAACGCGGGCACGAACAGCTACAAGCGCCTCGTGCCGGGCTTCGAGGCGCCGGTGATGCTCGCGTACTCCGCGCGCAACCGTTCGGCCTCGATCCGCATTCCCTGGGTGTCGAACCCGAAGGCGCGCCGCATCGAAGTGCGTTTCCCCGATTCGTCGGCGAACCCGTACTTCGCGTTCGCTGCGATGATGATGGCGGGCCTCGACGGCATCCAGAACAAGATCCACCCGGGCGACCCGGCCGACAAGGATCTCTACGACCTCGAGCCGGAAGAGGCGAAGGGCATCCCGACCGTGTGCCACTCGCTCGACATGGCGCTCGAGCATCTCGACAAGGACCGGGAGTTCCTGACGCGCGGCGGAGTGTTCACGAACGACCTGATCGATGCGTACATCGCGTTGAAGAACCAGGAAGTCACGCGCTTTCGCATGTCGACGCACCCGATCGAGCTCGACATGTACTACAGCTGCTGATGGCGGGGCACGAGGGGTGTCCCGGTTGACGGGACAGAGGCGGCAGGCGGCGGCGCTCGCAGGGGCGCCGCCGCCGATGCTGCAGTCTGTGACCGCGGTTTGGTGCCCGGCGTCGCCGCGGGCTATGCTGGCTCCCTATGCGACGCCTCGCATTTACCTTAATGCTGCTGGCGGCCGACGCGGCCTCGTCCGGCACGATCTACAAGTGGGTGGATGCGCAGGGCACGATCCACTACTCGAGCCAGCCGACACCGGGCGCCACGGAGCTGCAGATCGATTCGGCCCCGCCGCAGGGCGCCTCGCCTGCGAGTGTGCCCGTTCCTGCGACGGCGAGCGCCGCGGCAGCGGCCGAGCCGTTCAAGTACACGAGTTGCGCGCTGACGAAGCCGACGAACGACGAGGCACTGCCGAACGCCTTCTCGGTCTCGGTCGCCTGGCGGGTGGAGCCGGCCCTGCGGCCGGGCGATCGCGTGACCCTCGCGCTCGACGGCAAACTGCAGACCGGCGTTTCGCCGACCGCGACGAGCCACACGATCACGCCGATCGACCGTGGCACGCATACGCTGATGGTGAGCGTCGTCGATGCCAACGGGCGCGGCCTGTGCCAGTCGTCGGCGGTTACGTTCCACGTCATGCAGCCATCGCTGCTGTCGCCCACGCGACGGGTGCCGCCACCGCGGCGCTGACGAGTTGCGGCGGGCGCCGCCCCCGGGGGAGACCCGATGGCGGCTGAATTCTCGCCACTCGCGCATTTCGATCCCGCCGACCTGCTCGATGCGCTCGCCACCGGCATCGTCGTGCTCGACCGGCAGCTGTGCGTCACTTACGCGAACGTCGCCGCGCAGGACCTCCTCGGCGTGGGTTTCGCGCGGGCGCGGGGCCGCCCTTTCATTGCGCTCCTCGCCGGACCGAACGGCCTCGATGAACTCCTGCGCCGTGCGGTGGCGCACGGCGAGGCGATCGCCGACCGCGAACTCGCGCTCCGCCCGGCGGGCGCCGGCCGCGAAGCGCGCATCGTCGATCTGACCGTCACGCCGCTCGAGGGCACGGTCACGGGCTCGCACCTGCTGCTCGAGCTCGCCGACGCGACGCAGCGGCTGCGCATCTCGCGCGAAGCCGACCTGCTTGCGCGGCTCGAGGGCAGTCGCCTGATGGTCCGGCAGCTCGCACACGAGATCAAAAATCCGCTCGGCGGCCTGCGAGGCGCCGCCCAGCTGCTCGAGCGCGAACTCGAGCAGCCCGCACAGCGCGAGTACACCGGCGTCATCATTCGCGAGGCCGACCGGCTGACGGCGCTCGTCGACTCGATGTCGGGGTCGATGCGGCCGCCGCAGAAGGCACTCTCGAATGTGCACGAACTGTGCGAACACGTGTTCACGCTGCTGCGCAGCGAGGCACGCTCCGCGGTGCTGCTCGAACGCGATTACGATCCGAGCCTTCCCGACGCGGTGCTCGACCGCAACCAGGTGATCCAGGCGCTGCTGAACCTCGGGCGCAATGCACTGCAGGCGGTCGGGGACCGCGGCCGCGTCCTGCTGCGCTCGCGGGCCCTGATGGGCGTGAGCATCGGCGCGACGCGCCATCGCCTCGTCGCGTCGCTGCAGGTCGAGGACAACGGCCCGGGCGTGCCGGATGCGCTGCGCGAAACGCTGTTTCTTCCGCTCGTCACCGGACGCCCGACCGGCACGGGCCTCGGCCTCGCGGTGGCGCAGGAGATCGCGACGCGCCATGGCGGCATCGTCGAGTTCGACAGCGAGCCCGGGCGCACCGTGTTCACGCTGCTGCTGCCGATCGTGGAGGCGGCATGAGCGAGCGCCTTCCCGACGTGTGGGTCGTCGACGACGACGCCTCGATCCGCTGGGTGCTCGAGCGGGCGCTGCGTGCCGGCGGCATGGCACCGCGCCTGTTCGAATCGGCCGACGAGGCGCTGGCCGCACTGCGCACCGCGGCGCCCGATGTGCTGATCACCGACATCCGCATGCCGGGGTCGAGCGGCCTCGACCTGCTGCAGAAGGTCCAGGCCGAGTGGCCGACGCTCTCGGTGATCGTCATGACGGCGCACGCCGATCTCGGCAGCGCGGTATCGGCGTACGAGAGCGGGGCGTTCGAGTACCTGCCGAAGCCGTTCGATGTCGATCACGCCGTCGAACTCGTGCGGCGCGCCGTGCGCTCGCGCGAGGCCCGCGAGGCCGGCGCGACGAGCGTGCCACGCATCCCGGAACTGCTCGGGCGCGCGCCGGCGATGCAGCAGGTGTTCCGCGCGATCGGGCGGCTGTCGCGCTCGAGCGTCAGCGTGCTGATCACCGGCGAGTCGGGCACCGGCAAGGAACTCGTCGCGCGCGCGCTGCACGAGCACAGTCCGCGTGCGGCGCGGCCGTTCATCGCGCTCAACACAGCGGCGATCCCGTCGGAACTGCTCGAATCGGAACTTTTCGGCCACGAGAAGGGCTCGTTCACCGGCGCCGACGCGCAGCGCCGCGGGCGCTTCGAGCAGGCCGACGGCGGCACGTTGTTCCTCGACGAAATCGGTGACATGTCGACGCCGCTGCAGACACGGCTGCTGCGCGTGCTCGCCGAGGGCGAGTTCTATCGCGTCGGCGGCCAGGCGCCGGTGCGGATCGACGTCCGGGTGATCGCCGCGACGCATCAGGACCTCGAGGCGCGCGTACGCTCCGGCCAGTTCCGCGAAGACCTTTACCACCGGCTCAACGTGATCCGGATCGAGCTGCCGCCGCTGCGCGCGCGACGCGACGACGTGCCGACGCTGCTCGCCCACTACCTGCAGGTCGCCGCGCAGGAACTCGGCGTGGATCCGAAGGCGCTGTCGGCCGACGCGACGGCGAGGCTCGTCGCCTGGGACTGGCCCGGCAATGTGCGCGAACTCGTGAACCTCTGCCGGCGCCTCACCGTGCTCGCGCCCGGCGCCGAGATCCACGGCGACGACCTGCCGGTCGAGATGCGCGGTGCCACTGCCGCGGCGCGCGACGATCAATGGATCACGGCGCTCACCGCGTGGGCCGGCCAGCAGCCGGCGACGGGCGGCGATCCGTGGCTCGACTCCGCGTTGCCCGCCTTCGAGCGTGCACTGATCCAGGTCGCGCTGCAGAAAACGGGCGGACATCGGCAGCAGGCCGCCAGGCTGCTCGGCTGGGGTCGCAACACGCTGACGCGCAAGCTCCGGGAGCTCGGCCTGGGGGACGACGAGGGCTGACTATAATGCGGCCGCATGGAACATCTGCTCGCCTTGCTCCACCAGGTCGTCCTCGGTAACACGCTGCGCGCGTGGGGTCTCGCCGCGCTCGCCTTCGCGTTCACGTTCATCGTCGTGCCGGGGCTGCGCCGCATCGTCGAGCGTCGGCAACGGGCCCGCATGGAGTCGTACCGCTCTCGCGGCGAGAGCGTGCCGGCGGGCATCGAGGTGCCGTCGCGGCTGCTGCGCCAGACATCGCGCCTATTCCTGTGGACGCTCGCCCTGTGGTTCGCGACCCGCATCCTCACGCTGCCGTCGGCGGTCGATCACGCCTTCACGTTCATCATCGTCGTGACCTTCTGGCTGCAGGCGGCGCGCTGGGGCGTCGAAGCCGTCCGCATCTGGCTCGACCGGCAACTGCACGAAGGCGGCACCGCCGACAGCGCGCGCGCCGGCTCGTTCGAAGTGCTGCTGTTCGTCTCCCGCATCGCGGTCTACTCCTTTGCACTGCTGCTCGCGCTCGACAACCTCGGTGTGCAGATCAAGCCGCTGCTCGCCGGCCTCGGCATCGGCGGCATCGCGATCGCGCTCGCGGTGCAGACCGTGCTCGGGGACCTCTTCGCGTCGCTGTCGATCACGCTCGACAAGCCCTTCGAGGTCGGCGATGCACTGTCGATCGACGACGTGAACGGCACCGTGGAGCGCATCGGCATCAAGAGCACGCGGCTGCGCAGCCTGAGTGGCGAGCAGATCGTCATCTCGAACGCCGACCTGCTGAAATCGCGCGTGCGCAACTTCAAGCGCATGAACGAACGACGCTACGTGTTCACGGTCGGCGTCACCTACGAGACGCCGCGCGAGCGCCTGGCGGAGATTCCTTCGATCATCGAAGCCGCAGTGCGCGCGCAGCCGAAGACCCGGTTCGATCGCAGCCACCTGCTCACGTTCGGCGACTCCGCGCTCAACTACGAAACCGTGTACTTCGTGACCGACGCCGATTACCTGCTGTTCGCGAACACGCAGCAGGCGATCAATCTCGCACTCCTCGAGGCTTTCGCGAAGCGCGGCATCGAGTTCGCCTACCCGACACAGCGCCAGATCGTCAGCGCCCCGTCTTGAAGCGGGTCCACATCCGCAGCCGCGCGCGCATGTACGCGTCGGATTTCATCGGGTCCGGGAAGAGCCGCGCACGTGCCGCGCGCGGCGGGAATACGATCGGGTCGGCGAGCAGCGCCGCGTCGATGTAGGGCCGCGCGGCGGCATTGGCGGTCGCAAACCCGGTCGCATTCGTCATGGCGGCCGCCACCTCCGGCTCGAGCAGGTAGTCGATGAACCGGTGGGCGTTCCTCGCGTGCGGCGCATCGGCGGGGATCGCGAGCATGTCGAACCAGACCTGCGCACCCTCGCGCGGCACCGAGTAGCCGATGTCGACGCCGGTGTGCGCGCGCCGCGCCTGCGCGCGCGCCTGGAACGCGTCTCCGCTGCCCGAGAGCGCGAGGCACACGCTGCCGTTCGGCAGGTCGGTGAACTGCCGCAGGTTCGACAGGTAGCGGATGTACGGCCGGATCGCCGCGAGTGCTTCGCCGGCTGCCGCGAGGTCGCCGAGGTCCTCGCTGTTCGGGTTACGCCCGAGCCACGCGAGCACCTGCGGCACGACCGCGACCGGCGTATCGAACAGCACGACGCCACAATCGGCGAAGTGCGCGACGATGCGCGGGTCGAACACCATGGCCCAGCTGTCGAGCGGCGCATCGGCGAGCCGGGCGCGGATCTTCGTGCGATCGTACATGAAGCCGTTCGTGCCCCAGACGTACGGCACGCCGTCGTCGGCGCCGCCGCGCGCGAGGGCGCGCGCCGCGGCGACGATATCCGGGTCTAGGTTTGCGAGATTCGGCAGCAGGCCGCGGTCGATCCGGCGCAAGGCACCGGCGCGGGCGAGCCGTTCGACCGACCCCGCGCCCGGAACCACGACGTCATAGCCCGAGCCGCCCGCGAGCAGCTTCGTCTCGAGCAGCTGGTTCGAGTCGAAGACGCCGTAGTTCACCTTGATGTGGTAGCGCGCCTCGAAGTTCGCGAGTGTGTCGGCCGCGAGGTAGCCGGGCGAACTGTAGACATTGACGACCGCGCCATCGCGCGCGGCCGGCGGCGAGGGTGTGCAGGCGATGAGCAGCGCGAGCGCGCCGGCAAGCGGTGGCAGGACCGCGGCGCGGCGCACGGCGCTACCCCGATACCGGCGTATCCACGATGTCGCGCCCGGTGCGCAGCGTGCCGACGAGGTCGCGCACGCTCGCAATGCCGTGCGATTGCAGGTAGGCGGCGATGCCCGCATTCACTTTCCTGCACGTCATCGGATCGTAGAAGAGCGCGGTGCCGATGCCGACTGCCGTGGCACCGGCCACGAGGAATTCGATCGCGTCCGTCGCGTTCACGATGCCGCCCTGGCCGATGATCGGGATGCGGTGCGGCGCGGCCACTTCGTACACCTGGCGCACCTTGAGGAGCGCAATGGGCTTGATCGCGGGACCCGACAGGCCGCCCTGCACGTTGCCGAGCACCGGGCGACGCGTCGCGACGTCGATCGCCATGCCCATCACGGTGTTGATCACGGCGAGCGCATCGGTGCCGGCGTCGATGCAGCGACGGGCGTTCTCGCGGATGTCGGTCTGGTTCGGCGACAACTTCGTGATCAGCGGCTTGCGTGTGACCGCGCGGCAGGCCGCAACGACGCGCGCGGACATCTCCGGCGAATTGCCGAACACGACGCCGCCTTCCTTGACGTTCGGGCAGGAGATGTTGATCTCGATGGCATCGATCGGCGAGTCGTCGAACTTGCGCGTGACCTCGACATACTCGTCGAGGGTCGAGCCCGACACGTTGGCGATGAACCGCGTTTCCGAGAAGTCGAGCCCGGGGAGGATCCGCGCGACGACGTGGTCGACGCCCGGGTTCTGCAGCCCGATCGCGTTCAGCATGCCCATCGGCGTCTCGTAGACGCGATGCGGCGGGTTGCCGAGCCGCGCCTTGCCGGTCGTGCCCTTCAGCACGATTGCACCGGCGTCGCGGTTCGAGAACCCCTCGACCCGCGTGTATTCCTCGCCGAAGCCGACGCAGCCGGAAAGCAGTACGATCGGCGAGGCGAAGGCGAGGCCGCAGAACTCGAGGGTCAGCGAGCTCGCGGGCGTCGTGGCGGCGGAGGGCATCGGTCGATTATGAGCTATAAGCTGTCTCGATGTTCCACGTGGTGCTGCATCAGCCCGAAATCCCGCCGAACACGGGCAACATCATCCGCCTGTGCGCGAACACGGGAGCGCAACTGCATCTCGTGCGCCCGCTCGGCTTCACGCTCGACAAGCGCTCGCTGCGGCGCGCAGGGCTCGACTACGACGATCTCGCGACCGTGACGGTGCATGCGGATTTCGCCGCCTGTCGGGCCGCACTGGCCGGGGCGCGCTGGTTCGCGATCGAAACGAGCGGCGACCGACCGCACAGCGACGCGGCCTTTGCGCCGGGGGATGCGCTGCTGTTCGGTTCCGAGCGCACGGGACTGCCGGCGAGCGTACTCACGGCAATCGCGCCCGGGCATCACCTGTCGCTGCCGATGCGGCCGGGCAACCGCAGCCTCAATCTGTCGAATGCGGTTGCGGTGGTCGTCTACGAAGCCTGGAGGCAGTGTGGCTATGCGTGACGGGCGAATGAACGGCAGCTGGATCGTGCTCGCGCTGCTCGTCGGCATGGCGTGCGGTGTCGCCATTGCCGCGTCCGGCGCCGCGACGCCCGTGCGGATCGTGGCGGCGCTCGAGCCGATCGGCACGCTCTGGCTCAATGCACTGCGCATGACCGTGATACCGCTGGTCGTCGCGCTGCTCGTCACCGGGATCGCATCCGCGGTCGAAACCGCGGCGACAGGGCGGCTCGCCGGCCGCGCCATCGCGCTCTTCGCCGCGGGCTATGTGCTGTCGGTCGTGATCGGCGCCGCCTTCATGCAGGGGGCGCTCGCGCTGTGGCCGCTCGACGCCGCCGCGCGCATCGCATTGCGCGCCGGTGCCCATGCCGACATGACGGTCGTACCGGCGATGCCGCCGCCCGGCGAGTGGCTCACGGGTCTGATCCCCGTCAACCCGATCGCGAGCGCCGTCTCCGGGACGATGCTGCCGCTCGTCGTGTTCGCCGTGTTTTTCGGCTTTGCGGCCGCGAAGCTTGCGCCTGCGCAGCGCGCGCCGCTGGTCGGGTTCTTCCGGGCGGTCGGCGAGGCGATGCTCGTGATCGTGCACTGGGTGCTGTGGGCGGCGCCGGTCGGCGTCTTCGTGCTGGCGCTCGGCGTCGGCCTGCGCGGCGGCCTCACCGCCGCGGGCGGCATCGTGTACTACCTCGTGCTGCTGTGCGCCGTCGGTCTGCTGCTGACCGTCCTGGCATACCCCTGCGCAGTCGCCTTCGGCCGCGTGTCGCTCGTGCGCTTCGCGCGCGCGGCGGCGCCCGCCCAGGTGGTCGCTTTCAGCACGCAGTCCTCGCTCGCATCGCTCCCGGCGATGCTCACCGGTGCGCGCGAGACGCTCGGGGTGTCGGAGCGTGTCTCGTCGATCACGCTGCCGCTTGCGGTGACGCTGTTTCGCGTGAGCAGTCCGTCGATGAATCTCGCGGTGGTGCTGTTCGTCGCGCACGTGCACGGCATCGCGGTCGGCGCGACGGTACTCGCGGCCGGCATGCTGGTCGCGGCGGTGAACAGCCTGAGTTCGGTCGGCCTGCCCGGACAGACGTCGTTCTTCACCGGTACGGTGCCCATCGCGCTCGCCATGGGCATGCCGCTCGAGTTGCTGCCGGTCCTGCTCGCGGTGGAAGTGGTGCCCGACATCTTCCGCACGGTCTCGAACGTCACGGCCGACCTCGCGGTTGCCGCCATCGTCGAGCGCAGCGAGCGGCCCGCCCTTGCGTCAGGTCAAGGCGAGATTCAGGTGGAACAGGATCGCCCGGCTAACCTATGATGTCGCTGCGTGCGGCGGCAGCGTCCGTCGCCGCTCCCCCGTTTACCCACAGCAGCACGAGGAATCCGTCCATGGCCTTACGCGTCGAAGCCACGCTCTTCGGACCCGACACACAGCAATATGCCGCCCAGGGTCAGGAGCGGATCACCCTCGAGCAGATCGCGCAGCGCGCGCGGCTCCTGGAGGACCTCGGTTTTGACGGTGTCACGACCGCCGAGGCAGGCCACGATGCGTTCCTGCCCGTCATGATCGCCGCGGCGAACACGAAGAAAATCACCATGGGTACGAACGTCGCGGTGTCGTTTCCGCGCAGCCCGATGGTGACCGCACAGATGGCCTGGGACCTGCAGCATTTCTCGGGCGGGCGCTTCAACCTCGGACTCGGCACGCAGGTGAAGGGCCACAACGAGCGGCGTTACTCCACGCCCTGGACGAGCGCGCCGGGGCCGCGCATGCGCGAGTATTTCCAGTGCCTGAAAGCGATCTTCGCGAGCTTCCAGAACCCGCAGAAGCCCACCTACTTCGAGGGCGAGCATTACCAGTTCACGATGCTGCCGCCGTTTTTCAACCCGGGGCCCATCGACTACCCGCACGTGCCGCTGTATGTCGCCGCCGTCAATCCGTTCATGGCGCGCCTGTCGGGCGAGCTGCTGGACGGGTTGCGCCTGCACCCGATCGCGACCTTCCGCTATACGCGCGACGTCATCCGCCCGGCCATCGCCGAAGGCGCGGCCAAGGCCGGCCGCTCGCTCGAGAACTTCGATTTCGTCGGCGCGCCCTTCATGGCGCTCGGGCGCGATGCCGCGGAGGTGACGAAGGCGAAGGAGAAGCTGCGCCGGCAGATTTCCTTCTACGGGTCCACGCGTTCCTATCACGGCGTGTTCGCGCACCACGGCTGGGAGGCGGTCGGCGCGAAGCTGCACGAGCTCTCGGTGGCCGGCAAGTGGGCCGACATGCCGGCGCTCATCACCGACGAGATGCTGGAGGAATGGGCCGTCATTTCCACGTTCGACGGGCTCGCCGACGCGATCCGCGCCAAGGCGGACGGCCTCTATCGCACGATCACCCTCGTGCTGGTCGACGAGGCGCGGCGCGATCCGGACCGGGCGCGCATCGCCGTCGATCGCCTGCACCAGAAGTGAGCCGCCATGAGTGAGGTGACCAGCGAGCGTGACGGCCACGTGGCGACGATCACGCTGAACCGCCCGGAGCGCATGAACACGATCTCGCAGCCGATGCTGCGCGCGCTGTCCGAGGCGCTCGTGGCGGCGGGGCGCGACCGGCAGGTGCGTGCAGTGATCATCACGGGCGCCGGTCGCGCCTTCTGCGCCGGACTCGACCTGCAGGACGCCGCGAGCGAGGAAGGCGTCGCGCGCGGCGGCTTCGAGATGGCGCCGTCGCTCGACCTCAGGGATTTCCCGCCCATCGTGCTGCACGAGATCGACAAGCCGGTGATCGGCGCGATCAACGGCGGCGCGGCCGGATTCGGCCTCGATCTCGCGCTCGGCTGCGACGTGCGCATCTGCGCGAGCCACGCCCGGCTCGCGGCCGCGTTCACGAGGCGCGGCATCCTGCCCGAGACCGGCGGCACCTGGTACCTGCCGCGGCTCATCGGCTGGTCGAAATCCGCCGAACTCATCTTCTCGGGCCGGACGCTCACGGCCGCCGAGGCACTCGAACTCGGCCTCGTGAGTCGTGTCGTCGAGGCGGGCGATCTCATGGCGACGGCACACGCGCTCGCCGCGGAATTCGCCGCCAGCGCGCCGCTCGCCGTGCAGGCCGCCAAGCGCATGATGCGCGCGGCGCTCACCGAGGGATTCGCGACGCACGTCGAACGTGTCTACCTGCAGACGCTGCCGCTGCTGAAGACGAACGACTTCCGCGAGGGCTTCAGCGCGTTCCTCGAAAAGCGACCGCCGAAGTTCGAAGGCAGGTAGCGGGCAGGCGCGGTCAGGCGGACCGGGCGCCGTCGGTTTCCGCGCGCACCGGGCGCGTCATCAGCTCGCGCACGACGTCGGCCGCCGGCACGCCGTCGTAGAGCGTGCGATGGATGCCCTCGACGATCGGCATCGAGACGCCCTCGCGCTGCGCGACCGCGCGCACAGCACGCGCAGCCGGATAGCCTTCGACCACCTGGCCGATCGTGCGCAGCGCGTCCGGTGCACTCGCGCCTCCCGCGAGCAGCAGGCCGAAGCGCCGGTTGCGCGACTGGTTGTCGGTGCAGGTCAGCACGAGGTCGCCGAGGCCCGCGAGGCCCATGAACGTCTCGCCGCGCGCGCCGAGCGCCACGCCGAGGCGCATCATCTCCGCGAGCCCCCGCGTGATGAGTGCGATGCGCGTGTTCGCGCCGAACCCGAGACCATCGGCGAGCCCGGCGCCGACCGCGAGCACGTTCTTGACCGCGCCGCCGGTCTCGACGCCGACGATGTCGGTGGACGTGTAGGCGCGGAACGTGTCCGAGGAAATATCCTCTGCGAGCCGGTGCGCGAACGCTTCGTCGGGTGATGCGATGGTCATCGCCGTCGGCAACCCTGCGCCCACTTCCTTTGCGAAAGTCGGACCGGACAACACCGCGAAATTCGTGCGCGTACCGAGCAGTTCCCGCGCGACCTGGTGCGGCAGCAGCCCGCTCGAGAGTTCGAAGCCCTTGGTGGCCCACGCGAGGCCTGTGGCCGGGTCCGCGAGCTGCGCGACGCGCGCGAGCAGCGCGCGAAAGGCGTGGCTCGGGACGGCGATGACCGCGTCGCGCGCGCCGTCGAGCGCGCGGGCGAGATCGGGCTCGACAGCCAGTGCAGCAGGCAGCGGCACATCCGGCAGGTAGCGCGTGTTCGCGCGCTCGCCCGCGATGCGCGCGAGCTGCGCCGCGTCGCGGCTCCAGAGCCGCACACCGTGTCCCGCGCGCGCGAACTGGATCGCGAGCGCGGTGCCCCAGGATCCTGCGCCGAGAACTGCGACCGGCGCGCGCGGCGTGGCGGCCGCCGTCACGTCAGTTCTTCGTCGCGTTCTGCCCGTCCGCGACCGAGCGGGCGTACAGTGCTTCGAAGTTCACGGGCGGCAGCAGGAACTGCGGAAAACCGCCCTGGGTCACGAGCCCGGACACCGCGGCGCGCGCGTACGGAAACAGCACGCCGGGGCACACGCTCGACAGCGCGCGTTTCATCTCCTCGTCCGACAGGTTGCGCATCACGAACGCGCCCGCCTGCTTCACCTCGACGAGGAACGCCGTCTTGTCGCCCTGCTTCGCCGACACCGTGACGGTGAGCAGCACTTCGCGCAGGTCGTCGCCGAGCGCGGTGACCGTCGTGTTCAGGTCGAGATTGATCTGCGGGTTCCAGTTCTCCGCGACGCGCGGCCCCTGCGGGGCCTCGAACGAGCAGTCCTTCAGGTAGACGATCTGCAGCGCGAGCTGCGGCGCGGTGCCGTCGCCGGGGGCCGCGGGGGTTTCAGTGTTCACGATGGGGATCTCCCGAGCAAGGTATCCAGTTGGCCGGCGGCGTCGAGTGCATGCAGGTCGTCGGATCCGCCGACATGCTTGCCGTCGATGAAAATCTGCGGCACCGTGCTGCGGCCGCTGCGACGGATCATCTCCTCGCGGCCCGTCGCGTCGACGTCGATCTCCTCGAACGCCACGCCCTTTGCGGCCAGCAGCTGGCGCGCCCGCGCACAGTAGGGGCACCACCCAGCCGCGTACATCACGACTTTCGGTGCCGTCACTTCGCGCCCCGCGTGACCGGCAGGTTCTCGGCGCGCCAGGCGGCGAGGCCGCCCCGCAGGTTCACGGCCTTCGTGAAGCCCTGTGCCGCGAGCTGGCGAGCCGCCGCGGCACCGAGGCCGCCGCTCTCGTCGTACACCACGATCGGCTTTCCGAGGTGCTTCTTCAGCGTGTCGGCCGCCTTCAGGATGTCGGCCGAGGGCAGGTGCCGCGCGCCGCCGACGTGGCCCGCCGCGTATTGTTCGGGTGAGCGGATGTCGAGCACGAGCGCGTGCTGGTTCATCAGCCGGATCGCTTCCTGCGGCGACACGGCGGCGTAAGCATGGGAGCGGGCGCGCAGTTCATAGACGAGCACCATCACGAACGCCAGCCCGGTCGCACTCACGAGCCACGGGTGCCGGGTGGCGTACTCGAGCAGTTGTTGCATGGCCGGCGGGAACCTCGGAGAAGGGCCGCGAATTATAGCGGGGACGCTGCGCTAGACTAGCCTCGATGCGAGTTGCCCGGGTTCTTGCGCCAATCTGCCTGTCGATGCTCGCGCTCCTCGCCGCTGCAGCCGCGGGGGCGCAGACTGCCCGCGAGGCGGCACGGGCCGAATCCGACCTCAAGGCCGTGAAGTCGGAGATCGCGAAAATCGCCGACCAGGTGAAGCGCGACTCGGTCGATCGCAACAAGCTGACACGCAACCTGCGGGCTGCCGAGGTGTCGGTGGCGGATGCGCGCACCGAGCTCGCGCGCCTGCGGCGCGAGCGTGCCGCGCGCGCCGACAAGCGGGCGGCGCTCGCCCGCGACCGGGCCGGGCGCGTCGCCGCGCTCGAGGCCGAACAGAAGGCGCTGAGCTGCGGCGCGCCTACCTGATCGGGCGCGAGGAGCCGCTCAAGCTGCTGCTGAACCAGGAGGATCCGGCGCGCGCGGGGCGCATGTTCGCTTATTACAGTTACTTCGGCCGGGCGCGCGCCGAACGGATCGCGAGCATCGAGACGCGCGTCGCCGAGATCGCGGCGCTCGATGCGCAGCTCGGCGCGGAGGAGACGCGGCTCACGGAGCTCGAATCGGAGCAGCAGTCGCAGGTGCAGCGGCTCGAAGCGGCGCGCACCGACCGCAGCCGCGCGCTCGCGGCGCTCGAGGCCGAGGCGCGCTCGCGCAAGGCGACGCTCACGCAGCTGCGTGCGGAACAGGACGCCCTCGAGAAGCTGGTGCGCGACCTGCGGCGCGCGCTCGAGCAGTATCCCGTCGATGCGAAGGCCGCATTCGCGAAGCTGCGCGGCAAGCTCCAGTGGCCCGCGGCCGGCAGGATCGTCGCAAACTTCGGTGCCGTGCGCGCCGGCGCGATCAAGTGGGACGGCGTCCTGATCGCCACCGAGCGCGGCGCGCCGGTGCGCAGCGTCGCGAGCGGCCGCATCGCCTACGCCGACTGGCTGCCGGGCCTCGGGCTCCTCGCGATCGTCGATCACGGCGGCGGTTACCTCAGCCTCTACGGCCACAACGACCAGCTGTACAAGGCCGTGGGCGAACGCGTCGCGCCCGGCGACACGATCGCGGCCGCGGGCGACAGCGGCGGGCGCAGCCGGCCGGAGCTCTACTTCGAGATCCGGCGCGGCGGCAAACCGATCGACCCGCGCCCGTGGTTCAGGTCGGCCGCGCCGCCCTGAGGCGGTGGGGTACGCTCGCGACTCAGCACTCTGCATGACCCTTCCCCGGGCGCGCGTCAACGCGCGGACAGATCCGGCGTTCTTGTCCGCCCATTGACGTGCGCGGCGGCACCATGGTGCAGAACCTCATCCACATGAATGGGCTGGTGCAGGATCCACGCATGGAATCAGTACGGTTACGGCGGCAACAACCCGCTGACATTCGCCGATCCGAGCGGGTTTGATACTGAGGTTGTCGGAGGAGTCGAGGAGGGGCGCCAGCCGGCCAGGCGCCCACGACCCATTGCCGGGAATGGCGTCAGGACCGCGGCTGTCGTGCAAGCAGGAGTATCGCCGCGGCAAAGTACCCTCGCTGAAACGATCGGGCTGCCGGCCAATGTGCAGCGCGTCACACATTTCCGCCCGTTTTCCACCGATTTGCGGCTTCGGGTCGGCGCGGCCGGACGATGACAATGCGACGCGATCCGGACTCCGCGAAACGCCAACTTGATCAACCTCCCCACGTGGCCCGATGTGACATCGTGCAGTCTCCGCCAGGGAGGCGGCCGGATGCCTTCGCTCGCCGAATACCCTCAATCGGGCCAGTGGTCGTCACTCGAGCCCTATGCGCAGCTCGTGCGCTCGCTGATGCCGCGTACCTCGAGCATCGCGGTGTTCGACGCCCGCGCGCAGCTGCGCTGGTCGAACGAGTCGGCGACCTGGCCCGAGCTCGTGCACGCCGTCGAGGCGTCCATCGCCGATGCCGCGGCCGATGCCGCCGGTGCGGGCCAGCTGCGCGTGCTCGAGGGCGACGTGCCGCTCTACCTTTGCTGGCTGCGGGACGACACGACCCGCGAACTGCTCGCCCTTGTGGCGATCCAGGGGCGAGGAAGCCGTGACGCCGAGCAGCGCACATTCTCGTTCGTGCACGCGCTCGTGCGCCCTGCCCTCGAGTGCCTGCGCCGTGAGCTCGTCTCGCGGCACAGCATCGAGCTGCTGTCGGAAAACCTGAGCGCCCGCGATCGCGACCTCGAGCTCGTGCTCGCGGTGTCGGGGCGCGAGGGCGCGCGGGCCGGCGACGACGCATCGGTGCTGCGCGTGATCCTCGAGAACGCGGTCGAGCACCTCGATTGCGCGCTCGCCGCGGTGCTCGTGCCGGAGAAGAGCCTCGTGCTCTTTCGGATGCCGCAGGAAAACCCGGCGGATGGGCGCCTCCTCGCGCAGACGCATCGCCACCTGCTGTCGCTCGCCCAGGTGCGCCGCGATCCGATGATCATGAACCGCCTGGCGCAGAACTCCGCGTTCGGCGCGCTGCCCTACAAGATCCTCTCGTGCCCGCTCAACAACGCGTCGGGCCGGCCGATCGGCATCTTCGCGCTCTACCGGCACGAGGCTGCGCCCGATTTCGCCGACCGCGAGGCCCGTCTCGCCGATGTGCTGTCGCGCAAGGCATCGGCGGTCATCGAGTCGAGCTACGATGCGATGACGGGCCTGCTGAATCGCCCGGCCTTCGAGCAGCGTGTCGGCGACCTCCTTGCGCAGAAGGACAAATCGACGCCGCTCGCCGTGCTGTACATCGATGTCGACCAGCTGCATCTCGTCAACGAGAACTTCGGCATGCACGTCGGCGACCTCACGCTCTCGATGCTCGCCGACATGATGCGCCGGCGCCTGCCGGCGGGCGGGGTTGCGGCGCGCATCTCCGGCGATCGCTTTGCCGTCGCGATGCCGGGCAGCATCGAGGCGGCACTCGAACTCGCGACCTCATGGTGCGAGTCCGCCGTGCAGCTCGCGGCGGTGCAGGGTGACGAGCGTTCGCGCGCGTCGCTCAGCATCGGGGTCGCCGAACTCGACCGGGCGGGGGGCGAGCTGACCCACGCCCTCGCCGCCGCGGAAACCGCCTGCAAGGCCGCCAAGGATCGCGGGCGCAATCGCGCGGAGGCCTACCAGGCGACCGACGAGAGCGTCGTGCGGCGCTTCACCGACATCACGATCGCCGCATCGCTGCGCGCGGCGGTGGCCGAAGACCGCCTGCGCCTCGACGCGCAGTTCATCCAGCCGCTCGACCTCGCTGCCGGCCATCCGCCGCACTTCGAGCTCCTGCTGCGGATGATCGACGACGACGGCGAGACCGTCGGCCCGGACCGCTTCCTGTCGGCGGCGAACCGCTATCAGCTGATGCCGACCATCGATCGCTGGGTCATGGACCACGCGCTCGCGCAGCTGCGCCCGCACGTCGACACGATCGCCGCGACCCGCGCCGTGTTCGCGATCAACTTCTCCGGCCAGTCGCTGAACGACATCGAGTTCGCCGACGAACTGATCCGGCGAATCGAGGCGAGCGGCCTGCCACCCGCGTCGCTGTGCTTCGAACTCACCGAGAGCGCGACCATCGCGAACCTCGCGCGCGCCGAGGTCCTGATGCGCCGCCTGCGCAAGCTCGGTTGCGGTGTCGCGCTCGACGACTTCGGCACGGGGCTGTCCTCGCTCGCGTATCTCAGGCAGCTGCCCGTGTCGATGCTCAAGATCGACGGCAGCTTCGTGCGCGACATCCTGCACGATGCCCGCTCGGAATCGCTGGTGCAGGCTGTCGCGCAGCTCGCCCGCTCGATGCAGATGCTGACGGTCGCGGAATATGTGGAGACCGACCCGATCCGCGAGCGCATCGCGGGGCTCGGCGTCGACTACGGGCAGGGGTTTTCGATCGGCCGCCCCGTTCCGCTGACGGACGTGCTCGCGGACCTACCGGCCGCGCTGGCCCGGGTCCCCGGGACCGCCCGCGAGGTGGTCCCGGAGCCCGCTCCGGGGCTCCACTAGGGAATCTCTGCACAGGTAGCCATGGCTGACGGATACTGCGTGCAGGGGACAGCAGCCATCAGGGAGCGGGGTTCCGGATGAAGCAGACGACGTTTGCGTCG
>WBZY01000457.1_pt1 | contig 30932 bp, 30 predicted proteins | sample 5204191 | NCBI WGS metagenome assembly WBZY01 (sample SAMN12344363, study PRJNA552823) | activated sludge metagenome | biome: Activated sludge suspended growth; feature: Anammox Sidestream; material: Wastewater; isolation source: activated sludge from anammox sidestream of wastewater treatment...
GGCCGCGGCAGGGTCCATCGCCCGGGCCACGGATCGTCCAGGTGAGCAGTCGGGCCGCCGCCTTCGGCCGCGGCGGGATCCATCTCCCGGGCCACGAGTCGACCAGGTGGGCTGGTCGGGTCGCCGCCTTCGGCCGCGACGGGGCCCATCGCCCGGGCTACGGGTCTACCAGGTAGGCTGGTCGGGCCGCCGCCTTCGGCCGCGGCGGGATCCATCTCCCGGGCCACGAGTCGACCAGGTGGGCAGTCGGGCCGCCGCCTTCGGCCGCGGCGGGATGCATCTCCCGGGGCTCGAGCCGACCAGGTGGGCAGGTCGGGCCGCCGCCTTCGGCCGCGGCGGGGTCCATCTCCCGGGCCACGAGTCGACCAGGTGGGCAGTCGGGCCGCCGCCTTCGGCCGCGGCGGGATGCATCTCCCGGGCCTCGAGTCGACCAGGTGGGCAGGTCGGACCGCCGCCTTCGGCCGCGGCGGGATCCCGGCTAACCCTATCCATCCGTTAGAAGTGTCGCCCCAGCTCGGTCCCCTCATTGGATGACGCACGTTGCCACCATGCAAAGCTCGGGGCAACGTGCTCAGGTCCGCCGTTGTGCAGGCCGCGGCCTCCCAGTAGGGGTCGGCCGCGTCACTCTCTGGGATCGGCACAGATTCCAGGCAAGCTCGGTCCTCCACCAAATGGCGCACGCCGCCGCGTGCAAGATCGGAGCGGCGTGCTCAGCGAGCGGAGGAAACATGCAAGCTCGGTTGAGGCGAAGCGCGCGCCCTTTCCCTGGAAAGGGTCCATGAAAAAGCTGGGGACGCACGCTTCGCAGCGGAAGATGGCCGTAGGCGGTAGCTTTTTTTTGGGCCTCGTCGGAAGCGAGGGCCTCGTCTCCGGGCCGCGCGCGGTGACTTATCGACGCACGGCCCGGGGCGCGGCGGCCGGGGACCGGCCGCAAGGAGTAACGCTTCCTGTGCAGGGCTGTGGCGCCGGCTGGCGCCGGCGACACAGTCCACCCGGTCCCAGCATGCGGCACAAGGTTCTGGTAAAGGGCGTGCTTAACCAGCTGGCGCGCGCCTACGGCGCGCTCGAGGCGGCCGGCTCGGCGACCCCCTCGCGCATGAAAGGTCGGGCTCGGGGGTCACCTCGACCAGCCGCGGGGTCATTCTCCCTGTGACGGCGGTGGCGCCGGCTGGCGCCGGCGACACCGCCCCCTGTTCCAACATGCTCGTTGGGGAAAGCCTCGTCTCCGCGACCGATCCAGGCGGTGATACCGGCTTCGCCGGCATCACCGCCACCCTGTGCTGCGCGGCGCCCTCAAGGACCCCCGCAGCTGTGTAAAATCGGGGCGGGGGTCCATCGGGCGCCGCGGGCCGGAGGCCAGACGCCGCCTCGATCCATGTGTTCTTCCCGTGACGCCTACGCCTAAAAAATCGTAGCATAGGCCGCTTTTCCCCCCGTCAACCCCCCCGCCGCAATGAAAAATCGGGGCGGGGGGGTCGCCAGCCGCAGCATGAAGAGTCGGGCGGCTGGCTTGACGGGGGGGCGGCCTATGCTCCAATTTTTTTTTACGGCGTAGGCGAAAACCGCACGGGCAGGTTAAGGGTGGGGCGGCGTCTGGCCTCCGGCCACGAGCGGTGCCCGGCTCGGCGACCCCCTCGCACATGAAAATACGGGCTCGGGGGTCACCTCGACCGGGCACGGGGCGCGGCCGCCTCAAGGACCCCCGCAGATGAAAAGACGGGCGGGGGCCCATCGGCGGCCGCGACGGCGTCTCTCCTCCGCTGGGCAGGAAGGGGTCTGGGCCAAAGCCACGATAACACGGGTAAAAGCTGTTCAAAAAGCTTCGTCCGGGCGATAGCCACGCGGCCCGCCCTCGACGACCCCCGCAATGGTAGTGAAAGTCCGATGATGCGGGGGCCGCCTCGGGCAGGCGGGGGAGAGGCCGTGTGGGGGGCAAGCCCCCCACGCCCCCCGTCAATTAGGAGGAGTAGAAGGGGGTTTGACCGGCTAAGCGGTAGCTCCGTCCGGGCCCAGGCCAAAGGAAGGCGAAGGCGCAAAAATCGGCTTTAAATAAAGAAAAAATCCAGTTAACGAGAAGGAAAATCAAGCCTGGCAACGAATAAATCTCAACAAACACTCCCATCTCCCACCAAGCCGCCAGGAGGTTCCTATGACCATCGTCAATCAGCTCGAGCTCCAAGTTCTAATGCAAGCCGTCAACCGTCGTGCCCCGTTCGGCGAGAGAGATTACTGGCTCATCCAGCTGCTCACCAACACCGGGTTGCGGGTGGGCGAGCTTGTCGCGCTCAACGTAGGCGACGTCACCACCGAAGGCCGACCTCGCCAGGTGCTGTTCCTGCAAAGTGAGCAGGCCAAAGGTGGCCGCTCGCGCAGCATCCCGCTCAACCAGCCAGCCCGTGAGGCTATCGCAGGCCTCTTCGCGTTCCTCCGCGTGCGTGGGTTCTCCACAGCCCCAACTGCCCCGCTGCTGGTAGTCCGCCAACACCGCCGTATCAGTATTCGTCTGGTCCAACAAATCTTCCAACATCTCCGCGAGAAGTGCAACCTCGACACGCCCGCCACTCCCCATAGCTGTCGGCACTTCTTTGCAACCCAGCTGGTCGAGCGCACGCAAGACGTGGTCTCTGTCAGCCGGCTCTTAGGCCATTCGCGCGTCCAGACGACCATGGTCTACCAGCACTCCTCACCCGATCGCCTGGCCGCCGTCGTCCGGGCTCTCGAGGGCTAGGAGGCCGCATGCCCCCACTTCCCGACCTGAGTCAGTTCGAATGGCTCGTTCTCGGAGAGCCGTGCTCGGTCAACGGCCTCACGACGGACGAGCTTTGGAGTCAGATCCAGGAATACCAAACGCAGGCGCCAGCCCACTGGCCGAAGACCAGCCAGACCAAGGCTATGCTCGATTCCGCGCTGGCCAAGCTCGGAGCGCTGGGTCTGGTCCGCTCGCTCTCCCTCGAGGGAGCCCCCCTCTGGCTCCGGACGACCGAAGGCGACCTGACCTACAACTGGAAGAAGCAGCTCGATTGGCCCGACCCGGGTCCTGAGCCCCGAGCCGGCGAGACCGGCCACAAGAAATCGGCCGAACCCTGTGACCATTTCAGACCGTTTCGTCCCGCGCCCGGCTACTGCTGGTGCGGCTGGTTTCGCTCCGAACACGCTCCGGACGCTCAGCAGCCCAAAGGAGTCAATCCATGATACTAACACCGACCTTAAGCGACTTTGACTGGCTCGTTCTTCAAGAGACGCGCGCCGTTCAGGGCGTTACGCCCGATGAGCTCTGGACCAGACTTCAGTATCACAGCGTCCCCCTCTTCCGCTCCATGGTCGAGCCCGCCCTGCTCAGGCTGAGCAGCCTGGGTTTGATCAGCTCGCTCGAGCTCGAGGGTCATCCATTGTGGATACGAACCCCGCAAGGCGACCTGGTCTTCAACTGGAGAACCCAGCTCTCATGGCCTGACCCAGGCCCAGAGCCTCGGCCCGGGGAAACCGGGAACCAGCGGGCGTCAGCCGCGCCCTGCGACAAGTACAGACCCTTCCACGGACAACCTGGCTACTGCTGGTGCGGCTGGTTTAGGGACGAGCACTCGGCACAAGCACAACAATCGAAAGAGGCTACACCGTGATGACATCACAGACGGCATGGAACCAGCTCTCCGCTCAGCAGCTGATCGAGCGTGCTTACGAAGTTGCCGAAGCCCTTCAAGGCCGGGATGAAGAGGAGGCAGCTGGGCTACTCCGACACCTCGCCTGGCGCTTCAAAGGGTCAGAAGAGTGGGCGGAATCGCTTAAAAAATAGCGGACTGAAAGGAGGTTGAGCCCGTGAAATCTATGAAATTCGAGCGTGACCAGGTCGTGGACTTCTTTGAGGAGACCTTCCGAGATCAGGCCAGCACCATCATGGCTGAAGCAGCTGTGATCGAACTCGTCCGATCCGGTGCCATCTCAGCCGGGAAGGGAGGGGACCTCCTCGGCCTCACCCGTTGGGCATTCGATGACCTGCTCGCTAAGCACAACGTCCTGAGCTTAGAACTCTCGGCCGAGGAGCTCGCCGACCAGCTCCGCCCGCTCGGCGACCAGACGGGGGCGGTTTGACGCAGTGGGTGGTAGCTGACGCGAGCCCCATCATCTCCTTCGCCAGGGCCGACCGGCTCGAGTTGCTACGCGACGTGTGTCCGGAAATCTACCTGCCACCCAAAGTTTTCCAGGAAGTCGCATTGGAGGAACCAGGCCGGCCCGGGGCAACCGTGATCCGAGATGGGGGATGGGGCCAGCTCTACCAAGCTGTTGACCAGGCCGTCGTCAATCAACTACCACAATCGATCCACGCCGGAGAGCGCGAGGCGATCGCCCTCGCCTACCAACTCAAGCTCCCTCTATTGGCCGATGAAAAACGCGTTATCCGGGCCGCGCGTGCGCTGGGCCTGGAGGTCGTGACTTCCATCCGGGTGCTGGTTACCGCCAAGGAACGCGGCTTGATTCCCTCCATTCGGCCAGTTCTAGACACCATGCGCGCCTCGTCCTTCCGCATCAGCGATTTGCTGTACGCTGAAGTGCTGCGGAACGCGGGAGAGTGGCCGTAAATTGCATTCCAGCAAACTATCTCCTACCCAGAGCAACTGAACACATTGAACCAGGCTTCAGGAGGCACCAAACATGGCCCGCACCCAGCGAGGTACACGCTTCTCCAACCAGTTCACCCGAGTCTCCATAGTGCTCATCCGTTCAATCAGTTCAGCCCGTTCTCGTTCAAACTGTGCCAACTGTTCAGCATTCTGTTCAGCGATAGCCTCTGCTTGACGAGCTCGAGCTTCTCGCTCGATAATACTCTCGGCGTTCTCGGTCAGAGCCAAACGATGACGGTTCAGCTCCACCGCCAAAGAGAGCGATTCGCGCTCCATCCTGCGGAGTTCGTTCACTAAGTGCAAGTGAACGCTCACCGGAATGTTCATCGTGGGTTCATAGTCGTCGTTCACCTGTTCATGCGAGCGCTCAGAGGGGACCCTCGATGGTTCGGCGGGTTCTCCATTCTGTTCAATCAGTTCCCACTGTGCATCCAGAACCTGTTCGCGCTGTTCAACCGTCTCTTGCTTATGAACGTGCGGCAGCTCTGCTTCTTGTCGAAGGCGCGACCAACGCTCGACTTCATGCCGAGATAAGAGATAACGCAACTTTCCGTTTTGGCTCGGTTCACTCTGTGCGGGCAGTTCCCCCCTCTGAACAGCGCGAAACAATGTCGGTCGAGAAACACCAGCCACCATCGCCGCCTCCTTTAGAGGAAGGAGCTCGTTGTTTCGCGGTTCAGTTGGGCCGGTTTCGGTCGGTGCAGAATGTTCAAGCATACTGTGCATATTCTTCAAGTTCCTGAACAGTCCCTGTTCAGCCGTTCGCCGCAAGCCATCCGGTCAGCTTGGCGATCGCGCACCCGAAACTCAGCCCAGCGACTGCCGTCTGCACAATGCAATGATGGTTTTGGGGACTTCCGCTCGAGCACTAAGTTGCGAAACTCGGCCAGCAAGATCGGGCAGTCTGGGCTCGAGCCGGCCTTGGAGCTCAGCCGGCGCACCCTCTGCCGAGCCTGCTCCTCCAGCTCGGCCCGCTCATCAGGGGTAAGCTCCGCGACCAGGCGCCCCACGAACTCCAGATGGCGATCGTTCTCGGCCATCTCAGCCTCCTTAGAGGCCAGCTCCTCTGCCCGACGAGCCTTCCGCAGCTCTGCCGCCTGCTCTTGCAAAAGTGCCGCTCGAGTAGAGCCGGGCAGGGAATAGGCCTCCGCGGCCGCGCACTCAGCCACCAACCAACCAGCGGGGTTGCGAACGTTTGGACGCTCCTTAATCGTTCGCAAGGCTCGGACCAGCTTCTCGGCCGGCTGGGTTTCCACGATACGGGCCGCTATCCGCCCATTGACCCCCCAGCTCCGGAGCTCATCGAGCAACCCGCCGCCCGCCGGCGAAACTTTTAAAGCTTCCGCACCGGACGTAATCTCGATTGAAGCTCCATTCGTGGGCACCAGGCCGATAGGGGGGAGGGTGGTCTCTGGATGAGGAGAGCCGGATTCAGCGCCGATAGGCTGTGGCTGCCCTCGATCAGGACTCTCCGTTTGATCGATCTGAAGATCATCATCATTCTCGGTCTGGTCGTTCTGGGCAGCGACATCCGCTTGCTGATGATGTTTTCTTTGATCTTTTTCTTTAGTTACATGGGAAAGTGCATTTTTGCACTTTTGGTAGGGTGCATTTTTGCACTCTTGGTCTCTCGCGGGAGCGCAGCAAGCCGCCGGCACCCGGAGCATCCACCAGGTGCGGCAAACTCCGCCGCAAAACTCTTTGCCCCACTCTAGGAACCCGGCCTCCACCGCCTGCTCTCGAGCCAGGCGGAAAGTCCGCGGGTCACAGCCCATCCGCTCGAGCAGCTGGGCGACCGGCCGGTAAGCCCGGACCTGGTGCCAGCCGTAGGTATGGCGCGTGAGCAGGAAAATGAGCAGCTGGGCCATCGGATGGAGGTGCGCCTCCTCGAGGCGCCGGTAGAGCTCGTTCGGGACGGCCGTGTACCCCGGCGTGCTCTCTTGATCCAGTTTCAAACAAGCTGACAAGATTTTTCAACTCCTTGGCAGGGAGCCAAGGGGCAGCCGCAGAAAACCTGGACCAAGCCCCTACGAAAGGCAAAAACTTAGTCCAGGGTCCCCGCAAGAGCGGGTCCCTTCAACTCCCCGGATGAGCTCTCTCCCGACCATCGAGCCGCCAAGCAGTCAGGTCGAGCAGAGGGCTTCTTCATTTCCGGTTATGTTTGGTTGAAAAACATGACCATCAGCCGGAGAATTTCCTTCAAGCTCCCGCGTACCCCTGCATGCGATCGAACATGGGGAAAAGATTCGTCGAGAGCCGCGCTGAGGAGCGTTTCGCGGAGACCGAGGAGAGTGTGAACCGTAAGAAGGTAGCAGCCAATCCAGTGCACCATCTACGAACTTGAGCAGCTTCGCTCGAACGGCTGCGATACCGTCTACTCTGCTCCGCTCCCAGAGGGAGTCGGTCCGGAATCGTATGATGCTTCAGCTATCAGCATGATCGCCCTCTACAAGTATGCGATGGGCCTCCCATTCTACAGGCAGGCCATTCTGTTCGCCGGCCTTGGCACCCCCATCGCGATGGCGACCCAGTATGAGCTTGTCGCCGGCGCAGCCGAGAAGCTACGCCCGGTCCACAACGAGTTGATGGCCCAGGACAAACATAGCTGCGACAGAGGGCAAGATCCCGAGTTCCACCAGCCAGCTCACTGCTCCGAGCGGTCTTCCCACGGAACTCCCACCGCCACGTCGTGAATCAGGAAGCGCACGCCCTGGTTGTCGTTGGGATTGAGCCAGAGCATGCGATCGAAGATCGTCGCAGCCTCGTCGAATCGCTCGAGGCGCCACAGGCAGAGCCCGTAGCCGTGCATGCAGCGGAGAAAGGGCCGGTTGTCCAAGCGGCTCCAGGGCAGCACTCCACTGAAGCCTGGTCCGAGCGAAAGCTCTCCGATGCGAGTCCCGACCTCGTAGTGGCGGAGCGCCTCTTCCGGCTGGTGGTCAAACGTAAAGTTGCCCAGATGGGCATGGGCATCCAGGCAGCGCAGGTCGGCCGCCAGAAGGTCCATCAGGATCTTGCGGGCTGCCACGAACGCGCCGGATTGATATCTCTCGCTGGCCTCGACAATCGGGTCGTCGTAGCCCCAGTCCTTCAGGTCCACTCCGGGGAGCACCATCTCCATCTCGAACGAGGGCCGGGGCCCCCGCTCGAGGATCGCGCGCTCCCACTCCTCCGGGGGCTCATCCCAGTGCAGCTCGGACGGATCCCAGGGCAGCTCGTCTCTCAGCCGCAGCGGGGTGAGCCCGAGCTCGCCCACGTCCACACGGTGACGGAGAATGCTGCCCGACAGGTAGGGATGCCCGCCATAACGCCACTGTTTACGGCCCTGGACGGTGATCATCTCGCCTGGAACCACCGTCCAGAGGTCTTCCGAGCGAAGCGTCAGCTCCAGGCCGGTTCCCGGGGCACGGCATCGGGCGGACTTTTCCCGGACCGCCAGAACGGCCAGCTCGATGGGCCCGGCCAGGTCGAGCTCCGGCCCGGTTGCGGCGGGGCGACGGGCTTTGCTGGCGCGCGGGGCGGCCAGAGGAGGCAGACCCAGCCACTGGCGGTAGGCCCCGAGGTATCTCGCTCCAGCCGAGCCCGAGGGAAAGATCGCCTCCGAGGCGGGGAACGTATGCTCCGTCCCATCGCTGCGCCGGCAGGTTGCGGTGAGCCCTCTCCTCGAGTTGCCGTCGTAGTCGATCTGCAGCACGGCCACCGGTTCACCGATGACCAGGGCGTCGGCCGGAAAGGGCACGTTGTCCTCGATGACCTGGCGGAACGCCCACAGCTGCTCGTCCTCTCCGTACGCGTCGGTCAGGATTTCCTCGAGCAAGGTATCGTAAGCCTTTGTGGTCAATCTCGCCTCCCTGCCAGCCCGCCTTCTATGCCGGCGCCCCCTCGCCTGCCTTGGCGCAGGGCCGCTGCGCCAGCGCTCGTACGGAGATCCGCGAGTTCCCCAGCTGGCCTGGACGCGCTCCATCCCACCTCGCCGATGGCAGTAGGTTGTTGCGCTCGTGGCGAAGTCGTTCGCCTTTCAGGAGGTCAGGTGGCACGTCGCGAACAACCGAAGAGGCAAAACTTCTATCCCCTTTCTGACATGCCGTTCCTCGGCTCTTTGATCGACGAGCGCGTGCAAGATCTTGAGCAACTGCAACGCGACCTGGCTCAAGCCCAAGAGCACCAGTGCGTGTTCGATGATGCGACCGCCAACCGTCTCCATTCCGTGCACACGGAAAGCTTGGAGCTGGCGGGTGCCTTCGACAAGCAACTCAAACGGTGGTCACGGCAGAAAGACCTCACGCCGGCCCAGTGCGCGGAAGTGCGCCGACTGCAGCAGCAGATTATCCGCTATCGGGCAGGCTGCCAGCACATCATCGCCGTGGCTGCGGCCTTGAAGAAGAGCACGATTGAGACCATTCTCGGGATGAGTGACGAGGAGGTGGGTCGGGCCGTGCTCTCAGGCGAGCTGGCGGGCGCCAGGAGAGAGGAGCGGACGATGCCGTTCACGGCCGAGCAGCTGCACGTGGCCTCGTTGATTGACGCCAAAGTCAAGGAGCTGACCCGTGCGGGTGTGGAGGATGAGGGCACGCTGCTCGCGGAGATGGCCGACTTTTTACCGGGTTTCAAACGCATCATGGACACGGCCACCCCGGCCATGATGGAAGAGCTGAGCCATCGGTTCGCCGGTTTTTTTGTGTTTGCCAGGGTGCTCGAGTCCGTGGCCGAGGGGATCGAGTCGGGCCGCATCCAGGTTCCGAGATAGAGCCCGGTCGACCAGACGCTCCCCCGAGCTCGAGCCGCCCGGATCTCTACTCACAGTGCGAAAACAGGGCCTTATTGAGAGGCTTGTTGAGAATCCGGCCGACCAGGCCGACTCCGGATCGATCGCGAGGGGAGTCAGCCGGGCGCAACCACGCCGGTCGCGCCAACTCGGACCAGGCCGGGCCCATGATCGCCAAAGGAAAGTTTGGCGCCCGTCCGACCTGATTGGCGATCATGGTTTTGAGCCTGTTGAGGATCCGTTGAGACCCCCAGGCCAAGATCCAAAAGGCCGACCGGCCTGGCCGAATGGCGCCTTGTCCGGTCCATTCCTGCGGGAGTGGTTCTTCCTGTTCGTTGATACCGAGCCGTCATTGAATGGGTCCAACCTTCAAGACAGCTCGGCTCCTCGGGCCAAAGTGGTCGATGGAGAACAAATCGGATTTGAATATTCTTGCACTAGGACTGAAAGGTTCGGTCCACGAAAAGGTTAAGCTTCGAGTTCGGGAGGGGGGGCTTTCGGCTTTGGTATCTCAACCTCAATTTCGGCGCCGGTTTCGACCTTCACGCGCCAGCCGCCTGGTCAGCTCGGTCCTGCTCCTTGCCTTCCTGCTGCAATTGCTCCCCACCGCAGCCTGGGGCCTTGAGCCCGCGCCCCCTCGACGGAGCTACCAGCCCAAAGCCAAAGCTCAAAGCCAGCGACCGCCAGCATCAGCCGATCAGGGCCTGGAGAAGGCCCTTCGCCTGGCGGGCGTCGACCCCAGCCGTTACGCTCCCCAACCGCGTCTCGAGGCCCAGGCTACAACCCGGCCGGATCGGCCGGATGGCCCTCTCAAGACACCCGATCCCGAGCCCTCCAACGCGGACGCTCCCGGTAAGCCCACCGAGGCGACCGCCTCGAGGCCCGCTCCCGCTCTCTACTCCAACGACGTGGAGCAGCCCGAACCGGCCGATCCGGTCGTGCTGGATCTCGAAGCCGTCGAGCCTGTCCCCCGGATGCCCAAGCTCTTTGCTCAAAGAACCCTGGATGCACCACCCGACGATTTTTTCAGTCGCCAAGCCGTCCCCGGAGGACGCTACATTCCGGTCACCGAGTTCAAAGCGTACACCAACGATCATGCGGTTTTCTTTTCCAAGCAACTCATCCCGGCCGTAAATCCAGGGAGCGAGCAGGTCACCTGGGACTTCCTGAGCCCTGTCCCGGCTAACAACCAGACGAGCCGCGGCACGGCCGCCAGCGTAGAGTTCAGCTATACCTCGGTGGGAGAGGACGCCGCCAGTTTCGACTCCCAGTCCACGCTGGTCGTCACTGTCTGGGACAAGCGTTGGCCGGAGGGTAAGGTGGTGCGGACCATCCAGACTCCCACCCACCAGGAGCAGCTCCAGATTTACGCCGGCATCACCGCCCGAGATCCAGGGTTCTGGACTTTTACCGAAACCAGCACCCACCAGCCCACCACGCAGTTTGATTTCCCTGTCGAGGAGCCCCCGGTCCCGGCTACCGAATGGACGCGCTGGGTCGATCCCACCCAGAGCGAGGACGTAACCACCAGCCCGCTCGTCTACACCAACGACGACTGGCTGCTGCGCACAAAGGCGTTCACCTTCGAGAACCCGTCCCAGGCTCAAACGATCAGCTGGAGCTGGCTGGCCCCCGACCCCGCTCTCAACACCACCTCTCGCGCCAGCTACGTCACCATCGAGCTCCGCTATCGCATCTTGCCCGGCGAGCAGTACCGCGTGCTGGTCCGAGTCTTCGACCCGGCCTTCCCAGGCGGGAGGCTGGTCAAGGAGGAAACCGGCCCGGGGACGCTTCCGGGCTACACGCTGACCTACGGCGAGGGACTGCCCGTCTATGGCGCCTGGAGCTGTGTCGAGCAGGTTAACCAACTGCCTCCCGTCACGACTGCGATTGAAGCACGCTCCCTGGTAACCAGCGTCCGCGGTCCGGCCGCGTTCTACCCGGACAATGGACCCATCACCTACAACATCTCGATTGAGGGATTTCCGGCCACCTTCGTGCCGCAGAACCTCGAGTGGAACCTGAAGATTCGCCGGTTGGACGGAAGCCAACCCCTCGATTCGGTGCGGGAGTTCACGGGCACCGTCGCCGACAACGATCAGAACCCGGTGCTGATCATGCAGGACTGGGACGGAGCCGACGAGTTCGGAACCCGTGTGGGAATCGGCAAGAGCTTCCTTCCGGAGCTGACAGTCACCGTGCCGGGGGCCCCGCCGGCTCCCTTTGCGCCTTTCGCGGCGGCGGCCACGAGCGGATCGCCCGGGGTTTTCAGCCACACCTTCAGCACTACGCCCCAGACGCTCTACCTCGCCAACGACGCGGGACGTACCTACATGCCCGTCGAGGGAGCCACCTCCAAAGAGATCGATGTCTCGACCGGCCGCTATCGTTATGAGGAGATGGACCTGGCCATTCCCACCCGGGGTCTACCCATTGTCATCGGCCGCTACTTCCTCAGCGAGGATCAGAACAGGGCCCCCAACTTCGGCTGGCGCTGGACCTTCGAGCACCGGCTGGAGGGCATCCAATCCAACTCGGTCACTTACCTCTCTCCTTCCGGGCGCGTGGATACCTATGTGCGCGCCGGCGCCGCCCTGAACCCGACCCGGCCTGACATTACCGCCCAGCTCCGTCAGATCGACTTCAACCACTACGAGCTCGAGCTCAAGAATCACATCCGTCTGGTCTTCGTGGTACCCAACGGGAACACCGACGTCGCCGTGCTTGAGAAGCAGATCGACCGGAACGGGAACACCCTCACATTCAGCTGGGACGCCTTCGGCCAGAGATTGAACAGCATCCAGGGACCGGTTTCGTCCCAGACAGTCACGCTGGAGTGGGGCCCGGGCGCCGTGCCCAACATCTTCCGGCTCGACCGCGTGACTGATTGGACCGGACGCAAGGTAGAGTACCGCTACGGGAACGGATTCAACGGTGACCAGTTCCTGGTCTCCGTCCGTCTGCCCGATCCGAGCGGCTCCTCGACTCAAGAGGTCATCGAGTATTCCTGGATCAAGCAGAAGGTCCCGGGAACCAATGCTGGGCTTTACAGTCTGCTCGGCGTCTCCCGGCCTAGCGTCGGGTTGCAGGACAAGATCGTTCCTGAAGCTCCGGGCAGCGGCGTCCTGAATCAAATCGGCGCCGTCGATCGCTCGGTGACCGATTTCAACCTGGAAACCATCCTGCCGACCTTTACGGGCGGCCCGAGCGGCCAGGGCGGGAACACCACGCTTCAGCGCCGTGGCCCCGATGTTCCCACCCAGTTTTGGAATTACTTTCAGGACGAGTTCGGCCGCACCACCGACGTGAATAATCCGCGCGGCGCAAGCAGCCGAATGCAGCTCGATCCGGCCAACAATGTCCTGGAGGCGCTGAACTACAACGACCAGCGCAGTGAGTACACCTATGACGAGAGCCGCAATCCTCTCACGGCCAAGGACGCTCTGAATCATACGACGACCTTTACCTGGAACAACAACAATCTGACCTCGGTACGGGATGCCGATGGGGAAATGACCTTCCTGGTTTATGACGCGAACAACAACCTGACTCGCAAGCGCGATCCCCTGAGCCACACCCAAGAATACGACTACAACGCATTCGGCCAAGTGACCCGCTACACCGACGGCGAGGGTAACTCTTGGACCTTCGACTACAATTCCGACGGCTACCTCACGTCCATGACTGCGCCTTCGATCGCGGGTCAGGGGAGCGCCACCTGGATCTACACCGTTGATTCCCTGGGCCGGCGCACCGCCGTTACCGATCCTCGAGGAAACACCTACCGCTACGAATGGGATGCTCGCGATCGACTCAAGAGCGTGACACTGCCGGCCGTGAGCTCGGGGGGCGAGCAACCGGCGCTCAGCGCCAAAAAAATCGTCTACCAGTGGAATCGCAACGACCTGCTCTTGTCCGTCAAGGACCCACTCAATCGGGAGACGACTTACGGGTATGACAGCTCGCTGCGTCTGACCTCGGTCCTCGAGCCAGGCCTCAGCAGTCCCACGCGGTACGCGTATGACGCCAACTCAAACGTCAAGACTCTGACCAACACCAACGGAGCCGTCACCAGTTATGAGCACGACGTACTCAATCGCCTGACGGAAATGCGTTATCCGACTCCGGGTGGCACGGAGACCTACGACTATGACGAGTTGGGCAACGTTCTGCGCTGGGGCAAAAGCGACGGGGTTACCATCAATTATGCCTACGATGACAAGAACCGACTGACGGATGTCAATGGGCCCGGCGTCTCCATCGACTACACCTACGATAATCTCGATCGTCCCCTGACGATGGTGGACGGGACGGGAACGACGCGCTATTCGTACACCGCAGACTACAACCTCGAGTCCGTTCAGCACCCGTTCACGGGGACGGTCGCCTACGATTACGACCGGGACAACCGGGTTGTCCGAGTCACCGATCCACAGAACCAGCCGACCGAGTATCAGTGGGATGCTCGCGGCCGGCTCCGCTCGGCCTCCCTAGACGGCCAAGCCATCCAATACGGATATGATGCGGCTGGGAACAACACGAGCGTGAGCTACCCCAATGGGATGGAATGCACTCGCACCTACAACCAGCGTAACCAGCTCCGGTCACTGGCTTATACCTCAAACGGGCCGTTGATCTCCTTTCAGTACGGCTACAATCAGGTCGGGTGCATGACGGCCCAGCGTCAAACGACTTCGGCACGCGACCTGCGCCTCACCTATCAGTACGACGCGAGGGACGAGGTTCTAGCAACAAACGGCGAGCTTCTGGGGGGGCCGCCTGGCACCCTGACCCCGACCACCTATGCTTACGACAACCACCACAACCGCATTCGCAAGGACGATCAGGCCGCCTTCCACAACGCGGCCGATCAGCTGACCGAGGCCGGTGACGAGGAATTTGATTACGACGGCGCTGGCAACCTCATCTCGCGGACCGGCGGTGTCGACACGACTTACGATTACTACACCCATAACAACCTCCTCCGCTCCATTACGGGGTCAAACTCCGCCAGTTACGTCTACGACGGTAACGACCAGCGCGTGGAAAAGACCGTGAATGGCGAGACCACATCTTACCTGTGGTCCGGGTCCGAGGTCCTTAAGGAATATAGCACGGAGGGCGATCCGAAGACCGAATACCTGATGGGGCTGGGACGTCAAGCCATCCGAAACAATGGCCAGTGGAAGTTCTATGTCACAGACCACCAGGGCTCAACGCACTACCTGGTGGACGCGAGCGGCACCGTGACTGATGAATACGAGTATGATAACGACTACGGCCAGACCACTAATCGCATCGGGACGAGCTACAATCCCTATCGTTACACGGGTCAGCAGTATGACGTTGAGACCGGCTTGTATTACCTGAGGGCCCGTTACTACGACCCTATGGTCGGCCGATTCACAACTCGTGACCCGATTGGCTACAGCGCGGGCACTAACGTCTACACCTACTGTGGGGGCAACCCGGTCAATTTTATGGATCCGAGTGGGCTTGAGGACACTTGGAGCACTCCCTGGAAAATCACTGGTTTTAGCGCGACTGATGAGAAGAAAGTCAGGAGCGCTTTGGGTACCATGCACTCAATTCTGACTAGCCCAGAAGGTTTGGAGAAGGTCAACGAGTTTACCAAGTCCACCGGTCTAGAATTGAATGTTGCTGAGCTAGTTTCAATGCTTGAGGATCCTAGCATGGAAGCGAGGTTTAGTACTAGACGACCTGAATTGGTCGAACTGCCGAACGGTGCCATTATGGCGAAGATGGCGCCCGCCTCCTTCGTCGACCCGGCTGAACCAAACGTCGTAAACATTACGGCAGTAGGCACATTCTATTCCAAGAATATGTATGATGCCGAGAACGATTTAGTGGTCGCTCTCATGGCAGGCCACGAGCTTGAGCACGTCTCGCAGTTACGCAGAGCAGCGGCGGGTAATCCCTACGAGGTAGGTTCGCCGCCTTACAACGCTGAGCATCCCGCTGGAGCCTTTAAAAACTATGACACCTTCGTAGAGTTCTATATTAGAGCAACGTATCCAAAACGAGCCGATGTAATATTACCTTATACCAAGTACCATCCAACTGGATCAAAATGAAGACCATAAGCATTATCGCAACGGTAGTCATGCTGGGTGTACTTTATCTGGCCGCGATGGCTCACAAAATTGACGAAGCAACTGTAGAAGGAATTGCTCTAGGCCTGAGCTTAGAAGAGTGCAATTCCGCAAAAGGAACCCCGGATCGAACCGAGCGAGTTCCTCCCGCAGACATGTGGGCTTTCTACCCAGACGAACTGTCTGTTAGATTTTCAATGAATCCTAACGGAGGTTGGTCCGTCAATGAGGTATGGGGTGCTTCACTCGAAGAAGCCGGTCGAGTCATTGTTCGAAGGGGAATGTCTGTAGCCCAAGTTAAGCAGGTTCTAGGGCCCCCACTCAGTCAACAGGAAGGGCCCAAGAACAGCATCTTGATGGTTTATGCATTGCCAACCAAGAGGCACTCCCTTATGATCCAGTTCTTTGGGGACAATGTAGGGTTTGTCGGCGTTTCTACAGTTAAGTCGGGCATTCCGGGCTTCCGGCACCGGGAAGGATGAAAAATTTTGATCAAGGATCGTTGCTCTCGCTGCCATCGAACGCAGTTTGCAGTCGGACGAACGGTTGGGCGGTCCGTCGAGGGGGAGCGGGACTGTCGGGCTTGAACGTGGCTTTCGCTGGGGCAAGAGGTCGTTACCCTTTGGTGCCGGAAACGAGCCCGTAGTTAAGTCTGACCCCGGCGGCCTGAGGGACCGCGAATTGTTGCCTCTCCGCTTCAGGAGAGAGCACGCAGGGTAGAATCTCATTGCATCAGGCCGCCGACCCAGTTCTATCTGGGAGGTGTCACTGTGAACGTTGTCTACAAGCGCTGCGCCGGGCTGGATGTCCACAAAAAGACCGTGGTAGTATGCGTACGCATACCGAGGAAGAAGGGCGAAGTGCGTACCTTCTCCACGACCACGAAAGGACTACGTGAACTGGCGCAGTGGCTGCTCGACAACGATGTAACTCACGCGGCCATGGAAAGCACGGGAATCTACTGGAGACCCGTTTACAACATCCTGGACGGAACTGGCTGCGAGCTTCTGCTCGTGAATGCCCACCACATCAAGCAGGTCCCTGGTCGGAAGACGGACGTCAAAGACGCCGAATGGATTGCCGAACTGCTCCAGCACGGTCTTCTCACTTCCAGTTACGTTCCTAATCGGGGTCAGCGGGAACTGCGCGACCTGGTGAGGTATCGCCGCAAGCAGATCCAGATGCGCACCAGCGAGGTACAGCGCTTACAGAAGACCCTGGAAGCGGCCAATATTAAGCTGGCATCCGTGATCAGCGATGTGACCGGAGTGTCTGGAATCGCCATCCTGCGCGCTATCATTGAGGGCGAAACGGATCCGGCGAAACTGGCCGCCCTGGGAAATAATCGGCTCAGGGCCACCAAAGACGAACTCCAGGAAGCCCTGGAGGGGCTTCAGGGAGAGCATCAACGCATGCTGCTGCGGTGTCAGTTGCGGCACATCGACTTCATCGACGGGGAACTTGCCAACTTGGACGCCGAGATTTCGAAGCGCACGAACTCGTTTGCGGAAGAAGTCAAGTCGGTGGATGACGTGCCAGGAATCGGTAAGCGGGCCGCTGAGGACATTCTCGCGGAGACTGGCGTGGACATGGAACGTTTCCCCACGGACGCTCACTTCACTTCATGGGGAAAGGTCTGCCCCGGTAGCAATGAGAGTGCTGGCAAACGAAAGAGCGGACGGACTGGGAAGGGGAATCCGTGGCTGCGAGGGGCTTTGATCGAAGCCGCCTGGGCGGCGGTCAGAAAGAAAGACTCGTTCTTTAGCGTACTCTACCGACGTTTGGCGATGAGACGTGGAAAGCTGCGGGCGATTGTCGCAGTGGCTCGGCGCATTCTCCAAACGATCTACTTTATGCTCAAGCGCAAGGAGCCCTATCGCGAGATTAACACGGCGGAACTCGAGCAAGCCGGCCGCGATGGGATTGCCCGTCGCGCCGTGCGCCGCTTGAACCGCCTGGGTTTCCACGTCACGCTAGATCCGCTGACCGCCTAACCGAAACAAATATTCCGAAGCACCCATCCGGAAGCGGTTGGGTATCTTTGTTTGCTACAATCCGTCACCCGGGGCCTTCGGCCCCGCTGGAGTTTTCAGGGTAGAAGTTGCCAGACTGAGAGAACAAAGCCCTTCTCAGGGCCAACCTATAGGTCTCGGGTTTTGATCCAGAACCTCCGGTAATATCGAAGCTAACGTCGGTCTGGAGCGACTCCAGAGTCGCTAGCGTACAGAAGACCCGATAATACCGGCACTTCTGCCGCACCTCGTTGCTGAGCCCGATCAGGGCTTGTTGGTGCTCCACCACTTAGCCTACGTGCCGAGCAGTCTGACGCTCGAGCGGACGCCGAGATCAGGGCTTGGCGACGAAGGCGGAAACCTTAACCCGGTTTTCTGTTCCGATGATAGTCAGACCCCAACTTGGCGTCAATTCGTTGAATATTGTTTCAGCAGGTTTTGAGAGAAGCCGCACACGAATGAACATGGCTTAAAAACTTTTCTGATCGGGGAGGGGCGATGTCGGCTGGGCGATTCAGATCCTTTGTTTTGTCCATGGCGCTCGTCGGTTCGCTACTTTTCCTGTGGTCATGCGGAGGCTCGGAAAATTCCGGACCGCTTACCTACAGCGGAGGCGGGCCAGCGGACTTCACCGCCCCGGAATCCAATGCCAAGAGCTTTGTCTCGATTGGACTGGCGGTAGAAACCGAGCAAGGGATGCAGTTCCTTCCGGACGACCCCGAGCAAGCCAGGGAGTTCCTGCGTCAAACCAAACCTCAGAAGACCTCCAACCGGATCGTGACCGACCCAAGCTCCACCTCCCAACTCTATCAATTGGTCGGGTCCGATCTCTGCCAGTTACAAGGAGCAGGCCAACCTTACCAAGCCTATACTCCTGAAAGCCTGCTGATCAGCATGTTCGGCGGAGTCACGCCCAGGGGATTCAGTTCCCCTGTCTTACCGCACGGGGTCGTCGTGTGGAACTGGACTCTGCCGCTTCCTCAGCCCGTGTTCCTGTTTGAGCAGCGCCAGGATAACGGCGGGATCGGGGGGCAGTTTGACGAGAACAACGTCCTGACCTCGAACGTCCTGACCTACACGGTCGACTATCGCTGGAGGCAGGAGACCGTCAATGGGGTCACCCGAGATTACTACAAAGTCACCAGCAGTGTCGGAGACATCGTATTGTTCGACTCGGGGGACGAGGAAATCGTCACTGTGCCGGGGATCTTTCCCCTCACCCCCGTCTTCCGCTCAGCTTACTCCGGCGAGTACACGCTCGCAGCCAGTCAAAACGGCACTCCTATCCGATCGGAAACCTATCGCCAGAAGGGCATCCAGTTCGGCGCGCCCTTTCCAACTATTGAGGTCACTACTGGCGACCCTCCAGAAGCAATCCCGATCACTAACAACTTTCACTGGGACGACTTCAGCTCCCAAGTAGATCCGGTCTGGCGAGCTTTCGTCGAGGTCAGTGGCGTCGGGACGGTCCAGAAATTTGGTGATACCGGTTTGAAGCCTGGGTCTATCATCAGTTTTGTCTGGAATCCAGCCGATTTGCTACTGACAGCGGCTCGCGGCGTTCAGGTCCGAGCGCTCCAGTTGAAACCGAGGGCTCAATGTCCCACGGGCTGCTGCGGGGAGAATGAGGCTCTTACGACCTATCAGGCACGAGAAGCTCAGGATGCGCCGGTCTATCCCTACACGGTTGAGGCCTCAGATTCAGCCTACGCTGGCACGAGATATCGGACCATTCGAGGAGGCATCTTACCAGGACAACGGCTGTTGCTCGTTCTCGACCCTCGGGTGACTCCCGAGGAGTTTGAACCGGATGTGATCCCGGAAAATTCTGAAGAGCCCATGAAGCTCACGTTCAGTGCCAGATTGGCTGCCATTGGGTTCAACACCGCCCCCAGCTTCGACTGGGAGCTCCACGTCCGAAATAGGGCCAGCGGGCAGATTCTGCGCACGTTTCTGCCTTCGGAAAGCCGGGGAGCTTCCATCCGCTCTCCCATCATTGAGTGGGACGGCAAGGTCAACGGAGTGGCATTAGACCCGGACGACTACAAATTCGACCTGGTGGCCACCGCCTGCGAGTCCGGGGGAAGCGATGGCGGCGGGTCGGATGTGGTCGATGCCAAAATCTCGATGCGACCCGGAGACCCTGGTCCTTGCCTGCTCGAAACGGCGGAGGCGCTGTTTAAGGTTGAGCCCGGGCTGAAGGTGGTCAAGGTGCGCTTCGGAGGCGACAGCTCCCTGACCAGCAACGCAACAACCGGGCCGCACCTTGTCTACGACTACGTGGGCAACAAGGCGCGCGGTAAGCTGCCTCCGGCCGACGAGCCACACTGGAGCAAGGCCGCGGCCACGGCCTACCCGGCCCTCTTTACGACCGGGTCGGAGATTTTCGTGAGCCCAGATCTGGAGGGGCGCGGAAGCGTGCCCCAGGACATACAGGTCTCGGTGCGAGCCAGCCTCCTGGATGGAGACGGGACGACCACCCCTTTCATCCTCACTTTCGTTCCAGTCGGCACCGACACGCTTCACGTGACGGATTGGGAGGCCAACGACATAGGAAGAGTGATCTTCAAGGCCACACTGCCTCACGGCGTCGGGCGCTACCGGCTCACTCTGGATTGGACGCTGCAGTCGTCGGGCGCTCCTGCGCTCTCGCGCACGCCCAAGGACAGCACGGGCCGCACGGCCCACATGCTGTATACCGTCCTGCGGGACTTCGCTGCTGGGCAGGATTTGAATGATATGGTCGTCGGAGGGTCGGTCAGTGCTCCCAACCCGGACCTCGAGCATGCTTGGTACCACCCCGACTCGTTCGAGCACGTCGTCCTCTCGCTCAATCCCAGCCGCAGCCCGCTGGACATGGCCACCACCTGGGCCCGCGGGGAGACCGACAAGAGCGGCATTCTGCGAAGTCTGACCGACCGGTTCTACGAGCACAGCGGCTACCTCTACAATCCGGGTCTTAGCACCACGACAGTGGACCCCGGACTGATCGATCAGAGCCCAACGGCCGTGGAGACGTTTCAACTGGACAAAGCCCTGGAAGGGAGAGAGTTGGATTGCAGCGGCGTCGCATGTCTCATGCGGGTCCTGGCCCGCACTTGCGGGGCCCGCTGCGCCACGGTCCGTCTTCAGCGGCCCGGCTGGCATAACCCGGGCGATAACCAAGTCACCTTCTTTACACGCTATCTGCGGCCCCTCGGCGGCGGTCGCGGGGGAGGCGACACTGGAAACGAATTTCTACATCGTCAACGTGTCTGGATTTACGGCCAGGAGCACTCAGTCGGAGCGCTGACGCTGGAGCACCCGTTTTTGCAGTTCAGTTTCCAGCTCCACGAGTTCCTTCGCGACGACGACCAGGCGGTGTACGACGCCGTGTCTCGCTTCGACAGCAACCCGGGCAGGGCGACCGACGACAACATCAATGGATTTCCCATCGCCAACCTGCACAACGTGGACAACCAAACTCTGCGCGGTCCTTTTGCTGCCAACCAAATCCCGACGAACTCCGACTACAAGGAGGCCTTTGGGGCCGTTGCCGATGAAACGCTCGGCCTGCCGTTCGCTGCCTACAGGCAACGACTCATCTATACTCCCACCCTGAGACCTGGCCAGCCTGGCTATCATAAGGCCTTCGCAACCGGAGGGCTGACCGACGTGCGTGATGTTAGAATTGTCCTCTTGAGAATCTTGGAGGTGAGATAGATGCGTGCGATCTGCCGCAGTCTCGTCGCAACACTGATCCTGGGGCTTTGCCTGGCCGGAGCGACCCGGGCTCAGGGACCTTTGTTGTCCGACCTGGAAGCCATCCGCATTAACCAGGCCGACCTGCCCGGCTTCGAGCAGCTGAGCCCGTATGTTCGACTGGAGCCGTCGATCGTGCCCGTCCCGATCAGCGAGCAGTATCTCTGTAGGACCGACGATTGGCACTCAGAGGCCGAGAGAATCTCGGTTCAATGCATCTATACATTGGCTCCCACCCGGACCGTGGCCAAAAAGGCGCTCGGGGAACTCCACCACGCAACGCAATTGGTCCTTGAGCAGTTGGAGAATTCTCCCGTGGCCGTGGACTCGATGTTCGCGGATGTGCTACCGCCCTCCCGCCCGTACACCTACGTGTTCAGCATGGACCGGGTGGCGGTCCGCATCAACGTCTTCGCGCCGAGCAACGCTCACGGCGAGGTGCTGGCGGAACGGCTGATGCGCACCGTACATCAGCGGCTCTGGGATGCGGGTGTGCGCCCGGTTCCGCCCATGGCGCTCGAGTCCGAGACCGTTCGCTCCGGCCGCGTGAATTTCGCGACCGGGGAAACCTTCACGGTGGACTACCGGGTAGCGACCGATCCCGCCTTTTTTCCCGCCTATTCCCACCTTACCGTAACCACCAACCCGGACCCGTTTTCTTTGCAGCGTCAGAATCGAGTGGCGGATCTGGAGTTCGAAGGCCAGACCGGTACGGTCATCTGGGATGGGCTGGACGATGCTGGGCAGCGTTTCCCCGATGGGGACTACCCGGTCGAGGTCGAGCTCAGGGATGTCCAGTCCCGCCTGATCAAGCGGCAGTATCTGGTGCCCGTTCGCTCGCAGGCCCCGCCTCCAATCACTCTGCAGCTCCAGGTGCTCTCCAAGCACGTGAAGCCCCACAAGGGGGAGTTCGCACGCGTGCAGGCCACCGCGACCAGCCCACCCACGAGCTTCTCCTACTCAGTCTACCGCGGCTCCTCGGCCCAGGGACAACCGGTTTTCGTGGCCTTAGACCTGACTGCGCCAGGCGGCAGCCGCGAGTTGGTGTGGGATGGCACCGATGCCAATCAACAGCGCGTTCCCAACGGGAGTTACACCATTTCCGTGACCGCCCGGAACGGCTATGGGGGAACTGCCACCAGGACCGCCCACGTCGTGGTCAACTTTCAGGGCCAGAGCCTCATTCCCCCCATTGCGTGGCTGGGGTTCGGAGCGGGGCTCGCCACGCTCGGAATCGCCGCCGTCCTGCGATCACTCCGGCGGAGAGGAAAGCTGGCCGGCCCAGCAAGCCCGGTGGTCCCAGCGCCAGCGGGCCTAAAATTACCTTCTCAATAGCGCGCTCAATTTACTGACTACCCGAGAACTCGTCATTTAGGGGCGCGCGACCTCATTCACCGTTCGACAGGACCCACATGGGCCCATCGGAACATAGCTGCGATATCTCCAAGAATAGCTCCGAGGGGAAACCGGCTTCGATGCCGGGTCTGTTACCGAGCGAGTCAGCGACCTCAGTATCGTCAGACAGTAGGGGGCAGGTGCACAATGAGAAACAAGGCTGTGACGATTCTTCTCGGAATGATGATCGGCTGTCTCTGGCTTATTCCCAACGCCGTCCGCGGCCAATCGGACCAGGAGCCTGACTCGGCGGCTGTTTCGGTGGCGCTGAGTTCGACCGACCTGCCGCCAGGTTTCGAACGCACTACAGAGACCTTGTACTCGATCGAGTTGGGCCCGGGCACACGCTATCCCGGTTATATCCAAGAGTGGACCAGCACGTCAGCACCTTACTCAGTCGAGCATCCTGCGGTTATCATGGCCGTCTACGCTGTGCTCTCGAATCGGCCGTCAGGTGCGGTGGCGCTTTGGTGTCTTCAAAGACAAATCAGCCAGGGCGGAGTCCGGTTTCCAGAGCATCAAGCCCTGGCTGACACGTACTTTGGGGGGCCTCCGATGGGTTTCAGCCTTTTCCAGGTAGATCGAGCTGTTGTGTGGCTGAGCGTGCGAGGTGTAAACGGCCAAGCTAACTGAGCCGAGATCCTAGTTGATCCAGCAGTGTAACTGAGCCTTCGGGGGAGGCGTTCAAGCGCGGGGCGTCGCAGAAGTTCGGCCGAAAAAGAGTGTGGGGAGGCCGCTTCACTTGCTGGCGACCGGCCGCCCCACTTGCTGAGAGTACGGGACGTGGCCGGCGGGGTCAAGTCCATTGAGCAAGTGGGGTATGACATAGGGCCGCGCCCGACGCACTGCCTGGCTTGCGGGCGCGCGGGGACGCTGGTCAGCCATGGCCAGCGTCCACGCAAAGTCTGGTGGCCAAATGGCGTCTGGGTCAGCGTTGTCTTCGTGTTCCGGCTTCGCTGCGGGCGATATCCGATCGACCTGCAGCGGTGCTGCGGTAAGACCCTCACGCTCCTTCCCGGGTGCCTGTATCCTTACCGGCGCTACCCCCTTGAGGTCATCCAGTCCGCGCTCGTGCTGCGCTTTGTCGTCACGGCCTCGTGGCGCCACGCGGGGCAGGCCGTCCGCGTAGCCGAGTCCACCTTGCGCGACTGGTGCTGCAACTTCTCCCAGGCGGCTCACGGCTGGCTGACTGGGTTGCTCCACTGGTTCTCACATTCACCCCAGTTCGCTACTCCATCAGCCGTGGAGACGACTCCCGAGGCCGGATTGCTCAGCACCGCCGGGGTTTGCATGGACCTGCGAGAGCAAGAGGCCTCCGGCAAACCAGTACGCGAGCCGCAGATCCTTCAGCGCCTTTGGGAGTGGGGTTTCGAGCGTTTGAATCGTATTCCACTTCTGTCCACCCGTTTCCCCGAAGGCGGCCCGGCACCGGTTCGGCCAAGAGGGCGAGACCCTGATCCCTGATTGGAGGATCTCGCCTTGGCCGACCCCGACGACATCGATCACCGAACCCGGGTTACCCCCCAAAAACCGTCATAAAACTTACGATAGGTATCGTGGGTCTAGCATCAAAAACGCGATCATTTGCGGGATTTGCTCAAAAACTACCGTTGCCTAACGGCCCTTTTTGCCGTCAGCGTCCGGGGAACACGCCAACTCCTTTCCGCCTCTGAAAGCGGCTGCACCACGGGGAACCATTCACCGGCCTGGCCAACGATGGCCCACTTGCGGAAGTTCTGGCCCTGGGCGCTCTTCAGGCCCCAGGACAGGACGTCGATGTGGAGCCCGATCGGCCGACCGTTGACGCCGTTGGTTACTGCCATCCAGCGGTCCACGAGCGTCTTGAGCGCCTTGTCCTTGTCGTGGTCCAAGTCGCCAAAGTCACGTCCTCGCGCGATCTGCTCGGGGCTGAACAGATTGGCCGTGGTCAGGTAGTACGTGGTGACGTCGAAACCCAAGAACCGCAGCTTGTCGTCCAGCCCTTGTGCGATCAGGTATCCCCACGGGTCGTAATCGCTGAAGCAGCCGGCCGTGATCCTGCGGACACCGCGGCTGACCAGGCCCTGGCAGTAGTAGTCCAGCGCCAGAAGTGACGGTTGACCGTTAGCAGCCATCACGGAGATCGAGTTGCCCAGGTCGAGCTTGTCCTCGTACAGCTCCTTGGCCAAGCGCCACAAGCCCTCTTTCTCTGTGAAGTACAGGTTCTTCGGCTTATCACGGCCGACCAGGGCCCGATGGTCCAGGGGCTCCTGGTAGACGAAATCGCTGAACCGGAACACGTGCGCGTAGATGAAGTCACCCAGGATGTCAGTCATGGTGGTCGCGACGCGGTCCGCCTCGCTGGTTCGTTTGCGGATCCCGATCTCCCGAATCGGCGCCTCCTCGAGCTGGTGGCTGGAGCCTTGCAGTAGCGCTCGACGGCCGATCAGGTCATGCTTCTGATAGAAGGGCTCTAATGCTTGGTACCAAGTTGACCGGATGTTCCCCTGTACCGGCGGACTATGCTTGGCCTTGATCTTCAGCCAGAGCTGCCAGAGAAACGTGCGGATCAAGCGAGCGTCGTTAACCGAGCCGGGCCGCTCGTCGCTGGTCCCCGGGAACAGCGTCATGACCTCAGCCGTGGTGGCCAGCTCGAGGTCGACCGTCTCAAACTTTACTGCGCCGCGCAGCCACTTCCAGTCGTCCGGATGGAGACGTGCGGGCAGAGCCTCGAGCTGCTGTTTCTCGAGCTCCCTCCAGTCTGTCTTTCTTGCTCGAGCCATGCGCCTCCGGACCCGATAGTTTCCGTAGGATTCAAGACAGCCCGGCAGAACCATTCCGCCTATGGGAAGCAAGGGATACACGCAGCAAGATCTGGCCGACGCCTTGGCGACCGAGTTTCACCTGAGCGGCCGAACGAGCCGCCTCTATGTCCAGAGATTGCTCGACCTGGTCGCCGATGGCCTGGTCGAGAAAGGCCGGCTCGAGCTGCGCGGACTGGGCATCTTCGCTGTGCACGTCCGTCCAAGCCGGCAGACGACACATCCAGGGACCGGGAAGCCGATCACCATCCCGGAGAAGCGGGCTGTTCGCTATCGCAGCTCAGCTGCATTACGTCGCCGTCTCAATCCGCCCGGAACCCGCCGGCGTAAAAGACTTCCTAAGGCTCAATAGCGGCCGTAATCAGGCCTGCTCGAGGGGAGGGGACATTGATCTATAGGAACGCGGGGTTAGCAGCCATTCTTGGGACTTGGCTGTTGCTTGCTACCAGCTGTAGTCAAAACTCCAGCTCCGTCCAAGGGGTTATAGAAGATGACAGCTTTTTCTTAGTCACTTTGGGTGATAAGCGCGTCTTCATGGTGCTGAAAGACCAGGTGAGCCCTGGTAGCGTCACGCGGTTGATGGACGGAGCGTTGTGGCCTGGCCAAAAGGTCACGGTCAAATTTAAGCAAAGCAATGAGTGGACCCTGACCCCTCACGAGGGGCCGGCCAAGTCTCGGAACCTCATTGCCTATCTCACTAACGACCCAGCAACCGGCGCCCAAGCCAGCCCTACCGAGGCTGTTTCAGATGAGGGCGGTCCAAAGGTTGATGATGCTCCACCCTCCGAGCAAGAGCCGCCTGGAATGTCAGAGGATGCTGTCCTAGCTGTAGCAGTTAGCTACTATCAACTTCTTAGCGACAAAGATTACGAATCAGCCTACGCCTTACGAACCAAAGACTCGCCTGTTACTGTCGCCAAATTATCGATGGAATGGGATAACGTTGAGTCCGTTCGGCTGAGCAACGTTGCTAGGGTTGATACTAAGAAGATTCCTTCCAGTGAGTGTTATTACCGAGCGACCAGGCGAGCAAACGGCACTAAAAGATGGCTCGGTGGCCGGCGTGTAACATTTTGTTAACAGGTACGTCGATGGGGGACTTTGAATCTGCCTCAACATGCCGAGGCAGAGGAAGAGGCCGCAGCCGGGAAGGAAAGCGAGGGATGTTTCCTCCTTCGTACCCGTTGTGTGGGCTGTTCCTGAAGCGCCCTGCTCGTGCGGCGCCCCTCGCATCATTGTGCAGCACAGGTGTCGCCGCCTCCAACTTCTGGACTCCAAGCTGCTGATCACCCAAAAGGACCGAGTCTGCACCAATCCCGAATGCCCCGAGCGTGAGACCATCGTTCGCCCGACCCCGCCGGAAAGCCGACTTGTGCTCAAAGGCACCGAGTATGGTCTGGACGTGATCGCCTACGTGGGAGAACGCCACATCCACGGGCAACGGTCATTCGCCGAGATCCACGGTGAGTTGACGAAGAAGGGCCACGGAGTGCAGATTAGCGAGCGCCATGTCCCCAACTTGTTTCGGCTCTATCTGGCCATCATCGGGGCGCGCAATCTTGATTGTCAAGCCGTTCGAGCACGTCTTGAGGCTCAAGGACGCCTCATCCTTTCTGTGGATGCAGTCAAGTTCGACGACGTCTCACCGCCACTGTATGTAGTTCGCGAGGTCCTCTCAGAGGAGATACTCCTGGCCGAGCGCATCGAGAAAGCGGACACGGAGAATCTGACCCGTTTCCTGGAGCAAGTCAAGGCAATAGGGATTCCCGTGGCTGGTATCGTGAGTGACAAGGAGCGGGCTCTCGTGCCTGCCATCGCGGCGGCCTTTCCCGGCGTTCCTCACCAGTATTGCCAGACCCACTACTTCAACAACCTCGTGAAGCCGATGGAGTCAGATCTCACCAAGCTGAACACCGAGGTCGAGAAGATCGCGAAGGAAGTCCGCGACTTCGAGAAGCGCTTGGACAAGGCGGAGGCTGCAACTCCGAAAGAGCGAGAACTCGTCCGCAAGATGTGCCGCGGCGTCCATGCTTTCAGTCGGAAGCGAGGCGACAAGCTCGTGGACCCCTCAGCCGTCAAGCGCTTTGAGGGGCTGAGCAGGCTGGCAGACGTGGCAGAAAAGGCCAACCTGAAGGAGGGCACATGGCCTCTACTGGCCACGCTTCTGACCCTCCTTGGGTGCCTTGCTCCGTTGAGGGAACTGGCCTACAGACTTGCACGGCAAGTCAAGATCGTGCGAGAGATCGCCCATCTTCTTGGCCAGGATGTTACCGGGAAAACCGTTCAGCGCCGGCTCAAAGCTTATCTGACCAAGCTCGAACGTGAAGCACCTCAACGCGGAAGAGGCGCGGCGCGAGGTCGCTTCCATGACCACGTCATCGCCGTAACCGACCGATTCTGGAAGGGCCTCTTTGCCTGCTACGATGTTGATGGCCTCCCCAACAACAACAATGAATTGGAGAGCTTCTTTCGTGCCCTGAAGTGGCACGAACGTCGGACTCGGGGCAAGGCCAGCACGGCTGGCGGGATCTTGGAATCTCTGGCGCCCCAGCTCGTTCTGCTATGGCCCGAAATTCAAAGACGGCCCGATGTCCAGGCGATACTCGCCGATCTCAGCCCAGAACAACTCCAGCGGGCTCGCGATGTCATCCATGAGGTCGCCGAGCCGGCTCGAGAGCGGCGTAGTCTCGTTCGGGACCCAGACACTCAGCTGAAGAACGCACTCGCAGCCTGGTACGACGCTTGACCTGCTGAGTGTGGGCCGCTCTCGCCGCCTACTCCCTTCCTGACAGCACCCCAATCACAGCCAGCTAGCCCGCATGCGCGCGGGATCCTTCTGCACATTTGCCACGCAGCGGTCACCGGTATGCGGCGCCACAGGCCGCCCAGCCCTCGATGTCGGAGGTGCGCGTCTGGTGCAGCACGACCCCGCCCCATGAAGAGCAGGTTTATCCGTCCAGCGCGCTGTGATGGTGTAGCAGGCTCTGCACCGTCGTTCCGTCGCCCGTCCGCCGGCGGGCAACCAAGCCTCACGAAGCCCCACGCATTGGTCCGTGGTGGACCGTGGGCAAATAACCGAGGCTCAGTTGAGCTGGAATCGAAGGCGGCTGCACTGTGGGTCCGTTTAGCGCCGTTTGCCTGCCTGGCCGAGCGACATTGGAGTGGAGTGAGACGGACCGCAAGGGGTCCTCAAAGTTTGTTGCTCGACCCGGCACTCTAAAAATGGTGATGGAAGGCAACGAATGGCACTGGGCCGGCTTTTTCCAAGAGGAAGACCCAACGGCCAAGTTTCCCGACTTGGCGAAGTGACACACGGCCCTGTAATTAACGCAGCTTGGTCAGTCGAGAGCGTACGTCGTGTCTTGGAGCGCTTGGTCTCACCGAAGATCCTTGGCCTGGCGGGGCCAGCCATTGCCTGTCCATTGAGACAGGCAATGGGACCAGAGCAGCCGCTGCAACCGGCAAAGCAGGTTTCACCGCCTACAAAGGTTGAACTCGCCTCAAGATGCCCACCATCTCCAGGTTTCACGGCGTGGTCATTAAGATGTTCTACCGGGATCACCCTCCCCCCCATTTTCACGGGGAGTATAATGAGGACGAGGTCATCGTTGGGATCAGCCCCCTCGAAGTCCTCGAAGGTAAGGTCCCTGGCAATATCCTCCGTAAAATTTTGCCATGGGCCCTTCGCTACAGGGACGAACTAGAGGAGAATTGGGACTTGGCTCGGAGTGGCAAGCCTCTAAACCAGATACCCCCTTGGGAGGATGAATAAAAGCGTGCAGAGGATAACTTCCGCAGAGCCGTTGGATAAGCACCTGCTGCTCACTTTTGCAGATGGAGAACGGGTCCTGGTCGACTTTCGGCCCGTCATTGCGGAGGGCAATCTCTTCGCCCAACTGGACAACCCGAAGTTCTTTGGCGCGGTCCAGGTGGCTCCCAACGGCCGTTCTCTTAGCTGGCCCGGGGAGCTCGAGTTCTGTGCTGATGCTCTTCGGGAGATGGGAAGAGCATCGGCCGAACCAAGCCGCACCCGAGTCCCGGTCGTCTCATCCCCGCGACGCTCCAACCGCTGAATAGTTGGACACTCCACCCGGCTGGAAGAAGCTCAAGAAGGACCCGAAGCTATCTCACGCCGTTCGCTACCACAACGGCACGATCGGCGTGCTCGTGAGCCATGAGGAAGCGGGCAGAATGGGGGAGGATTACCTCCACATCAGCTGCAGCGTCCCGGTTGGGCTCCCCAATGAGGAGCAGCTCGCGGAGGTCCAGCGCGCCTTCGTCGACGGCCGGCCTATCCTCGAAGGTCCGTTCACGGGCGGCCTGGGCCGGTCTATGCACTGGTATGTGAAAGCGCCGAGCTCGTCCGCCTAGCCCAGACGATACTCGGCGCTTCTCCAGGAGTTTGAGACGGTCGAGACTACTCCGCCCCGATCTCGAACTCCTCGAGTGCTTCCCCCTTGGCAAGTTCACGGAAGACCGTCGCGATGTCATCCCGCATTGTGTAAGTCCGTGTTGTTTCGGACCACCCGAGCCAATTCGGCCAGAAATCGACCCGTTTCCCTGCAGTGCCAGCGCTAGACAACATTCCTGGCCCCGTCCGGTTGTCCACCCCGACAGCTTCCCACACCGCATCCGCCTTGATGCCACCCTTGGATTTGGGATGCTTGGCGATTTCGTAGATTATCCGTCGAGCATTTTTGCTTCGGATCTCCTTCCAAAGACGTTCGGTCTCGTCCCGATCGAAGACGTCCTCCTTCCCGGCAGCGACACTCCCGGACACTGCGGCTTCTGATCGGTTCTGGACCTGCTGCAAGACCCGCAGCACCTGCTCGGCAGTCCCCCGGAAACTGACCGTGACCTCCATATCGGTATCCATCCTGTCCATATCCATCCTAGTTGCCTCCACACTCATTTGCTTTCTCTTTGATAAAGCTACCAAAAAGCATTTGCTTTGTCAAGTACGCCAAGTGACCAGGCCCGGAGGCACCAGCTCCGCCCGTGCCCGCCTTCTCGGCCTCAGCAACCGTTAGAGGTATCACCCCAGCTCGGTCCTCTCATTGGATGGCGCGCGTTGCCGCTTGCAAGCTCGGGGCAACACGCTCAGGTCCGAGCTCGAGCTGGTCGGTCCGGGACAGGTCGCCGCCTTCGGCCGCGACAGGGTTCCATCGCCCAGGCCAAGGGTCGACCAAAGTAGGCTGGTCGCCGCCGCCTTCGGCCGCGGCGGGATCCCATCTCCCGGGCCACGGGTCGACCAGGTGGGCGGTTCGGGCCGCCGCCTTCGGCCGCGGCAGGGTCCCCGGCTACCACCGTCCGTTAGAGGTATCACCCGAGCTCGGTCCTCTCATTGGATGACGCGCGTTGCCGCTGTGCAGGCTCGAGGCAACGCGCTCAGGTCCGAGCCTCGCTGTCGGCCACGCGGGCCGCCGCCTTCGGCCGCGGCGGGGTCCATCGCCCGGGCCCACGGGTCGCCCAGGTGGGCAGGTCGGGCC